>Ga0209538_1002186_pt1 | contig 10045 bp, 11 predicted proteins | sample BarGraNGADG00211_2_FD_184492 | JGI IMG/M metagenome (GOLD analysis project Ga0209538, IMG submission 184492) | Arctic peat soil microbial communities from Barrow, Alaska - Barrow Graham LP Ref core NGADG0004-211 (SPAdes) (version 2) | ecosystem: Environmental > Terrestrial > Soil > Wetlands >... | reverse complement strand
GACTCTTCGGCAAACCTCAGCACTTGATGCCAGGATCTGCACGAATCGCACGTCAGTGACGTCTCACAAGTTTTTCGCATCCACTGACTACCTCCAAGACCAGCTTGAATAGCAGCGTTATGGATGGATCGCAGGACTGCCTGTTCGCCCATATCTTCACCACCCGCATCACCACTGCGTTTCTAGCACTGCCTTCGGACATCACCGATTCCATCGTCCTCTCGGTCATTCCACAGGAGAGGAGAGCGTAGAAATCACCTGCTCCAGTTGGACAACCATTTCGTGCAACTGCACAGGAGTCTCCGTGACTCGGAATATGGAATCCCCGTGGGCAATCTGGTTTCTCAGGCGTTCGGCTCGCTTCAGGATGCGACCAACATCACCCGCCGCCACGTCCGAGAGTTTCTTTGCAAGCCCATGATCCGCCGTGATCATCGTCACCTTGTCAATGATGGTCGTGCACAGTAACAGCTCCCTTCCCCTTGGCTCTCGCTTGGGGTACTTCAGCTGACATAGTTCGCGTGCCTTCTTCTGTCGGGCCTCGGGGAGCCGAGCGAGGAGGTTCTCGTCCGAAACGCCGGTGTCCTGAAGTGTCTCGGTCATTGCGGTCTCGAGTTCCATGAGCAGCGCGAAGAGACACGTCTTCATCGGAAGCCTGTCGCAGTCCTGAAACGTGACAACGTGAGTTATCTGGTTTCCGGTCAACAACAGGAAGAAGTAGCTGTACTCGAACAGTCCTACCATGTTGACTAGCGGGGTTCGTGCAGGAACTGTCATCGCGATACGGATGGGAGTAACGGGAACGACGCTGTCCATCAACGCACTATCCAAGTCCTCACGCGACAGCCAGCCGATTGTGTCGCGATCCTCCTTCACCAGCAGAAACCAGTCGCTTCGGCCCTCTTCGGGTCCTTCGACGGTCATCTCCCACTGTGCATCCCGAACCAGCGTCTCTCTCTTCACGTGTCCGATGGGCATGGCGATATCAAGCGCACTGAAGGCCTTGGCTGCTTGGCGAAAAGGCATCAGCGAGCTAGTCCTCTTGTTTCGGTCTTGGTCGACGAGTTGCGCTTTCGATTTCATTGTTCCCCCTCACCATGGCTGACCGCCGCTATCTCCAAATCAGGAAGATCGACCATGCGTTCCATTAGAGTCCTAGTGACCATACTGTACGTGGACACCAGCAAGAGAACGTAACGTATCGCGACACCAACTGTCTGTCACCGAAGCGTTCGCACTGCCTGGGAGTGTACGCGCGCTACGATTCCCTGCGAACACGACGGCGTCTTGCATACCACCGCGTGCTTTGAGTCATCGAATGGAAGCCACTTATGACTCTCAGGGAATCGAAACACAGTCTCAAACGTGTCGACAGCATTGCAGAACTCACCGATTTCGTCGAGGTCAAGTCCCTCGTCATCCGGGTTGTCGCGAGACAGAACATTTACCACGAAATGAGTAGCCTCGGCTGGCCTCCATGCCGCATCCGCCTTCGCACGAGAGGGTTCTGCCGCGAACTCATTCATGCTGGATCTCAGCGCGCTGCCCCCGCTGAAGTGGTCACGTTGCGTTCGTGTCAGTGCTACCCAGATCATCCGCAGGGTCGACCTCCGCTTCGATAGTATCTGATTCCTCTGGAAGAGCCACCCCCTCGTGCTCACGCAGCCTGTCGACTTCGTCGATCTTTCCTTGAAGCAACCTGATTCGAGTACTCACGAGCGCAGAGTACTTCTCCTTCGCTTTGTCAAGGAGCTTCCCTAAACCCTCGAACTCCACGACGAATACCCCCCATTGTTTCCTAAACAGGCCCAAGGTCGCAAGCATTTCCTTGGAGCGGCGCTCTACCATGAACGTGTCTACTGCCTGATGGATAATCGCTAGCACTGCAAAGAGGCTACTGGGGGAGCACAACACGACCCGTCGTTGCAGGGCATACTCCAACAGGTCTCGATCGTTCTTTTGAGCGAACTCAAAGACGGACTCGTTCGGAACAAAAAGTAGAACACACGACACGGTGCCGTGTTCTTCGTCAATGTAGTCACGCGTAGTGATCTCGTTGACACGGTCGCGGACATCATGCAGAAACTTGTCGGTATGTTGCTTGGCATCATTCGGACTCGTCGCCTCGATTGCCTTCAGATAGTTGTCGAGTGGGAACTTCACATCCATGTTGAGAACGAGACTATCCGGCAGGAAGAACGCATAATCAGGGCGATTGCCACCGTCCTGCGCTGTCTGCCGTCTGTAACTGATCCCTTCCTTAAGGCCAGCGATGCGGAGGACGTCCCCCGCCATGCGTTCACCCCACGCTCCGCGAGCCCGTGTACTGGCAAGAGCCTCGCGAAGAGCACCAGTCGTTTGGCTAAGGATGGTAGTCTGATCAGTCGCCGTCTTCAGCTGGCTCGCAAGTTCGCCGAACTTCTGTCCGCGGTCCGACTCCAACGAACGCATGAGGCTCTGCACTGCGTCCAGCTCTGTGGTCATAGCGGTCGTCATGGTCGCCAACTGCTGGTCAATCAGGCCCTTCTTGGTGTCTAGGTCCATGGCTGACTGTTTCTGTTGTCCACCCAAGGTCTCCCCTGCCAGCTTGATGACTTGGTCCGTAACCTTCGAGAGAGCGTCGACGGACAGACTGCTGAATGAATCCTTCATCTGATCGACGAGCGCCTGCGTTGACTGATCAGACTCCGTCTTCGTCTCCGCAATCAGCGATTGTGCCAGTTCCCTTGACGTTTTCAGCTGAATGATATGGAAGAGTACCGCCACGCACAACCCCAAGGCAAACCCCACAAGCAGTGCTGGCACCCAGATCTCATAGTGCATATGACCTCCTTGACGTATCGAGTCCTACAGACTCCGCTATCGCTTTTTTCACGGTTGCCTGGCTCGCCCACGCCCTCATATTCTCTCCCAGCAGGACGTGCTCGTCGGGCGTTTCTAGCGTCGCCCTTGCCGCATCGCCAGATACCGAAGAAGTGACAAGTCTAGCCCTATGTGCGTCGATCAGTCCCTGCGGGGCCCCGAACGAGCACGAGATCTCTCCAACGACCGTGTCCGAAGTGCGCTAATTAGCGCATTAACAGAGAGTCGTGAGGATCCACTATTCCCCCCTATCTCCACCACGTGATTAGCAGCTTCTGATGTACCTTTCCTGTTTCGATGCAACGTTATTTGCCCAAAACTCCTTGCCCGTTTTCTCTCCGACCTGACCGCATCCGAAGCGAGAAGAGGTCCTCTCCACTTTGTCGTCACGTCGACGTCCTGCAATGCCCGCTTTCTTGGGTCCTGCACCCGGCTCAATAGCTGGGGCGCAGAATCCCATAGACAGCAAGCACGATCACACCAAGCTCCACGGCAACCGTGCGTGACCCCGCCCGGCAGTCTGATCCTTGGATGCTACCCCGTGACAATGAGCTGTGCCGTGGTAAGCAGTCGGTCCCTGAAATACGTGTAGACAGTGCTCGGTTGCTTCTGCCGACGATCGAGGCTCATCAGGAGGGTATACAGGCGAATTCTGGGCTTTGGCACTCCCAAGAAGACTTGCTGCGCCACTTTTTCGAGGCCATTTTGCGTAGAAGTGGTTATGTGTGCTGCAGAGTTCCTCATTGTCCGCAGATCGAATAGGTCTTGGTTGATTTGACTCAGCGGTGGCTCGAACGGGTATCCGTTGGCGAAGTACACGTTCACCGTCGTCTTGACAGACTCGGGATTGCCATAGTCGAAGTACCCCCGGCAGCCCTTGACAATTGCCCGAGCGCATTCCTCGTCTGCCGGACACACGTTTCTGATCGGAGGGACACCGGAAAGGGTATTGCTTCCTACCATAAACTCTATGAGACATGACTCCAAGAAGCTCTCCCACGCAATGTACAAGTTGAGGAAGGCCGCAACCGTGATCTGCTCTCGATCCACCAGAGGAAAAAGCATCTTCTTCCCGGAACCCATCTGGTGAGCGTGCGCGATCAACCGGTCGCTTTGTGCTGCCTCTCCGCTGAATGCAGAGAGTCTCTGACCCAGTGACACGGCGCGAACCTACCCTATGAGCTTCAACAAGAATTCTGTCCTGCGCTCCCGTACCGTCTCGTCGGTAGTAGCTCTCCGAGTGTCCTCAATGAACTGCCGCTCTTCTGCGTCCAGATCCACTGGGTTGTCTGCATCAAATAGCTCGTCCACTCGATCCAGTCCGTTGCGTGCTCGCTCCAACGACGATCCGTCGAGAAGATTCTCGCGAGGGGGCAAATCGTCCAGCCCGAACAGACACTGAGCGACAGCGGTGAAGAGAGAGTAGAAGACGTGGACCCTGTGAAACTCCGTCGTGGAAAGCCCTTCGGGAAACAGCGCATCGATCTTCTGTATCACTGCATCGAATCTCTTCTCAAGCGTCTCGACATCCTGGTCAAACTTGTTCTCATAGATATCGTAGTATTTCTTGACCTGCTTCTTCGACTTTATCCCCTCAACCATGGCAATGAGCACGTCTGCAACGAGGCTTACCTCCTGCATCCGCAGGACTTCCTTGGAAGTCAGGATCCGCTGTGTTGTCCAGTACTCATTGTAGTTGTGCCCAATACGATCAGCCAACACTTTGAACGGTCCAAAGTGGTTCGCGTTGATCTTCTCCTGATCATTGAGAACTACTGCGTATGAGTTCAGGCGGCTGAAGATGTCCAAGACTTCGGAGTTTGGCATGTTGACCAGCAAGTCTACTGAGACGTCGTAGGCAAGTACTGCTTCTTGGATGTCTTCGTCGAGTTGACTGAATGGGACTCCGCCGAATTCGGGGTTCTGCTCCTTGCTTACGACGAAACCGTCCTTAATGTAAGACAGAATTGCACGCAACCGCTGCTGTCCGTCGACCACCTCACGCATTGACGTCTTCGTCGACACGTTGACTGTCTGACGGATAAACACTTTCGGTATCGGTTTCCCCCTGAGGATCGTGTCCAGCAAGTAGCTCTTCGCCTTATCAGTCCACACAGCTCTCCGCTGGAAGCGAGGGTTTAGCTCCAGTTGTCCATTCTTCTCCCATTCCACGAAATCGCTGATGCTGTAAGTGCGCGACTCATAGGTCTTTGCCTTCGGCGTTGTCATGGTGTCTCGTCTTGCCTCCTAGGTCCTGTCAGTGCGACGACTTCTCGAAATGCCTTAAGCGTATCCAAACAGAGGTCTCAATATGCAATATCAGCTCTCGCTCCCGAGGTTGGTACTGGAAACGGTTGCACCCAGTTGTGCGTGCGCTCCGGACACAACGATGTCCTTCTCAGTCACAACAGATCATAACACCTCCATGATAGGGCCCATGAAAGCCAAGTCAACGTGACGCATCGACTCATCTATTATGTACCTGAAATGGTTCCGTGAACTCATGAGAAAAAGTACCTGAACAATGACAGAATACTGCTGGTCCTTGAGATGAGAAAGGAGCAGCGAAAGTGGAGCTCACGATGCGAGAACATGCCCTTTTTCAGCAATCTCGTTTGCCTTGTGGTGTGTTTGTACGTCTTATCCTAGTTGCTTTCGCCTGGCCCTGTTTGTTGCCACATTCCAACCATGACTGGCTCGTTCAGAACAACCCTTGTCCAGGAAACAGGAAAAATGGTGGCGCAGGGGGGAGTCGGACCCTTGACCTGCGCCCCCTTTGCCCGCAGGGTGCTGCGTGCGGAGGAACGGTTGAGATACGTCAGGTCCACGAACTCATCCAGGATCCTCGACTTCTCGTGCGGGGGCATATGAAGATATTGTCCTCGCAGCTCCTTCATGACAGCTTGTCATTGCCTCACAGTCAACCCCATCTCCTCACCTCTCATCTGCTCAGCCTCTCCCATTGCTCCTCCTCAGTCTGCTGGGTTAAAGTAAATTCATCCATGAGGCAATAGGGGCAGGTCGCGATCCGACGAGATCTCCTGGCAGGCGGTCGTGGAGCCGAGCAGAGCGCGAGGCCCCTCGATTACGCAAAAAAAGCCTTTCAGGCGGAGACCTGAAAGGCCATATAATCATTTCCTTTACGATAGTCTGGATGCTATTTCAGCTGAGGAAATCTGCGACCACCTGCACGTAACTCGCGACGCCAATGGGAATGCAATCCTCGTCGATTTTGAAGTGATCGGAATGCTGCGGATAGCGGCAATCCTTGGCTTCATTGCCTCCGCCCAAAAGCATGAACGTGCCGGGCACCACCGCGACATATTCCGAGAAATCTTCGGAAGCCATGACTCTCGGTACTTCTACCATATCAGTCGGGGCCATGAATTTTCCTACGGAGCATTTCACTGCAGCGGTGGAAACGGGCTCATTGATCAAGGAATTGCAGTTAAGTTCATATTTGAATTCATACTCGCAGTGATACGCAGCGCAGGTATTCTTGATCATGGTTTCCATCCATTCGGGCATCTTGTTCCTTGAATTGGTGCTGAAAGCTCGATTCATGCCTCCCAGTTCGACCTTTCCCGGCGTGATGTTGAACCTGTCGCCTCCGTGAATGGTTCCGACATTGATCACTATCGGCTCGCGCGCGTCGTTCACTCTTGTCACCAAGGTCTGAAGTCCCTGAATGATTGCCGCCGCACAGACCACAGCATCGACGCCTCGCCAGGGCATAGCACCATGGCAGGGCACGCCTTTTATCGTGAGATTCCACACGTCGCCCGACGCCATGAAGAAGCCATCCTGAATGGCTACTTTCCCTACGGGTAGATCGGACCACACATGCATCCCAAAGACCATGTCCACGGCAGGATTCTTCAGGACTCCGCCTTCAATCATCATCTTCGCTCCCTGGGCCACTTCCTCGGCAGGTTGGAACATGAACTTCACGGTTCCCTTTAGCTTGCCCTTCATCTCCGACAATATTTTCGCTGCTCCCAGCAGCATGGATGTGTGAATATCATGGCCACAGGCATGCATGACGCCGGGATTCTTCGAACTGAAAGGAAGCTCCGTCTTTTCAGTAATCGAGAGCGCGTCCATATCGGCGCGCAATGCGATTACCTTGCCGGGGACCGATCCTTCAAGTGTCCCAAGCACGCCCGTCTTGCCGATGCGTGTAACCTTGATGCCCATTTTTTCCAGCTGTTCCGCAACGATGCCCGATGTCCGGACTTCCTCATTAGAAATCTCCGGATTTTCGTGAAAATCCCTGCGAAGTCCAACGACCCAGTCGCTCAACGACTTCGCTTGTTCAAAAATACCGTTCATCATTTTTACTACCTCCAGCGTTCATAATTGATCATTCCACTACCTCGACTCATTGTCCAAATACACACCTTTCGCTCATCGCGTTCTCCATGTTGCTTGAATTATCTGAGCCGAACTTCAACCAACCAAACATTGCCAATACCAGAACATCATCCCTCAATGTCGGCGCGCTGGCTGCCTAATCCATAGTGATCAGGGCTTATCCGCGCTTCTGTATAGACCCTCACACATCCGTGTCACACCTCCTTCTCGTAACGGTGTTTGTGCTTTGTGTATGGGGGAGTATTTATAGCATCATGAAAGGGTCAAGGAGACAAGTCATCTTTGGTCTAACTGCCTTAACCTGACAACAGCAGTCGTGCCCTCTCTATTCTACAAAAATTTCACTATGATGCCTGCAAATATTACTGAGCCTATGGTTACTGTTACATAACCTCCTACTAACATAGGTGGCAGCAGATAATCCATAATTGCTTTCCTCTCCTCCTCGCTAGTACCCAATGCTTTTGAGAGTTCTTGAACCACAATAAAGTTCGGCGGGAAGCCAAGCAAGCAATTCAAGCCTACCGCAGCAGACATCTCCCAGCTTAGCCTAACTAATTTACCGATTATAACGCTCATAAGAATAATTCCTGCAATACCGACTACAAACCCAATGATTATAGGCCCTATAAAAGAGAGAACAAGCTTGGGGGTAGCTAGGTTCATTACTCCAAGGACCGCTGCTAAAAGGAGAAGCATAAAGAATGTGAAAGTTCCATTTTTTGTAAGAATGTCTCCTTCGAGGAATCCAAGAGCATAAGCTATTAGACCGAAAATAATCGCTACTATGCTCACATTTATGACACCGTGTGTTAAGCCCGCGACGATATAGGCTAACCATCCGACGAGAGCTATCTTTGCAAGGAGAAAAAAAGGAGTCTGGTAGTCTTTTGGAAGAGGAGGAATTAACTTTTTCTCCACGGGACGTTTTTCTCCTGTTGCTGTTGCCTCTTTGCCAGCCATGATTTTATCCCAATTCTTTTTTACATCTCTCGCTAGGAGAGCAGAAGCAAGAGGCATTCCTATTAGCCATTGAAGAACCAAAAATAGCACGGCCAGAACCGCTAATTCAGGATGACCTACTGCTTTCATTGCATCTTCTGCTATAAGAGTGGCTACTATGCCGCCAGAAATTGGGCAGGCAGCAGCAACAGCGATAGGTAACCCATAAATAGCTCTGTATATGGTAAGCAGGAATACACCAAGACCAATTAAAGCACCGAAACAAACAAGCACAACCTTCCATTGTTTTGCAATTTGCTTTAAAGACATTAAAGTTCCCATACTAGCAACTATAAGAGGAGTAGCTAGGGCTGTAAGAGCTGGTAGACCAGTTTTGGCTATCAAATCTTTTGGAATGCCTACCCAGAAACCTAGCATAACGAGTAACATTCCTGTAAATAAAGATGGTAATTTGGCGTGTGTTTTCACAGAGATTATTTCCCCCACACCCAGGAAAGCTACTAAAATAAAAAAAGCCAACATCTGATCCATTTTATCCTCCGTTTATTGTGTTAAAAAATAAATTAATTCCTTCGCGAATGCTTTGAGATCTCTTACGTAAACCCACTCGTTGTTTCCATGCATGTTTGAGTCAGACCGCCCCGTCCCTCGGACGATGATATTCTCGTTGCCTGTAACTTCTTGGACGAAGGCCATATCCGTAGAGCCTCCCACCCCTACTGCTACAAAGTCCGAATCCTTGTATCCCTGTACCAGTTTTACGGCTTCTTTCATCTTCAACGCATATTCTGCGTTCGGGTCTGTTTTCATCGCCGGGTAGATGTGTGTAAAATTGACTTCAACAGCAAGCGCTTTACTCTTTGCCTTGCCCTTTTCTATTGCTTCCTCTATCTCTGTGAGGCAACAACTCCTCGTTCGAGCAGGTTTACTCGTGAGGCAATAGGTAAGTAATTGACATCACCAGTCATTTCAGATGTTCCTTCACCAATTTTTACTGTCATTTCAGACATCTCCTTTTTATTAGTCAATCGTCAATCTAGCCCCTCACATACAATAACCTGATTCATTACCTATTTCCCCATATCCCTTCTATAACACACTGATCTCCTCAAAAGTAAGAAACACCCTTTTGAAATGCGACTGGAAAAGAGCACTGAAACAGACGTGTATGGAACTAAGATCATGGAATGGTCTTAAGGAAACACGTTCGGGATTTCGAACGCTTGAATGTCTGTTACAGAGCTACTTTCGCCGTAGCTTGTTGGAAGTACTAAAAGGCTTAGGCTTGTATGTGGAGGCTAGCCTAAAGGTGAACTTGGAGGAGGGAACAGATCAGGAGCTCCTGAAATCAGCGAAGGACAACTGTGATGCTTTTGAAGTTTTGTACGCCCGCTACTATGATCGTGTTCACAGACGCGTTTTTGTGCTCCTGTATGAGACCGATCTGACACAGGACGTTGTCAATGAGACGTTCATGCGGCTTATGGAGCACCGGTCCAGGCTTGTGGGAACGGATGAGCAATTGTGGCCATGGCTGGCGACGGTAGCGGGGAACCTTGCCAAGAATGAACTGCGCAGAAGGTCGAGGGTTGTGATGTTCCATGAGGACCGAGTTGCTTTCAGTGAACCCGATAACGACCTCCAAGACTTTGTTGGAGCTCATGCAGCGGAAATCCGACATGCCATCCGTTTGCTGTCTCCGTTTGAATGCACCTGCATCCGGCTGCGGTACGCTGAAGGCATGACGACTGCAAACATTGCCCGCCGGCTGGAGCATTCGACGCATCAGGTGTCCGTAGCGCTGGGCGATGCCTATACAGTTCTCCGGCAAAAGCTTGTGTATCTC
>Ga0209538_1002183_pt1 | contig 10056 bp, 7 predicted proteins | sample BarGraNGADG00211_2_FD_184492 | JGI IMG/M metagenome (GOLD analysis project Ga0209538, IMG submission 184492) | Arctic peat soil microbial communities from Barrow, Alaska - Barrow Graham LP Ref core NGADG0004-211 (SPAdes) (version 2) | ecosystem: Environmental > Terrestrial > Soil > Wetlands >... | reverse complement strand
GCTGATGTAGCGCTTGAGGCAGCGTCGGATCTCGCGGTCGGTCTTGCCTTCGGCGCGGCGGCGTTCGATGTAGTCGCGGGTGCGTTGGTCGTAGCGGGTCCTTGACAGAGCCACGACGTGCAGCGCGCGGTTGAGCTGCCGGTCCCCCGAACGGTTGAGGCGGTGCCTGGTCAGCATCCCGGAGGACGCGGGGATCGGAGCGGTGCCAGCGAGCATCGCGAACGCCGCCTCGGAGCGGATCCGCCCCTGGTGGGACCATGCGGTCAGGACCTGCGCGGCAACGATCGGCCCGATCCCGGGCAGCTCCAGCAGATCCGGGCGCCAGGCCTTGACCAGCGTCGTAATGGCCTTCTCATGCTCGGCGGCTTCCTCGGTCAGGTCGTTGCTGCGCCGCGCGAGCCGACGCAGGACCTGGGCGGTCGTGACCGTTGTCGGGTCCCAGCCGGTGTGGGGCCGCAGCTTGGCGGCCGTGGCCAGCATGACGGCGGTGGTCTGTCCGCGGAAGAGGGCCCGCAGGGAGTCAGGTGCCGCGATGACCAGAGCATGGAGCTGGTGTTGGGCCAAGGTGGCGGCCTCGACCGCGGACCGGCGGGCGGCCATCAACGCCGCCAACTGCGCTCGAGGACCATCAGTCTTGGGCTCGGCAAGGTGCTCGCGCGACAACGCCTCCCGGGCAGCACGGACCGCGTCCAGGGGGTCGGACTTCGCTCCGTTGCGGCGAGCGGCCCGCACGGGCCGGTCCAGCTCGAAGACGACCTCCCCGGCCGCGGCCAGAAACCGCGCCAGACCCGCGCCGTAGCCGCCGGCTCCTTCCAGGGACCACACCCGGTCCCCGGGGTGAGACTGCGCCCAGGTCAGGAGCGCGGCGTAGCCGTCGGAGTCGGTGCCGATGCTCAGCTCGTCGAGCTTGGCACCGGTGGCGGCCGCGACCGCAGCGGCAGTGTGGGTGTACTTGTGGGTGTCGACCCCGATGACGACATCGACTCGTTCGGCAAGACTGGGCATCGCGTTCACTCCCTTGGTCCGGATGGGGACGTGCATGGTTCCGGTCCGGCTGGAAGACGGCACGACTGTGATGGGACACGACCCGGCGGATACCGGGGACGGTCACGCTCCTGATCAGGCCAGCAACTCCGGTCGGGCCGGGGCCGGCAGACGCACGCGGACAAGTCCACATGAAGGCACCAGAGCCAGTCAGATCATGGGTCACGCGCGCGTCTGCCTGCAGCCCACCGCTCCGCGGGCTGCAGGCACAACCCTCACAGTCAGGTCAGGCGCGATGAAGGTAATGTCAGGCACGTCGAGGTCTTTCGGGCGGAAGGCGTCAGAACCTCCATCATCGGAAGACCTCGACCCCTACCCCCGCCACCAACACGCCCACCGCCAGACACCCCCTACACCCTCGATTGCGAAGAGCCCCATTACCGTGCATCATGGTCCCAGTACGACAGGGGAGCGCTTCATTGCGCTGAGAGTGCGGTGCGCCGCAGACCCTCGAACCTGCTCCGGTTAGTACCGGCGAAGGGAGTCGGGAATCTCAGGTTCCCTCGTGCAGTACCCGCTCCGATTTCAGGGCGAGTGCGGCATCGGGCGCCTCCCCGCGGAATCCATCGGAAATCCACGGGAACAGGAACCACAGTATGTCCACGCAAGAACCCCGAAGATGGGACACCGCGGCACGCGCCGCCAACAACAACACAATCGTCGCCTCCGGCCGTCTGATGGCGTGGCGCGGTGTCGACCTGATCACGGCCGCAATGCTCGCGGTGGCCTTCGGCGTCGCGTTCTGGAGCTTCGACACCTTCGTCTACCCGGCAGTGGCGGCGTTGGCCGCTGGCTTCCCTCCGGCCGGCGAACTTGGCTTGGGGGTATGGCTGGTTCCGGCGATCGTGGGTGGCTTGGTCGTGCGCCGCCCCGGCGCAGCATTGTTCACGGAACTCATTGCGGCCAACATCGAGTTGATACTCGGCAATGGATGGGGAGTCGCCGTGCTCCTCTCCGGGTTACTGCAGGGCCTGGGCGTCGAGCTCGTTCTCGCGCTGTTCCGCTGGAGGCGATTCGGTCTCGCGGCGGCGGTGCTCGGCGGCATGCTTTCCGCGGTGCTCGAGATTGCCTGTTACGAGTGGTGGGCCTACGCCCCCGGCTATTCGTTGACCTGGCGGCTGGTCTATCTCGCATGTGGGGTGGTTTCTGGCGCGCTCATCGCCGGTGTGGGCGGATGGGCGCTCGTGCGCGCGCTCGCCCGCACCGGCGCACTCAACGCCTTCCCGCCCGGCCAGGAGAGTCGTGAGCCACATCGGGCCCGCTGACGAAGCGTCCGTCACGCCACGATTCTCGGGCGGGACGGACGGCGCATATCTCGACGTTCGGGATCTGACCTGGCGCCCGTTCGGGCATGATGCGCCGGTGCTATCCGGAGTTACCCTGCGGGTCGAACCGGGAGAGCGGATCCTGCTGACCGGTCCGAGCGGATCCGGCAAGTCGACACTGTTGCGGGCGATCGCCGGGGTGCTCACCACTGTCGAGTCTGGCCAACTCACCGGGTCCATATCCGTCGACGGCACGGATCCGCACGAAGGCGGCTCGTCGGTCGGCCTGCTCGTCCAGGACCCGGCAGACGCCATGGTTGCCGGATGTGTCGGCCGCGACGTCGCCTTCGGTCCAGAGAACCTCGGCATGTCGCGCGACCGGATCTGGTCGCGCGTGCGGCAATCGCTGGACGCGGTCGGATTTCCGTACGGCCTCGACCATCCGGTGGGCGCGGTGTCCGGAGGCGAGTCGCAACGACTTGCACTCGCTGGCGTCCTCGCGCTTGGCCCTCGGCTCATCGTGCTCGATGAGCCGACGGCGATGCTCGACCGGGACACGGCGACGCGGGTGCGAGAGGCGATTTGGGCGGCAGTTCGCGAGTCAGGTGCCACCTTCGTGATTGTCGAGCACCACCTCGACGGGTGGCTCGACGATATCGACCGGGTGGTGGTGCTGAGTGCCACCGGCGGAATTGCCGCCGATGGCCCGCTCGCGGCGACGCTGCTGGATCATGCCGAGTCGCTGGCACGGTTGGGCGTCTGGGTTCCCGGGGCGGCGACGCCGCCCCCGCTCGAGATATCCCTGGAGCTCTGCGCCCCGGGTCGGGGCGGCGGGGTTGCCGGCACACCCGTCGTCAGCGCCGAGAGGGCGAGCGTGCTCCGCGCCCCTCGCGCGCGGCTCGCGACCGCAGATGCTCCGCCGGTGCACGCGTTGTGGGAGGTCGGCACCGTTGCCCGTGCGGGTGAGGTGCTCGCAGTCGTCGGCGCGAGCGGCGCAGGCAAGTCCACCCTCACGGCGCTGCTTGCCGGCCTCGACGCCCCGACCTCCGGTGAGGTGATCGCCGGCGAGAAAATGCGCGCCGGCGCCGGGCGTTATCCGTCGCTCTGGGCATCCCTCGATCTGGCGGCTCGCGTGGGGTGGGTGCCGCAGCAGGCCGAACTCGCCGTGGTCGCCCGCACGGTGTGGGATGACGCGATGAGCACCAGCCGCTCGCTCGGCCGTGACGAGTCGACCGCGGCAGCGCGCGTCGACGGTCTTCTCACGGCGCTGGGGTTGTCGGGGCTTCGAGATGCCGACCCGCACCTGCTGTCCGGGGGGGAGCTCCGGCGTCTCGCCCTTGCCGGGGCGGTGGCACACGGACCGACCGTGCTGGTGCTGGATGAGCCGACGGTCGGGCAGGATCGCCATACCTGGGCGGCGGTGGCAGGGGTGATCGCCGCGTCGAGGGCCGCCGGGGTCGCCGTGATCGTGGCCACCCACGATCCCCTTCTCATACAGCTCGCCGACCGCGTGATCCGCCTGGACCACGGCCGGGTGATCGACGTCGAGGTTCGGGAGCAGGTCACGTCGCCGGCACCCACACCAGGAAGCGACGGAGGCGCGACACTGCCGCGTGATGGTTCCTGGTCCGGGCTTGCCGCTCGGTGCGGGCCGCTCTCGCTGCTCGGGGCATCGATCCTGCTCGTCGCCGGCGCGATGTTCCTCGTGGACGTTCGCACTGCAGCGGTCGCCGTCGGCGTCGAATTGCTTCTCGCACCGTTCATCTTCGGATGGAGGCGCCCCACAGCGCGGCTGCTTCCCGGGCTGCTCGCGGTGGCATCGGTCGGTTTCTCGGGCTGGATGCTGAGCCCCGGCCAGGAAATCACCGTGGGGGTAACCGCCGGGCTCCGGGTTGCGTTCTTCGTGCTGCCGGGCGTCCTTCTCGCGGGCCTGGTGGACCCATTCGCTTTGGGGGACCATCTGGCGCAACGGCTCCGCCTGCCGGCGCGGCCCGTCGTCGCCGCGGTCGCGGCCATGCAGCGATTCGATACCCTGGGCGACCAGTGGGAGCAACTGAGCCGCACCCGTCGCGTTCGAGGTCTGGACGGCGGCCGCTCGCTCGTGGCGCGCATCCGGCACGCGGCCGCCCTGACCTTCGGTCTTTTGATCCAATCGCTTCGGCAGTCGGGGCGGATGGCGGTGGCGATGGAGTCGCGGGGGTTCTCGTCGACTCGCGCCTCGGGCGTGCGTCGTGCCTGGGCCGAACCCGCGCCTTGGTCGGTGGCCGACTCGTCCCTCATCGGCCTGGGACTGGTCGTAGCTGCCCTCCCCGTCGTACTGATGCTGGCGGCGGGGGCGAACAGGTGATATAGGCTTTCTCAGTGACACGGGGTGCCCGCAGGATGCGCGAGCTGAGAGAGATACCCGTTGAACCTGTCTAGTTAGCACTAGCGAAGGGATGTCGCACTTGAATACTCACGCCTCGGGGCTCACGTTGAGAGACACGCCGCGGGTCCTCAGCATCGCCGGGACCGACCCGACGGGCGGCGCGGGCATTCACGCCGACCTGAAGAGCATCGCCGCCAACGGCGGCTACGGGATGGCGGTGGTCACCGCCCTCGTCGCGCAGAACACGCGCGGGGTGCGCGCTGTGCATACCCCGCCGATGGAGTTCCTCCGTCAACAACTGCACGCCGTGAGCGACGACGTGACGATCGATGCGGTCAAGATCGGCATGCTCGCGGATGTCTCCGTGATCCGAGAGGTGCGTTCCTGGCTCGAATCCATTCGCCCGCCACTCGTCGTGCTCGACCCGGTCATGGTGGCCACCAGCGGAGACCGGCTCCTCGAGCCCTCGGCGGAGCAGGCGCTGCGGGACTTGGTTCCGCTCGTCGACCTCGTCACCCCCAACGTTCCCGAACTAGCCGTGTTGCTGGGGGAGCCGCCGGCGGGCGACTGGCACGAGGCGGTGGAACAGGGCAAGAGACTGTCCGCGGCAACGGGCGTCACGGTGCTGGTGAAGGGGGGGCATTTCACCGAGTCCAGCTGCCCCGATGCGCTGGTCAACACCCACGGGCTCCTGAGGGATACCGTGGTGGAGTTCGCCTCGCCCCGGGTGGACACGAACAACACGCATGGCACCGGCTGCTCGCTGTCCTCCGCCATGGCGACCGTGCAGGCACGTACCGGCGACTGGGCCGAATCGCTCGAGCAGGTCAAGGCGTGGCTGCACGACGCGCTCACCCACGCCGACGAACTGGAGGTGGGCGCGGGCAACGGGCCGATCAACCACTTCCACCGCCTGTTCGCCGATAAGGCCCCCTCGGGCCAGGAATTCAGCCGCACACTCTGGCAGGACATCGAAAGCACACGCACGGCGCTCTTCGACCTGCCGTTCGTCGCGGCGCTCGGCGATGGGACGCTCGACGAAGGTGAGTTCTCCTACTACCTGGCCCAGGACGCCCTGTACCTGAACACCTACTCGCGCGTACTCGCCCGGGCCAGCGCTCTAGCCCCGACCGAGGCCGCGCAGGTCTTCTTCGCCAATTCCGCCCAGGTGTGCCTGCAGGTCGAATCGGACCTCCACCGTTCCTGGCTGGGGGAGCAGGCCGTGCCGCAGGGTCCCGGCCCCGTCACCAAGGGCTATCTTGACCACCTTCTCGCCGTGAGCGTCCAGGGCAGCTACGCCGTGCTGCTCGCCGCGATACTGCCCTGCTACTGGTTGTATGCGGAGGTGGGTGACCGGCTGCATGCCGGCTTCCTCGCCCGGGGAGAGGGCGCGGTACACCCCTATGCGGCATGGCTCGAAACGTACGCGGACGAGGCTTTCGCCGCCGCCACCCGCCAGGCCATCGCTTTCACCGATGCGGCGGCGGGCGCCGCTTCCGCCCAGGAGCGGGCGGCCATGAGGACGGCGTTCTTTCAGTCATCGCGCTTCGAGCTGGACTTCTTCGACGCCCCTCGACTTCATGCACGGGGACTTCATGCGGGGGGACTTCATGCGGGGGCCTGAGCTTCGACTATCCCAGCGCAGGCAGGTGGGCCAGGAGGCGTTGCGCGGCCTCCGTCGGATCGTCCGCCTCGGTGATCGCTCGAACGACCACAACGCGGGTCGCGCCAGCGTCAACTACTCGCTCGATGTTGCCGAGGTCGATGCCGCCGATCGCGTACCAGTGCAGGATGCTTCCGGTTGCCTGGATCCGTTCGGCCGCGTATCGGGCCAGCTCCAGACCCACCGCTGCACGCCCCGGTTTGGTCGGTGTCGCCCACAGCGGCCCGACACAGAAATAGTCCAATCCGTCGGCGGCCAGGGCGGCGTCGATCTGCTCGGGCGTGTGGCTGGAGAGGCCGATCGCGGCCGCGCCGCCGAGCAGTCGGCGAGCGGATGCGAGCGGCAGGTCCTTTTGCCCGATGTGGAAGACCGGGGCCCCGGCCAGTGCGGCGATGTCGGCCCGATCGTTCACCGCCCAGAGCCGCCCGTGGCGTTCGGCCGACACACGCAGAATCTCGAGGAGCTCCAGTTCCTCGGCAGCCTCGATGGTCTTGTCCCTGAGTTGGATGATGTCCACGCCGCCGACGAAGGCGGCATCCAGGAATTCGGCGAAATCGCCGCGCTCCTTCCGGGCATCGGTGCAGAGGTACAGCCGGGCGTGATCGTGGTCCATTCGATCCACACTAAAGGTGATTTCCAGCGGACGGCACCACATGACTGAGCGTCGAGTGGACGTCGTCGTCATCGGTGCCGGGATCGTCGGCCTGGGGATTGCCTGGATGGTCGCGCGGTCCGGCCGCACCGTCACCCTCGTCGATCCGGATCCCGCCACGGGTGCAACGTATGCTGCGGCGGGCATGCTCGCTCCGGTGAGCGAGCTGCACTACCAGGAAGAGCACCTGCTTGAGCTGACCCTGGCCTCGGCTGCGCTGTACCCGGCGTTCGTCGACACCCTGGGCGCGGATTCCGGGACGGCCGGATACCAGCGAACCAGAACGATCACCGTCGGCGCCGATGCGGCTGACCGGCAGTCGCTGGCCGATCTCCGTGAGGTGCAACTGGCCCACGGGCTGGCGGTGGAGCCTTTGACCATCCGGGAGGCGCGCTCACTCGAACCGCTGCTCAGCCCCCAGCTGTCGAGCGCGTTCAGCATCGACCAGGATCACCAGGTCGATCCCCGACAGCTGGCCGCCCGACTTCACTCCGCGATCGCCGCCATCGCGCTCGTGCGCAACCGGAGCGACCACTCCATCCGGCAGAACGCCGTGGGGCTGCTGCACAAGCACTCGGCCGACGCAGCCTCCCGCGTCACCGGGGTCTGCCTGGCGGACGGTTCCACGGTGACGGCGGACGAGGTGATCGTCGCCAACGGCCTGGCCGCCGCCCAACTGGACGGGTTGCCCGACTGGCTCTCGCTGCCGTTGCGACCCGTGTTCGGTGACATCCTGCGTCTGCGCGTTCCCGAGCACCTCCGGCCGCTCCTCACCGCCACCATCCGCGGCCTCGTCCGCGGGGTGCCCGTCTACCTCGTTCCGCGATCGGATGGCACGGTGGTCCTCGGCGCCACCCAACGCGAGGACGGCTCCGCCGCGGTCTCAGCCGGCGGCGTTTACCAGCTGCTGCGGGATGCCCAGGTGCTGGTGCCGGCGGTCGCCGAGCTGGAACTCATCGAGGTGACCGCCCGCGCCCGCCCGGGGACACCGGACAACGCGCCACTGCTCGGACGGGTCGCCCGCGGCCCCGGGCAGCCGCCCGGCGACATCCCGGGCCTGATCATCGCCACCGGATTCTTTCGCCACGGGGTGCTGCTCACCCCGATCGCCGCCCAGCACTGCCTGAGCCTGATCGAGGGCACGCCCGACGACCGTTGGGCGCGATTCCGCCCCGACCGTTTCTCCGTCCCACTTTCGAAGGAGCCCGCTCATGACTGAAACCCCACTCGCCGCGATCAGCATGAACGGCTCCGTGCGGGCCCTGGCTCCGGGCGAAACGATCACCGACCTGGTGTCCGAACTGACGGGCCGCTCGATTGCGGCCGACGGTACGTCGACGGATGGCAGACGCCTCGGTGTGGCCGTCGCCCGGAACGCCGCGGTCGTGCCGAGGAGCCAGTGGGCCTCGACCACACTCACGCCAGGCGACGACATCGAAATCGTCACCGCAGTCCAGGGAGGCTAGCAATGAACATCACCATGCAGACGGGCGGCGATTCGTTGGTAATCGACGGGGTCGCGCTGAACTCACGGCTGATCATGGGCACCGGCGGTGCACCCAGTCTCGAGGGGCTCGGCGCCGCGTTGCTGGCATCTGGTACCGAACTCACTACCGTTGCACTGCGCCGGCACAGCGCGGGCGCGGCCGGATCCCTGTTTGAGCTGCTGGTCGATCATGGGATCCGCGTGCTGCCCAACACTGCCGGCTGTTTCACCGCGCGGGAGGCCGTGATGACGGCAGAGCTTGCCCGCGAGGCCCTCGAGACCGACTGGGTCAAGCTCGAGGTCATCGCCGACGAGCAGACGCTCCTGCCCGACGCGGTCGAACTGGTGGATGCCACCGAACAGCTCGTCGCGCGCGGCTTCAAAGTGTTCGCGTACACCAACGACGACCCGGTGCTCGCGCTGCGGCTCGAGCATCTCGGAGCCGTCGCCGTCATGCCGCTCGGCGCACCGATCGGCACCGGCCTCGGCATCCTCAACCCGCACAACATCGAACTCATCGTGGCCCGCGCCGGCGTTCCGGTGGTGCTCGACGCCGGAATCGGCACCGCCTCGGATGCCGCCCTCGCGATGGAACTCGGCTGCGACGCCGTGCTGCTTGCCACCGCCGTGACCCGTGCGCAAGACCCGGCGCGGATGGCCGAGGCCTTCAAACACGCCGTCATCGCCGGCCGCCTCGCCTCGCAGGCCGGACGAATACCGAAGCGCGAACATGCCTTCGCCTCCTCCGCGATGGAAGGACGGCCCGACCTGTGAACACGGCAACCGTCCCGGCGAGGGCATCCGCGAAGGCCCTGCCGCCTCTCGTCGAACCGGCCGCGGAACTCACCACGGCGGAGGTAGAACGCTATTCCCGGCACATCATCATTCCGGAGATCGGCACCATCGGGCAGCGCCGACTGAAAAACGCCAAAGTACTCATTGTCGGGGCGGGAGGCCTGGGCTCCCCGGTGCTGCTGTACCTGGCCGCCGCCGGCGTCGGCACTCTCGGCATCATCGACGACGACATCGTCGACCTCAGCAACCTGCAGCGCCAGGTGATCCACGGCGTGGGGGACGTCGGCCGTTCGAAGTTGCAGTCCGCGAGCGACGCAGTGGCGGAACTGAACCCCCTGGTCACTGTCCACTGTCACGACACCCGGCTCGACTCGACAAACGCGCTGGCGCTTTTCGCCGACTACGACCTGATCGTGGACGGGTCCGACAATTTCGCCACCCGGTACCTGGTCAACGACGCGGCGGCGCTGCTCGGCAAACCCTACGTCTGGGGATCGATCTACCGCTTCGACGGGCAGGTCAGCGTCTTTTGGGCCGCACACGGACCGACCTACCGCGACCTCTACTCGGAGGCCCCTCCCGCCGGGTCGGTCCCGAGCTGCGGCGAAGGCGGAGTATTCGGAATGCTGTGCGGCACGGTCGGCTCGATGATGGTGGCCGAGACGGTGAAACTGATCACCGGCGTCGGACGCACCCTCCTCGGGCGGGTTCTGCTATTCAATGGACTGACCGCCTCCTGGCGGGAGATCGCGGTGACCCGGGACCCCGCCGGCGAGCCAATCA
>Ga0209538_1002182_pt1 | contig 10060 bp, 7 predicted proteins | sample BarGraNGADG00211_2_FD_184492 | JGI IMG/M metagenome (GOLD analysis project Ga0209538, IMG submission 184492) | Arctic peat soil microbial communities from Barrow, Alaska - Barrow Graham LP Ref core NGADG0004-211 (SPAdes) (version 2) | ecosystem: Environmental > Terrestrial > Soil > Wetlands >... | reverse complement strand
CCTGGCCGAGACGGACGGTCTCCTCGAGGAGTCGCGGGACGCCCTAGCCGACCTCGCAAAGGCGGGGGGAGAACCTCCGCCGGGCGCGGTCAACGCACTCTTCCGCGCGATCCACTCGCTGAAGGGCCTCTCGGCCATGATGGGGTTTTCCGGCCTGGCGGGGTTCACCCACGAGCTCGAGGGCCTTCTCGACGCGTTGAGGATGGGGCGGATCGATCTCTCTGGCGACGTCCTCGAGGTGGTCGCAGAGGCGCTGGAAGCGATTGCGGTCACGGCCGGACGGATCCAGGCCGGAGAGCAGGACCCCGAGCTGCCGCACGGGACTGCCGCGAGGATTCGTCGTACCGTCGCCGCGGGACGTTCTCGGGATGTGGCGAACGACGGCTCCGGTCCCCGTCTTCCGCCCGACGTAGACCGGATGCTGACCGACTACGAGCGTCACCGGCTCCGGGAAAGCGCGAGGAGAGGGAGACGGCTGGCGTTCTTCACGCTGGAGCTGCCAGTCGACTCCTTCGAATCCGGGCTCAGGAAAGCCATGGACGAGGTCGCCCGAAGCGGGGAGCTCATCGGGACGTTTCCGGGAGGAGGGGGGAGGGACCCCACCCGGATCGTCTTCCGACTCCTCGGAGGGTTGCCCCCGGAGACGCCGCTCGACGTCGTGGCATCCCAGGCCGGCGCCTCATCCTCCGAGCTGCTCGAGTGCGGAGGGACCGCTCTCCAGGGAGAGCCAGCCGCGCCTCTGCCCACCCAGGTGCCGCCCTCTGTGCGGGCAACGGGTGGGACGGTCCGCGTCCCGCTCGAGAAGCTGGAGCAGCTCGTGAATCTCACCGGCGAGCTGGCGTTCTCCCGCTCGGCGCTGAAACGTTCGCTGGGAAAGGTTCTTTCGTCGGCCACCGACAGGACCGCCCGGTTCGAAGCGCAGAAGGCGTTCGCCGATCTCGATCGGACGGTGACGGCCCTCGGGAGGGCGGCTCTGGCGACTCGGTTCGTCCCCGTTGAGCAGCTGACCGCGAGGCTATCCCGCGTGGTGGCCTCCATGGCTCCGTCTCTCGGGAAGGAGCTGACGTTCGACGTCTACGGGGGAGAGACCGAGGTGGATAAGGTCCTCGCGGAGGAGCTGGCCGATCCGCTCCTTCACATCGTCCGGAACGCGCTCGACCACGGAATCGAGCCACCCGGAGAGCGGGAAGCGCGCGGCAAGCCCCGGGCCGGCCGGCTGACGCTCATGGTGGAGACGAGAGGGCGGATGGTCGTCTTCACGCTCGCCGACGACGGGCGAGGAATGGAAGGAGAGAAGCTCGTCCGGCATGCGCGGGAGAAGGGCCTCCTGTCTCCCTTCGAGCCCGATCCACCCGACCCGCTCGAGCTCGTCTTCCTCCCGGGCTTCTCGACCGCCGAGAGGGTGAGCGAGGTCTCGGGACGGGGTGTCGGTCTCGACGTGGTGCGCGCGAACCTCGCGAAGCTCAAGGGCAACGTTCGCGTCACCTCGACGCCGGGACGGGGTACCACCTTCGAGGTGCAGGTGCCGATGACACTCGTCCTGGTCGAGTCTCTTCTCGTCCGAACCGAAGGCTTCTACCTCGCGTTGCCGACCTCGGGGGTGCGTCGCGCATTTCGCGCCGATCCCGCGCGGGTCGAGCGCCGGGGAGAGACGGCCGTCATCGTGGACGAGGGGGAGCCGCTGCCGCTCTTCTCGCTCGCGACCCACCTCGGGCTGGGATCTGTCGGAGCCGCGATGGACGACACCGTCGTCGTGGTCGAGCAGGGGTCCCTGCGGGCGGGTTTCACCGTCTCGTCGATCGAGGGGATGGAGGACGTCATCGTCAAGCCGCTCGCAGACGTCATTCCGCGGAGCCGCGAGGTCACGGGTGCCGCCGAGCTGCCGGGAGGAAGCGTCGCCCTCACCGTCGATCCGGGGCTTCTACTGGAGAGCGCGCTCCCGCGGGGCCCGTCCAACGGAGGGAAGAGATGAGCCCGGGAGCCGGAGAGGCGTATCTCGTATTCCGGGCCGGGGGCGAGCGCTTCGGACTGGCCGTCGACCGGGTCCAGGGCGTAGCTCGAGCGCGCCAGATCGTCCCTCTTCCCGGCGCCCCCCCGGAGTACGCCGGCGTGACGTTCGTCCGAGGTGAGCCGCTGGGAGTTCTGGACGCCGTTCGGGCGCTCGGATGTCGTCCGGAGGCCGCCGTTCGGATAGGCGGGGCGGGGGGCGGATTCCTCGTGATCCTGGAAGGGGAGCGGCACGCCTTGCTGGTGGACCGGATCGAGTCGGTCGAGGAGATCCCCGCCGAGGCGTTGACACCCGCTTCGGCAGAGAGCGGGACCGTCCGGGGGATCGTCTCCTCCGGCGAGTCGGCGCTGAGGATCGTCTCCGTCGACGAGGTGCTCGGAGGGGGAAAACGGTGAAGGAAGACCTTTCCGGACCGCTCGGCTCGCTGGCCGCCGATGCCGGGGCGTCGGAACCGGAGGTCCGCTGGCGGACCGCGGCCCTTTTGGAGGACATTCCGGGAGAGGAGACGGAGACGCTGCTTCTTGGGCTGCTGAAGGACCCCGACTACCGGGTCCGCGAACGGGCTGTGGCGGCTCTCTCGAGCCGTCTCACCGACCGCGTGGGGGAGGCCTGTCTCTCCGCTCTCGGCGACGAGGCCGACGCGGGGCACCGAGCGGCGGCCATCGCGCTTCTCACCTTGGCCGGGCGCCCCGGGATCCGGTTCCTCCTCAGGACCTTGGAGAGCGCGTCGGTGGACGTCCGGATCGCGGGGGCCATGAATCTTCCTTCGGCCGGCATCGCGCAGGAGGCGGTCGGCGCTCTAACAGCGGCTTTCGAGAGGGAGAAGGACCCGAACGTCCGTGCGGCGCTCTTGGTGGCGCTGGGCCGGACGAAGCGGCGCGAAGCGGTGGCCTCTCTCCTCCCATTGCTCGAGCACGGGAACGTCTGGATGAAGGTCCACGCTATCGAGGCCCTGGGGGAGATCGGCGACCCCGACACGTCGGGGTTTCTGATTGCTCGAATCGCCGACCCGGCTCTCCGCCGGGGCGCGCTCCGGGCGCTCGCGAGGCTCGGGACCTCGAGACCGGCGGACGAGCTGGCCCGGATCGCTGCCCAGGAGGGGCTGGACGCCGACCTCGTCCACGCGCTTCGGAGCGCCCTGGAGGCGGGGACCCCGGAAACCGTGGCGCTCGTGAGGGGCTTGTGGCCCGGGGCGTTCGACGCCCTCGTCGAGATCCTCGCCTCCGACCGCGCCTCGCCGGCGTCGCGCAGCGATGCCGCGCACGTGCTCGTCATCCTGGACCTCCGGGGAGCCTGTCTTGAGATCCTGCGGGCCGGACCGTTCCTGGACGGGTTCTCCAGCCTCGGGCACGTGACCCGTGCGCGGATCGGTGAAGCGCTTCACACCGTCCTTCAGAGCGAGGACCCCGAGCCGGCCCTCGTCGTCGTCGAGCGAGCGGTCGAGCTGGACGTGCCGTCCCTCCTCGCTCCGCTCCTGGTCCACCCGGCGGCGGCCGTTCGGGCGGCCGTCCTGAACAGCTTGCCGCCCGGAACCGCGCGACTCTCCGATCTGATCGACATCCTCGCGGAGGAGGATCCCGAGACGTCGCTTCCGGCGGCCCTCGCCATCGCGGCGTCCGCGCCCGACACCCTCCCGGATCGGCTCGAAGCCCAGAAAAAGGCCCTGCTCGACCGGGCCGGAGGCGCCGACGGGCCCGGAAGGATCGGGGTGCTCCTCGCACTCGGCGAGGTGGACGGGCCGGATGTCGACGCAGCTCTCGGCCGGGCGATCGGGTCGCCGGATCCCGAGGTCCGGACCGCCGCCGTCAGGGCGGCCGCGAACCGCCCGGCCTTTCCCATAGCCGTCGTGAAGAGCTGCCTGGAGGATCCGGCTCCCGCGGTGCGGGCCGCCACGCTTAGAACCTTCGCCCGGTGGGCGGAGCGCGGACGGGAGACGCTTCCCCTCGACTGGAAGGACTGCCTGGTCTTCCTCGCGGACGAGGGGCAGGTGGCGTCGGCGGCAGGGGCCGCGATCATCGCGCTCGCCGGACCGGACAGACCCAGGATGGCGGAGGAGCTCCTCGCGCAGGGGGAGGCGATCCGGCTCGCGGCGCTCGAGGAGATCGCCCGAACGGGGGACGCCGACGCGGCGGAGAGCGTGGCGCTCGCGGCGGTTCACGAAGATACCGAGACGGCGCGGGCCGCGCTCCTCGCGCAGTCGGTGGCGAGGCCAGGGCCGGCGTCGGCCGTCGCCGCGCTGGCCCTCGCCGACCCGAGGCCGGCCGTCCGTCGGGCCGCCGCGGAGCTGGTCCAGCGGTGCGGGGCGGCGTGGGGTGCCGGACCGGTTGCCAGCGCCCTGACAAGGGCCCTCGCTTCAGAGACCAACCCCGGGGCCCTGGAGGCTTTGCTGAAGGCCGTTCCGGCGGCCGGGGACGACTCCGCGATTGCCCCGGTGACTCTCCTTCTGGCCGAGGAGAGGTCCCCAGCCGGAGCGCAGGAGGCGGCCGAGGCCCTCGCCGAGCAGTTCGAGGAAGCGGTCCGGCGAGAGTGGAGGACGGCTCCGGCGCGGGCCGAGCGACGCTGGGCGCAGGCGCTCTCGGCGGCGGCGGCGCGGCGGACGGTCCTGGGCGCGGCGAAGGCGGGGCCGTGAGGGAGCGGGCGGTGTCGCTCAGTGACGCGGTGTTCGGTCTGCTGGCGGAGCTCGTCAGGAAGAGGACCGGGCTGGTGGTTCCGGAATTGCGCCGCGCCCGTCTCGAGAGCCGCCTGGCCGCGGACGCGAGAGCGGCCGGCTCCTTCTACGAGCTCTACGTCCAGTTCCGCGAGGACTCCTTGGAGGCGGCCGAGTTCGGCCGTCTCCTCGATGCGACGGTGAACGGCGAGACGTACTTCTTCCGCGACGCTGCCGGCCTCCGAGCGTTCACCGACGAGATCGTGCCCGAACGGCGCCTCGCCGTGGGCGCGGACGGAGTGATCGACGTCTGGTCGGCTGGCTGCGCGACGGGCGAGGAAGCCTACACGCTCGCGATGGTCCTGGCCGAGAAGGGGCCGGCCAGCTTCGGCGAGGTCCGGATCAGAGGATCCGACGCCTCGCCGGCGTTCGTCCGGAGGGCGCGGGTCGCGCGATATGGTGCGCATGCGTTGCGCGATACCTCCCCGGAGCGGCGAGAGCGGTTCTTCCATCTCCAGCCGGACGGGTCGTTCGAGGTGAGAGACGAGATCCGCGCCCGCGTCCAGTTCGAGGCGCGCCCTTTCGCCCTCGAGAAGCCCGACGGACCAGCGAACGACGTGATCGTCTGCCGGAACGTCCTGATCTATCTCGACCGCGAGGCGTGCGACGAGGCGATCAGGCTCTTCTCGGCCCGTCTCAAGGCAGGAGGCTACCTGCTCCTCGGTCCCTCCGATGTCCTCGCGGCTTCGGTGACCCCGCTGACGATGGTCCGCCTCTCTCACGACGTGGCGTACCGGAAGTAGGTCCGCGTCCGTGAAGGTGCTGGTCGTCGACGACTCGGCCTACCAGCGTCTCATCCTCGCCGCCGCCCTTCGCGCGGTTCCTCTGGTGACTTCCGTCGAGGTCGCGCCGACCGGAGAAGCGGCCATCCGCCGCCTCCTAGACGACACGTGGGACCTGATGACCCTCGATCTCGAGATGCCGGGGATCGACGGGTTCGCGGTCCTGCGGTGGGTCATGGCGAACCGGCCCCTTCCGGTCCTCGTGGTCACCAGCCTGAGCCGGGAGCGCGTAGCAATGGCGGCGCTCGAGGCGGGCGCCTACGAGGTGCTCCGCAAGCCGGCCGCGTCCGTGGCCGCGCGGACCGACTGGAAACGACACCTCGCTTTGAGGGTGGAGGAGGCCCGCCAGCTCCAGCTGGACGCCCTGACGAGGCGTGCCCGCCATGGAGAGGTCCAGCTCCTCGCGCGCGGGGTGGAGCCGGCGGCGGGAACGGTCTCCGGCGGTGCCGCAGGCCTCCTCGCGATCGCGGCGTCGACCGGGGGGCCAGCGGCGCTCCGCGAGCTCTTCGCGTCCTTCCGGAGGCGGGAGGTCGCGGTCGGCGTCGCCCAGCACCTTCCCGCACCGTTCACGCGGTCGCTCGCAGCTCGCCTGGCTTCCCACACAGGTTGGGACGCGCGGGAAGCGGCTGACGGCGACCGGGCCGTCCCTGGGACGATCCTGGTGGCCCCGGCCGGCCACCACATGGAGTTCACCGGCGAGCGAGGTTCGCCGTCGGTGCGGGTCCGCCGGGCCGGCGGCGACGACCGGTGGGTACCGTCGGCCGACGCGCTCCTGTCGTCCGCGGCGGCGCTCTTCCAGGACGGTACGGTGGGGGTCGTCCTGACCGGAATGGGGACCGACGGGACAGCAGGGGCTCGGGCGATCGCCGAAGCCGGAGGGACGGTCATCGCGGAGAGCCCTGAAACCGCGGTGATCTCCGGAATGCCGGAATCGGCCGCGCGGGCCGCGAGCGGGGCCATCGTCCTTCCGCTCGGGGCGATCGGCCGTGAGCTGGACCGCCGTTTCCCGCTTGCTACACTGTCGCGCTTTCATGAGTAGCGCCGAAGAAACCCAAGCGATCGAAAAGAAGTGGCAGGAGATCTGGGAGAAGGAGCAGCTCGCCTGGATCGACACCTCGGACCCTCGAGTCACGGGGACATACCTCCTCGTCATGCTGCCGTATCCGTCCGGCGACCGGCTGCACGTCGGCCACGCCCGGACCTACTTCCTCACGGACGCGCTGCACCGGTTCCTCCGCCAGCGAGGGCAGAACGTCTTCTGTCCGATGGGCTGGGACGCGTTCGGCCTTCCGGCGGAGAACTACGCCATCCAGAAGGGGATCCACCCGCGGACTTCCACCCTCGCCAACATCGCGGCGATGAAGGATCAGTTCCGGGCGTGGGGAGTCCTCTACGACTGGAGCAAAGAAGTCACGACCTGCGAGCCCGAGTACTACCGCTGGAATCAGTGGTTCTTCCTGAAGATGATCGAGAAGGGGCTGGCCGTCCGGAAGAAGGCTCCAGTCAACTGGTGCCCCTCGTGCGAGACGGTCCTCGCGAACGAGCAGGCCGCCGGCGGGACGTGCGAGCGGTGCAAGAGCCCGGTCGTCCAGCGCGAGCTCGAGCAGTGGTTCCTGAAGATCACCGACTACGCCGACAGCCTTCTCGCCGGGATCGACGGTCTGGACAAGTGGCCGGAGAAGGTTCGGACGATGCAGCGGAACTGGATCGGCCGGTCCGTGGGCGCCGACCTCGACTTCACGGTCCCCGCCCTGGGGGAGACCGTCCGCGTCTTCACGACCCGCCCCGACACGGTCTTCGGGGTCACGGCGCTGATCCTCGCCCCCGAGCACCCGCTCGTCCCCCGTCTGCTCGCCGGCCACCCCAACCGTTCCGCCCTGGAGGCATGGGTGCGCACCGTGCGCAGCCAGGACCGGATCACCCGGGAGTCGGAGAGCGCGAAAAAGGACGGACGGTTCACCGGGGTCATGGCGCGGCACCCGTTCACGGGGGCCGAGGTCCCGGTCTGGATCGCGAACTTCGTCATCGCCGACTACGGGACGGGGGCCCTGATGGCCGTCCCGGCTCATGACACCCGGGACCACGAGTTCTGCACGAAGTACGGACTCCCGATCGTCGAGGTCGTCAGACGCCCAGCCTCCGCCGACCCGGCGATCGCATGCTGGACGGGCGACGGGACGCTGGTCAACTCCGGACGCTACGACGGCATGCCGTCGAAGGAGGCCGGCGAGGCGATCGCCCGCGCGGCGGCCGAGAAGGGGCTCGGCGGGGCGCAGGTCCGTTGGCGGCTTCGCGACTGGCTGATCTCCCGGCAGAGGTACTGGGGCACCCCGATCCCGATGATCCGCTGCGAGAAGGACGGCTGGGTGCCCGTCCCGGAGAAGGACCTCCCGGTGATCCTACCGCCCGACGCCCCCTTCACCGGCAAGGGGGGGAACCCGCTAGAGAAGGTCGACTCCTTCCTGCGAGTCGCCTGTCCCCGCTGCGGCGGTCCGGGTCGCCGCGAGACGGACACCATGGACACGTTCGTCGACTCGTCGTGGTACTTCATCCGGTACCTCGACCCGAAAAACGGAGCCCGACCGTTCGAGCCTTCGATCGCGGCCCGCTGGGCCCCGATAAACCAGTACATCGGGGGGATCGAGCATGCGATCCTTCACCTCCTCTACGCCCGCTTCTTCACGCGCGTGATCAAAGACCTCGGCCTCGTCTCCTTCGAGGAGCCGTTCTCGGCGCTGTTCAACCAGGGGATGATCACCAGGAAGTCCCCGAGCGGGCGCGTCGAAAAGATGTCGAAGTCCCGCGGCAACGCCGTCTCCCTCGACCCACTGATCGCTGAGAAGGGAGCAGACGCCGTGAGGGCGTACGTCCTCTTCCTCGGGCCGCCCGAGAAGGAGACGGAGTGGAACGACGACGGGATCGCCGGCCCTGAGCGGTTCCTGTTCCGCGTCCGCGCCACCGTCGACGCCTTCCTCTCGTCCGGGGCGGACCCGAAGGGGGCTCCGGCCGATCCGGCCTCCGGCGCCGCGAGGCGTCGCCACATCGCCGTCCGCAAGGTGACGGCGTCCTTCGAGGCCTTCTCGTTCCACACCGCGGTCGCGCACCTGATGGAGCTCTCGCGGCACACGGCGGAGCTCTGTGCCGACCCGGGCGCGGACGCGGGGGAGAAGGCCACCACGCTGCGGACTCTCGTGGCGCTCCTCCACCCGGTGGCGCCGCATCTCTCCGAGGAGATGCACCAGCGACTCGGGGGCACGAGGAGCCTCCTCCTGGAGGGGTGGCCGGCGTTCGACCCGTCCCTCGCGGAGGAGGAGACGGTCGCGTTCGCCGTTCAGGTCAACGGCAAGCTCCGCGGACAGCTGGTCTTTCGTCGCGACGCCGGCCAGGTGGAGCTCGTTCAGGCGGCGCTGGCCGACGAATCGATCGGCCGTTGGCTGGCGGGGAAGGAGCGGGTGAAGACCGTCTTCGTGCCGGGGCGGCTCCTGAACCTCGTCGTCCGATGAGGGCCACGGCGATCGGGCGATGGGCGGCCCTGCTGGGGGCGGCGCTCCTGAGCCTGTCGAGCCCGGGGTGTGGCTATGCCCTCGTGGGGGCCGGCAAGGGGACACTTCCCGAGGAGATCCGGACGGTGTTCGTTCGGACGTTCGTGAACGAGACGACGCGAGTCGGGCTCGAGCAGCTCCTGACGGACGCAGTCCTGAGGGAGCTCTCCGCCCGCTCGCGGCTCAAGCCGGCGTCGAAGGAGTCCGTGGCCGATGCAGAGCTGAAGGGCCGCCTGGTCTCCTACGGCGTCCAGGCGGTCCGTTTCGACGACGCGGGGCGGGCCCTCGAGTACGAGATCTCGGTGACCGCGACGGTCACGCTGACCGAACGGGCGACGGACAAAGTCCTCTTCGAGAACCCGTCCTTCTCATTCCGACAACCGTACAAGGTCCCTCCGGCGACGGAATACACGAACGTCGAGACCACCGCGATCGAAGCCCTGGCCCGCCCGTTCGCGCGAAGCCTGGTGACGACCCTGCTGGAAGGGTTCTAGCCGCGAGAAGCCGGCGGCCGCACAGCCGGGCTATTTCTTGGCGGCTTTCGCCGTGGCCTTCGTCACGCGGGACTTGAGACGGGAGGCCGTCTTCTTATGGAGGACGCCCTTCCGGACCGCGACGTCCAGGGACGAGACGGTCGTCGGCAGGAGAGCGGCCGCCTCGGTGGCGTTGCCCGTCCCGGCCGCGGACCGAAGGTCGCGGACGGCTCCGCGAGTAGTGGTCTTCACCGACCGGTTCCGGTCGCGCTTCCGGATGCTCTGGGCGGCTCTCTTCTTCGCTTGCTTCGTGTTGGCCATTGCTCGAGTTGTCCCTTTCTCTGAGCGGATTATCGCAGTCTTTCCTTCGCCACCCTCTAGGGGCGGATCGGGGTCGTCGTCGTCGGGGGGGCGTCGGCTAGGGGGGCCTGCTAGCGAGTGTCTGCTAGCGAGTTTCCGCGGCCAGGGCCTTCAGGCGCTGCCGCGCGCTCTTGGCCTCGTCCGTTCCTGGGAACTTGTGGACGACCTCCTGGAGCCTCGCGATCGCC
>Ga0209538_1002177_pt1 | contig 10080 bp, 4 predicted proteins | sample BarGraNGADG00211_2_FD_184492 | JGI IMG/M metagenome (GOLD analysis project Ga0209538, IMG submission 184492) | Arctic peat soil microbial communities from Barrow, Alaska - Barrow Graham LP Ref core NGADG0004-211 (SPAdes) (version 2) | ecosystem: Environmental > Terrestrial > Soil > Wetlands >... | reverse complement strand
GGCGTCCGGGCACCCGTCTAAACTTGCCGTGCCGGATCACGGAGCGGGGATGGCCGGCGAACGGACCCCGAGCAAACCCGCCTCCCGTTGGCCGGCGCTGAAGCGATTCCGTGCCCGAAGCGCTTTACTCTACGCCACACTCCGTCCCCGAGCGGGTCGCAAGTTGCCGAACGAACTGCGGGCTGAAAATGTGGGCCCGCTGGCCGAGGCGTTGCCGCTGGGGGTTCGGGACGCCGGGTTCGAACGGTTGGTTGGCCGCATTGACACGGGGCCGATTCATCACGGCAACCAGGTCCAACTCTTCTTTCGCGGCGCAGAAGCCTTCGCGGCGGTCCACCAAGCCATCGAAGGCGCGACCGAGGAGATTCTATTGGAAACCTACATTCTGAGGGATGACTCCACCGGGCGGAAACTCCTGAGGTTATTGGGCGGCGCGGCGGCGCGAGGCGTGAAAGTCCGAGTCCTCGCGGACGCTTACGGCTCGTGGACCACGAAGCCCGCGTTCTGGCGGGAGATGCAAGGCTTGGGGATTGAGGCGCGGCTGTTTCGCCCGTTTTGGAGTCATCTGCGGCGTTTCCTATTTCGCGATCATCGCAAGATCATCGCCATCGACCGCCGGATTTCGTTCACCGGCGGCATGAATATAGCCAACGAATACGGCTCTTCGCGTCACAACAAGGACGCTTCGTGGCGCGATACTCACGTGCGCGTCGAAGGGCCGACCGCCTGGGAAATGGCCCTCGTCTTCAGTGAAAGTTGGGAACGTTCGGGAGGCGCGTCTCTGCATCTGCCACCCCTGGCTCCGACGGACACGAGCGGCGCCCGAACCCTGGTGCTGGATTCGCGCTCCGGTCGTGGGCAAGGCGAAACGGCCGCGGTGCTGGCGGCGCTCGTGGCGGCGTCACGAAAACGTCTTTGGATTACGAATCCCTACTTCGCCCCGAACCGGATGGCGATCCGCCTCCTGGGGCACGCGGCGCAACGCGGCGTGGACGTGCGCCTGTTGTTGCAGGGGCGCACGGACATGCCGTTGGTGCGCCACGCCGGGCATGGTAATTTCCACGACCTGCTCACCAGCGGGGTGCGCCTCTTCGAGTATCAGTCCGCGATTCTCCACGCCAAGACGCTCATGGTCGATGACTACGCCTCGGTTGTCGGCTCCTCGAACCTCGATTTCCGTTCCTTCTATTTCAACGCCGAGTGCAATGTTTTGATCTTGGACGAAGCGGCCGGACGCACGATGGCTCAGGCGTTCGAGGCGGACCTGGGGCAGTCCCTGGAGGTGCGGCTTGAAAATTGGAACCACCGGCCGCTGGCGCATCGTCTGGGCGACGCCCTGGCCCGGTGTCTCAGCCCGCTGCTTTGAACCCGAATTCCGAAATGATGAACGAACGCGAAACCAATCCAACGGCGGCTCCCGTCGCGAACGACTGGGGCTCGCGCAGCCACGTCCAGACGCTCGTGTTGATGGTGGCAACCGCCATCGGAATCTATCTCTGTTACCGGCTGGCCCTGCCCTTTTTGGCAGCCTGCGCTTGGGCCCTGGCGCTGGCGGTCGTGTTCACTCCGTTCCAACGGTGGGTCGAGTCGAAAGTCAAGCGCCCGAACCTGGCGGCAGCCATCTCCGTTCTGGTGATCGGCCTGGTCGTGCTCGGGTTGGCGACGTTCGTGGGGCAACGGCTCGTCCAGGAGACAGCGAACGGCGCGGAACTCATCAAGACGAAGGTCGAGTCCGGCGCGTGGCGGCACGCGCTCCAAGCCCACCCGCGCCTGGCGCCGCTCGCCGATTGGCTGGAGCGCCAGAACCTCCCGGGAACCGTCAAGAAGGTCGCCACCTGGATGACCACCACCGGCGCGTCGTTCGTCAAGGGCTCCGTGGTTGAGGCGATTGGACTTCTCCTGACCTTTTATCTGCTTTTCTTTTTCCTGCGCGACCGGCGGGCGGCGCTCCAGTTGCTCCGGTCCCTGTCGCCCCTCTCGGAAGTAGAAATGGACCGGCTGTTGGGCCGGGTCGGCGATACCATTTACGCCACGATCTACGGAACGCTGGCCGTCTCCGCGGTGCAGGGCCTGTTGGGCGGACTGATATTCTGGTGGTTGGACCTGCCGGCGCCGATGCTCTGGGGAGTGGTGATGGCTTTGCTGGCGGTGGTGCCGGTGTTGGGTGCCTTTGTCGTTTGGATTCCGGCGGCCCTCTTTCTGGCTTTGGAAGGCAGTTGGGGAAAAGCCCTGATGCTCACCTTGTGGGGCATGATTGTCGTCGGTGGCATCGATAACCTGCTGCTTCCCATCCTGGTGGGGAACCGGCTGAAACTCCACACTGTCCTCGCCTTCATGTCGGTGGTCGGGGGCCTGATTCTGTTTGGCCCGGCCGGTCTCATTCTGGGTCCCGTGGTCCTCACGATCACCATGGTGCTGCTGGAAATCTGGCGCCTTCGAACCGCGCCTGAAGCGATGGCGTGTGTCGAGCCTGATGAGTTGTCCAGATTTGAAAATGACGGCGGCCCAGAGGCCCCGGAGCCTGCTATGCCTTCTCCGCGCCAGCCGGAAGCATCTGAAGGGGCACCTGAAGACGCCCTTCGAGGGAAGCCGTCCGGTGCCACGCACCCAATTAATCGCCGCCCTAAACCCAGGAAAATATGAACCCAACCGCCTCCAACCCGGAGGACGTGCACGGCAAATCCCGGCGCGATCTACCACGTCATGAATCGCGGTGACCGGCGCGAGCCGATCTTCCTGGAACCCCTTTTCCGTTTTTTGGTGTGCAGTGAACAGAATGCAGAGGCTTTGCAGCTTGCACGACCGCCACCGAGGCACCATGCACTTTGCATGGTTGATGAAGGGCTCGGAGTGACTTCGCAGAAATCTTGCTGGTGATCATTTTCCGACCCCAGTCCGCCGAAATTGGCGAGGGCGATCGTTGCTGGCAGGGCAGTTGCGAACTTTTCGGGGGCGACCACCGCGAGTTGATATTCCAGCCCAGGTCAGGCCGGGGCGCCCCTGGCACACCACATGCTAAGGGTATGCGCCCGCATGAATGGCGCTCCCAATGAAAGGCGACCGGATTGCTGTTAATAAGAATCGAAACAAGTAATTACGCAAAAAGCATAACTGCTATAACCAATCACATCGATAGAGTCGAGGATTTTATCAATCGGCTTTGATGTTACTTTTACATGAATACTTTTCTTTGTCCGCGTCATTATTTCGGTCGGTTAGCGAGAATTCCCCGTTCTCCCCTTCTCCTTGCGGTCGGCCTATGTTTGTGCGGTCTCTTTCCGGTATCCAGATCGGTCGCCGGCCAACCGTCACCACGTTTGGGGCCGGGCCCAAAACGAGTCATACGTGCAACCGATTTACCGTCGGCCTCCGACTTCACGCCTCCTCGTGTCGTCGCGGGCGCTGCCCTTGCGCCAGTGACCACCGGTGGCACTTGGACTCCCCTGGCAAACAAGCCGTCCAGCCCCGTTCAACTCATGCTCCTCTTGACCGACGGCACCGTTATGGCGGCCGTGCCTAACGCGAGTAGCTGGTATCGACTAACTCCGGACACCAACGGCAACTACGTCAACGGCACCTGGACCACCCTTGCCTCAATGGCGGACACCCGCCTATTTTACTGCTCGTATGTCCTTCGTGACGGTCGAGTATTTGTGGCCGGCAGCGAATACGGCTCCGGCGGCGCCACGTCGGAGGTCTACGACCCCTTGGCTAATAAATGGACCCGTGTCCCCGTGCCCACGACCCTGATTGATCCCACTCAACCCTCGCCTTTTAATCCCGCGATCTACAAGCAGGCTTTCTCCGATAATGGCGGGATGATGCTTCCCGATGGAACGGTGATGGTAGCGCCGGTCTTGTACAAGACTGCCGGCCAAACGATGATCTTCAATCCTTCGAATAACACCTGGTCGGCGGGCGCCAGCTATCTGAGCGGCACCCAAGACGAAGCGACCTGGGTAAAGTTACGGGACGATAGCATTTTGACAGTTGATAATACGACTGATCCTAACAGCAATAATTCCGAACGATACATTCCGTTGCTTAACGCCTGGGTTAAAGACGGAGTTATCCCAATCTCCTTGTACGGCAGCGTGGGCGGCGAGATCGGAGCCGCTTTTCTATTGCCTCCCGACAGCAATCATCCGAGCGAGCGGGCCTTTTTCCTGGGCGGGAACGGCAACACTGCCTTCTACACACCCTCTGGGAGCACCAACGCCGGCACGTGGCAAGCCGGCCCCGTCATCCCGAATGTCCTGCAATATAAGCTGGATAACGATGGACTAGAAATCCAGAGTTCTCCGTTTGTTACCCCCGGAGCGGCCCCGGATTCCTCGGCCGCCATGATGGTCAACGGGAAGATACTCTGCGCGTTCAGCGGTCAGCTTTATAACGATCCGCGGACTAACACTTCTCCACCCGGAGCGACAAAACCTTACTGGAATACTAAAAAAAACCCTCAATATGCAGCCCCCACTTCCTTTTTCGAGTACGATCCCAGCACCAACGCCTTCACCCGAGTGAACGGCCCGACGGGTCCAACCGACGATATCGCGGCTTATCAAAGCATGATGCTTCAGTTGCCGGACGGGACCGTCCTCTATGCCAATCAAACGACGAATCTGTTTGTCTACCGGCCCGACGGTGCCGCCCTTCCGGCCGGGAAACCGGCGCTTAGCGGAATCTCGCAGAACGCCGACGGCTCGTATCATCTTACCGGCACCCTGCTTAACGGCATTTCGCAGGGCGCCGCCTATGGCGATGACGCGCAGATGGACTCGAACTATCCGCTGGTGCGTCTGACCGACTCGAGCGGGAACGTTTTCTACGCACGAACCTACAACTGGAGCAGCACCAGCGTCATGACGGGCACGACACCCGTCACCACGGATTTCACCGTGCCCGCAGGACTTTCGCGGGGAACCTATGCTCTGGTTGTCATTGCTAATGGCATCAGCTCAGATTCGATACCGCTGTTCGTGCAGGAAGGAGCGAATGCGCACGGCCGCAACGAAAAAGTGGTCTTAAAGGGAGACAACCTGCTCAGCGGCGGCATTTTTGAAAGTGCAAACATCCCTGATATAAATAATTCCGGCCAAGTGGCATTCCAAGGGCAGACCGCCGACGGAATCTATGGCATTTTCCTCGGCACGACGACCGGGGTGAAAGCGATCGTGCAGATGTTTCAAAAACTCCCGGACGATCCTACCAGCTACTACGGTTCTCCTGGTTATCCGGTGCTGGATAACTCCGGTGTCGTGGTATTTCCAGATTCCACCTTCCACACCGTAGGTGTTTTAGGGGATGTCCCGGGAATATTTTCGAGCAGCGGCGGCGACGTCTCCTTGCTTGTTCAACAAGGCGACTCGGCTCCCAGCGGCGGAACTTTCATCAGCTTAAACCTCATGCTGTTCAATGGCTCGCTAGCTTTCATGGCCGCCACTTCAACATCCGATGGTGGTGTAGGTCTTTACGGCGTCGGAAAAAGCTTGGCGCTCCCAGGGGACGCCGCCCCCGGAGGTGGCACATTCACCAAAAACACCTTTGAATTTCCCGCCATCAATAGCCATGGCGAAGTTTCTTTTTACGCGCAGACGGCCGGCGGACCGGGAAGCGGTATCTATTTGTATAGCGGAGGCACGCGAAGCATCGTCCTGCAGGGTGCAAGCGCTCCCGATGGCGGCGCCTTCAGCTTCTTATTCAACGCGCCGCAACTAAATGATCTCGGCCAAGTGGCATTCAGCGCCCAGACAACCTTCACCGCAGACGGGGATTTCGGTGTCTTCTTAGGGACTACCTCGGGTTGCGCTACGATTGCGCTGCCGAATGATCCGGCTCCCGGTGGCGGCGCCTATTCAGGTATCAGCCAAAGCATAAAGCTCAACAATCAGGGGCAAGTCGCCTTTTTTGCGGGGACGCGCGGCGGCCCTGGACTCGGGATTTACCGGGGTGCCACCGCCGGAGTCGAACGCATTGCCTGGGAGCATCAACCCGCGCCCGGCGGCGGTAGTTTCCGTTTTGACTCCCGCGCCCCTTTACTTCAGCTCAACAATTCTGGTCACGTAGCGTTTATTGCCGAGACCGCGTACGGTGGCGGTCCGTTCGGCATTTTTCTCGGTGACGGGGTGGATGTGGTTAAAGTCATCTCCATCGGCGATAGCCTCGCCGGTGGAATTGTCACATACTTGAATCTGGGCAACAATTTGTACGGCACAAGCCAGCTCAACGATTCCGGTCAAATTGCTTACAATGTCCAGTTGGACGACAACCGGCACGGCATTTTTCTTTTCACGCCGACCTTGGTTTGGCGCACCACAGCTAGCGGCTCGTGGGATGCGCAGACAAGCTGGACGCTCGGCCTGAAGCCTTCCGCGCCACAAGATGTTGTGATCGGTCCGGCGTCGAGCGTGACCGTCACCGGTCCCGCCGCGGACACCGCGATCCACTCGCTTCAGATTGGCGGCGGTGCCGGTCAAACCACGCTTTCTTTGCGGAGCGGGGTAACCATCACAACTACTGCCGGCATCACCATCCTTGCCCATGGCGTTCTCACGGCCCACGCTACGGGCGCAGCCAAAGGCATTTCCGCAGCGGGAATCGGAGCTCTAAGCCTCGGGGCTACCGTCGTCGGCCAGCTCACGGTGAATAGCGGCGGGGTGGTCGATATTTCCGGTGGCACCTTAACCGTTAATGGCGAAATCACCAACGATGGCACCTTTATCCTGAGCAGCGGCGCGACGCTCGCCGGAGTGACCGGTTTCATCAATAACGGCGTTTTGGATATTACGACCGCCGGCCCATTTACGCCGCCGGTGGGCTTCGTGAATAATGGCGTGGTGCTCGATAAGAGTGCGGTGAAGGTGAAGGCCATCACCAAAACCGAGGCGATCGTCAACGGAACAGAAAAGATTATCGCGGCAGTCAATTTGACGATCGATTCCTACACCGGCCACACCTATCAACTCCAGGTTTCTTCGTCCCTCGCTGCCGGGTCATTTGCTAACCTCGGGGATCCGCAGCAGGGCAGCACTGGAGCCGTGCTCACATTCAGTGATCCCAACGCCACCGGGCCGCTCGGGTTTTATCGCATTATTGTTGATCCTTAGGGTGAGATGATAAAACAACGACAGCATGCGCTCGCACCAAACACTCGCAACCAAATCGCTACCTCGAGATTCAACATTGTATGAACCCAACCGCCTCCAACCCGGAGGACATGCACGGCAAATCCCGGCGCGTTCTCCCAGGCAACGACACCGACCGTGCCACCCTGGCCGCCATCGCGCGCCAAGCCATGATTGAGCGCGGCCTGGAGCCGGACTTCCCGCCGGCGGCGCAGCAAGAGCTGGCGGCCATCGGCGGGCCGGCCGGTGCCACCGCTGACGTGCGCGACGTGCGTGATCGGCTCTGGGCATCCATCGACAATGACGACTCCCGCGACCTCGACCAGCTCACGGTCGCCGAGGCGCTCGCGGGCGGCCGGGTCAGAATCCTGGTGGCGGTTGCGGACGTGGATGCCCTAGTGCGGAAGGACTCGGCGATCGACGGCCATGCGGCGCGCAACACGACCTCCGTCTATACGCCCGCCGCGATCTTCCCCATGCTCCCCGAGGCGCTGTCCACCGATCTGACGTCGTTGAACGAGGACCAGGATCGGATCGCTGTGGTGGCTGACCTGGTGTTCGAGGCCGACGGCTCGCTCGCCGCGTCGGACCTTTATCGGGCGCGCGTCCGAAACCACGGGAAACTCGCTTACCGAAGCGTCGCGGCGTGGCTGGATGGTGAAGGCGCGGCGCCCCGGCGAATCGTGGAGATTCCGGGACTCGACGAGAACCTCCGCCTCCAGGACCGCGTCGCGCAGCGGCTCGTGGAGCTGCGGCACCACCACGGCGCGCTCAGCCTCGAGACGATCGAGACGAAGGCGGTCTTCGACGGCGACGTCCTTTCCGATCTCGAGCTGGATCGAAGGAACCGGGCAAAGCAGTTGATCGAGGACTTCATGATTGCGGCGAACGGAGTGACCGCGACCTACCTCGAATCGAAGAGATTTCCTTCCCTCCGCCGGGTTCTGCGGTCACCGGAACGCTGGGACCGCATTGCGCAGCTCGCGTCGGGTTTCGGAGACCGGCTCCCCAACGAACCGGATGCGGTGGCCCTCGAAGCCTTCCTCGCCCGGCGACGTAAGGCTGACCCGGAGAAGTTCCCCGACCTCTCCCTGACCGTGGTCAAGCTTATCGGGAGAGGCGAGTACGCGCTCGATCTGCCCGGCGGCGAGCCGCCCGGACACTTCGGGCTGGCGGTGAAGGACTACACGCACTCGACGGCGCCGAACCGGCGCTTCCCCGATCTCATCACGCAACGGCTCCTGAAGGCGGCGATGGCGGGAGCGCCGCTTCCCTACACTATCCCGGAGCTGGCGGAACTCGCGAAGCACTGCACGGAGCGGGAGGACGACGCGACCAAGGTCGAGCGGCGGGTCCGGAAGTCGGCGGCGGCGCTGCTCCTGTCCGGCCGGATGGGGGAGCGATTCGACGCCATCGTCACCGGCGCCTCTCCGAAGGGAACCTGGGTGCGGCTCTTCCAGCCTCCAGCCGAAGGAAGGTTGGAGCGCGGTTTCCAGGGTCTGGACGTGGGCGACCACGTCCACGTCAAGCTGGTCCACGCCGACGTCGAGCGCGGTTTCATCGACTTTGTGCGCGACTAATCCCCCCCTCCATGACATCTCCCGGCTGGATCCGTTTTCGGCGGGCGGTGGTCCCCCTAATCCCCGGTAGGATTATACCCCATAGCGAAGCCGCCTCCGCCGGCGTAATATGACATTTGGCACCCGTGCAGATCGCGGTGAAACCGATTTCTCAAACCCGCTGTCAGCCGGACGCCAACAGCATACAAAAATGAAACGCAAAAAACGAAAGACCGATTATGCTAAGCAAAGCCAAAACACTAAAGGGTTACACATTGGACAGCCTTGATGGGGAAATAGGGGAGGTCAATGAATTCTACTTCGATGACCGGCACTGGACCATTCGCTATCTGGTCGCCGACACGGGAAACTGGCTCACGGGCAGGCAGGTGCTGATTTCCCCGTATGCGTTGGTTGCCGTGGTTAGAGAAGAGCAACACATCACCATCGATTTAACCAAAAAGCAGATCGAGGACAGTCCATCCTTGAACAGTGACAAGCCCGTCTCGCGACAATTCGAGGAGGAATACTACGGGTATTATGGATGGCCGATGTATTGGGGCGGCCCGTACGTGTGGGGCTCTTCTCCCTACGTGGTGCGGGACCGCGAAAAATGGAAAAAAGCCAACCAAGGTGGGAAAGCGTGGGATTCCCATCTGCGCAGCACTCACGAAGTGAGTGGTTATCACATCCAAGCCGCCGATGGCGAGGTTGGCCACGTCGAGGATTTTATCATCGATGACGAGACGTGGGCGATTCGTTATCTAATCATCGATACACGGAACTGGTGGCCGGGAAAAAAGGTCCTGGTTTCACCGCAATGGATCGAGCGCGTTAGTTGGAGCGAGTCGAAAGTCTTTGTCAATGTTTCCCGCGAGACCATCAAGCAGTCACCGGAATACACGGAGGAGTCTCTGCTAACTCGGGATTATGAGACCGGACTGCATCGACATTACAATCGCCAAGGATACTGGGTCGATGAACCGGCGGCCAAGGAGCATTCCTATTGAAAGAAACACGACAAGGGGCTTTTCATGAATACAGATTACAACAAGCGCGCGAACCACCCAGGGATATGATCCGAAAACTAAAATCAGGAAAATACCGGCTCTATTCGCGCAAGCGAATGTCGCGCACCGGCACGCGCCGCAATTTGGGAACTTTCAATACGCGAGTGGCAGCCGAACGGCACGAGCGAGCCGTCCAATACTTCAAACGGAAAGGTTAATATGACACCTACATCTCGAAGCAAAGCACAGCCTGCTGGCCGCCGCGCCAAGCCAGGTTTAACCGGCGAAGGCGATTTCTATCACATCGAAGTCCGACCGAAGACGGAGTTCCGCACCTTTCGCACTCAAGACGTTGGCAGGAAGGGTGGCATTGAGCGCGTCGCCGGA
>Ga0209538_1002176_pt1 | contig 10084 bp, 10 predicted proteins | sample BarGraNGADG00211_2_FD_184492 | JGI IMG/M metagenome (GOLD analysis project Ga0209538, IMG submission 184492) | Arctic peat soil microbial communities from Barrow, Alaska - Barrow Graham LP Ref core NGADG0004-211 (SPAdes) (version 2) | ecosystem: Environmental > Terrestrial > Soil > Wetlands >... | reverse complement strand
GTGCATAAATCAATCCATCTTTGATACCAATAACGAAGTTGCCTGAAGGGTCTGGCGTAAATTTTTCGGGATCCAAGCCATTAGCGTTGAAGACATTTTTGCTAGTGACGTCGTATTCTGGTCTGCGTCTGCGTTCTTTCAGTTTCAGAAGATCGATGCCCAGGTCCTTAGGCGACCCTCCTTTAAACTGCGCCAGCTGCATCATCTGAGAGGCGGTCTTAAGTTCTCGCACGCTGCCTCTTGCTTTGTCGCTGTGTTCAGGCGTAAACAGAATACTCACACCAAGTTCCATAGCTAAGCCCGCGAGCAAAGCATTAGCGCCAACTGAGTCAGCTTCCACAAGTTCCACGATGTTACCCACGCCGAGAAACAGAGGCAAACGGCTGAGGGACCGCACCCGGCGGTACTCTGCGAGTGAATCGGCAGCTCCTACGCCAATAGGGTAGAGCACAGGATCAGCTACGATTTTCCTAATGTGGTAACTGCGTGCGAGAGCTACACAAGAGCATATGTCGCCATTATGGGGTAGCACGACAGCCGCAATGTCTCTCTCTGCAATTAGAGGACCAATCTCGCTGGCGTTTTCTGCAGTAAATGAAAGAACTAGCTCCGCTCCTGCGTCTATTCCAGCGCAGATCAGTGCTGGATCTAGGCTGTCAACGCTAGTTGCGACATTGTGCTGACCTGTTACTTTATTGACTTTTGCAAAGGTCTGCCTCACTTCATCTTCTGTGGTTCCAAGGGGTATGCCAATGTCGATGATATCGGCGCCGTTCCGTATATGTTGCTCAGTGATGCGTTTAGAGTCTACAAAGGGCGCGTCTATTATCTCAGCGAGTACCTTCATTCGAGAATTACCGCCTATTTTTAGGTCACGAATCATGAAATCATAAGTGGCGGATCTCTCTAATTCTATTAATAATCTTAAAGCGTCATTCTTGCGTTTTTCTAGAATGATCCGATCAGCCGGCTCATTTAGTGATAACGGAGAATCATCAAGGGAATTCAGCACTAAGCTGAGATCATACGCTTGCTTAGGCCCCAGAACAATGTTTAAATTCAGTTCATCGGCAAGAGAACTAAACCCGGTTGTATTCGAAGAACCGGGAATCAAGATCAGATCGTACTCACGAGCTAGCCGTCTTACGTGCTCAATGTAAGCTTTTTTTAATAAGGGCGGAGTCATTAGCGCCGCAACGTCGATATCTAAAACAAGCACATCCGCAGCCTTACCTACGCTTCCCTTGACGACTTGTTCGGCGCAGCGACCGGTAGCCACTAACACTCTTGTAATAAGGTATCACCGTAATTACATGCCCTTAATATATTATATCACAATTACTGATTGCATGCGGCTCGACCTGCACGTTCACTCTCAATATTCGCCAGACTCACACAGTTCAATTGAAGCAATTCTTAAACAAGCGCAAAAAGCAGATCTTGACGGCATCGCAATTACTGATCACAACTCAGTACAGTCTTTTTTTGTAGCATCCAAACTTGCTGAAGATCTCGGACTTGATTTGATAATAGTTCCTGGGGCTGAGGTTTCGACGAGTGAGGGCCATTTGATTGCACTTGGAACCCACACCCTCTTGCCTTCTGGGTTATCTGCTGTTGAAACTATCGAGCGCGCTCACGATAACGGTGGAATTGTTGTCGCGCCGCATCCGTTTGCGTTTTTTAGAAAAGGCATTCGAAATCTTCAAGCCAAACGGTTGGATGCCGTGGAAACATTCAATTCAAAACATCTTTTTGGATTTTCAGACTATCTCGCTTACCGTTCTGCTCGAAAACTGAACCTTGGGATGACTGGTGGAAGTGATTCACACAAAGTAGAGACGATCGGTTTTGGCTACACCGAAGTGAATATTGCAGACGGTGCAGGTGTGGAGGAGATACTGCAAGCTATCAAGAGTTGTAGATCGCAAGCTAATGGTCGGGTTTCGCCGCGTCTGCGATCAGTTGGTTATTCGCTCAAAACACGTGTAGGGAACTACAAAAACAGTAGGTAAATTGCCGGTAGCAAAAGTAAGTAAGTACGTGAGCCGTTATGCGCAAATCAGACTATCTCCCAAAGCGCATCTTTGAGCTCGGTCGGGTCGTTGAGCACTGTGATTCCTGACTGGTTTCGTATTGTTTTGACATTGTTTTTATCGATTTCACGTACCTCTAGATTCACCGAACCCCCTATAATGGCATCAAAGTCGCACACATCCCTGCATAACCCACAACCGTCGCATCTGAGGTAATCGATTTGCTCATCAATAGCGTCGTTTGGGCACGCTCGCGCGCATTCGCGACATTGAGTACAGAGATCCCTATTGATGAAGTACGGCGCAGAACTTTTAACACTCCCTTCGATGTCGACGGGAAGTATGAAAACTAAAACACCGGCCTTCAGTGCATGTGCAACAGCATTACTGACTAGCGAGTCGGCGATGCCGTGGGCTATCTTGGCAACTGTGTTAGATGTAGCTGGGGAAATGAACAAAGCGTCATAGATGCCGCGTGAGAAGCGACCAGTTTTGGGGTAGCTCCAACCTTGCTCTGTTTCGAGTATGATCTCTTCCATATACCCACCAGGAGAGACTTTAGGCAAGTGCTGAAAAAGTCCATAAACGCGTGTTACTTCTTCTGCTGCCCGTGAGACAAAAGAAGTAATATTCACTCGATCAAACTGGAGTCGCTTAAATTCAACGAATAAATCAAAGCTATCTTTCAAGTAATGACCGGCACCGGTGATGCCCCAAGCAATTTTCACTCCTTTCCTCCAACAGCTGTACTCTCGATTAACAGCGAGACTTGCGATTCACGCTATGTATTCTTTTAGCAGCTGAAATGCTTCTAACTCCTGTCTTCCGCCACATTTTCTAACGATACTCTCGAAGTGGGCTGTGCATTCGAGGTATTTTGGATCCTTGAGCGTTTTATACCGTGTTGCGTTAATCGTTGCTTCAAGCACTGCGTAGAATGCTCGGTTGATAGGCAATATCGGCCTCTGCAGAACAACGGATCTCTTCGGCAGAAGCTTTACGAGAGCAGTCTTTTGGGTCGGTTTCTCTAGAATTGTACATGCGAATACTACCCAAGCATAAGCTGCGGTAAGGACTGGCGCCTCTTCATCCGAGCGAAAAAATGAACGATCAAGATCATCAAAGGCCGTCTTTACGTAAAGCAGTGGGTCTAAAACAAAGTTTGCAACCAGCTCACGATTCTTTTTGACGTTCAGAAATGTATGGCTATCTTTGTATATCAAAGCGTAGAGGAAGTCGCGATTTATAATACCCATAGGAGCCGCATTGGGCTGATCGTTGCGCGTGGTTGCTATGACCTCTGAAATCCCCTCGCGAAATTGTATCTCCATCAGTACCTAAATCCTCCCAAGAGCGTAACGAACAATGACCCAATCACGAGATCTGCCGTCGTGCCCGGGTTAATGCGCCGTGCGATAAGCTCTTTGTCAAAGTCTTCAATACTGCCGTGTTTTAACACGTGCGCCGCTTTTGCCGACACCTCAAGAGCTACTTCGGAGCCAAATTTCTTAGCAATGAGGCTATCTGGCGACTCGCTAAGGAGGCGAAGGAGCAAGCATACAATCGAATCGTTAAGGTCATATCCCGATTCTTGGAACCGCTTGAAGAGTTCAGCCCCACGAAAGGTTCGCGGGAATCCCTCAATCCATTCCTTCGCTATCGTATCGTTTGAGCTTGAAATGTCCATAACATCAAGGAGCGTCAGTTGCTGCTTTTGAATATTGAGCACTGACTCGGGATCATTTACATCAAGGTAATGCCGTTCTTGGACGCGGACGTCAAAGCTCCGAAATGATTCGTAAAACCGTACGGCGTCCACAGTTGTAGTGCTTTCTACTATTTTTTTTACGTTTGTCCTAAGCTGAGATATCGTGCTGCTTCTGCTTGCTGCGGCACATAACGGAATTAACAGAAGAATAGCACCAAAGTGGCAGTTACCTGCTCTTTGCCACGTAGCACTAGCCTTCACTGCGTTTAAGATCAGATCGCCAAGGTTATGTCCCTTTGATGCCGCTTTTCTGAACGCAGGAAATAGACCCACAGACGACGCGAGAAAATGCTCATAGGTCACATCTTCAAAGTCGTGAGTTCTGTCTACATTACCTGGTTTTGGCGTCGCGGAGACCTCGAGCAACATCGCAAGCTCCGCGGAACCGGCTATAAAGTCTGTTTCGTACATGTTGAAAAGCGTTTCACTCAAGATTTCGACAGCTGAGGAATGCGTCCGCGAGCTGTTTTTTGAGTTGCATGTACTCAACGTCAGAAAATCCTAAGTCCTGTAAACTGCTGTCTCTCCAAGGACAAGGCCTTGTGATCTTGCAACACCAGACCATGCTGCCAAAGCACGTATCTGGACCTACCCCGAGCTTTGTTCCCTTAAAGCTCTCTTTGACACGGACATATTCTTCCTTCGTAATTCCTGCTCTTTTCAAAACGTATTGGAGAGGGCAATCCTTTACTGGCATACAACAATAGGCCAACCCTCGCAGGTCTCCACCGGCACAGATGTGTTTTGGTGCGTTATACCACCCAACTGTTTCTTGATATGATTGAACTTCAGCTAGTATTTCCTGAAGAGCTGTGTCGCCGGCTATTGCGGCGCGGGCGACTGAAACATAGTCTGCGCCCATAGAGAACATTTTGTGTGCGCTGTTATAGTCTACAATGGAATTGTTGGCGATGATTTTGAGCGTAGTAGTATCTCGTATCTTCTTGACTAACGTAGGTCCCGAATCCATGGTGTCAATATGAATTGCATCGGCACCTGCCTTGTCTATGGCCTTTGCGAGCTCGACGTCGCCGACCACCCCTGCGCGAACCTTCACAGACAAAGGCACGTCTGTCTGTTTGATCTCATGGATCCATTCGTCTAGCTTGGTGAGATCTTGCGTCAGACATTGACCAGCACCAACAGCTTGCATCTCAGGCTGTCTACAGTGCGCATTTAGTTCAAGAATTGCCCCCTTTTGATGCGTCAGTTCAGCGATTTCGAGCAGAGGTTCTAACGTGGTCGACCGTGCATTAACTCCCGCTATTATCTCGGTCGCATTCATGACCCCAAGCTCGTTTTTAATAATGGACGTCGGGTCATCATACGCGAATTCGCTTCGCCCTTTCTTAACCAGCTCTTTTGCGGCCGTGATGGTTGCTTCATCGAGATTATATCCACCTAAAATTGCTAGCCCAGCGCTTCGCGTTATTGCAAACGAACTATTCGTCAGTCCCGCGATCGAAGCGAGGACCAAAGGGTTCGGTATAGTAATATCGCCGATTGTCAAGTCAAAGTCTATTTGCGGCAAGGTTCAACCTCTATCCTCTCTAGTTTGTCATTCAGGGTGCTGAGTAACTGGGCAATAGAGCATCAGTGTCTCATTATTGTAGTTCGCTGCTATTTAATCTTACTTTGCCGGGGGGCACGCATCTTGACTACGATCTCAGCAATGCTGAGCAAGCAATTGCAGGATCTCTGCAGCGAGTTCTTTGCTTTGCTTTCCGTCTGCCATGATTGTATTCGCGCGCAGCACTTCTACTTCCCCGGGCAAATCGCGACTCGAAACGGCAAAGTCCGTATTATCGACGATTAAGATGTTTAAAAAGTCGTCGTAGAACTCGGCAACCCCAATGGAACTAACCGGAAGTCCTGCAGATTCCATAAACTTTCGCGCTGGTCCACTCACGGGTTCAGTCCGCACTATCGGACTGATCGCGATGACAAATCGATCTTTGAGAGCTTCTCTCATCCCATTTACGCGAAGAATAGGCCCGATGCTTGAAATTGGGTTCGAAGGCCCGATGACAACAGCATTGTGTCCCTCTAGGGCGGTTTTTACTTCTGTTGTCATTGCACTCGTCTCACAATTGACGTGCATAACGGCTGGCTGCTGCTTGTGTTTAATGAGAAAATCTTGAATATGCATCTCACCTTCGACCGTTTCGATCATTGTAGGAACGAAGTCGTTCGTCATTGGGAGGACTTTGGAAGACACGCCAAACGAAGCGCACAGGAGGCGTGTCGCGTCAGTCAAAGTTGCTCCCTGTCGCAGAAGGTCGGAACGGAAAATATGGGTCGCCCTATCAAGCTCCCCAATTATGATTCCCTCTTCGTGTCCGCGGCTGACTAGCGCTTCGTAGGTCAAGAACGTATCGTCCTTTATGCCCCACCACCGGTCGGTTGAAACTCCTGCGATGGTATAGATGACCGTGTCGATATCGGGACAAACAAGGTTGCCAGAGACCCATATATCGTCTCCCGTATTCGTGATAACGGTCAATTGTGTGTCAGGACAAAGGTTAAGCAGCCCGCGAAGCAACTTCGGACTGCCCGTCCCACCAGAAAGCAATAGCAAGGCATTCCTCCGCGTTTGTAGTAAGTTTTCCTCAGATAAATGTTATGCCCGTACCATCCAAAATCGTCGCTAAATTGCATCCGTCCTGTTTGAAGTCTTTCGGAAAGGGCTAAACCCAAAAACCTTTAGGCTGTTAGCAAGATAGAACTAGAGAAGGCTGTACGAGCTCATCCCACGGTCTCGGCGATTCAAGGACTTAAATCGCTAAAAATCACTCAACAAGGAGCAAGTATTTGTTTCGTGATACCTTGGTATTGACCAGAAGCGTAGGCTCAACAGATTTGAGGGTAGACGTGACTCATTTGGGTCGAGATTTGCTTGTCACGCTGGTGGGGGGCGAAGCACATGTGGGCGCCGTTGCGTTGGGCGGATTTCACAACCGGTCGTACGCGTCAGTACTAACTGTGCCTGACCATCGGGATGACGTAATAGCTAAAGAAGCTGCTTCGCGAATTTCGAAAGAGCTTAATTGCAGCTGTGTCGTTATAGTCGGCATTCACGTTAGCAACGCGTCCGAGCAGCAAGTCAGCCAGATTGTCGAAGCATCATTTACGCTTGTTAACGAACTTATCGAGGCACTTAAATGACGATAACAGTCGCGATTACCGGCGCGAGCGGAGTACAATACGGCGTTCGTTTGCTCGAAGCCCTAAGGGATCTGCAGGTTGAGACCCAGCTCATTGTGACCAAGAGTGGCCAGGATCTTATGAGCATCGAGACTCAGTATAGTTTGAATTACGTTGCTTCGCTGGCCAACCAGACGTATGAAGAAACGGACTTGTCGGCGCCCATTGCCAGCGGATCTCACATTAGCAATGGTATGGTGATAATTCCGTGCAGTATGAAGACGCTTGGAAGCATCGCACACGGCATTTCTTCAAATCTTGTGACGCGTGCGGCCGATGTGTGCTTGAAGGAAAGAAGAAAGCTGATATTAGTGGTGCGCGAGACGCCGCTTAGCGGGATTCATTTGAGTAACATGTTGAAATTGTCCAAATGTGGGGCGGTGGTAGTGCCTGCCAGTCCGGGGTTTTACACACGCCCAGCGACGATCGAAGAGCTCATCGATACGCTAGTCGCTCGTGTGCTCGATCTGCTTCAATTGGATCATTCGCTTTCGCGGCGATGGGGTGACTGAATGAGACGCTTTGTTCAGTATCTGATGGACTCTGGGCAACTTGAGGTCATTACGAAGGCCGTTTCACCGATCTTAGAGGCCCCACGTCTAGCGCAAGGAAGAGGACCCGTCCTATTCGAGCGCGTCGGCGGTTGTCGAGCTATTGTAAATCTTATCGGCTCACGCGCGCTGCTTGCCCACGTATTGAGAGTTAACGAACGAGGACTCATCAGCAAACTTTTACGCACAGCACCTGAAGGAAAAACAACGGTGCAAGATTTTACCTGGGACGTTGACCACACTCCCGATTTGACCAAGTTGCCTGTTATGAAGTTCTTTGAGCGAGATGGCGGACCTTACATCACGGCAGGCGTTCTGGTAGTAAAATATGGCCAAAGAATAAACGCGTCCGTTCATCGAATGATGGTCGTCGACGACACGTCGCTCGCCGTGAGGCTTGTTCCTCCGCGTCACGCATACTTGATGTACAAGGCCAGCGCGAAAAAAGCGGAACCTCTAAACGTCGCAATTGCTATAGGTGTTGATCCCGTCACGCTGTTTGCTACGACAACGAGAGTGCCGTGCGGTTTTGAATTTAATTACGCTGCGGCACTGAAGGGCGAGGTGCAACCTCTGATCGAATGCGAAAATGGAGTCCCAATTCCGCCGAGCGAAATGGTCTTAGAGGGGCAAATAAGCCCGACAAGAACGGTAAACGAAGGTCCGTTTGTCGATCTCACTGGCACTTATGACCTTGTGAGGCAGGAACCAGTCATCGAACTAACAAGACAGGTTTCAGTTAAAGATCCAATCTATCATTCCATATTGCCCGCCGGTGTCGAGCATTCACTTTTGATGGGTATCCCCTACGAGCCGCGGATATACAAAGCGTGTCAGGACGTCACAAAAGTCAAGAACGTGATATTGACTGCGGGGGGCCGTCACTACCTGCACGCGGTCATTCAGATAGAAAAACAGACTGAAGGGGATGCAAGAAATGTCATGATGGCAGCGTTCGCATCTCACACTAGTTTGAAACACGTCGTAGTTGTCGATGAGGATATTGACATTTACGACATGGCAGATGTGGAATTCGCAATTGCCACGCGAGTCCGAGGGGACTCAGACATCATGATAGTGCCAAACGTTCGCGGATCGTCACTTGATCCACGCGCACGAAGCGATGGCACAACAACAAAAGTTGGCATAGATGCCACTGCTCCGCTGAGTGAACGTTGGAAGTTTGAGAAGGTTGCCTAAAACGCGATTCACTCGTCAGCAGCTCAGTTTTTACGGCGCTGCACGCGCGACGTAAATGACAAGCTTACTATAAACGTTATGATTTGCAAAACCGTGCCCTATCTATGCGAACGATGCTAGTTGTCGAAGGCCAAACTCCTGTTTTAGTACCTCAATTAGATGCTAGTGCGTCTTATCCTCCTTCATCGGCTGCGGTCTTTTATAACCCGACAATGGAGTTTAGCAGGGACATAAACGTCGCTTGCACGCAGACTCTTGCTGATAGTCTAAGCAAGAGATCTATAATCACGTATCTCGATGCCCTGAGTGCGAGCGGCATTCGAGGGCTCAGAATCGCAAATGAAGCACATTTGGAAGTGACGCTAAATGATTATAACAAAGTAGCGTACCAACTTATTAAGAGGAATGTAAAGCGGTTACAGCTAAATTCGTGCGTGAAGCACTCCGATGCAAACGCCTTAATGTCAGAAGAAAGGTTCGATGTCGTAGATATAGATCCGTTCGGATCTCCCGTTCCTTTTGTTGATGCTGCGTGTCGATCTACTAGCAAGATGCTCTGCGTGACGGCAACCGACACTGCCCCCCTAAGTGGCGCCCATTTCAACGCCGGCGTAAGAAGGTACTCCGCGCTACCTCTGAACACTGAGTATCATGCTGAGACGGGAATAAGGATACTCATCGGAAAAATTGTTCGGGAATTTGTCAAATACGATAAATCTGCGGTTCCTATGCTTGCGCATGCGACCGAGCACTACTATCGAGTTTATTTGCGGATCGAACGAGGCGCAAGAATCGCTGATGAATGTTTGAGCTCACTCGGATTTGTCTTCCACTGCATCAAATGCGGACATCGCTACGTTGCGCCAGGGCTTGCACCCTGGCAGCGTTGTGAATGTGTGTTATGCGCCGCAGAGTCGGTCATTGCTGGGCCTCTTTGGCTTGGGCCACTTTACGATCAGTCTTTCTGCAAGGGAGTCCTCAATAACCTTGAAAATGGCGTTTTTGGAACTAAACAGCAAGCCTCTAAGACTGTCGAGCTGTGTCTTAATGAGCTTGATGTCGTAACGTTTTTTGATTATCATAAGTTGTTGAAAGAGCTCAAATGCCCGCCGATCCCTATTGAAACGCTTATGAGTGGCTTACGAAATATCGGTTATCAGGCATCGAGAACCCATTTTTCAGGTACGTCAGTTAAGACAGACGCTAACGTGGCAACGCTGAAGGACGTTTTGCGCGATTTAAGCTGCGCAACTAAAAAAATAAAGATCTGGTGACTATTAGGGCTTATAGTGGGCGGTGATGCGGGGCGCTTTCTAATGTAGAGG
>Ga0209538_1002173_pt1 | contig 10093 bp, 8 predicted proteins | sample BarGraNGADG00211_2_FD_184492 | JGI IMG/M metagenome (GOLD analysis project Ga0209538, IMG submission 184492) | Arctic peat soil microbial communities from Barrow, Alaska - Barrow Graham LP Ref core NGADG0004-211 (SPAdes) (version 2) | ecosystem: Environmental > Terrestrial > Soil > Wetlands >... | reverse complement strand
GTTTGCTTTCTATCAATAAGCAAGCAGAACAATTCGGCATCAGAGATTGTGTCGTAATATTTTTTTGCGAGAGAGGAAACTACAGAAGCAACCTCATAGGTAACAGAATATATTTAGATTGCCACGTTCACTATCGTGAACTCGCAATGACAGATGAGAATTATGACACAGTCTCTAATTCCGGAAGGTTATTGTCAGCGGTGGCAATCGCCCTCAGTACACCGGAGACAACATCCTTATGTTCAGCCATGATGATTTTAATTTTTTTGTCTTTACCGAGAATTAATTGACCAAGAACACCGGCATCAACATTAAGTTTGCATCCGAGCAGCCTGGGGGCGTTTTGCTCCAGAAGTTGCTCTATATGCCTGTAGAAACGATCAGCACCATCATTGGAAAATAAAAGCAATCGGGAAATTCGATCTCCGTAAGCTGCTCCTGAACTCTGGTGGGCATTCTTAATCCCATATCTTTCGCTTGCCAGTTTCTCAGATATCGATTCCAATCCGAGCCTAATCCGCCCCTGAAGCCTGGCCTTCTGCAGTGCCATTTTCAAGGGGTCACTCCATTTAATTACCGGAACATCGATCTTCCCGCCAGGCATGAGCTTAGCGGCGCATGAGATCAACACCTGACGAATCGCTTCGGAAGAACTATCGGCTTCTAACTGCCGTGGAAGGCGTATATTGGCTATATTCATATAAAGTTCCTTTTCTATTCAACGGGCGTTTCCGGCGGCCAATTCCTCCAGGTCATCCCAGCGCTGATAGGCGCAATCAAGCTCGCCTTCCAGGCTCTCCAGCCGCTTATTGGTTTCCATCACTTCCTCATTATTGCTTCGTGTATAAAACTCGGGTGAATTTATCTTTATGATCAGTTGCTGTTTTTCCTCCTCCAGTATTTCTATTTTGCGGGGCAGCTCTTCTCGCTCCCGCGTTTCTTTGTAGGTAAGCTTGCGTTTCCCCGCCGCAGACCTTCCCTTTTTGGGCTTCTCATCCTTGGGTACAGCCGGAAGCGGCTCATTGGACGCAGTGCGCTGTCTCAACCAGTCATCATAGCCTCCGATATATTCCCGCAAAATGCCTTCGCCCGTAAGTACTATTGTGGAAGTGACCACATTGTTGAGAAATGCCCGGTCGTGGCTCACCATCAAGATCGTGCCGCTGTATTCCATAAGCCTGTTTTCCAGCAGTTCCAGTGTTTCCGTATCGAGATCATTTGTCGGCTCGTCCAGAACAAGCAGGTTGGACGGAGTACTGAAAAGTTTAGCAAGAAGCAGGCGGTTTCGTTCGCCTCCGGAAAGAGATTTAACGGATGCCATGATCTGTGACGGGGGAAAAATAAAATCCTGCAGATAGCCGATGATATGCCGGGGCGATCCATCAATAAAGACTGTATCGTTGCCATCAGCAATATTATCCTTGAGAGTTTTGTTTTCATCGAACCGGGCGCGAAGTTGATCAAAATAGGCAATCTGAATGCCGGTTCCCAGACGAATTTTACCCTTCTGGGGTTGAAGTTCACCCAGGAGAACCTTGAGCAGTGTGGTCTTGCCGGAACCGTTCGGCCCGATAATGCCTATTTTATCCCCGCGAATTATTGTTGTAGAAAAATTTTCTATGATTTTCTTTTCACCGAAAGCAAAACTGATCTTTTCGGCATTCACAACCAGCCTGCCGCTGCGCCGGGCTTCCTGAATTGTGACTCGGGCTACACCTGCCTGCTCGCGTCTGCGGGCCCGATCCTGACGAAGCTGTTGCAACGCTCTTACCCTTCCCTCGTTACGGGTGCGGCGTGCTTTGACACCCTGCCTGACCCAGGCTTCTTCTTTGGACAGTTTCTTGCCGAAATCATGCCACTGCTTTTCTTCAGCCGCAAGCATTGCCTGGCGGCGTTCAAGATATTTGCCGTAATCGCAGGAAAAGGAAAGCAGACTCCCCCGGTCAATCTCGACAATACGCGTTGCCATTTTCTGCAGGAAGGCACGGTCATGTGTTACAAACATAACCGTCTTTTCAAACTTCAACAAAAATTCCTCCAGCCAGAGGATGGCGTTAATATCCAAATGGTTAGTAGGCTCATCCAGCAGAAGCAGATCCGGATCATTCACCAGAGCTCTGGCCAGTAAAACGCGGCGTTTCATTCCCGTGGAGAGAAGCCTGAATTCTATGTGTTCATCCAGGCCGGTCCGGCTGATTACTGTTTCAACTCGCAGATGAAAATTCCAGGCCCCGGTTGTCTCCAGCTGATGTTGAACCACTTCGAGTTTGTTAAGCAGATTTCCATCATCTTTTTTGGCAACCTGCATAGTAAGATCATGATAATGCGTCAAAATATCCAGATGCTCCCGGCCTCCGGAGGCTACGACATCGTAAACAGTTCCCGGCAGATCATCGGGAACATCCTGAGGCAGCATAGCAATCCGTACTTCGCCGTTTTTGATGATCTCGCCCTGATCAGCGGGGATTTCACCGCTCAGCATCTTCATGAGCGTGGATTTGCCCGAACCATTGCGCCCCAGCAGACCGATCCTTTCGCCTTCCTCAATCTGGAGCGAGACAGAGTCGAGCAGCAGTGGCCCCCCAAAACTCACCGAAACATTATTTATCCAGATTAATCCCATGTCTTCTCAAGAAATAATTAGCGGTTGAAAATAAAAAAAGCCGTCTCTCCGTATAGGCGGCTCTTTTTCATGTCCATGGATGTTAAATTATAAGTCTATTTTACAGCATCTTTAAAATTCTTCCCAGCCTTAAATACCGGGACCTTCTTTGCGGGAATCTTTATTGCTTCGCCTGTCTGGGGGTTTCTACCTTTGCGGGCTTTTCTCTTGCTCACACTAAATGTGCCAAACCCGACAAGCGTAACGCTATCGCCCTTTTTAAGCGCTTTCTTAATTGCCGCAATTGTTGCACTTAGTGCCTCGTCCGCTTCTTTCTTGCTGCATGTAACTTTTGCTACTTCTCCGATCAAATCTGCCTTGTTCATTGAACCCTCCTTCTAAAAGTTTTATTTTGTGAAACCGTTACCTGTATACTATCACTTAATTAAGAAAAATAAACATCATTTTTATTTAAAAAAATAACCTGATCTCTTCCAGATTATTTCGGGCATATGGTGATAGATTAGCTAAAGTTCTTTTTTACCGCTTGCTTTTTAAATTTTTTCTCGCCGAAAATCAAGTCTTGTTTCTCAATAAAGACTTCCGTATCGGGCGGTACGGAATGCGTCAGCCAGACGTTACCACCGATGACCGAACGGGCGCCAACCACTGTTTGTCCACCCAGGATAGTCGCATTGGCATAGAGGATGACATCATCTTTAATCGAAGGATGGCGCTTTTTATTTCTTAATATCTTACAATCCGCTTTGGACAGAGACAATGCCCCCAATGTAACACCCTGGTAAATTCTGACCCGCTTCCCAATTGAAGCCGTCTCACCAATCACGACACCCGTTCCGTGATCAATAAAAAAACTCTCGTCTATATGCGCACCGGGATGAATATCAATTCCGGTGCGGCTGTGAGCGTATTCTGTCATTATTCTGGGAATCAAAGGCACTCCTTGACGATAAAGCTGATGCGCCAGGCGATAAACCATTATCGCCCAGATACCCGGATAGCTGAAGATTATTTCATCATAGCCTTTTGCCGCGGGATCGCCGTCATAAGCCGCGTGAATATCCTTAGCCAGAAGTTCCCTTAATCCTGATAAACTTTTCAGGAATTCTACTGTTATTGTTTGCCCCAACTCTTCACATTTTATGCAGGCCAGGTTTTGGCGAATGCAGTCATGACGCAGTGCCACTATTATTTGCTCAGAAAGTATCTCATAAAATGCTGTAACTTCCTGACCTAAATAATATTCCAAATTGGTTTGATCCAGACGTGTCCGGATAAAATATCCCGGATAAAGTATACGTGCTGAATGGCGCAGGATATCAATAATTGCTTCTCTATATGGTATAGGTTCTGCGCTCACATGGTCAAAACAACCGCCCTTATTACAGGTTGATACCAGTTCATTAACTATGCCGGGAATTTCAGTTCTGGCGTGCTTGGCTGTCTTAATTTCGTCTTTGCATTTCTTGTTCTGTTCAGACCGCTTCATCATATTTCTTTACCTCTTATACTGTGCAAGCAGGCTGCGACGAATTCCAGTAAGGTGACATACCGCGCAGCCGCTCGATTATTGCTGGCATTTTATCGATCACAAAATCAATTTCCGCCTCTGTATTATTGATGCTTAAACTAAAGCGAATAGAACCGTGCGCCATGGTGAATGGAACTCCCATCGCCCGCAGGACGTGAGAAGGCTGCAAAGAACCGGATGTGCAGGCAGAACCGGATGAAGCGCAAATTCCCAATTCATTCATCAGCAGCAGGATCGCTTCGCCTTCGACATATTCAAAGCTGATGTTGGTGGTATTGGGTAAGCGATTTGCCGGATCGCCATTGACTCTGCTTTGTGTAATCCTTTTCAAAAGTTCCCGCTCCAGTTTGTCCCGCAAACGCGCCACATAGGTATTTTCTTTCTCCATATTTTTGGCGGCAAGCTCGCAAGCCTTGCCCAATCCTATAACACTTGGCGTATTTTCCGTGCCCCCGCGGCGTTGTTTTTCCTGATGCCCGCCGATCATAAAAGGCGAAAACTTTGTTCCGCGGCGGATATAGAGCACACCAATACCTTTGGGCGCGTGAAGTTTATGTCCCGAAATCGAAAGCATATCGATGACATTATTTTTTAAATTGATAGGAATTTTACCGGTGCTCTGCACAGCATCAGTGTGAAACAAAATTCCTTTTTCATGAGCCAACCGGGCTGCCGCTTCCACCGGAAAAATCACTCCGGTTTCATTATTGCCCCACATCAGACTGACGACAGCGGTATCGGGAGTCATGCTTTTTCCCAGATTTTCCAGATCCAGCAAACCGTTCTTATCCACAGGAAGTTCGGTTACCCGATAGCCCTGCGTGGCCAGATGAGCGCATAAAGCGCGAATAGCGGGATGTTCCACCCGGCTGGTAATGATATGTTTCTTATCCGGACGCGTCATCAGTGCCGAGCGAATAGCGGCATTGTCGCTTTCCGTACCGCAACTGGTGAAAATGATTTCTTCCGGCATTGCGCCCAAAAGCGCCGCCACCTGCTCACGCGCAGTGCGAATTTTCTGGCCAACTTGCCCGCCAAAAGTGTGCATGCTGGAAGGATTGCCGTAAAACTCGCGAAAATAGGGAAGCATAACCTCCAATACTTCTTGGGCCACCTGGGTTGTGGCATTATTATCCAGATAAATAGTGTTCATTTGGATACCTCCTCAACCACTATATCCGGCGAAACAAGTTCTTTAAGACGCTGCTCCACAAAGTGTTTCAAGGTGATATCCGAAGCTTTGCAAGTAGAACAAGCGCCGCGCGTGGCGACAATGACCCGATTACCGATAATATCGATAATTTCTATATCACCGCCGTCATGTTTGAGCGAAGGCCTGATTTCGCGTTCGATTGTTTCTTCAATCAGCCGAATCTTCTGAATATTGGTGAGTTTTGGTTTAGCATCGGTTTTCGGCTCAGTGCGCACCTGATCAATGATCTGTTGAATTGCGTCATGGCAATTACCGCAACCGCCGCCGGCTTTGGTATAGTTGGTCACATCTTCCACTGTGGACAGATTGTTTTCGCGCACCGCCCGCTCGATTTCTTTATCGGTCACCCCAAAGCATTCGCAAATAATTTTTGCGCCAGTTTCTAGTGGTGGTGCGCCACGGTAATTTTCTATCGCTTTTTCCAGAGCCTGTTTGCCCATAACGGAACAGTGCATTTTTTCGTCCGGAAGCCCTCCCAGATACTTGGCAATATCCTGATTAGTGACTTTGAGCGCCTCTTCTATTGTCATCCCTTTGATTATTTCCGTCAGAGCTGATGACGATGCTATGGCGCTGGCGCAACCAAATGTTTTGAATTTGGCATCCTTTATTTTTTTATTCTCATCCAGTTTAAATGTAAGTTTGAGCGCGTCACCGCAGGCGAGCGACCCTACTTCCGCCACACCATCCGGATTTTCAATTTCGCCAACATTGCGTGGATTGAGAAAATACTCTTTAACTTTGTCTGTATATTCCCACATAAAACACTCCTTAAACTTTAACTGCAACAGTCCTTGTAATCTGCGGCTTGTCTCGTTTTCGTCATTCCGGCGAATACCCTGAACGGCACGAGAGCCGGAATCAAGAAACGCCAGCTCAAACAGGTTTTCAGTAGCTAATGTTTTATTACACCATTTTTATATAATTAAGATTTATTCTTTTTAAATGCAAGCTCTTTTCAATAATATAAGGCAATATACTAGCCTGTCAATAAAAAAACTCTTGGGGAATCGATTGAAATTATGTAATATTAAAACAACTTGCAGGCATTTTAAATTACCGGAATAAGGAAACGAATATGTCCCATACTGGAAAAAATAGGCTGATAGAAAATTGCTCATTTAAACAATACAGCAAGTACCCTCTCACGGCTTATTCCGAGTTTATGCCGTCAGTTCATTTCGCTTCTCGTGCGCTTGATAGAAATACAAAAGGGTTTTTCCAAAAAGATATCCCCCTGGAATTTCTCATCACAGAGTATGAAGAGGCTTTTGAACTGCAACCGGGTTTGGAAAATATCGCCCACCAAATCTTACATGCGTTATCTCATCTGGCCAAAGGGGAAACTGCTGAACGCCTGGCCAGGAACAAGCTAATCAACAATCCTTATTGGCCTGATGAACTTGCACAGCAGGTACAAAATTTAAGACATGAACCGCTTGTCATTATTCTTCCTCTGGCCCTGTCCTTGACGCAGGACGACAAAGGCAGGAAACGCTGGACATTTTTCGGCGCCAGTGAACAAGGGCCCTTTCGATCATTCTGGAAAAGTTTTTTTACGTCTCAGAAAGAAGAGATTCCGCCGGAAAAAGCCGCGGGATTTATACAATCCATCCTGAATACAGCCTATGGTGAATCTTGCAACAGCCTGGCTGATCTTCTACAAGTTGGTTTCCGTATTTTTGCCAGTGAAGGAGACCCGCAAAAAGCGCTCCGGCCAATGTGGACATCCCCATTCATCTGGACTGACGGGATGGATTTAAAAGGGGTAAAGTATCTCCTTAGTTTTGAACCTTTCGGGACTCTTTCGGAAATGGTAAAAAAAGCTTACTTAAATGGAAGCATCCACTTGTTGCCCTTTCCGGGCAGCCTGCTTTTCTGGGGCGTCCCGGGTTACCAGCAAATGCAAAGCGAATTATTCATGTCCAACCAGATTCCCCTTTTGAATCTTGTGGAACGCCACGAAGCTCATTACGGGCTTCGAGTTCCGCAATCAGGATGGATTCACATACCATCTCACAAGAATCCTTCACCGCATGGAGACTTCGGCCCGCTAAGAAGTACCTTTCGGCGCACCCACCGGGGAGCAAAGGTGCATCGTTACGAGGATGAACTTGCAATCCCCGGACGTTTGGATCACATCCTTCATGTACTTTTCAGCACAGATTCCAACGATCTGAAACTATATGGAAAGCCCATGGCCCGTAACAGTCAGATTTGGACCCAGAACCATAAGCTGCTGCTCGATGGTCCGAATGCGACTAAAGCTGAAATCAAGACTGCCCTGAAAGCCATCGAACAAGGCGGCTTATTCGGATACCGTTTTCAATATCCTCCGCTGATCATTGAAACGCATCAAATTTACTGGCATCGTCCTGTGGTAGCATACCTTCCACCCAATGAAGAAAAACCAGTTGTTTTGCCCGATTCACTTAAGGGATATTTAACTGCTTACGACGCAGAGCATCCTGACCTTGATCATCCCATTGAACTCTGGCCCTGTATTTACAAAAGGAGCATCCCTCAAACAGTCATAAAACTTTTTAAAGATAAAACACACGAGCATAAGACAATTACTCGAGTTCTGAATTTGCTGGCCGCGCGCGAAAATCTTGGCAAGGAAAAGCTGCCTTATTCTTTCGCCAGACAAATCTTGATGCTGCCGGAAAATAAAACGCTTGATACCTGGTTGGAATCACTTCGTGGTTCTGACGATCATAACGAGCAGGGACAATGCCTTGGCGATCAGCTTCGCGATTTGATTGCTGAGGAGAAAAAACAACTTCCTTCTTCCAGCGAAACGGTATTGCCGGCTTCCCTGACTTTCAGCGGCAGTGCCGATCGCTCTTTTGAAGCCCAATACTGGAAAGATATTTGCACTCTTTCTGCCGGAGAATATCTCAATAAAGCCAATTCTGATTGTATCCTGGATGCTGCCACTCAAAAGAAACTCATACATCATCGCAGAGACCTGGAAGCTCTGGGTGATTACCTTCTTGCCTATTACAGACGGGTTATAGATGAGCAAGGAATGCAAGGGAAAGCGCTTGCCGGTGATCTTCCCTTTAAGTGGGAAACCGATTTTGACTTTGACTGGTGGGGCGGCTGGGTAAAAAATCAGGATGGCCATGCCCTCGAGCGGAACCTCATGATGGTTATTCCGGGACACAACCGGCAAAGGGCCGTCATTATGGCGGATCATTATGACACAGCGTACATGGCCGATATTTATTACAATGATCAAGGGGGGTCCGGCGCCCGTATTGCTTCCGCAGGAGCTGATGACAACCACTCGGCTACGGCCACATTGATGCGCGCCGCACCAATATTTTGTGAGCTGAGCAAAAAAGGAAAGCTGGCCTGTGATATCTGGCTTATACACTTGACGGGCGAAGAATTTCCTTCTGATAGCCTCGGCTCTCGTCATCTCTGCCGGCAGATCGCAGAAAAGACATTGAAATTACATCTGCCAGATGGTGAAAAATATGACCTGTCGAAAGCTGATATTCAGGGAGTCTTTGTGCTGGACATGATTGCGCACAACAATGAAGCCCATCCATACAAATTTCAGATATCGCCGGGAGCCAGCCCGGAATCGATACGTTTAGCCTACCAAGCACATATCGCCAATGAAATTTGGAATACCTGTACCGATGCCTGGAATAAACGCCCGTCACAGCTCAGGCGGGAACAGGGGAAGCGCAGTCCTGACGGGAAAATTTTGCCGGAAATCGCTTTGCACCCGAAGCTGGATGGCCAGGTCCGACTGTCTCACGACCCTCTGAGTACGCTCTACAACAGCGACGGTCAAATCTTCTCGGATGCGGGCATTCCCGTGGTATTATTCATGGAATATTATGATATCAATCGCCAAGGATATCACGATAGTCAGGACATCATGACCAACATCGACCTTGACTATGGCGCAGCAATTGCTGCGATTGCCATCGAAACAGTAGCAAGAATAGCTGTTGAGCAACTCTAATACCATGGTCATACTCTCCCTCATTTAGAAAAGGAAGGTATGAGAAAAAGGTTCAAGTTTTTAAGTCCCCCTTTATTAAAGGGGGATTGAGGGGGATTTTTAGGATGTTAATGAAATCCTCCCTAACCCTCCTTTAGAAAAGGAGGGTATGAAAATCTTTCGCAAAGACATTACGGCACAGTCTTTCAGTCGGGAATACAGAAACATCATTCGGAGGTTAAACAAATGAAGGTACTTGGTATCAATGCCAGCTCCAGAGGTTCTAAAAGTCAAACGCGGAAACTCGTCCAGACCGCTCTTAATGGGGCATGCTCTAAAGGCGCTACTGTCGAACTAGTGGACCTTTGCAAAAGGAATAAAAGCCTTCGTAAGTGCTGAGATAAAGGCTTTCATACTTGGAGAAACCCTGGCTGAAAATATCAGGGAAAAGAAAAATTATGTAAAACAGAGAAAAAGATTCAAGGACAACAAGAAGTATTTTCAAGACTTGGTGAAGCTCAACAAGGACGAGTGGTCCCATGAGTATGAATATTGAGATAAGCTTAACTGGAAGTGAGAAACAAGATCCAATTCAGCTGAAAATGAATTTAATTTTATCTGTCCCATTATTTTGATCTTCTTTATTTTGAAAGGAGTTAAAAAACTATGAAGACATGGCCTGTATATAAAATGATTCTTTTTGTAGTGTGTCTGTTTCTGATAACGCCATTCCCGCTTATGGCAACAAGAATGACCGGCAAC
>Ga0209538_1002172_pt1 | contig 10094 bp, 11 predicted proteins | sample BarGraNGADG00211_2_FD_184492 | JGI IMG/M metagenome (GOLD analysis project Ga0209538, IMG submission 184492) | Arctic peat soil microbial communities from Barrow, Alaska - Barrow Graham LP Ref core NGADG0004-211 (SPAdes) (version 2) | ecosystem: Environmental > Terrestrial > Soil > Wetlands >... | reverse complement strand
GTAGTTGGTGAGGTTGCGGAATCCGAGGGCGGTGCCGCGGAGGTGTTCGAGGCGGCCGTTGACTCTCCTATGTGTTGTCAAGGGCAGGGTTGGGTGTCTTGTAGGCGGTGGCGAGATGGCGGTAGAGTTGTCTGGCGAGGTAGCGCTTCAGGCAGCGGCGGATCTCTTTGCTGGTGCGGCCTTGGGCTGTGCGCTTCTCGATGTAGGCGCGGGTCGTGGGGTCCATACGGATGCGGGTGACGATGGCCATGTGCAGGGCTCGGTTGAGGCGCCGGTCGCCGCCGTAGTTGAGGCGGTGACGCACGGTGTTGCCGCTGGAGGCGGGGATGGGGCTGACGCCGGCGAGGTTGGCGAAGGCGGCTTCGGAGCGGACTCGTCCTGGATGTGACCAGGCCGCAAGGACGACGGCGGCGGTGACTGGGCCGATGCCGGGTAGTTCCAGCAGGCCCGCTGCCGGGGTGTCGCGGATGAGCGTGGTTGGCCAGGCTACCGACCCCACGACACCCGATTAGTGCCACCCAGAAGACCAAAACCCCTAACCACAGCCACCAAAATCGCCCAAACGGCCACAGAGAGCCAACTCAGGTCAAGCAATGACGACAAATCCGCCGCCGACCACGGCTCGATGGGAAAATACTGTCGGCGCGGATTCGGCCAGATGCGACGGGTTCCCCTTCGACGCAGTTGGGGCGGGGTAAAGATCAGTTCGAAGGGACTCGGGGCTTCGGGAGGCAGCAACACCAAGAACATAGTCATGCCCGCGACGGTTAAGAAGCCATAGGCAGCGTTGTCGGGCGCGAGCTCCAAGTCGGGCGGCTCCCGGGCAAACAAGGTGGGGGCTATCGCCATTCCAACGTGCGAGCGTGGTCCAGTCGTGTTCAATAGCCACACATGGCCGCGCTCGAGGGGCTGTGGATCTGCTGCCAGCGCTCGATACTCCGATTCCGCGAAGGGGTTATTCTGAGTCGGCCGTGTCAGAGCGTAGGCCATCCACGACTTCGGCGCCCAAGTGGCCAGCGCGACCAGATCGTCTTCCGAGAGCGTTAGCAACTGCCCGCCCCCAAGGACGAAAGGCTCGATCGTGTCCTTGACGCGGCTTTCGAGCTGGCTCATCCAACCTGTGTTGCAGTCTTGACAGACAGAAACAATCACTTGGGGCAAAAATTTCGCGTATTCTCCTCGGCGCTCCCCGACTAGCCGATATCGACCATCGGTACCTTTCCGCATAACGTGGCTCGGTTTAGGAATGCGTTGGCTCTTCGGATCTCCGAGTAGAAACTTTGCGCCCTCAGTCTCGTGAAGCCACTGTGCCCATACGTGTTCCTTCGTGCGCTTCCCAGCCTTCCCGCAGAAAGGGCAAAGAAACCCGTTCACCGTCCACTCCCCTTACTGGATGCCATCGGCAAGGACTCAGAGTAGACCCCGTGGAGTGATGGCACTATCGAATCAGTCTGCGACGCTGCCATTTCGGACCTCTGGCCGCGCTTGACAACCGATGCGGCGCTCTCGAGTGTCTTGAAGCCTTGACACGCGATTCCTTGACCACGGCCTCCAGACGACTCTGCGGCCGGCCACTACGACGGCTGAGCACGAGTCACCTACACAAAGTGGCAGATACGCGGTCGCCGATCGCTATACGCACCGGCGCCCGCGTATCTGCCACTGAATGTTCGTACCGCTCTCAGGCCAGGATCAGCGTGGAGCCCGGGTCGCGGAGGATCTCGGCCATGTCGGAGAGGAATGCTGAGCCCTCGGCGCCGTCGACCATGCGGTGGTCGAAGCTCATCGCCAAAGTCGTGACCCAGCGGGGTTCGACGCGGTCCTCGACCACCCAGGGGCGCCTCGTGATCTGACCGACCGCGAGGATGCCGGCCTGGCCCGGGACGAGGATCGGCGTGCCCGCGTCGATGCCGAAGACGCCGATGTTCGTGATCGTGAACGTACCTCCCACAAGATTCGCGGGCTGCGTCTTGCCTTCCCGCGCCGTACGGGTCAGCTCGTTGATCGCGACGGCCAGGTCGTACGTGCTCATCGCGTCCGCGTCGTGGATCACCGGTACGACCAACCCGCGGGGGGTGTCGGCGGCGAAGCCGACGTTGATGTACGACTTCCGCACGATCTGGGAGTTCTTCTCGTCCCAGCTGGAGTTGAGCTCGGGATTACGCCGCAGCGCCACGCACACGGCGCGCGCGACAAGGACGGTCGGCGTGATCCGTACATCCCGGAACATCCGCATCGTCTTCATCCGCTCGAGCAGCTCCATCGTGCGGGTGACGTCGACGTCAGTCCACTCGGTGACGTGCGGCGCGGTGAACGCGCTCTCGACCATCGCCCGCGCGGTCGCGCGCCGGATGCCGGTGACGTCGATGCGGGTCTCTCCGCGCTCGGCCAGGAAGCCGGTCCAACCACCGTGCTGGGTCGCGGCGGCGGTGACGTCGTCCTGCGAGATCGTACCGTCAGGTCCGGTCGGCGTGACCGCCGCCAGATCGACGCCCAGGTCTCGCGCCAGCTTCCGTACGCTCGGCTTGGCCAACGTCCTCACGTCCACCTCGGACGGCGGCGCCGCAGCCAGCGTGTTCCCGGCCGTCTTGCGCGGCAGGCGCGTCTGCTTGAGCTCGCGCGGCCCTGTACCGACCAGCGTCGCCTGCGACGCGGGCGCCTCCGGCGCCTCCGCCTCCGGCTCAGCACCCGCACCGGCCTCGTTCGCGACCGCAACCTCGGCCCCGACCCCGTCCTCGACCGCGATCAACGCGGTACCGACCTCGACGGTCTGGCCGACCGGTACGAGGAGACCCGACACCACACCGGCGTACGGAGATGGCAGCTCGACGACAGACTTCGCGGTCTCGATCTCGACGACAGGGTCGTTGACGGCGATGCGATCACCCTCGGCGACGAGCCAGGCGAGAACGGTCGCCTCGGTGAGCCCCTCACCGACATCGGGCAGGCGGTAGTGCTGAAGAGCCATGGCAACCTCTCAGTACGCGAGCGCGCGGTCGACCGTCTGGAGCACCCTATCGACGCTCGGGACGTAGTCGGTCTCGACCCGCGACGGCGGGTAGGGCATGTCGAGCCCGGTGACACGCAGAACCGGCGCCTCGAGGGCGTAGAAGCAGCGCTCCTGGGTGCGGGCGGCGAGCTCGGCGCCGACGCCGGACGTACGGGGCGCCTCGTGAGCGACGACGATCCGTCCGGTCTTTCGGGCCGACGTCTCGACGGTCGCCCAGTCGATCGGCGCGATCGAACGCAGGTCGACGACCTCCGCCGAGTGGCCCTCGTCCGCGAGCACCTTCGCCGCGCTGAGAAGGGTGGACACCATCGGTCCGTACCCGATCAGCGTCACCTCGCTGCCCAGCCGTACCACCCGTGCGCGATCCAGCTCACCCGAGGGCGGGGCGTCGAGGTCGACCTCGCCCTTGAGCGAGTGGTACAGCCGTTTCGGCTCCAGCACGATCACCGGATCGGGGCTGTCGATCGCCTGCTGGATGAGTTCGTACGCATCGGCCGGAGTGCTCGGCGTGACGATCCGAAGGCCCGGAGTCGGTGTGAAGTACGCCTCCGGCGACTCGCCGTGGTGCTCGATCGAGCCCACGTTGCCGCCGTACGGAAGCCGGATCACGATCGGCGCCGTCACCTGGCCCCGGCTGCGGAACCGCAGCCGCGACGCCTGGTTGATGATCTGGTCGAAGGCGGGGAACACGAAGCCGTCGAACTGGATCTCGCAGACGGGTACGTAGCCGCGCTGGGCCATCCCGAGCGCGGTGCCGACGATGCCTGCCTCGGCGAGCGGGGAGTCCATGACGCGGCGGGCGCCGAAGCGCTCCTGCAGCCCGTCGGTGATGCGGAAGACACCGCCCAGCTTGCCGATGTCCTGACCGATCGTCACGACCTTGTCGTTGCGGTCCATCGCCCGGCTGAGGCCGGCGGTGATGGCCTTCGCCATCGAGAGCTGCACCATCTAGCGGCCTTCCAGACTGGCGAGGTACGCGATGACCTGCTCGCGCTCCTCGACGAGCGCGGCCGACGGTTCGGCCAGCACGTAGTCGTACAGCTCGGTGATCCCGTCGGGCGTGAGCGCGAGGACCCTGGCCCTCACGTCGGTCGCCAGCTCGTCGCCCTCGGCGGCGAGGTCGGAGAAGTACGAATCCGGCGTGCCCTGCTCGCGCAGCCAGCGCTCGATGCGTACGAGCGGGTCGCGGCCGGCCCAGGACTCCTCCTCCTCGCGGCTGCGGTAGCGGGTGGGGTCGTCGGCGGTGGTGTGCGCGCCGATCCGGTACGTCATGGCCTCGACGAGCGTCGGCCCCCCTCCAGCGCGGGCGCGGGCAGCGGCCTCGGCGACCACGGAGTGCACCGCCAGGAGATCGTTGCCGTCGACCCGGACGCCCGGCATGCCGAAGCCGGCCGCGCGCGCTGCGGGAGCGCCACGGAACTGCGCGGAGTTCGGCACCGAGATCGCGTACTGGTTGTTCTGCACGAGGAAGATCACCGGCGCGTTGAAGACAGCGGCGAAGTTGAGGGCCTCGCTGACGTGGCCCTCGCTGGTGGCTCCGTCGCCGAGGCAGACGAGGACGACCTCGTCGGCGCCGTCGAGCGTCACGCCCATCGCGTACCCGGTGGCTTGAAGGGTTTGCGCGCCGACCACGAACGCGAACAGGCCGAAGTGGAGCGCGTCGACGTCCCAGGTGGCGTGGGAGATGCCGCGCATGATCTGCAGGATCGCCACCGGGTCGAGTCCGCGGTGCATCGCCATGGCGAGCTCGCGGTACGAGGGGTAGACCATGTCCGTCGGCCGCAGCGCCGTGATCGCGCCGATCTGGGCGGCCTCCTGGCCCTTCGCCGGCGCCCACAAGGCGAGCTGCCCCTGGCGCTGCAGGTTCGTTCCCTCGACGTCGATGCGACGGGCCAGGAACATCGTGCGGTACGCGTCGCGAACCTCGTCGGCCGAGAGCTGCGGGCTGTACGTGGGGTGGCGGACAGCGCCGCCTTCGGCATCCAGGAGCTGGACGGTCTCGATGCCGTCAGCAGGCGTCCCAGTGGCGAGGTCATCCGGGTGCTCGCTGGCGTCGCCGACGATTCGTGGGGTCCAAGCGTTCGTTGAGGTCACGCGTCTCCCTTCCTACGGTTCCGTAGGTTACGGTTCCGTAGCCTAACCTGCCGCGCACGGAAGCGGTCAATTCCTGCCCGCATCACACCACGACGATCCTCGTCTTCATACCCCAGAAGGGCCAATTCGGCTCTAGGGGGGCGAAGGGCTCGCCTGGGGCATCAAAACGAGGACCCCGCGACCCCGCGACCCGGCGGCTGGTCGCCGAGGCGAACGACGAGATCGGGGGCCGTGTACGGACCGACGTGATAGACGGGTTCCGCTGCGATCGCGGGTTCCAGCTGCTCAACCCCGCCTACCCCGACGCGAAGAGCCAGCTCCCACCCAGGGCGCCCTGGTCTCTGGCCGGCGCACCGCCGAGGTGATCCTGGCCTCCTGAGTCTGCGCCCCCTCAGGGGACGCTGATGTAGGGCGCCTTGCCCGCGAGGCTCGCGGAGACCTTGACCGTCACGCCTGACCCCGCTGGTATCGCTGCGAAGTCACGGACCGCGGCGGGAGTCTCTGTCGTCGTGATCAGTGTCCACGTCTGCACGCCTAAGTCGACTGTGAGTGCGTACGAGGAGACGCCGGGGTTCTTCTCGAACCAGGACGCGATCGCCTCGAGGTGGGTCGCCTCGTCTGAGGTGATGTTCGGAGAGATGATCTGCTTGTCGTTGAGGTACCAGTCGATCTCACGGATCCCCGTAGGCGGCGCAAGGCGGAGCAGAGCGACCCCCTCGCGAAGCGAGACAGCCGGACTCGTACTCGTCACACGCGCGTGCAAGGTTGCCAGCAGACCTCCCGATGAGAAGGCGAGCTCGACGGGATCCGCGTGCGCCTTGTCCGCGACGCCCAGGACATTCGTGGTCTGCTCGGCCGTCGGGAATCCGCTGAACACCGTGAGCGTCGACGTACCCAGCGAGAACTGGGTGTTGAACTCCACCTCTTTGACACCGCGAGTCCGCACGATGTCGTACGCGCTGCCGACGGCTTGTCCGCGTTGTGCGGTGGCAAGGCCGGGATCGAGCACCACGACGCCGGAGCAACGCGGGAGGCTGTTCACGATCGCGTCCGTGAAGCTGGCTTCCTTCACCCCAGAGATGCCGGGCACCTGGTCGGCCAGCGCCCGGCACGCCTTCGTCTGACTCGCGTCGCCGATCCCAGTACATGCCGACAGCAGCACCAGAAGCAGCGCAACCAGCGCAGCAAGCCCGACTCTCACGGTCAGATCCTATGGTCGCCGTCCGGACGAGCCTTCGACGTACAAGTCGGGTGGGACGGCCGCCCTCAGCCAGCGTGATCAGAGGAACGTCTCGGTCGGGGCGCTGAGGCCCAAGCGCATCGTGGGGTGGGCGCGCTCGCGAAAGCCAAGCGACGTGTAGAGCTCCACACCGTCGACGCGGGGAATCGGTCGCGATGCTGAACACGTGCCCCCGCACCACGCTGAGACCACGTGGACCCGGTGCTCGGGCGTCACAGATGCCGCAAGCGGCGCTGACCACGCCCAAGAGGGGATCGTCCACGACGAAGGCGGCGAAGCAGGCCGGCCGTTCGAGCTGTGCCCTGAACCAGGCTTCGGCGGCGACGGTCGGCGTGATGGTTGGCGGGTAGGAGGGGTCGGGGCCTCCAGGATCGGTAGCGACCAAGCAAACCGTCCCCGGAGGCCCGGACGTGTCTGGACCGCCGCAGTGACGTTCCTCGTCGCCGCGTCCGGCATCACCGTGCTCGGCATCGGCGGCGCGTTCTGGGCCTGGTCGTCGGCGTACTCCTCCGGCTGATCCTGGTCCGCCACCGCGCGACGGCATGATGGAGCGCGTGGAAGAGACCGAGCTCGCCGGGGGCGGGATCAACAGGGTGGTACGGATCGGGGACGCCGTGCATCGCCCGAGTGCTCCCTGGAGCCCGGCGACGCGGGAGCTACTGAGCGTGCTCCACGGCGCTGGCCTCCCCGTACCGGCATGGCGCGGTACGGACGACCAGGGACGCGATGTGCTCGACTTCCTACCCGGCGAGGTGGGGCATTACCCCTTGTCAGAGGCAGTACGAAGTGAGGCTGCGCTGGTCTCGGCCGCCCGGCTGCTGCGGCGCTTCCACGACGTCTCCGTACCGCTCGTCACCCGCGATCTGGGATGGCAGCTGACGGCGCTCCCCGGGGCCGAGGTGATCGTCCACGGCGACTACGCCCCGTACAACCTGGTCTTCGCAGGCGACCAGGTGGTCGGGATCATCGACGTCGACTACGCACGGCCGGGGCCGAGGTCGTACGACCTGTCGTACGCGATCTACCGCTTCGCGCCACTCGCGAGCGGCCACGACGGGTGGGGCACTCTTCCCGAGCGGGCGGCACGGGTGCGGCTGTTCTGCGAGTCGTACGGGCTCGACGCGTGCGATGTCGCTGAGTCGGTGTCCGCGGTGGTGCCGAGGCTGCTCGGCCACGTCGCGTACATGCGCGAGGAAGCCGAAGCCGGCAACGAGGCGTTCGCGAGGCACGTCGCGGAAGGGCACGCGGAACTGTACGAGAGGGACGCCGCGTACGTGACGGCCCACCTCGACGACTTCAGCGCCTGAGTCAGCCCCTGCGGGCCAGGGCTGCGTCGATGCGGCTACGCAACGCGGGTTTCGGCTGCGCCCCGATGATCGTGTCGACGACCTTCCCGCCATCCATCACCAGCATCATCGGGATGCTCCGGGCCTCGTAGCGCTGCGAGATGAGGGGCGACTCGTCGACGTTGACCTTGACTACCTTCAACGTGCCGGCCAGCTCCCGGCTGAGCGCTTCGAGAATCGGCGCCACCATCCGACACGGACCACACCAGGGAGCCCAGAGGTCCACCACGACGAGGGACTTCGTCTGTACGGCGGCGTCGAAGTCGTCGTCGCCGGCGTTCACCAACCACGGCAGGTCGGTCTGGCAGTTGGCGCATCGTGGTAAGCCGGTGGACGAGACCGGAAGACGATTCTTGGTACCACAGGATGGGCACTGGACCACCGGATCATTCACAGTCGGATCATAGTTCCGGCGCGTCCGGCGTACATGGAGGCGATGCAGGTTCGAGCGGTACTAGCGTTTCTGCATCACGAGAGGACATGCATGGCCACATATGGGGACACCGAGGACGTCTACGCGGATGCGCCGTCGGACGCGATCCATCAGGGAAGCGAGATCGAGATCGACACGACGAAGCTCCCTGAGGACGAAGTGATGCCCGCGGGGTTCAACCCGGGCAAGGCGTACGCGGTCGATCCCGACGTCTCCCGCGACGGCCTGCCGACGTCGTCCTGACATAGCACACTGACCGCGACCGCCCAGGCGTACGAATGCCTGTGCGGTCGTACTTTTTGCCTGTGCGGTCGCGGCGGCGGCCGGTTTCGTGAGTTTGCGGAACCTGCTGGTCCTGCTGCCCAGCTCCGGATCAGCGGCCGATGGCCCTCTGTGTACGGACCACGGTGCCGAGGTGGACGGCATTCGGAGAGGCCGTGAAGAGGCGGCTTCCCGGCGGTGCGGCGTGGGCCGCGCGCAGCTCTGCGGTGAGCTCCTCGACACGCTTCTGGAGTCCGTCGAGACGCAGCTCGAGCTCGAGGATCCGCTGGACGCCGTTGAGGTTGATGCCTTCCTCCTGCGACAGGTACTGGACCAGCCGCAGCCGGGCGACGTCGCGCAGCGAGTAGCGCCGGCCTCGGCCGCGCGTCCGGGTGGGGACGACGAGACCGAGCCGGTCGTACGTACGGAGGGTCTGCGGGTGCATGCCGGCCAGGCGCGCAGCCGTGGAGATCGGGAACAGGGCGGCGTCGCGGTCCAGCCGGTCCGGCAGGTGCTCCATGTCAGCTCCTCATCAGGTGCGCGCGGGGGTTCGGCTCGGCCGCGAGCCGCTGGTACTCGGCCAGCGCCGCCTTCGCCTGCTCCGAGAGCTGCTTCGGCACCTCAACTTCGACCGTGACGAGCATGTCGCCCGCGTCGCCGGGCTTGCCGACTCCACGACCCTTGACCCGGAACGTACGGCCGTTGGGCGTTCCCGCGGGAACGCGCAGCCGGACCGTACCGTCAGCAAGCGTCGGCACGTCGATCTCGGCGCCGAGCGTCGCTTCGCTGTACGTGACGGGGACCGTCACCGTGAGGGCGTCGCCGTTGCGGCCGAAGACCGGGTGCGGCGTGACGTGTACGGTCACGTACAGGTCGCCCGCGGCGCCACCGTTCTCGCCGGCGCCGCCCTTGCCCTTGATTCGGATCCGCTGGCCGTCGTCAACGCCTGCCGGGACCCGCACCTGCATCGTCCTCGTGGACCGGGAACGCCCCGTACCGGAGCACACCGGGCACGGCGTCTCGATGATGAGCCCCCGGCCCCGGCACTGCCGGCACGGCTCGCTGAACGCGAACCCGCCCGACTGCGACGCCTGCATACCTGAGCCCTGACACGTGGGACAGACCTGCGGGACCGTGCCGGCCTTCGCGCCGGTCCCCCGGCACGACTCGCAGGCATCCTCCGAGACCATCTGGACGCCGACGGTCACCCCGGCGGCCGCGTCGGCGAAGAGGATCGCTACCTCGCCCTCGATGTCGCCGCCGCGCCGCGGGCCGCGTCCTGACCGACGTCCGGTCGGCTGCTGGCCCCCGAAGAGGCCCCCGAACAGGTCGCCGATGCCACCCTCGCCGGAGTTGCGCAACAGGTCTTCGAGGTTGACGCCCGAACCCTGGCCCGGCCGCCCGGGCTGGCCGCCACCGGGGAAGCGGAAACCGCCGCCGAACATGCTCCGCGCGTCGTCGTACTCCTTGCGCTTCACCGGATCGGACAGCACCGAGTTCGCCTCGGAGATCTCCTTGAAGCGACGCTCCGACTCCTTGTCGTCGGGGTGCTGGTCGGGGTGGTTCTCCCGCGCCAGCTTGCGGAACGCTTTCTTGATCGCCTCCGGCTTGGCGTCCTTGGAGACGCCGAGGATCTTGTAGTAATCCTTCTCGAGCCAGTCCTTCGTGCTCATCAGCGCCTCCTCTCTCGTCAGTTGGTGAGCGAACCGG
>Ga0209538_1002169_pt1 | contig 10103 bp, 8 predicted proteins | sample BarGraNGADG00211_2_FD_184492 | JGI IMG/M metagenome (GOLD analysis project Ga0209538, IMG submission 184492) | Arctic peat soil microbial communities from Barrow, Alaska - Barrow Graham LP Ref core NGADG0004-211 (SPAdes) (version 2) | ecosystem: Environmental > Terrestrial > Soil > Wetlands >... | reverse complement strand
ATGTATCTCTACCCATTTGTCAAGATTTGATGTTGCATCGGACAGGTTTTCACTATGCGAAAGCGGTAATCCTGTCAGATTACGCAACTCAGGAACCACTTCCATAATGAAAAAGCGGGGAATAGCAATGCCTGTTCCGATGGCTCCACCTCCAAGGTTGATTTGTTTGATCCTTTCAAAACATTTGGATACTCTCCACCAATCCCGCGAAAGTGCTTCATTATAAGCACTGAAGAGAAGCCCGAATGACGATGGTACAGCTTCCTGTAACTGTGTATAACCCGGTCGGAGTTTTTCCCTGTTGGCTTTTTCATATTCCTCCACTTTTTGGCGCAAGGTGTTGATCTTTTCTTCAAGCGTCTGGAGCAAATTCATTGCTGCGACTGTAAGGGCTGTTGGAATTACATCGTTAGTTGACTGATAAATATTTGCATGTTCAGTAGGGTCAATAATGTTGTAATCACCGCACTTGTTCCCTGTTTTGAGGAGAGCCCGATTAATAATTATCTCATTTATATTCATATTAATACTTGTTCCGGCTCCACCTTGAATAGCCGGAACAATGAAATGTCCAAAGTGTTTTCCTTCTGCAATTTCATCTGCAGCCTCAATTATAGCATTGAGGTGTTCATCATTAATAATCTTGATGGAAAGGGTTTCTCCGTATTTTTCTATGGCAGCATCGCGGAATTTCCGGTAAGTCTTATAGCATGCCAGTTTAGTTATACCTACTGCTTTATACCATTCGATTGGAAATGGTGTGTTCCCAGGGAAATTCTCTTTAGCTCTGAGAGCATGAATCCCGTATAGGGCATCTTCAGGAACCTGTTTCTCACCAAGTGTGTCTTTTTCAATCCGGAACATAATATTTGGTTTTCTCTCTTTTTTGCCCCCACCCCTCCCGCTAATGCGGGGATTTAGGTGCTAAGTGTTGGTTCCGGAAACCGGAAGGGCATATGCAACAACATCGGCCCCGGTAATCTCATTAGGGCAGAGGATTATCAATCTTTCCAGAACATTCCTGAATTCACGGATGTTTCCTGTCCACTGGATCTTTTGAAGCTCCTTTATAGCATCTTTCTTAATAATTTTCTTGCTTACACCGTATTCGCCGCATATCAATGAGTTAAAATATTCTGCCAGAAGAGGTATATCATCTTTGCGCTCATTGAGAGAGGGCACATGTATCAGGATGACACTCAGACGGTGATAAAGATCTTCCCTGAATCCGTTTGTTTCAATCTCTTTTTTGATATTCTTGTTAGTTGCAGTTATTACCCTGACATTCACATGAATATCTTTATCTGAGCCTACCCTGGTGATCTTGTTTTCCTGAAGAGCCCTGAGCACTTTAGCCTGAGCAGAGAGACTCATGTCGCCGATCTCATCGAGGAAGAGTGTTCCCCCGTCGGCCTGTTCAAATTTGCCAATTCGTTGTTTTATAGCGGAGGTAAAAGAACCTTTTTCATGTCCAAAAAGCTCACTTTCAATAAGCTCAGAAGGTATTGCTGCACAATTGACCTCAACAAACGGACCTTTTGCCCGATGACTTTTCTCATGTATCTGATGCGCTACAAGTTCTTTTCCTGTTCCGTTAGCTCCGGTAATAAGTACACGCGCCTCAGTTGGTGCAACCTTGTCGATCATATCTGTTACCTGTATGATAGCTTCCGATTCCCCGACAATCTCATACATCTTACTTACTTTATTTTTAAGTACTTGTGTCTGAGTAACGAGAGTCGATTTATCCATTGCATTCCGGATAGTTATCAGCAACCTGTTCAGATCAAGAGGTTTCTCAAGAAAGTCATAAGCGCCCTTTTTTATTGCTTCTACTGCCGTGTCAATATTGCCATGACCCGATATCATGATAATTGGAGTATGAGATGATATAGTTAAAATTTTCTGAAGTACTTCGATGCCATCCATTTTTGCCATCTTAATATCACACAGAACAACATCATATGTGTTGGATGAAAACAGTTCAATGCCTGCCGGACCATCTTCAGCAAGATCGACCTCATGCTTTTCGTACTCCAGAACATCTTTCAGGGTGTTCCGGATTGCCTTTTCATCGTCAATGACAAGTATTTTCGACATATTATCATCCGCTATATCTCAGCCATTTCCACATTTCTTTCCAGGAAGTTTTCTTTCCGTACATCAGTATTCCCACGCGGTAAACTTTTGCAGCCATCCATACAAATGCAATAAAAGTGATTATCATCAGAAACATTGAAAGGAATATCTGCCAGTATGGAACCCCAAAAGGAATACGGGCCATCATTACAATAGGTGACGTGAGAGGTATCATTGAAAACCAGAAAGAGATTGAGCTTTCGGGATTTCGCATTGTCCCCATTGCAACAAAAAGTCCAAGTATAATAGGTATAGTAACGGGAAGCATAAATTGCTGAGTTTCAGTTTCATTATCTACCGCTGAACCAATAGCTGCAAAGATTGAGGCATAAAGGAGATAGCCGGTTATGAAATAAAAGATAAAAGTTGTAATTATCAATAACCAATCCTGATTCATTGCATTATCAAACATTTTTGAGAGTTCTGCAACCTGAGGGGATAACTCAGGTGACCGTGTTGCTGGGGGAGTTGTCTGGCCGGCAGACATTATGTTCTGGGGAGCCGGCTGAGTGATACTGGTTGTTCCGGTATCTTTAAGAATTGTCGTTTTTACAACAGTGACTATTGCCATTGTAAGGAATATCCAGATCATAAATTGTGTCAAACCAACTAAAGCTATACCGATAATCTTCCCCATCATCAACTGTATAGGTTTTACCGATGAGACAATTACTTCGACAACCCTGCTGGTTTTTTCTTCGATGACACCCCTCATTACCTGTGACCCGAACATGAAAACAAGCATATACATCAGGAAACCGCCTATATAAGCCAGGGCCATTGCAATTCCGGTGCTGGTTTCGGTAGTTGCCCCGGTTTCATCAATTTTGACAGTCTGGATAGTAATTTTTGTCCGGATATTTTTCAGGATTTCATCGAGGTCCTTTATATTATATGCCAGAAGCTTCTGTCTTTCAATTTCTTTTTCGAGGGTGGAGGTGATATAATCAAGAAGACCGATAGGGGGTTGCTTCTTGGAAATAAGCTGAATAGCGTTTGGAGTGTTGATAAGTTCTTTTGAGATGTAAAGGATTCCATAATAGCCAGCCTGTTCAAAATTCTTTTTAAGGTCGTTTACATTTATGTTTTCAAGGTAAACAAACTCGGCCTCTTTGGTATTTGTGATAACATTCTTAAAAAGGTCCGATCCATCTTCAATGACAGCAATTTTCTTAAAATCCTTGTCCTCATTTAACATCAGAAGTGTTGGCAGGACAAACAGCGCTGCCATCAGTACGGGAGCAAGGAGGGTCATAATTATAAATGACTTCTTCCGTACTCTGGTAATATATTCTCTTTTAATAATTACGGATATCTTATTCATGATCTGAAGTTTTTTATGTTATTAACTGTCTCTTTAATTCTGGGCTTCAACAACTCTTATGAATATTTCATTCATCGATGGCAGCGCCGGGTTAAAAGAGAGTACTTTGCCTGACTTAATTACATTCTTAAGAATATCATTTGTTGAAATATCGGTTGTTGTTTTTAACCGGATGATGCTCTTGTTATTATCTTTATGACGGTTCAGGATTTGATAATGTCCGTTATCTTCAATATTGGCATCACCTTCAAAAACAAGGTCATATTCATTGGCGGCCCATTTACTGCGGATTTCATCGACACTTCCTTCCAGAATGGTTTTAGCTCTGTCGATGAGGGTAATATTATCGCATAATTCTTCAACAGATTCCATGTTGTGGGTCGAAAAAATAATCGTGGCGCCTCTTTCCCGTAGAAAAAGAATTTCTTTTTTTATCGTATTGGTATTCACAGGGTCAAATCCCGTGAACGGTTCATCGAAAATAATAAGTCTTGGTTCATGAAGCACAGTCGTAATAAATTGCACTTTCTGTTGCATGCCTTTTGATAATTCTTCGACTTTTTTGCCCCACCAGTCGACAATATCGAGTTTTTTGAACCAGTATTTCAGCCTTTTCATAGCTTCGGTTTTTGAGAGACCCTTCAATTGTGCGAAGTAAAGAGCCTGTTCGCCGACCTTCATTTTCTTATATAAACCTCTCTCTTCAGGCAGGTAGCCTATTTTCAGAACATCTTCGGGTACAAGCTTTTTACCGTTAAGGAAGAGTTCCCCTGAGTCAGGTCCCGTTATCTGATTTATAATTCTGATCAGGGTTGTTTTTCCTGCTCCGTTTGGACCAAGCAGCCCGTAAATGCATTGTTCAGGTACGGAGATACTTACTTTATCGAGCGCCAGTTGGCTTCCGAACTGTTTTGTGACATTTTTTGCTTCGAAAAGTGCCATAATTGATATTTATTTTAGAAAGTTATTGTAAATATATACAAAACTCCGTGAAACTTTTCTAATGAGAGTATTAAAAGCTATTAACGCTCCATTGTCACTGCTGTACTGATAGTAGTGATGTGATTTTGAGATTCCCAAAGAAATAGGTTGCTGACTGCAGTTGTACATTTTGTCACACAGAGTGACAACAGTGGGTTGAGAGAACCCGGATAAATGTTATATATAAATTTTGAAAAAGAAAGGTTTAATTATGATCAAAATAACCTCTCATCTTTTCAAAGAATCCCTTGTCGTTTTTATCAGGTTGTGGAGTGAATGAATCAGAATCTCTGAATTTTTCAAAAAGTCTGGTCTCTTCTTTGGTTGTGCTTTTTGGTATCCAGACGTTGACATTTACAAGCAGATCGCCTCTGCCATAGCCGTTCACCTCAGGCAGCCCCTTGCCTCTTAATCTCAGTATCCTGCCTGGCTGAGTGCCGGGTTCTATATTTATTTTGACATTATTATCAACTGTCGGGATCTCGACCTGGGTGCCGAGAACAGCATCGGGGATGCCGATAAATAAGTTATATATCAGATCATTGCCTTCTCTGATGAGTTCGGGATGATCCTCTTCGTCAATTACCACCAACAGGTCACCGTTTACACCACCTCTGCGTGCTGAGTTTCCCTTGCCTCCAACAGTCATCTGCATACCTTTGCCGACACCTGCAGGAATGTTGATCTTTATGATATCTTCTTTCTCAACAATTCCTTCGCCATAGCAGGAAATGCATTTTTTAGTGATTGTTTTACCTTCCCCGCCGCATGAGGGGCAAACAGAAGTGGTTTGCATCTGGCCCAGCATCGTGTTTGTAAGACGTGTTACATGTCCTGAACCGTGACAGGTTGGGCAAGTGGAAAGGCTATTTGAATCTGCTGCCCCTGTTCCTCCGCAAACGTTGCAGGTATCATATTTTTTGACTTTTATTTTTTTCTCAGTACCTGTAGCAATTTCCTGCAGAGTGAGTTTAACTTTCACTCTGAGATTGCTTCCTTTATTTACCCTTCTTCCTCCCCGATGGCTGCTTCCTCCAAAAGCCCCGAATCCACCGAAAGCGTCTCCAAAAATATCACCGAAAGAAGAGAAAATATCATCCATTGTCATACCGGCGCCCCCAAAGCCATTGCCTGAGTTTCCCATTCCGGCATGTCCGTAACGGTCGTACCGGGCTTTTTTCTCTTCATTGCTCAAAACCTCATAAGCTTCTGCAGCTTCCTTGAAGTTTTCCTCAGACTTTTTATCACCAGGATTCTTATCGGGATGAAACCTTAAAGCCTTTTTTCTGTAAGCTTTTTTTATCTCATCTTTTGTGGCTTCTTTAGGTACCCCAAGTACTTCATAATAATCTCTTTTTCCCATCCTTTTAGAATTTTATTTATCAGCCACAGTTTAAAAACATTGAGAGATCATTTACTCACCTACTACTACCTTCGAAAACCTTAAAACCTTATCATTAAGATAGTATCCCTTTAAAACTACATCCACCACTTTGCCTTTTTTTTCTTCTTCCAGCACAGGGAATTTTGCAACAGCTTCATGATGGTCTACATCAAAAGCACTGTTCATGGATTCAATTTCTTTTACGCCATTAAGTTTAAGGAACTCAGAAAATTTGCTATAAATCAAATCAAGACCGTCTTTAATTGCGATGCAATCTGCCGATACTTCCATATTCTTAAGCGCTCTCTCAAAATCATCCATAAATGGAAGAATTTTTAAAAGAATGTTTTCACTGGCATATTTTGATAATTCCATCTTCTCCTTCAGAGTTCTTTTCCTGTAATTATCAAACTCAGCTGAAAGACGGATATATTTATCCTCCATTACTGCCAGTTTTTCTTCAAAAACCTTTTTTTCAGCGACAACTTTGTCAGTGTCAGTGTCATCTGATGTCACTGACTTTGGATCCGAACTGATTGAATTAACTTCGGAGGGATTCTCCGGCATATTTGTATTTTCTTTATTATCAGTCGGTTCTTTATCGTTTGTATGTTTGATATTCTCCTGATCAAAATTCTTTTTCTTAACCATCACTCACTGTTTTTCAGTTTAATTTATTATTTAACAAATAACCTGCCATGGAAGGATTATTGACAAATTGACAGATGAAGAAAGGCGTAACGGTTTAACAGCGTAATGCCTTTATGCCCTTTTGTTTATACTCTCCTGATATCTGCACCGAGTGCATTGAGCCGGGTATCTATATTCTGATAACCTCTGTCAATCTGTTCAATATTGTGAATTACGCTTTTTCCTTCAGCTGAAAGAGCAGCTATAAGAAGTGCAACTCCGGCCCTGATATCGGGAGAAGACATCACTGTTCCCCGTAGTTTTATCATTTTATCCTGGCCTATAACAGTTGCCCTGTGAGGATCGCAAAGAATAATCTGCGCTCCCATATCAATAAGTTTATCAACAAAAAAGAGACGGCTTTCAAACATTTTCTGGTGAATAAGCACTGCACCTTTTGCCTGTGTAGCTGTAACCAGCAGGACACTAAGCAGGTCCGGTGTCAGACCAGGCCATATTGCATCAGCAATAGTCATTATGGAGCCATCAATGAAAGTCTCTATTTCATAATGTTCCTGGCGGGGAATAAATATATCATCTCCTTTTCGTTCCAGTTTAATTCCAAGACGCCGGAAAGAATCAGGTATTATTCCAAGGTTTTCGTATGAAACATTTTTGATGGTCATTTCCGATTCCGTCATTGCTGCCAGGCCAATAAATGATCCGATCTCGATCATATCAGGCAGAATAGTATGAGTACAACCTGAAAGTTTTGTGACACCATCGATATATAGAAGGTTGGAGCTTATCCCTTCTATTTTTGCACCCATCGAAACAAGCATCCGGCAGAGTTGCTGGATATAAGGTTCGCAGGCGGCGTTATAAATTGTCGTGCGTCCTTTTGCCAGCACTGCAGCCATTATAATATTGGCTGTCCCTGTTACTGAAGCCTCATCCAGATGCATATAAGCACCTGTTAAAGAAGGAGCCTCGACTGTAAAAAAAGTATCTGAAGAATCAAATTCAAATTTTGCCCCAAGTTTTTGAAATCCAATAAAATGGGTGTCAACTCTGCGTCGGCCGATCTTATCTCCTCCCGGTTTTGGTATAAAAGCTTTTCCGAACCTGGCAAGCAACGGCCCTACGATCATTATTGATCCGCGAAGACTGACACTTTGAGACCGGAATTCGTTTGTCTGAAGATAATCGAAATCTATTTCAGAAGCCTGGAAACTTATTGAAGAATCCAGCTCCCTGGTAACCTTAACACCCATGCAACTAATGAGTTCAATAAGATTACTGACATCACTTATTGCAGGAATATGTTTGATTGTGACTTTTTCGGGGGTAAGGAGGGTTGCACATATAACCTGAAGGGCTTCATTTTTGGCCCCCTGAGGTGTTATTTCACCATTTAAAGATTTTCCTCCCTGGACAATAAAAGTACCCATTAATGTCTGCTATATCCTTTTTTCTTGTTGTATTGTTTATTTGGTTGTTTTCCGTGAAGTTTACCCGACTGTTTCTTTTTAACAGGGGGAATAAGTTCTCTTACTTCAAGTATTCTCACGCCATCAGTCATTTTTAGTTTTCCGCCCGATAATTTTTTCATGTCACCTATGATGACTTCGTCAGCAACCTGGCTCCTGTTCCAGGTTATGTATGATTTTTTCATCTGGTTGACAATAAGAGTGGTAAGATATTCTTTCTCATCCCCATCTTCCATTTCGGATGCAGTTTTGATTAATAATTCAATTATTCTTCCGTAATGAAGATACCTTATATCACCCTGTTTATAAGGTATTTGATTTGGTTTTTCAACAAACTTGGATTGTTCGGGAACAGGGTATGGAGAATCAATATCGAGTTCAAAATCTGCAATCAGGGCCATGTGATCCCAAAGCGTATGTTTGAAGTCTCCCACATCACGAAGATGTGGATTGAGATTACCCATTATCTGAATGATTGTTTTGGCCGCACGGTTTCTTTCATCTCTGTCCTCAATAGTTTTGGTATGGTCAATCATTTTCTGAACATTCCTTCCGTATTCGGGTAATGCCATCCTCTTTCTCTGAGTGTTATAATCGTAATTCATCCTCTCTGATTATTTTATGCAAAGCTAATAATTTAAAGCAACTTCATGATAAATACTTATTATTGAGAGGAGAAAAAATCTCAATAAATAAGCGGCGGGAGTATTAATATATTCGTGGTAATACCTATAAACCAAGAAATTGGATTGCAATGCCCGAGAAAAATATCATTGCTCCGGCTATAAGATGGCTATACTTCTCAACAGGTTTAAGATTGATTTTATTCAATCCAAGTTTAAATGCCAGTACAACTGACATCATTGTACCTATGGTTACAACCGAAAACAGTATTGAAACAATTAAGGCACCTGCGATATTACTGTCAGCTGCGGGGTACATTACCAAAGGTATTAATGGTTCGCACGGGCCAAAAACAAAAATCAGAAAAAGGATCCAGGGAGTTGTGTTAACAACATCATCTTCGTGTATATGAGTATGTTCCTTATGGTGATCATGTTCATGCAAATGGCGCTGCCCGCCAAAATGAAAATGAGAATGGGTATGTTTTTTATTCCGTATAAGATTCCTTACACTTATGATCATGTAAACCAATCCAAATGCAATAAACAACCATGCAGCAATATTTCCCCGGAACGATTCAACAGCAACAAGTTTCTTTACCTCTATTCCGATAAAAATTCCTATCAGTCCAAGAACCACAGAGCTTAGAACATGACCGATGCCACAAAGGAATGTAATAGACATTGTTTTTTTCAATGACCATTTCTTTGCCTGGCTGAGAACAATAAATGGGAGATAATGATCCGGGCCAAGAATTGTATGGATAAAGCCAATGGAGATTGCAGTAACTGAAAGAAGTGTTATTGAATCGGCCATGTTCCTTATATTGATATTATGATTCTGATTCTGATATTTTCTTCTGCAATTATATTTATAAAATTTGGAATAATTGTCAGATAATTATAATTCTTTAATTCATTTATTGTTTTATCAATTTAAAAGCCATTCATTGCCTGAATAGATATTCTCATTTATATTAACGTTCTGTTTATAAAGCAATGCTCTGGAATCCCTTATGAATTTTTTCATCTTATCATAAGCATCCGGAGTGTCGAAAAATTCAGGGCGATTCTCATATCTTGAACAAGGGAGAATAAAAAACTTTTTTCTGTATGACTCAATAGGTGTATAGACCCATGTAAGGTAGTAGCCAGCATTTTTAATCTGAATGTTTCCGTTGTCATCCCTGGTAAGTTCAACACGTACCATCGATCCGCCATCGGTCTTTGGTTTTCGCTGGTTTGATACGAAATTGCCAAGTGAATATATTGTCAGGGCATCTTTATTGCTGTCAGTTTTTTTTATCCAAACCATCTTCTGCAGAACGTGAGGATGAGATCCAATTATAAGATCTACACCTTTTGAAAAAAAGTATCCGGCAAGATCTTCCTGACTTTTTGAAGGAACAGTATCATATTCAGTCCCCCAGTGAAGGAAGAGAATAATAAAATCAGGATTTTTACTTTTTGCTTTTTCAATATCCGTTGTTACCTGGTTTTTATCAATAAGGTTGACAATAACAGGTTCGGGT
>Ga0209538_1002160_pt1 | contig 10125 bp, 6 predicted proteins | sample BarGraNGADG00211_2_FD_184492 | JGI IMG/M metagenome (GOLD analysis project Ga0209538, IMG submission 184492) | Arctic peat soil microbial communities from Barrow, Alaska - Barrow Graham LP Ref core NGADG0004-211 (SPAdes) (version 2) | ecosystem: Environmental > Terrestrial > Soil > Wetlands >... | reverse complement strand
AGGATCGGTAGAATAAACGATGCGCGGGCCCATCAGCACCTCCGATCGAAACGCTACCCGGCATTTTAGCACGGATGGCCTAGGAAAGGAACCGGCCCATACGCCGTCGCACGGTCGCCCCAGCGATGTTGCCCGGCGACCTTGCCCGCAAGCTCTGCTTTGTCAAACTTTGCCCAACTGGCGTACAATAAACCCACGGACATCGTCAAACGTCGTCAAACGTCGTCAACCGTCGTGAAGCGTCGGCAAACGTCACCGGACGTCGTAGTCCTTGGTTGCCCATCGCAGGCCATCGCCACCCATCGTCAGCCATCGCCAGCCAGGGGAGGAAGCGCAGAGTGGATCCCGTACAGCTATTCGCAGACAAAGTCGTCAATAACATCGAGAAAGTGATCATCGGTCAGCGCAGATCCATCGAACTGATGCTGGTAGCCCTCTTTTGCGAAGGTCACGTGTTGCTGGAGGACGTGCCAGGGGTCGGTAAGACGATGCTCGCGCGCGCGATGGGCGTCTCACTAGGGATCACGTTCCGGCGCATCCAATGCACCCCCGACCTGCTGCCCAACGACATCATCGGCGTTTCGGTCTACAACCAGCAAAGCAGCAAGTTCGACTTTATCCCTGGGCCGGCTTTCTCCAACATCTTGCTTGCCGACGAAGTAAACCGGGCCACGCCGCGCACGCAGTCCGCGCTGCTGGAGTGCATGGGCGAGCGCCAGATCACGGTCGACGGCGTGACCCACCCGCTCAACCGCCCCTTCATGGTGCTGGCGACCCAGAACCCCATCGAGTACGAGGGCACCTTCCCACTGCCTGAGGCGCAGCTCGACCGCTTCTTGCTGAAACTCAGCCTGGGTTACCTGGACGCAGCCACCGAAAATCAGATGCTCCTGAACCTGCGCCAACGTCACCCGATCGAATCCTTGCAACCGGTTGTCGACGGCGGGCAAGTGCCGGAGCTGGCCGCCAGGATCTGGGACGTGCACGTGGACGACACGGTGCGCGAGTACATTGTCCGGCTGGTCAACGCCACTCGCACCCACCCCGATCTGCTGCTCGGCGCCAGCCCACGCGGCAGCCTGGCCCTCTACAAGGCCAGCCAGGCCTGGGCGGCCCTGCACGGGCGGGATTACATCCTGCCGGACGATGTCAAGCTTCTCGCCTCCCTGACGCTGGCGCATCGTTGCCTGATCCACCCGGAGAGCGCGCTGCGCGGTCGCACGCAGAAGCTCGTCGTCGAGGAGTTGCTGGCCCAGGTCCCGCTCGATATCGGCAAGGCTCAGTGACATGCTATACCTGGTAGCCACGCCGATCGGCAACCTGGGTGACATTACCTTGCGGGCCCTGGAAGTGCTGCGCAGCGTGGACGTGATCGCCAGCGAGGACACGCGCAAGACCGGCATGCTGCTCAAGCACTTCGACATCCACAAGCCACAGATGTCTTTCGAGGAACACAATGAGCTGCGGGCCGGCGAGCGTATCATGTCGCTGCTCGCCGAGGGCGGGTCGGTGGCCCTGGTCACCGAGGCTGGCACCCCGGGTATCTCGGACCCGGGCTTTACGCTCGTGCGCCGGGCCATTGCCGCCGGCGAAGAAGTCACACTGGTGCCCGGCCCGACAGCGCTGATCATGGCGCTGGTGCTTTCCGGCCTGCCGGTCCATAGCTTCACCTATCGCGGCTTCCCACCGCGCAAAACCGGCCCGCGCCGCCGCTTCCTGGAAGTGGACGCTGCCTCGCCACATACGCTTATCTTTTACGAGAGCCCGTATCGAGTGGAGGATCTGCTGTGCGATGCCCTTGCCGTTTATGGCGATCGCGAGGCGGCCCTGGCGCACGAACTGACCAAGTTCCACGAATCGGTCCAGCGCGGCAAACTCTCCACCCTCCTGGGGGCCGTGCTGGATTCCAAACCCAAAGGTGAATACGTCGTCGTCATCGCCGGCGCAGGGGAAGACGCCGGTCCGGCGGAGGAGCAAGACGCAGAATGAATGACATGACGCTTCTGTTTGTCATTCTTCTGGTGATCGCCATCCTTCTGCGCCTGGATTTCGTCTTTTACCTGGTCTACGTCGGCGTCGGCACGTATGCACTGGCGCGCTGGTGGACTGCACGCAATCTGCCCCACCTCAATGTCAGGCGGATATACACGGATCATGCTTTCCTGGGCCAGACGGTGCCTGTCAGCATCGAGATCGAAAACGCGAGCTGGTGGCCCATCCCCTGGCTGCGTATCGACGAAACCCTCTCCTCCAACCTGTCGACCGGCAGCCCACTACGGCAGGTGCTTTCGTTGCGCCCGCGTGAAAAAACCTCGCTCCACTACGAGATCGTCGGCCGTCAGCGCGGCTTCTATGACCTGGGCCCTGCGCTCTTGACCACCGGCGATTTGTTCGGCTTCGCCGAGGCCCAGGGCCGCGTCGCTCGGCCCGATCACCTGACCGTCTACCCACGCGTGATTCCGCTGGCGAAGGTGGATCTCAAGAGCCGCTCTCCGTATGGCACGGTGAAAAGCCAGGAGCGGATCTTTGCCGATCCGGCGCGCGTCAGCGGTAAGAGGGACTACCAGCCGGGCGATCCACTGCATGATATAGATTGGAAGAGCAGCGCGCATGGGGCCAGGTTGCAGGTCAAGAAGTACGATCCGGCAGTCTCATTAACGACCGTCATCTTCCTGGATCTCAATAAACCGGAGTATGGCACGCAGCTCAGTTACCAGGCGAGCGAATGGGGCATCGAGATCGCCGCTTCTCTAGCTAACTATTTGATCACGCAGCGGCAGTCGGTTGGCCTGGCCAGCAACGGGAGCGACCCGCTAACAGGAGCCCAGCAATGGGTGATCCCGGCGCGTGGCGGCCGCGTGCACCTGATGAAGCTGCTGGAGTGGTTGGCGCGCGTCCAGCTGGCGGATACCTCCCCGTTCTCCGAGTGGCTGCCGCGGGCCGCGATGGACCTGGCGTGGGGCACAACGGTGATCGTCATCCACCCAAGCGGCGATGACGCTACCTGTCGTACGCTGCACGGCCTGGTGCGTGCCGGTCTCAACCCGATCCTGATCGTAACTGAGCCCCAATACCAGTTCGGGGTTCTGCGCGAACGTGCCCGCCGGCTCGGCTTCCCGGCCCACCTGATGACTGACGAACGCGACCTGAAACGCTGGAAGGTCACGCGTTGAAACGTGGGAACTATGGAAGACACTACTGACCAGGCCGGTAACACTCGCTATCAGGACTTCCTGGACGATAGCTGGGTGCGCAGCCTTTTCCGCCCGCTGCTGATCAGCCTCTTATCGGCCAGCGTCGTGGCCGGCCCGTTGGCCGGGCTGCGCGCATTGACGTCCTGGCGCCTCGGCTATGTGTTGCCCCTCGCCCTGCTCGTGGCAGTCGAAGGCGTCTACAGCACCTTGCAGCGCGGACGTCCCCAATGGCGCGATCGGCGCGGACTTATGCTCCGCCTGGCCGAACTGGTGACTATTCTGCTGATCCTCAGGCTTGCCATCTGGACTTTTTCAACCGGCCTGCCCGGGACTGATCAAGTCGCGCTCTGGTTGGTGCATCCCGAGGCCATCCTGGATGCCCAATTCCTGGCGGTAGGCGTCCTGCTTATCCTCGCCTGGGGACTGGCTATCGGCATAACCGCTGACTTTCTCGAACTGGCCATCCAGCCAGATGAATTCGCGGCCTACGAGACTCACAGTTGGGACGAGAGCCGCAGCCACCAACGGGCTTCACGCGCAAAGTCACGCCTCGAGACGGTGGCGCAGTTCACGTGGCGTTGGGGCTGGGGAGGCGGTCTGCTGGTCGCCTGCGCGGCCCTCTCGCGCACCTCGTTCGCCCTGGAAGGGTCGAGCGGGTTAAAATTCGCCATTACCGGGGCAAATCTTCCGCCCGATATTGTCGTGGCCCTGCTTTGCTATTTCATCTCCGGCCTGATCCTGCTCAGCGAAGGACGATTGGCAGTGCTGCGCGGGCGCTGGTACAACCAGGGCATCTCGGTGATGCCCGGAGTGCTCAAGCGCTGGCACCTCAGCAGCGTGCTGATCATCCTCCTGGTCGCGCTGGTGGCCGCGCTGCTGCCGCTGGGGCGGACCGGCCCGCTGGCCACGGCGTTGGAGTATGTTCTCGGCCTCATGGTGCGCGTCGGCCAAGTCGTGATGGCCTTTGTGTTTTTCCTGTTCACCGCGCTCCTCTGGCCGTTACGTTTTCTCTTTCGCTCTTCAGACCAGCAACAACCGGCCCAGGCGCTGCCCCGCTTTGAGATGCCGCCTCCGCAACAGGCCGTCACCCATCTGCCACCCTGGCTGGGCGGCGCCATTTACTGGACCCTCATCCTGGCCGTTCTGGCTTACCTGCTCCTCTCCTACCTGAACGCCCACGGGTTGCTGGCAGGTTTGAGAGGGGGACGCTGGCTGCGTCTGCGCTTCTGGTGGAGCGCCCGCTGGGCACGCGTCAGCGCCTCGGCGCGCAAGGCAACCGAGGGTCTGCGCAAACGCCTGCGGCTGCGTCGTCCCTCGCCCCTGGCCCCGGGAGGCCCTCCAATTCACGTGGGCAGCCTGCCGCCCGCCGCCAAGATCCGCTATTTCTATCTCAGCACTCTCCAGCGCGCCGCGCAGCGTGGCCTGGCACGCCCGCCCTACAAAACGCCGCTGGAGTTCGGACAGGATCTTACAGGCCAATGGCCCGATGCTGAGGTAGACTTTAAGGAGTTGACAGAGGCCTTCCTGGCCGCTCGCTACGACAGGCGCACCATCCCAGCCGATAGAGCGCGCGCCGTGCAGCGTGTCTGGCGGCGAGCGTTGCGTTCGCTGCGCAGGAACACCGGCGACAAAGGCGAGGACCAGGCTAGAGACTGAGCACTTGGACCACGCAAGCCTGCTGGCCGATCTTAATTCCCCACAACTGGCGGCAGTCAGCGCGCCGCCCGGCCCCCTGCTCGTGCTCGCCGGACCCGGCAGCGGCAAGACTCACGTCATCACTCGGCGCGCCGCCTGGCTGGTTGCCACGCAGAATGTGGCTCCCCAACAGATGCTGTGTGTCACCTTCACTAACCGGGCGGCCCAGGAGATGCACGGGCGCCTCGAAGCATTATTGGGCGCGCCGGCCCGCGATATCTGGGTTTACACATTCCACGCGCTTTGCACGCGCGTTCTGCGCCGTCACGCGGCCGCAGCGGGCCTGGATCCCTACTTCGTCGTCGCCGATGAGGGCACGCAAACCGACGTGCTGGCGCAGGTCGCCCGCGGGCAGGATCTGAGCCTGGAAGCCTATCCTCCCCAGCGCGTGCTGGATTTCATCAGCCAGCACAAGCGCAACCTGAGCAACCCGGCCCACACTGACGCCGAAAACGCTGATCCCAAGCTGGCCGGCCTATCCGCAGCTTACGCGACGGCGCTGGCAGAGCGCGGCCTGCTGGACTTCGACGACCTGATTGGGCGCGCCGTGATGTTGCTGGCGCGCGAGCGGGGCGTGCGCGTGGCCATGCAGCGCGCGCTGCCCCATATCCTCGTGGACGAGTACCAGGACATCAACCGCGCACAGTTTGAACTGCTTAAGTTGCTCGCGCCGCAGGGCCACGACGTCTTGGCTGTGGCAGACGAGGCCCAATCGATTTATGGCTGGCGCGGAGCGCAGCCGGGCCTGATCGCCGATTTCCGCCGCCACTACCGCCCGACCGTCATTGAGCTTGAGCGGAACTACCGCTCGAGCCAGACGATCCTCTTCGCAGCCGAACACCTGATCCGTCACAACCTCCCGGCAGCCGCACACCAGTTGATGGCCTCAGAAAGCGGGTCGGACGCCGAGGCGCCCATCTACCACTATCTGTTTGCGACCGGACAGCAGGAGCAAGCCTGGGTTACACAGTTGGTGCGTAAGCTGGTGGCGGAGCGCGGCTACCGCTATAGTGACATCGCCATCCTCTATCGCACCCACCAACTGGCCGACCCGCTGGAAGGCAGCCTGTTGCAGGCGGGCATTCCCCTGGAGCGTGTCCGCAGAGAGAGCTTCTTTCAGGAGCCGGCCGTGCGTGAGGTCGTGCGTTATCTCTACCTGCTGCACGCTCTCGCACACTCAGCCGAGAGCACGTCGCCCGGCGCTTTCCTGGGCGCCTTCAATTTTCCGCAGACCCTGGCCGGCGAAGTGACCATGCTGCAGCTCGATCGCCTTGCCGCTACGCACCGGCTGCCGCTGGCCGAACTGGCCCGCCGCAGCGCTCACTTCCCGGAGCTAAGCCCGCTGACGCGTGCACAGTTGCAAGACTTCATAAGCCTGCTCGACGAGCAGGTCGTGGCCGGGGCGGACGACGATGCGGCAACCGCCATCTCCTCCGTCTTCAACGTTCTGGCGCGCAGGCGCAGCCCTTTTACGGCTGATGAGCAGGCCATGCTCCACGACGCCGCGGCCTTCTTGACCTACCCGGAAGCCGTTGCCGCGCTTAAGGAAGGTCTCGCCGCGGAAGGCAGCCCCCGCCTGCTCACGACCGAACGCTCAGGTCGCGGCTCGCCGGCCGCAACTGCACGGGCTGCCGGTCAGCGGGACGGTGATGGCCACTCACGGACGGACGATCGGCCGGCCGCGCTGGACGCTTCACCGGCCGGGCAGGAGCAGCCGGCGAGCGTCCCTTCGAGCCCTTCGAGCGTCAGCCTTCTCCTGCTGGCCACCATCGATGGGGCCTGCGCCGCAACCATCCTGAGAGGGGCAGTTGCCCGCTACCTGGGCCAGGAATTGGCTGTCGAGTTCACGCGGGTGCCGGCTCCCGGCCCGCAGTTGGAGATTCGCCCGGGCGAGGGGCGGCCTCCCGTCGTGCTTCATCCGCCACGCGGCTCACTGTCCTATAACCTGAGCACCCTCGCCTGGCGGCTGGCGCAGGAGTTGCTCGCAGCCTACGAGACGACGGGGAGCGAACCGCTGGTCGCGTATGATCTGGAAACCACGGGGGTCGACGTGGCGCGCGATGAGATCGTTGAGATCGCGGCCCAGCGGCTGGAGCAAGGCCAACCGGCCGGTCCGCCCTTCTACTCCCTGGTCCGTCCCGGACGTGGCATCCCGCTGGCGGCCAGCCGCGTGCACGGCATCTACCCGGAAGACGTGCGCAGCGCGCCGCGCATCGAGTCGGCGTTACCCGAGTTCCTGCGTTACGTGGGCCCTTTCACGGTCGTGGGCCACAACATCACGCGCTTTGACAACCGCTTGCTCGACCGCGAGACGGCCCGCCTCTACGGGCGCGGCTTCCCTAACCCTGCCGTCGACACGCTCGAGATGGCGGCCCGCCTGTACAACGCCGGTCCTGCAACGGCGCCTGCTCTCGGCCTGGAAGCGCTGTTGGCTCGTTTTCACCTGGCCGAGCGGCAGGAGCACCGGGCGGGCGCAGACGTGGCGCAGACGATCGCTTTGTTCCAACAGTTGTTGCGCGAAAGCGCGTTGCAGCGCGGCCTCGCCTCTCTGCAAGAATACCTGCCCTTGGTGGCAGCCGGCATCCTGGCTGCCGGGGTCGAATTGAGCGACGAGAACCTGGCCCTCTGGCAGGCCGGCGCGCGCACGCTGCAGCGCTCCGGCACGCGACCCGACGGCCTGCGGCCCAACGGTCGCCAGACAACAGGCCCGGCAGCCGGTATGGATGATCAGCCAGGAGCCGTTGCCCGCCCTGCCGCGGAAATACCCGGAGGCGATGCGGAGGGCATGGACAGCGTGCGCGAGTACCTGTCCGCGATTGCCGAGCGCGACCGGGAGCCGGAAGGTCAGTCCGCGCCCCCGGGCGAGAGCCAACCGCCCGCGTTCTCGACCGGCGATGCGGCCGCCTTTGAAGCCTGTGTGGAAGCCTTGCAGGCCGCCATCCCCCTGCCGGCCGAAGACAGCACCTGGGCCGCGTTACAGGAACGCTTCGCGGGCCAGGTAGAAACCTTCGTTCGTTTCAGCCCCGATCACTCACTGGCCGCCTTCCTCGATTACCAGGCGTTGGTGACTGGGGCCAACACTGCCCAGGGAGCGCGTCAGGGCGACAAGGTCAGCCTGATGACGCTGCACAACGCGAAGGGCACCGAGTTCCCCGTGGTGATCTTGATCGGCGTGGAAGAGGACCACCTCCCGCTGTGGACGACCCTGGAGGATGAGGGCCAACTGCGCGAGGAACGGCGGGTGTTCTATGTTGGCCTGACGCGCGCTCAGCGCCAACTCTACCTGACCTCCGCGCGTTACCGAGGGGACGCGATCGCGCGCGCCCCCTCGCGCTTTGCGTTCGAGCTGCCTCCCGAGTACGTCCGCCGCTACGAGATCGGGCTGGAAGGGCAGGTGATTGAGGTAAGGGCGCCGGACAAAACGCCGGACTAGCGAGCGAAATCCGGTGGCGCAGGCGCCTTGGCGCCGGCCGGCCGGTTGCGGTCCTGCTTGCCGCCGCCCGCGCTGCTGGCGTCTGTTGCCGAGAAAGTGATCGTGCTGTAATAATAGGGAGAGCCCAGTCCCCTGGTCCGTATACACCAGGACATCCCAGCCATACTCCTGGCCGGTCGAGAACCCCATTGGCAGCCCGGTCAACACATAATTGCTCGCGTTCCCCAACGCTGGGCTCGTCCACTGCCGCCCTGTCATCAGGTCTTGCAGCCTCAGCACATAGCCGTCGTTGGCGAGATTACGCTTGTTCCAGGTGAAGGTGGTGGGCAGGCTTTGCGTCGACCCGCTCGGCGACGAGACGGCCGTAACGTCGGCCAGGTCGAAGGTGTAGGTCTCAGTCGACTGTCCCGCCTGGTAATTTTCGACCGGCCGGCATTGGAAGGCCAGCAAACGATCGGATGAGGCCTCATGGTTCGGGTAATTCACAAAGTATTCGTGCCCTACGGGCAGCGTCGGCATACCACGGAAGCGATAGACTCCCGAACTATCGGTAGTCGTGCTGATACAGGTATCGCGGTAGCCGTTGCTGGAGCATAGTTGGACCGGCACGAAGCTCGCCGGCAGGCTGTCAGACCAGGTAGTTCCGTAGATCTGCCCCGCGCCCACCGTTCCGCCGAACGATACCGTTAACCGGTATGGCTGAGTTGAGCTGCCTTCGAGCCAATCGACCACGGCAATATAGAAGATGCCAGTTGTCGCAGGCTGAAATACGATGTGCTCCGCCCGGTTTCCGGTTTGCGTGGACCTGTCGACCGATACACCGCTGTTGTTGAACAGGTAAAGGTCGAAGTCTGAGTCAACGGGGATGTTGTCGAGGTCAATCGACACCGGGCCCAGGCTGCTGACGTTGAAATGGTACCAATCCAGGTCGCCGGTGGGCCACATGTAGGCGTAGTAAGTGCCAGGACCAGGCAAAGTGTATGACTGCGGACTGGCGTCATTCGGCTCATAGAGATCCGTGGCCGGGAATGGGCCGGAGAGGCTGCGGCTGATAGGAAATAGATACAGGCCGTGGGTAGCGGGGCGGAGGGTCAAGTTGTATTCCCAGCTGCCCATGCCATTGGTGCCGGCAAACACCCGCACCGGAGAGGCGCCAACCACTTTCAGCGCGTGCACGCTTTGGTCCCTCAGCCCGCTGTTGATCGCCGACCAGAAATGGCCGCCGCGCGCGGCAAGGTAAACGCCATTCTGATAACTCCCCGCAAAGACGTCGTCGCTGCCCGGGAAATGGCACAAGCTCAGTACGATTCCGCCGTTCAGCCCTTCGGCAGCTTGCCAGCTTTTCCCGCCATCGATGCTGGTCTGCACTCCTGACTCTGTGGCCGCCAGTAGACGATCAGGATCGCCATCCAGCACATCGATGTCGAAGGAGACGTCGCTCGCATAGCCATGGCTGATCTCAGTCCAGCTGGCACCCCCATCGTAACTCTTGAGCACGCCGACATCGTCATAGTATGTGGCCGCGTAAAGCACCGTACCGGAGGGTTCTGTCGCGGGTGTGACTGCATTCACATATGGGAAACCAGACGGGCTGCCCCAGGACGCGCCGCCGTTCTCACTTCTGAAAACGCCACCGCCCCAGGTGGCAGCCCACAGTCTGTTCGAGTCGGCGGGCTCCTAGTGCAGAATCAGGCAACCTTTTCGGTGATAGTGAGATGTGTCTCATGATCACAGCCAAAGTGTGCACATACCCGGTCAGCCAGTTGCTGCGCCGTGAGCAGTCCAGCGGGCTCGACCACATTG
>Ga0209538_1002156_pt1 | contig 10127 bp, 4 predicted proteins | sample BarGraNGADG00211_2_FD_184492 | JGI IMG/M metagenome (GOLD analysis project Ga0209538, IMG submission 184492) | Arctic peat soil microbial communities from Barrow, Alaska - Barrow Graham LP Ref core NGADG0004-211 (SPAdes) (version 2) | ecosystem: Environmental > Terrestrial > Soil > Wetlands >... | reverse complement strand
GGGCCGCCGGCTCCGTTCCCCCGCACATCCTTGCTCTCCAACCAAGACATCTTCGTGCTCCGATCTCGCCCGTCATGCTCAGTAGTTCCTCGGTCATGATCGTCTCACGTCATGCTGGCAGGATGGGAAACAGCAAATGCGGAAGTACGTGGACGAGCACCGCGTTGTTGTCTGGTACGACGGCGAAGTCGCCTTTGGCTCGTTGGCCGAGAAGCTTGAGCTGCGCGATTGCGTCGTGATTTCCGCCGGCGGCTCGCGCCTCGTCGCTCGTCGGCAGGCAGACGAAGCGTTTCTGGCAGTCGCCAACGCGGGGCCTGGTGAGGCGGGGGGCCTCCTCATCTACGTGCCGCAGGCACGCGGCGTTGAGGAGGCCGAGCGGGTCGCCGACCTCTTCGAGTGCTTCGCCGTGGCCGGCACGGCCTTCGGCGACCAGGAGTCGGAGCGACTCCAGTCGCTAGCCAGACAGGCGATGCCACAGGCGGGGGAGGAGATCGACCGCCTCTTCGCTGAGGGAAAGCCCACGCTGCGCACGCTAGATGGCCTCGAGAAATCGAGCGGATACCCGTTACTCAAGCAGGCGCTAGGTACCGAGGCTCCCATCGAGATCGGAGCCAAGATCCTGGCCGACGAAGCGTCGGCGAGCAGGCTCGATGCCGTCGAGGGCTCCAGTGGTGAGCTGACCCGACTGCTCCAAACCGAGTTCGGGTTCGAGTCGGCCGATGGCGTGAGCACATCAGACCTGTGCGCAAGATTCGCGCGCTACTCACTCGTCTCTGAACTAGCGGCTGCGTGCGGCGACGCAATGCCTGACAGCCTGCAGGCGCAGGCCTTGGCGATTGGGGATCGCAGAGACGCACTGAGCGAGGCTTGCACACGAGCTCGGAACGACGCGACTCTGAGGGAACGCTACCTACAGGTGGCCGACGAGATCGAAGAGGAGTTCTCACTTGCCGCCGCGCTCGCACAGCGAGAGTGCGCGTGGACAGTCGACACCTTCGCATGTCAGGACACGATGGCGCTGCGGCGAGCAGCCGCATTGGTCGAGGCCGGCAAACACGAGGACGCGCGGGTTCTGCTCGACGCGCGGCGGAGCTCCGTGTGGCTCACCGATCCCGAGCGGCACCTGCTGTGGCGGGCTCTGGAGCGCTGCATTGAGTTCCGTGAGGTGGCGTCGGCTGTCGCCGGAGCTCTGCCCGGCAAGAAGTCGGGTGTCTCGACGTGGTTTGGCGCCTACTGCGCCGACGCAGGGTTGTGGCGGCTCGACCGTCTCCAGCGGTTGGTCGAGCAGGCCTATGCTGAGTGCCTCAATGCGCAGCCGCTGGACGGCGTGATCGAGGCCTGCCGGACCCAGTATCGGACCGTCGCCGAACGTTTGCAGGATGGCTTCTTGGCTGCCGTCGAGTCTGAGGGCTGGCCGCCGGCAAACGCGATTCGCGCCACTCAGTCGTATGAGCGTGCAATGGCGCCCAGCATCGACGGGCGGGAGCGTGTTGTCTACTTCTTGGTCGACGCCCTTCGCTACGAGATGGCTCGCGACCTTGCCCAGGGGCTCGGGTCACTCGGTGAAATCGCGCTCACCCCAACTGCGGCGTCGCTGCCGACCACGACAGCCGTCGGGATGGCCGCGCTGATGCCGGGGGCAGATGGGTCGCTCAGGCTGGACGATGCCGACGGCGAGGCCGTCCCGGCCATCGGCCAACGTGCTCTGGGGGGCTCGGCCCAGCGCATGGACTACTTGCGGAGCATCCTCGGCGACCGCTTCGACGACATCACGCTGTCGAGTCTCCTCTCGCTTACGGAGAAGAAGGCGAAGGCTCTCTTCGGCGAGCGCGAAGCGCTCGTGGTGCGCACGCAGGATATCGACGAGCTCGGTGAGGGCACGAACCTGCTGATGGCCAGAGACATGATGAGCACCGTGCTCACCCGTCTGCGCAAGGCGACGGATCTGCTGATCGGCCTCGGGTATCGTCGCTTCGTCTACGCAGCCGACCACGGCCATGTGCTTCTCCCGGAAATCCCGCCGGGTGATGTCGTCGTGGCGCCTGCGGGCTCTTGGCTGCTCTCGAAGCGTCGCTGCCGGCTGGGGACGGCTCACACGAGTGTGCCCGGCACGCTCAGGTTGGAGCCGAACCACGTTGGTCTCGACACTTCGGCGCCGGACTTCGTCGTTCCGACCGGAATGCGCGTGTTCGCTGCCGGTGGGGGCTACTTCCACGAGGGCATCTCGCTGCAGGAATGCGCCCTCCTCCTCCTGGTTCTCGACGCCGGCGAGCGTGGCAAGCCGGCCGGCGAAGCGGACATTCACATTGCGTACAAGTCCGACCGTTTCACGTCACGAGTGATCAGCGTGAAGGTCACCTACATGAACCTGCTCGAGCCGCAGATCGACGTCCGCGTGGAGGCGTTTGACAGGTCCGGAGCGAAAGCCCAGTCCGTAGGTCACGCCGTCGACTGCGAAGCTCGCAATGAGGCTACTGGTCTTGTGCGGCTCATGAACGGTGAGGAGACGCAGGTGCCGGTCCTGTTGAAGGAGGCGGTGGGCGACAGTGTGGAGATTCGCGCCACCGATCCGGTCTCGGGACGTGTTCTCGACACCTTGACGCTCAAGAAGAACATGCTCGAGTGATGGAGGACCACGTGAACGACGACGGCTCAGGCGCTCTGGACGAGAAGCTCAATCGCGTGTTCTCAGGCCGCGTGGTGCGCAAGGACCTCTTGCACGAGATCAAGGGTGGGGAGAACGTTCCGTCCTACGTGCTTGAGTACTTGCTCGGCCGCTACTGCGCCTCCGATGATCCGCAGGAGATCGAGGTCGGGAAACAGGCCGTCAAGGAGACCCTGACAAGGAACTACTTCCGCCACGACGAGGCCAACAAGGCCCAGTCGTTGGTTGAGCAGCAGGGCTCGCACGAATTCATCGATCGCATCCAAGTGCGCTACCTGCCCAGCGAGAACAAGTATTGGGCCTCCATGGACAACTTCGGCTTCGATCGCATCCACGTGGCCGACAAGTACTTCAAACGCTACAGCCGCCTGCTTGAAGGCGGCATCTGGGCGATCGTCGAGGTTGAGTTCAGGCCTGAGGGGGACGGCAAGAATAGCAGTCCGTTTCACATTGCCGGCCTCAAGCCGATCCAGCTGGCACGGTTCGACTTTGATGAGTTCTGCGGTGGGCGTAAGGAGTTCACCACCGACGAGTGGCTCGACGCTCTGGTCCGCAGCATCGGCCTCGAGCCGCAGCGGTTCGACCGCCGGCTGAAGCTGTTGCTGCTGTCGAGGCTCATCGCTTTTGTCGAGAAGAACTACAACTTCATCGAGCTAGGGCCGCGCGCCACCGGCAAGTCGTACTCGTTCAGCGAGATGTCGCCGTATTGCATCCTCATCTCCGGCGGCAAGGCGAGCTCGGCGAACCTCTTCTACAACAATGCGCGTCGCCAAGTCGGTCTGGTCGGCTACTGGGACGTCGTCGCGTTTGACGAGGTCGGGGGCATGAAGGTCAACGATCCCCACACGATCCAGATCATGAAGGACTACATGGCAAACGGCCGCTTCAGTCGTGGCGTGAAGCAGGTCAACGCCGACGCCTCCCTCGTCTTCTTGGGCAACTTGAACCAGCCGGTCGAAGCGCTCATCGCGGGCGGCACGACGGACCTCTTCCAGCCGCTGCCCAAGGAGTTCGACCTGGCCGTGCTCGACCGGTTCCATTTCTACCTGCCTGGGTGGGAAGTGCCCAAGATCTCGCGCGACACGCAGACCAAGCGGTACGGATTCATCACCGACTATCTGGCCGAGGCGTTCCGCACGCTGCGCAAGGAGAACCGCTTCGACATCCTGGAGAAGCACTTCCGTCTAGGGAGCCACGTCGAGGGCCGCGACGCCATTGCCGCCAAGAAGACCGTGTCAGGGCTTCTGAAGCTGCTGCACCCCGACGGCGAGTACACACGGGAGGAGCTCCGCGAGTATCTTGAACTGGCCCTCGAGTCGCGTCGGCGCGTCAAGGAGCAGCTCAAGAAGCGCGGCTCGTTCGAGTTCTTCAAGACGACGTTTAGCTACTTCGATGCCGATGACGATCGAGAGATCATCGTCGGAGTGCCGGAGCAGGGCGGCGGACTCACGATCTCGCAGGATCCGCTGCCGCCGGGCATGATCTACACGCTTGCCTCCGACACGGAAGCGCGGGTCGGCCTCTACCGGATCGAGGTCACGACGGCAATCGGTACCGGCAAGGTGCTCACGCCGAGCGGGATGGACAAGGAGGTCAAGGAGTCCCTCAATCGGGCCAAGACGTACCTGGACTCCGTGAAAGAGCGAGTGGGGCTGAGCGATGCTCTCGCTCGGACCAATCTCTCGGTTGAGGCTGTGGACCTCAACGGCAGCAAAGTGCCGTGCCCATGCGGGGTCGCGTTCTATGTCGCCATGGTGTCTGCCCTGCGCGGGAAACACATTGGCGGCGGCACGGTGGTGCTGGGCGACCTCACCATCCAGGGCAACATCAAGGCGGCCGCGTCCATTATCGAGCCTCTGCAGGTGGCTGCCGAGAATGGGGCAATGAGCGTGCTCCTGCCTATCTCCAACCGGACGCAGTTCAGCGCGCTGCCCGAGGATGTCGTGGCAAAGCTCGACGTGTCGTTCTACGTGGACCTCGATCGAGTCGTGAGCAAGGCGTTCGGGTCGTGATGCCAAACCGCGGTGGGGGACGGGCTGGCGACCGAGAAACTCGATGATCGCTGGCGCCGTGCCCGCGTCTGGGTGTGGCGCGTTCCGAGGCCGCGAGAAGGAAGGAGAGCGGCATGGCAGGTTCGGGCAGAGACGACGCCGATGAAAGCCTAGATCAAGCTGCGTTCACTGAGTTGTGGACCCGTCTTCGAGCCGATTCCCATTTCGACGATGTGCAGGTAGAGGCCTTGGAGCGCGTCGTCATGGACTCGGAACAGTTCACAGTCGCAGACCTTGAGAAGAGCCTAGGTGAAGGCGCCACCAGTGCATCGAGTTGAATCCATATCGGCTGCGGCATTCCGCGGGATTCGTGATGAGCTGAAGGTTGACCTTGGAGGGCGCAATCTCCTCATGTACGGAGAGAACGGCTTCGGCAAGAGTTCGATTGTGGAGGCTCTGGAGTACGCGCTCACGGGCGACGTGGCGTCACTGTCCCGCAGAGGGCAGCGCATTTCACTGAAACGCCATGGCCCACATGTCCTCTGCAGCGCAGACGCCATGACGACATCAGCGGTCCTCTCCGACAACGGGCCGCGCGTCACGGTGAGCGCGGGGCATGCCGTAGCCGAAGCAGAATCGCTGGATCTGGTCCCATTCCTGGAAGGCGCTGCGGACGGCACCTTCATTCTCAGGAGGCGCCAGCTGCTCGCGTTCATCGAGGCGACGGACGACAAGTCGAGATACGAGATGCTTCGGCCGTTCGTGGCACTTGACCGCTACGAGGCGTTTGAGGTCGCCGCAAAGGAGGCATCGGCAACCGCTTCGGCCGCGGCGACGCTGGATCAACAATCGCTGGAGCGTACGGAGTCAGGGCTTCGCGCTCGTTTTGGGCTACCAGAGGCCGCAGAGCTGACCGAGACCGGCCTGCTAACGGCCACGGTGGCAAGGATGGAAGCGACCGGAGCCGCTGTACCCGCCGACGGGCGAAACGTTGCGCATCTTCTACCGATCGCGGAGGGGCTCTCGGGAGAACCCGCCGCGTTGGCGGTACAGCTCGGGCTTAGGACGGTGTGCGAGGCTTGGGGCGAGGTCGTGGCCGCGGCAGGACAGGACCGGACGCTCGACGACTTGGTGGAGGCTACGTCGAAGCTGGAGGCTGCACAGACGGAGCAGCTCGTCTTCTTTGAGCGTGTCTTGACGGAAGGCCGCGAGTGGATCGAGACCGACGATCTCCGGGATTGCCCACTTTGCGAGCAGCCCATCGACAGGGACGTCGTGTTGGCGCGAATCGAGACGAGACTTTTCGAGCAGTCAGCGCTGGTGAAAGCGCGCAGTGAGTACGCAGCGGCCGTCAGGGCCTGCCGCACCGCACTCGATGTCTTGGGCGAGGCTCTCGCCCGTTGTCGGCGCAAGTGGCGGGATGCCGACCTCTTCGACGGCCATTGGCCCGGCGAGGACGTGCAATCGAGTATCGCTGCCCTCTCGACTCTGATTCGTGAGGGGCCGATTCCGACGGCCGCAATCATGTGGCAGAACGTCGAAGAACTTGGACGGGTCAACCTCGTGGACGCGACGATGCGAATGCATGCGGCCTTGGCGAGCCGCGGGTGTGTTTCAGCGGGGGGCGAACAGACCCGGAATGATCTCGTCACAGTGGTCGACATGCTGCGGTGGCTCCGCGATCACTCCGCGGACCTCGAGGCTCAACGAGTTGCATGCAACGCGAAATCCGAGCAAGCGCTGACGCTGTCGGTGCTTCATGAGATCGCGGAGACTGCTCGCAAGAGTGTCATCCAGAGCGTTTTTCGAGAGATCCAAGAGGACATCGGTGAAATCTACGGTGCATTCCACCCCGATGAACCTCTTGGGGGGGTTCGCATCGATGTGAAGGATTCCGCCAGCGGCAGTGCGGTCATTCGGGCGGATTTTGCGGGGCGATCCTCTGAGGATCCGAGGGCATATTACAGCGAAGCCCACCAAGACACCTTGGGCCTTGCAATCTACCTTGCGTTGAGGAAACGCTCGCTGAAGGCGCATCCGGATTTCGCGATCTTCGTTGTCGACGACGTCCTGTCTTCGATCGATGCCGCTCACGGCCGAAGGGTGGCTGAGTTCTTGACTGAGACCGTTACCACGTGGGGCCAGCTGGTCATCACAACTCACGAGCTCGCGTGGTATGAACGGCTCGTCGAGTGTCAGCGAAGATATGGCAAGCAAGCCTCGTTCGCGAATCGCCGGATAGTCTCGTTCACTCTCGAGGAGGGTCCGCACGTAGTCGACATGGCCGGCGACTACACACGACTTTGTGAGGACACCAGCCACAAACCTCACGAGGAGTTCGCGCCTGTCGCCGGGCGCCTTCTCGATGACGTGTGTCGCGAGCTTCGCTTTGGGTGGAGGCTGTCGATTCCCGCGAGGCGCGAAGAACGATACACGATCGGTGACATCTGGCCGGCGGTTGAGAAGAGTTGCAAGAAATACCCGGCTTTGGTCGCAGTTGCGGTGCGAGTGGGAGCGACTGCGTACATACGCAATCTTGCGGCCCACTCCGAGCATGCCATCAAGTCGCTCTCTCGACTGGAGGCGATGGAGCTCGCTGAGGCCGTGAGACAGTTCTACGAGGCCCTATGGTGCCCGAAATGCGGGTCAATGGTAGAGATAGTCGATCGGCCCAGGGACATGCTCACGTGCAGAAGAGGGTGCCTGATGTACCCACGCTGAGTTCGGCTCGGGCCGTTTCTGTGAGGGAGGTGTGTCCCAGGACGACACTATCCTGTGCGTCGTCTGAACCAATGTGCTTCGCGGGGGTGGTGCTGTGAGGTTCCTGCATTGTGCGGATATCCACATTGACAGCCCGCTCCGGGGACTCTCTCGCGGGGAGGGCGTGCCGGCGGAGGAGATCCGGCTCGCGGCGAGAGCGGCCTTCGACAACCTGATCGCCATGGCGATCGATGAGGGAGTCACAGCGGTCGTCATTGCGGGCGATCTCTACGACGGCGATCGCGACGACTACGACACCGCGATCTACCTCCAGCGCCAGTTCGCACGGCTCCGCGACGAGCGGATTCCGGTCGTCGTTGCCTATGGCAACCACGACGCCGCCAGCGAGATCACGCGTCGCCTGCGGCCGCCCGACAACGTCACGGTCCTCTCGCACAGGGCACCGGAGACCATCCTGCTTGAAGACGCCGGCATGGCGGTGCACGGACAAAGCTACGGCAAGCGGGCGGTCACAGAGGATCTCTCGGTCGCCTACCCGGACCCCGTCCCCGGCTACCTCAACGTGGGCATCCTGCACACGTGTCTCGACGGCCGGCCGGGCCATGAGCCGTATGCGCCGTGCCGGCTGGACTGGCTCCTGAACCGTGGCTACGCGTATTGGGCGCTGGGCCACGTTCATGCTCGATACGAAGTCGAGCGCGACGGCGTCTGGGTGGTCTTCCCCGGCAACGTGCAAGGCAGGAACGCTCGCGAGACTGGCGCCAAGGGTGCCACGCTCGTCGAGTTCGACAGGGACAAGATCACGAGCGTCGAGAGCCGCGAGCTCGACACCGTGCGCTGGCTCCGGTGCGAGGTTGACGTGTCGGATGCCGCGAGCGTGGGCGACGTTCAGTCGGCGGCCGTGTCGGCTGTCGATGCGCTGACTGCCGACGATCCGGGACGTTTGTTCGCGCTGCGCCTCGAGTTCTGCGGCGCGACGGCGGCGGCGGACGAGCTCGTGCGCGACCGCGAAGCCTGGGAGGCACAGCTGCGCGCGGATCTGGCCGGGGCGCGTGGTCGGGTGTGGCTCGAGAAGGTCCAGCTGGCGGTCACTCCGCCTCGGGGCGCGGGCGCCGCCGGCGACGAGGGTGAGGCGATCGCCGCGGTACGAGAGGCGCTGGGGGCGCTTCGCGAGGACGACGCGGCGAGAGCAGATCTTGCATCCAGTCTCGCCGCGCTTCGGTCGCGCATCGGCGGCGACCTGCCGCGGCTGACGGAGCTTGGGTGCCCGGACCTGACGGACGACTGCATGGGGACTCTTCTGGACGACGTCGAGCAACTGCTGCTCTCGCAGCTTCAGGGAGGATGAGCATGCGCATCGACCGGCTCGATCTCCTCTCCTACGGGCACCTTCGCGAGCAGTCGCTCGACCTGTCGCAGCCGGCCTCCGGGCTGACCGTCGTCGTAGGCCCCAACGAGGCCGGCAAGTCGACCACGATGCGCGCCATCGCCTCGCTGATGTTCGGCATTGAGCGTGGCACGCCCGATCACTACGGCACGGGTAGGGAGAGCCTCCGGATCGGCGCCAGCGTGAGAGACGGTGTTGGGCCGGCCATCGAGATCGTCCGCCAGGGCCTTGCACGGGCACCGCTCATCAGTGCAGACGGGGAGCAATTGGACGAGGCCATTCTGGCCGCAATGATCGGTGGCGTGGAGCGCGCCTTGTTCCGGGCGCTGTTCTGCATCGACCACGACGAGCTCCATGAGCACTCCGCCGATCTGCTCGATCCGGATGCTGAGATCGGCCGACTGGTCTTTGGCGCCAGTCTGGGTGCCACTGCGCTCACGGGAGTCCTGAAGGACCTTCAGATGAAGGCTGATGGGCTGTTCAAGCAGCGCGGTTCGAACCAGCTGGTGGCGAGGTCGCTCTCGCAGGCGCGCGACCTCACGAAGCAGGCCCGTCAGATTCGCGTGCGCTCAAAGGAGTGGGAAGAGGCCGAGCGGAGGCTGCAGGAGCTCGACGTGGAGGCGTCTCGGCTGCGGGACGAGTCGGCAGCACTACGCGGGCAGGAGAGTCGCCTTCAACACCTCATCTCGGCGCTGCCCCTGGTTGCCAGGCGCTCGGGGTTGATGGATGAGATCCGGGAGCTCGAACGAGCGGGCGTCGTGCAGTCGGCCGATTGGGCGGAGAGCGTGCAGGGCGCACAACGTCGTCTCGAGGAGACGGCAGCTGAGCAGCAACGTTCCTTGGCGGCGCGAGATGGGCTGCAAGGTCGACTGGATGCACTGCCGGTCGTCAGTCCGCTCCTGGTCGCCGCCGAGCGGATCGACCTGCTGCTCGAAGGCATCGGCCGGTTCAGGAAGGATCGTCTCGATCTCCCCGGGCTGGAGGGACAGATGGCGGCATCCCGCGAAGCGCTCGCAGGGCTGCTCGAGCGCCTGGGAGTGGGCGAGGCGGTGGCGCGAGCCGTGACCGACGCGCAGCTCGCCACCGTGGAGGAGTTGGCGCAGGCACGAGCGGCTCTCGATGAGCGGCTTGCGTCGGGTCGCGAGGAATTGGACGCTCTCGTCGAGGGCATCGACCGCGAGACGCGCGCCCTGCACGAGCTCCCTGAGGCCAGCGAGGTCGGTGAACTTGAGAAGGTCGCAAACGTGGCCAGGCCGTTCGTGGAGCGCGAGCGCCATCTGGGCAGCGAGCGAGCCGAGATCCAGGGTCTCGCCGGCGACGCTGGCGCCACCTCTGAGCGCTTGGGTCTCCAGTCGGGTGATTT
>Ga0209538_1002153_pt1 | contig 10136 bp, 10 predicted proteins | sample BarGraNGADG00211_2_FD_184492 | JGI IMG/M metagenome (GOLD analysis project Ga0209538, IMG submission 184492) | Arctic peat soil microbial communities from Barrow, Alaska - Barrow Graham LP Ref core NGADG0004-211 (SPAdes) (version 2) | ecosystem: Environmental > Terrestrial > Soil > Wetlands >... | reverse complement strand
CAGCCATTGTCCGCACATGGAAAAGTTTGTCAGTCCCTTTATTCTACCATCATGCATGAGCGATTTGCTATTCTCCGTATTTCCGTAAGACATCCATCGTCCGCGGTATGCACCGCAGTAACGCTCGTAGGTGATCGGCGTTACAAAATCGAGCGGTATCAGATGACCTTCCCAATGCGGGTATTTTTTCTGAAGCGACTTCATAATATCCAGGAGGACCCGTTCCTTTTCAGCCTGATATTTTACGCTTATAATGTGGTCAGAATCCGGGGACGAGACTTCGTCAGCTGCAAGTGCTTTCCACCAGTCATAATTCCCGCCAAAGAATATACTGATCACGGAATGCCCTTCCGGAGCAAAGGACGGCTCGTAGCAGTAATGTTTAAAGCTCAGCCTGTTTTCTTCATGATCTTCAAAACGGAAAGATTCCACGCTTAAAAGGACATCCGGTTCCATATCCGAAATGTCCATATCAATTCCAAAAGCTGCCTGACAGCCGGTCATAGCAGGATAGGTCTTTGGATCGGCGTCCCTCATGTCAAAGGCTTCCTGTGGATATTTTCCGCGAAGAAGTTTCTTGAGGGTGACGTGGACATCCGTCGCTGACAGCACGTGATCCGCTGCGTCAAAAGTTCCCGCAGATTCGGTAGTCGAGCTCTTCTTTTCACCGCCATCAGTCAGCCGGACACCCGTTGCACACCCGTCTTCTACTACAATCTCGTCGATGGAGACTCCGGTAATGAGTTTTCCGCCAAGGGAGGTGAACGTATCCGCCATCCTCAGCGACATCGCACGCGACCCACCCTCCGGCCGGCCGCCGTTTCCGCTCATTACGGTTGCCAATGTGTAGGGAAGAATATTGGCACATTGTTCCGGCGGAAGAATGGACAGCAGAAGGCTCCAAATATCCTTGTTTTTGAATTTTTCTAGGTACTGTCCGAGAGGCATCTTCATTTTATTCATCGCTTTTTGCTGCTTGCCCATTGAAGCAATGAGCTTAATGATTTCAATCGGATTCATCATCTCGACCGGCTTCATGGGGATTGTCATTGAAGAACAGATTTCGACAGCATTATAAAGGTCTTCAAGTGCTTCCCTGTCTTCCGGTGCAATTACTGCAAGATGTGCTTTGAGTCTGTCCATGTCCTTATATAAATGCAGATTGCGTTCCGGTGTCTCCAGGACGGCAAAGCTCTCCGGCTCATATATTTTCACATCATCAGAAAGCGCCCCGACGTCACGCCATACTTTATTGAGCGGATCCTTCGGACTCGTTCCGGTCAGCCAGTGTATGCATCCGTCGATGTGATATCCTTTGCGGTCCCATCCGATGCATTCACCGCCGGGAACTTTGTTCTTCTCATATATGACCGTGTCATATCCGGCCTTCTGTGCATACACGCCGGCGGCAAGTCCGGAAAGTCCGGCCCCGATGATTATCAGTTTCTTCTTTGCTACCGAAGGTTTTGATGTACTCATAACAGTATCCTCCATTGGATTATTGACTTTTCTAATAAACTGATCCGGCAAAATAGAAATGCGATAATTTCGTTGAACATTCGTTCAACGAAATTATCGCAAGAATCCATCGGGATGTCAAGCATTATTTATAAAAATCTTCCTTTGGGAATCTTCCTTTGGAAGACTTTGTTCGAGGGATACATCGGGATGTGCCGTCCAGGCGTTCCATTGGCCGGTGCCCCTCAATTAACCAGCCGTAGTTGCCGCCGTATTGTCAGATGGTATGGTGGTTTCCGTAGACGACGTATCATTCCCTTCGATTTTGACGCTTACTTTATTTGTCTGTTCGTTAACGTCAATATTCATACCAGGCAAATTCACCTGTACATTGTCTCCATCAACATGAACGGTCAAAAACGGGAGGTTCACATCAACATTCTCAGGGGATGTATTGTCAGTGTCAGCAGTGCTGCTTGCGTCATAATGCCAATTCCAATCCCAGTTGTTATTTTTATCCCATACGAATTCCTGGCCGTTTACCGTTGTCTGTGCAAAATTGATGCCCTTATCAGCGAGCTGAACGGAAGCGACAATAATACAGACGACAGAGGCAATCGTGCACAGTACTCCTGTTATGATTAGAATTATGGTTGATTTTTTCATTTGCTTATCTCCTCGCTTAGAAACCCTCGTTATAGAGCTTTTTGTTCCAGTTGATGTATGCCTTGCTTCCGATGACTGTCCATTTCGACAGGAAAAAATTCAAGATGCCTGTTGCCACTGCCAGGAGAATGCCTGCCATACCGAATAATACGAATACCGAAATCCAGTCTCCCGGTGCTGCAGCAAGGGCTGTAAAGGACCCGATTCCGCCAACCAGAAGGGAAACAGAAACACACCAGAAAGAAAAGAGCGTGCTTATCACAGTAATGGCTACCCACCAGGTTATCAGCACATTCAGAAGAATTACAAAGAGTCTTGAACCGGTGAGATCTTTCTCCGGAGTAATCGTCTTTGCTGCACCCGCATTGCCGGATGTACCGGTTGCGCCGGATGTGCCGGATGTGCCTAATGTTGCCGCAGCAGGTCTGTTCGCAGCAGCCGTCGAGGCCGCCGAGGCCGCCGACGCGTAATGGGCTGCCGATTCTTTCATGGTATGGCCAATGTCTTCGAGTCCCTCGTCAAAATAGGTGTTTGCCACCGTTGCCGGATCACCTAGTTCGGCAGAAATTTCATGTTCTGTTTTGCCTTGCGAGAGCCCCACCGAAAAATGCTCTTCGAAATCCCGCGCGATGTCAGAGATGTCCGTTTCAGGTAAACTGTGTAATGCACGTTTAAGCGTTGCAAGATATTCTTCTCTGGTCATTGTGCATCACCCCCCACAATTTGATTAACGCTTCTCGAAAAAGTCAGCCATTCCTGCTGCAGGTTGATCAGTGTTTTTTTGCCGAGCCCCGTAAGCCGGTAGTATTTTCTCGGCGGACCGCTCTGCGACTCCTGCAGATACGTCGTAACCATTCCGTCTGTCGCAAGCTTGCGAAGTATCGGATATACGGTCCCGTCAGAAATCTGAATAATTTCTGAAAGTGTATTGGCAAGCTCGTATCCGTATTGGTCGCTCTCCTTGAGCATGGAGAGGACACATAGATCAAGTACGCCTTTTTTGAATTGAACATTCATCGCAGTTCCTCCTTGTGTAGTGTTCATTTGATAGTAGTGATCATATGGCAGTACCGGCTTTAAGTCAATAGCAAAATGCACAAATTTTGCAATATTATAAAACACTGGAAGGAAAAGTTGACTTATTGTACATTGTTGTTATATTATTCATATAACAGATGTTTACGCATGTACTTGTATATGCGGTTTATCAGGAGGGTGTTATGGTCAGCATTTTCACTATACTTGCACTTGTTTTTTCTTTTATTGCCTGTTTTGTATTCCCGATTGTTCTTTGCATCGTCTTCATGAAAAAGACCCGCCCGGGTCCCTTGCCGCTTATCGCGGGAATTCTTGTCTTTATTGTATTTGTTGTCATTTTGGAACAGTTAATGCATTACGCCTTTCTTGTCGCGATACCGTCTACAAAAGCACTTTTTGAAGGCAATGTCTGGCTCTATGCCACTTATGGCGCTTTAGCCGCCGGCATTTTTGAAGAAGGCGGACGTTTCCTTGCATTTACCGTTTTTCTGAAAAAGAAACGTGAATGGAAACACGGAATCACTTACGGCATCGGTCACGGAGGCATTGAAGCCCTGCTTCTGGCCGCCCCCGGGGTTCTGAACAGCCTGATCTATACATTCATGATAAATTCGGGGACCTATGATGTTCTGGTCAAAACGCAGCCTAAAGCGACAGCTGCTATCCTCCAGCAGACCAGGGGTACACTACTGACGGAAGCATCCTGGATGTTTGCATTAACAGGGGTGGAGCGCATCTGTGCGATTTGTTTCCAGATTGCACTGTCTGTTCTGGTACTGTATGCGATTTACAGCAAGAGGTATATGTTGATTGGCCTGGCTGTTTTTCTTCATGCTGCCATCGATTTCCCGGCTGTCCTGTATCAGCGCGGACTTCTTCCTCTCTGGACGATTGAAGCTTATTGTGTTGTTCTCGCCGCCCCCGCTCTGATCTTCATACTCAAGTCCCGGAGACTTTTTGCAGCTGTACCCGTCGCTCCTGCCGGGATTGTTAAAACCCGGGAGGCTACAGATAATCCGGAATAAGCAAAAAGACTGATTGCCAGAAGCTCCGCAGGCAAATTCATCATAGAATTTAAAAAACCAGCCGAAGGAAATTTCTGCGGCTGGTTTTTTGTATACGTTTTGCGTGTTTTCAATCAACCATCATTTCCATAAACCCAACAGTAAAGGGAAGCCGGTCATACTTCATTGTGCCGACATGCGTGCATCCATTTTTGAGATACCAATCCTTCAGGACCCTATTCTCTTCGATTATAGCTATCAATATTTTAGTACCGTGTAACTCCCTGACCTTGTACTGCGCGTAATCAAAAAGCTTTGTACCGAGACCGTGGTGCCTGTATTCCGGCAGTACAGCAAGTTTTTCCAAAATGAATTCGTCATCACTCTTCTTTTCAAGCTGCATGAAGCCGGCGATTGTCTTGTCAATGAACAGCGCATACATCAGATTGCCTTTTTCCCTGTCGCCAAGCAGACGTTCCGTCCTGATGAAAGCACCGTTGGAAGCGCAGTTCTCACTTGTTAATCCAAATTCATCCGCAACGGTTCCGAATCCTTTGCGGATGACATCCGCGCATTGGTCCAATTCGTTGACTGAGACTTCACAAATAGTGTATTTATTCATTTTCGACTCCTGAATCTCCCGGCAATCTATCTTTTCGCATCCATGTTTCCATCAGACAGAAATAACGATATCGCGTCCGGTAGGGGTGTATGCACGATACACGACTCCCGCTGCATCCATCATTCGCCGGGCGGCGATAAACAGATCATCTCCTGCATATTTATCGGAGAGGTAAATAACCTCTTTGATTCCTTTTTGAATAATTGCCTTGGTACACTCGGCGCATGGAAAGAGTGTCGTATAGACGATGCTTCCGCGCAGCTCACTGTGCCCACTGTTCAGGATTGCATTCATTTCCGCGTGGCAGACGTACAGATACTTCATGTCGAGCGGATCGCCTTCCCTTTCCCACGGGAATTCGTCGTCGGAACAGCCGCTGGGCATCCCGTTATAACCTACAGTCAGAATGCGTTTCTCCGGACTTACTATACAGGCGCCGACCTGCGTTCCCGGGTCTTTGCTTCTGTGCGCAGACATCAGGGCAATACCCATAAAATATTCGTCCCAACTGATATAATCCGCTCTTTTCATAAGGAATCCTCCGTATGTGCTTTTTTGTATCAGTATACTTGATTTACATTATAGCGGACTATATGGCTGCGAGAAAAACAATATTTTTCCTGAATCGCTCACAGGTGCTGTTTTTCTCCGCTTAGGCTGGCATTTCGCGAACACGTATGGAAAAGTTCACAAATGCGAAAAATCATCTATGGAAAAGTTAAGAAAAATCTAAAAAACGGCATGTTCGTAAAGCTCCCTTCATACATACCTTCAAAATTGTGCTTTTACAATACATGAAAAATCATCTACTATATAAAAGTATCATACTGAACAAATAACAAAGCATGCTTAGCTAACAAGGAGGCTCATCTTATGGAGACATATCCGACTTATATAACAAGGTACAGACACACAGCCGGGTTACTGGGGATTTTCGGCGGTATGTTCGGCTTACATAATTTTTATCTCGGAAACAGGGACAGGGCGATGACGCAGGTCATGATTACGGTTTTGGGCAGCTTATGCCTTGGAATCGGACCTCTCGTTACTTTTATCTGGGGATTAATCGAAGGCATTCAAATTTTAACCGGAACAACGACGACAGATGGACAGGGCAGCCTGATTCAGAATCCGGATTATGCAGGACAGAAAAGTAAATCAAAAAGTCTCGCCGGCATTCTGGGAATGTACCTCGGCGTTTATGGTGTTCATAACTTCTATCTGGGAAATACAGGTAAAGCCGTTGCCCAACTGCTCCTGGGAACCGTCGGAAGTATTGTCGGTGTCGGTCCGATTGTATCGCAGATCTGGGGAGTCATTGAAGGAGTCCAAATACTTTCCGGCACGATTACCGTGGACGGACTCGGGAATCCCATCATGGATCCGGCCAATGACGGGACCAGATACAAGTCCAAAACGGCTGCCGGCATTCTTGCAGTCATTTTCGGTACTTTTGGCGTCCATAACTTTTATCTGGGAAATACTAACAAGGCCGTTGCCCAATTACTTTTAGGAACGGTAGGCTGCCTTCTTCTTGTCGGTCCGATCATTTCCTATATCTGGGGTCTTGTTGAAGGAATTCAAATACTCTCCGGTGAAATTACAATGGATGCAGCAAATCATTCCCTGATAGCGGATTAACACAAGTCACAACAGAAGTGTAAAATATAGAGGATAGGGAATCAGGCAGAATAAGACAACGGGGAAAACATCATGGATACACAGCTTCTCAGTGCTGAACGCACGGAAAAGGATAACATCGGATCAATAACGCTACCCGCAGGCTGCCTTTACGGCATACAGACGGCGCGGGCGACAGTGAATTTCCCGGTAAGCAACCGTCCGGTACGACAGGAACTGATCCGGGCGATGGTGCAGGTAAAGATGGCCGCCGCGCAGGCGCATCTCGACCTCGCTCAACTCCCAGCCGGCAAAACGTCTGCCATAACTGACGCCTGCAATGTGCTTCTCGACTCAATTCTTGCTGAAAATGACATAAGCCGCGGTCCTTTTGAAAACCAGTCCGGAAATTCACCCGCACTTCCCGCTGCATACGGCAGCCTTACGTATCCGGAAGTTTTTCCGACCGATGCGCTCCAGGGCGGCGCCGGAACTTCAACACATATGAACGTCAACGAAGTACTCGCAAACCTTGGTCTTCAGATAATGGGCCACGAATGCGGCGAATATCAATACCTCCACCCGCTGGACGATGTCAATCTTTCCCAGTCAACCAACGATGTGTATCCGACAAGTCTTAGAATCGCCTCCATTTATCTCGTGCGCGACCTGAGCAACGCGCTTTCCGGGCTTCAGGAATCGCTGCAGCAGAAAGAACAGGCGTTTGCAGGAATAATCAAGCTCGGCCGCACCCAGCTGATGGATGCTCTGCCCATCACGCTCGGAGAAGAATTCGGTGCCTACGCCCAGGCAATTGCCCGCGATCGCTGGCGTATATACAAAGTGGAGGAGCGCCTCCGTCAGACCAATATGGGCGGTACGGCCGTCGGGACCGGCACGAATGCAACAAGAAAATATGCCTTCCTTGTCACAGATAAACTACAGGCAATAACCGGTCTTGGTCTTGCCCGTGCTGAATATCCTATGGATCTGACCCAGAACTGCGACGTATTTGTCGAGGTATCCGGTCTTCTCAAATCCTGCGCCGTAAACCTGATCAAGATAAGCAGCGACCTGCGGCTGATGAATTCCGGTCCGCGAGGCGGATTCGGAGAAATAAACCTGGAAGACCGCCAGGCGGGGTCGACCATCATGGCCGGCAAAGTAAATCCGGTTATTGCCGAGATGGCAGGGCAGACAGCCATGCAGGTCATCGCCAATGACACGGCCATCACAATTGCCGCGATGAGCGGACAGTTCGAACTCAATGCTTTTTTGCCGCTAGTTGCTGACAAGCTGCTTGAATCCTTATCCATTCTCGCAAATGCCGTTATTCTTTTCCGAAAATATGCAGTCGAGACACTAGTGCCGGATGCGCAAAAATGTGCAGAACATGTTATGCAGTCAACCGTCCTGTCCACCGCCCTCATCCCTGACATCGGATATGAGAAAGCAGCCTTGATCAGTAAAGAAGCCCTGACAAGCGGACGCACTTTATTTGATGTTGCAAGGGAACAATCCGGGCTTTCGGAAGAGCACCTTCTCGAACTTCTTGACATAAAAAACGAGCGAACTTACATGGCAGATAAGATGGATGAACGGACAAAAAGCATATAGGCAAGGAGCGTAAGACAACATGAGCTTACAGGATACCCCACGAGGGGAACGCGTGCATATAGCTCTTTTCGGACGGCGAAATGCCGGAAAATCAAGCCTTATCAACGCGCTTACCGGGCAGCAGATCTCCATTGTATCGGACGTTGCCGGTACCACGACCGACCCGGTCTTCAAGGCGATGGAATTACTGCCGATCGGTCCGGTCGTCATGATAGATACACCGGGCCTTGACGATGAGGGCACCCTCGGGCTGCTGCGCATGGAGCGCGCCCGTGCAGTACTGGAAAAGACCGATGCGGCAATCATCGCAGCCGACAGCCAGAATGCAGTCGGTGACTTCGAACGCGAAATCCTTTCACAGATCAAAGACCGCAAAATCCCGGCCATCCTTGTCCTCAACAAATCCGATCTGGCCGGGCCGGATACCGACCTGCACGCACACGGTGCAGCACTTCAAAAAGAGCTCCATGTTCCAGTCGTCATTGCTTCCGGTGTCACCGGCGAAGGAATCGAGGATCTTAAACAAGCACTGATCAGGATCCTCCCCGAAGATGAAGACAAATTCCATCTCGTCGGCGATCTGCTTTCACCATCCGATATCGTCGTATTAGTAGTCCCGATCGACAAAGCAGCTCCCAAAGGCCGCCTCATATTGCCGCAGCAGCAGACGATCCGTGACATACTTGAAGCAGACGCCATAGCGGTCGTCACCAAAGAATATGAACTGCGTGACACACTCGCCTCCCTTGGCAAAAAGCCCCGTCTGGTCATCACGGATTCACAGGTATTTGCCAAGGTATCGGCTGATACACCCAAAGATATTCCATTAACCTCGTTTTCCATTCTTTTCGCCCGTTATAAAGGAGACCTACCCGTGCTGGTCCGCGGAGCCAAAACCATCGACACTTTAAAGAACGGCGACAAGATCCTGATCGCAGAAGGCTGCACACATCACCGCCAGTGCGACGACATAGGCACAGTCAAACTCCCCCGCTGGATTCGCCGGTATACCGGAAAAGACATCGAATTTGTCTTCACCAGCGGTGGAACCTATCCGGCTGACCTTACACCCTACCGCATGATAGTCCATTGCGGCTCCTGCATGCTAAACCGCCGGGAAATGCATTACCGCATCCACAGTGCACAAAAAGCAGGCATTCCGATCGCCAACTACGGCGTCCTCATCGCCCATATGCAGGGAATCCTTCCGAGGGTACTGGAACCGTTCCCATTGGCTGCCATGGAGGCACAGTAACCTGTGTCCCATATGCTGATGTAACAGAAGAAATGATTCATCATGTTATTCGAGGTGTTATTATGAATTCTTCCGACGTTTTGGACAATCTGGCATGCAGTCTCGGTGTAAACAATGAATTACCCAATATTGCATTAGCTGCCGCCCTGTGTGAATCAAAAGATGCTGACGCCATAAGTAAAATCGTCGATGGCCTGCAAAGCCCGGACACGGCCATAGCCAACGACTGCATAAAAGTACTTTATGAGATTGGCGAACGGAACCCCGGACTGATAGCAGACCATTATTTATCATTCATACAACTTTTGCAGGGCAAAAACAATCGTCTGATCTGGGGCGGCATGACAGCACTTGCGCAGATTGTCAAGCTGAGACCGGCCGAGATCTATGCCCACCGGAACATCTTGATAAGCGCATATGAATCCGGAAGTGTCATAACCGTAGATCAGAGTATCAGTATTTTTGCGGAGCTGTCTCGGACAAGCAAAGAATTCGAAAGCTGCCTGTTCCCCATCATCCTGCATCATCTGGAGACATGCAGTCCCAAAGAAATCCCCCAACACGCACAAAGAGCCTTCATTGCCGTCAATGAATCAAATGCAGCGGAATTCAAGGCCGTCCTCCAAAAAAGAATGGATCTTCTTACCGATTTGCAGCAAAAGAGACTCAAAAGACTTATCCATTCCATCGGACGATAAATCAAACCATCATGGAAGCGAAGGAGAAAGAGATGACCGAACTGGAAGAGACGATCCTATCCCTGGAAAAAGCCCTTACAAGCCCCGGAGTCCGCAAGTCAGCGGAAAAACTATCCGAAATATTAAGCGAATCATTTTTCGAATTCAGAAGTTCGGGC
>Ga0209538_1002151_pt1 | contig 10144 bp, 8 predicted proteins | sample BarGraNGADG00211_2_FD_184492 | JGI IMG/M metagenome (GOLD analysis project Ga0209538, IMG submission 184492) | Arctic peat soil microbial communities from Barrow, Alaska - Barrow Graham LP Ref core NGADG0004-211 (SPAdes) (version 2) | ecosystem: Environmental > Terrestrial > Soil > Wetlands >... | reverse complement strand
CCCTCAGCCCTCAGCCCTCAGCCCTCAGCCCTCAGCCCTCAGGCTCTCGCGCCTGCCCGCCCGCGCGCGCCCGGCGTGCCCGCGTCCGGCCGCCCAGGTGGGTGCCGCCTGCCCGAACACTCGAGAGAGACGTGCCGTGCCCCGTTTGAGCGAAGTCCATATCCGAGATCCTTTCATCCTGTCGTTCGATGACCGCTACTACCTGTACGGGACAACGGATCCGCAGCCGTGGTCGGGCCCTGGCATCGGGTTCGACTGCTACGTCAGCGACGACCTCGTCACCTGGCATGGTCCGAACGCCGTGTTCCGCCCTCCGGCCGAGTTCTGGGGTCTGACCCAGTTCTGGGCACCGGAGGTGTACCCGTGGGACTCCGCCTTCGTCATGCTGGCGACCTTCGCGGACGGTGAGGGCCGGCGCGGTACCCAGGTTCTGCGGTCCGGGTCTCCTGAGGGCCCCTTCGTCCCGTGGTCCGACGGTCCGCTGACCCCCGAGAGTTGGAGGTGTCTCGACGGCACCCTGCACGTTGACGGCTCGGGCGATCCGTGGCTGGTGTTCTGCCACGAGTGGCTGCAGATCGGAGACGGCGCGATCTACGCGCGACGGCTGTCCGAGGACCTGCGGCGGGCGGTCGGGGAGCCGATCAGGCTGTTCTCAGCGTCAGAGGCGCCGTGGACCCACAGGCTGTCGAACTCGGACACCGGGTACCACGACGCCGCCTACGTGACCGACGGCCCCTTCCTGGTTCGCTCGGACGGGGGCACCCTGTGGCTGTTCTGGTCGAGCGGGAGCGGCAACGGGTACGCCATCGGGGTCGCACGGTCGTCGACGGGAGAGGTGACGGGACCTTGGCTGCACAAGTCGACGCCGGTGTGGGACCAGGACGGCGGGCACTCGATGGTCGTGCGCTCTAGGGGCAGGGACCTGCTCCTGCTGCACCATCCCAACCGCGTGCCGTTGGAGCGCGCGATCCTCGTACCGGTCGTGATCGGCGACTCGGACGTGATCGTGCAGCACGCTGACGGCACTCCCGTGGACGTCGTGCCGTGACGGGCACCGACGTCGAGGCCGCCCAGGCAGCCTCCCCGCTGGCCGGGGTGGGACGATTCGCCTGTGTCCCTCCGCGCTCGGGCGCAGACGGCGTGGATGAGCTCGGATCTGGAGCGGTGGTTCGAAGGTTCGCGTGGACAGTGGAACGGAGTCATGGTGAGTGAGATCAGGCGACACGGGATCGACCGGAGCGAGCTGCCCGCGGTCGTGGACGTCACGAACAACTCCGTGGGATTGTCCGCGGTCGACGCGGTGATCGCGGCCGGGCCGTTCGAGGACCGTTGGGAGTCCCTGACGCGGTACCAGCCACCACTGTGGTACCTGGACGCGAAGTTCGGGATCTTCCTGCACTGGGGTGTCTACTCGGTCCCGGCCTTCGGAAGCGAGTGGTACTCGCGGTCGATGTATCTCGCGGGCACACCGGAGTTCGAGCATCACGTGGCGACGTACGGGGACCAGAAGGACTTCGGGTACAAGGACTTCATCCCGTCGTTCACGATGGAGAAGTTCGACCCCGACGAGTGGGTGGCGCTCTTCCGTCGCGCGGGTGCGCAGTTCGTGGTGCCGGTGGCCGAGCACCATGACGGGTTCGCGATGTACGAGACTGCTCGGTCGCGGTGGAAGGCAACGGCGATGGGGCCGAAGCGCGATGCGCTGGGGGACCTGCTGGACGCGACGCGGCGTGCGTGGATGGTGGCTGGGGCGTCCTCGCACCGGGCTGAGCACTGGTTCTTCATGAATGGCGGAGCCCGGTTCGACTCCGACGTCCTGGACCCGGAGCTCGTGGACTTCTACGGCCCGGCTCAGCGTGAGGAGACTGCACCCAACGAGCAGTTCCTGGAGGACTGGCTGCTGCGGACCGTGGAGGTGATCGACCGGTACCGGCCGCAGATGCTCTGGTTCGACTGGTGGATCGAGCAGCCGGCGTTCGAGCCGTACGTACGCAAGGTGGCGGCGTACTACTACAACCGGGCCGCCGAGTGGGGGCGCGAGGTCGTCATCAACTACAAGTGGACGGCCTTCGCCGAGGGCAGCGCGGTCTACGACGTCGAGCGCGGCTCGATCGCAGGGATCAGGCCCGAGGTGTGGCAGAACGACACCTCGGTGTCACGCAACTCGTGGTGCTGGATCAAGGACCACGACTACAAGTCCGTGGCCGACCTGATCGCAGAGCTGGCTGACGTCGTGGCCAAGAACGGGAACCTCCTGCTCAACGTGGGTCCGACTGCCGAAGGGACGATCCCGGTCGCGGAGCAGGAGATCCTGGAAGGCCTGGGGGCGTGGTTGTCGCGGAACGGAGAAGCGATCTACGGCACGCGTCCGTGGGTCGTCGCGGGGGAGGGGCCCACGGAAGCGCCGGTCGGGTCGTTCGCCGATCACCAATCGACCGCGTACACCTCGTCGGACCTGCGGTTCACCTCGCGCCACCACGTCACGGGGGATTACGTGTACGCGATCGTGCTGCAGCGGCCCGTCGACGGCGTCGCTCGGATCGAGTCGTTCGGACGAGGACGAGGCCTGCTGACCCGCGAGATCCGTGCGGTGAGCGTGCTCGGCCAGGCAGAGGCACCGCAGTGGCGGCGCGACCACGCCGCGTTGACCGTCGAGCTCGGACCTGACCCCCAGGGTGGGACCCTCACCGACGTCGGCGTCGTGGTCAAGCTCTGGCTCGAGCCCGAGACCGCCCAGGAACGGGTCGACTTCCTCCACGGCTGAGCCGACCCTACCCATCGACCCGACCAGATGGTCGCCCGCCACGGCGCGGACGGGCTTCCTCGATCAGAGCCGGGGCCGCGGTCGGAGTGGACCATGCACCCGGTCAGGACCGTGGCGCCGGACAGGAGCCGGCGTAGCAGCGCAGGACCCACACCAGGGCACCGAGGGCGAGCGTGATGGAGTTGACGAGCATCTCTCCCGCCAGAGCGGCGCACCTCCCGCGCGCTAGGACTGGACTGAGGTCACGACCTTGCCGAGCGTGCTGGCCCGCGGGACGACAACGGCGTCGACGTAGACGTCCCGGCGTTCCTTGCCGTCGATGAGCTCGGCGGCGACGGCGATCGCGTGCTCACCGATCCTCGTGAAGTCCTGCCGCACGCTCGACAGCGGGGGGGCGTACCAGGCCGCACCGGGCACGTCGTCGAAGCCAATCACGGCGATGTCCTCGGGCACGCGGAGTCCCGCCTCCGAGATGGCGCTGAGCAGTCCGAGGGCCAGCTGGTCGTTGCCCGTGAAGATCGCGCGGGGAACGGCGTCGGAGAGAATCTGGCGCCCGGCGCGATATCCCTCCGCCGGATCCCATGACCGACCTTCGACGACGCGCGGCTCTATGCCGGCCTGCTCGCAGAACTCCCGGAAGCCCCGCAGCCGGTCAATCGCATCGGACCAGTTGAGGTCTCCAGTCAGGTGGAGGATGTCCCGATAGCCGCACTCGACGAGGTGCGCGGCTGCCATCCGGCCGCCGGCGACCTGGTCGATCGAGACCGTCGAGATGCCCTCAAGATCCCGTTGTCCGGCGAGGACGAGCACCGTCGGGGTGCTCTCCCGCACGCACACGAGAGCCGGGACGATCCGGCTCGACTGCGCGAGCACGACCACGCATTCGACCTGCCGGCGCTGGAGATGGACGAAGGCCTCCCGGACGGGCTCCGGGCGTGCCTGCTCCTCCGTGGCGATCACGACGTAATATCCGGCCCGCCGTGCGGCGGCCTCGACGGCCATCAGCGTGTCAACCATGCCGAAGTGCGCGGGTCCCGCGATCAACACCCCGATCACGCCGCTCCGGCTCGACGCGAGCGTCCGGGCGGCCAGGTTCGGCTGGTAGCCGAGGTCCTTGACCGCCTGAAGCACGCGCGCCTTCTTCGCGCCGTCCACCCCCGCGGAGCCGTTCAGCACGCGCGAAACCGTCTGCAATGAGACGGCTGCCGCCTCGGCGACGTCGGCCATCACTACGCGACGCTTGTTCGGCATCAACCGGTCTCCCTGGTGAATTGTGCGAGAACTCATGCTCAACCGCGTCCCGATTCGACCGAGCGGTCGTCACAGGCCGTAGAGAGAGCGCATTCCGACGAGTTTATCGACTTCGTCCTCGGGGAGGTTGCGCTCCCCGCCGACGAGGCGGGCGAGGAAGGTGATCTTCGCGGTGTACTCGAGCCGTTCCATGTTGAGGTAGGCGCCCATCAGCGTCGGACCCCACGAGAGCGCGCCGTGGCTTTCGAGCAAGCAGGCGGTGTGGGTGTGGACGAACGGTTCCACCGAGTCGGGCACGGCCTCGGTGGAGGGCGTCCCGTAGGGAGCGAGCGGGATCTCGGGCATCGCGATGACGGACTCGGGCATCATCTTCCCGGCCAGGGCCTCGCCCTTGATGGCGAAGACGGTGCCGAACATGGGGTGAGCGTGCACGACCGCGCCCACCGTGTCCGACACCTGGTACAGACGCAGGTGCATCTTGATCTCGGACGACGGCATCACGCCGTCGGCGATCTCGAGCACCTCGCCCTTGAGGTTGACCTTGACGAGCAGCTCGGGCGAGAGGTAGCCCTTGCTCACGCCGGTCGGGGTACAGAGGATCTCGTCGGGCGAGAGCCGGACGGAGATGTTGCCGTCGTTCGCGGCGACCATTCCGCGGTTCCATAGATTCTTGCCGATGTCACACATCTGCGCGCGCGCAGCCTGCTCATTCATCGTCGCTGACCTCTCGATATGGTGATGGGTCGTTCAGTCCTGTTTCGTGGCGGCGAAGCTCTTCAGCCGACGCCCCAGGTCCAGCCACGGTTGCTGCGGGCCGGGGGTGTACGTGTGCGGCCGGAACGAGGCCCGCACGACGTCGTGGCGGTGCTGATCGGACGTGATGACGCCCGCGACCTCGAGCTGGGCCAGGACGTTCCCGACGGCGCTGGCCTCGGCGGGTCCGGCGATGACGACCTTCGCGGTCGCGGACGCGGTCATCTGGCACAGCAGACGGTTGTAGGCGCCGCCGCCCACGAGGTGGACGGCGTCCCACCGCCGGCCGACGATCGCCTCGATCGTGACGAGGGCCGCGGCGTAGGACACGGCGAGGCTCTCGAGGATGAGTCGGACCATCTGCCCGCGTGAGCTCGGCGCCCGGTCGTAGCGATCGCGGCAGTACTGCGCGATCTTCGCTGGCATCTGTCCCGGCGACATGAACGTCGGGTCGTTGGTGTCGAGGACGACACCGAGGGACTCGGACCGTTCCGCCCACGCCAGCAGCTCGGCGAGGTCCGCCGCGGGTGCGTCCAGACGCCAGGCGCGCTGACACTCCTGCAGGATCCAGAGCCCGGTGATGTTCGCGATCAGCCTGTTGCCGCCATCCGCCCGCGCCTCATTGGTGAAGCCGGCCTCGAGCGCCGCCCGGTCGAGGACGGGCTCGTCGGTCTCGACCCCGACGATGGACCAGCTCCCCGAGCTGATGAAGGCCGCGGCGTCGTTGCCGGCCTTCGGCAGGGCGTGCACCGCGCATGCCGTGTCGTGGCCGGCGCCGTTGACCACCTGAACCCCGACGTCGGGGGGTGCCCACGGCCCCGCGCACAACGGGCCGCGCCACGCGATGTCGGCCGAAATCGCGCCGAACCAACCCGCCGGGATCCCGCTGCGGTCCAGCAGATCCGCTGACCACCGGCGGCCGCCGGGCTCACACAGTCCGCTGGTGCTGCAGATGGACCGGCCCCAGCCCAGCTCGCCGCTGAGCCGATACGCGAAGTAGTCGGGCAGCAGCAGGACGTGGCCGACCCGCTCGCGCAGGTGCGGGTCGACGGACAGGTCGGCGAACAGCTGGTTGCCGGTATTGATGTCGTCCGGTTTGACCCCGCTGCCCGCCCACCGCTCCTCGCGGCTCGCCCGGGCATAGAACGCGGTCGCCACCCGCGCCGTCCGTGGGTCGCGATACGCATGCGCGGGGCCGAGACGCTGGCCAGCGGGGTCGAGAAGCACGTAGTCGACCCCCCAGGAGTCCACCGACACGCTGCGGACCGCGACCGGGCGGTCAGCCAGGGCCAACGTGACGCCGATCCCGATCTGGTCCTCGAGATCGTCGAGGTCCCAGGCCAGGTCGCCGTCGACGCCGTGGGCCTCGTGCGGGAACCGGTGCACCTCGTCGAGGGCAAGCGAGCCGCCGTCGAGGGTACCGACGACGACGCGGCCCGAGCTCGAGCCCAGATCCACAGCGGCAACGGCGACCTTGGTCATCTGCGGGCCGTCAGCCGCGCGCGGTCTTGAAGATCGGGCCGAAGTTTGCGCAGGCGCGGAAGTCCGCACCCTCCAGGTCCGCCGATCCGAATGAGGACCACACCTTCGGCCGGAAGATGTCCCTCGCCGGGACGTTGTGCATGTTGACCGGGATACGCAGCATCGAGGCGAGGGTGAGCATCCGGGCGCCGATGTGCCCGAAGCTGATCGCCCCGTGGTTAGCGCCCCACAGATTCATGACCTCGTACACCGAGGTGAACGCGCCCTCGCCCGTCAGCCGGGGCACGAACCACGTCGTCGGCCACAACGGGTCGGTCCGGTCCTCGAGCGTCGTGGAGACCTCGTCCGGCAGCCTCACCGTCCACCCCTCGGCGACCTGCATGACGGGCCCCAACCCGCGGACGAGGTTGATCCTGGTCATCGTGACCGGCATCCCACCCTCGCTGACGAAATGGGTCGAGAATCCGCCCCCACGGAAGTAGTCCTTGTTGGAGGCGTGGAAGGTCGTGGCCGCCAGGCACGCGTCGACGTCCGCGGCGGACATCTCCCAGAACGGCTTCATCACCGGTTCGCCGTCCCGGGTCGCCTTGCCGGTCCCGTCCAGCGTGGTGGCACCCGAGTTGCGTAGGTCGATGATCCCGTCCGCGGCCCGCCCCTGCAGCGTGTGCCCTGTCACCCGCTTGACCGACTCGGCGCTCCAGAACGTCCGCACGTCCGAGAAGATCTGCGCGGTGTTGGTCAAGAGGTGACCGAAGAGCATCGACACGCCGTTGAGCGAGTCGTTCTCCGTCGCGACCAGGTGCGGTTGCCGCGGCCCTGTCCAGTCGAAGGTCGTGTTCGCGATGGTCTCGAAGAAGTCGCCGTTCGGCAGGAAGTCTGTCCACTGCCGCTGCCCCTGGAACCCGGCGAGGATCGCGTTGTGGCCGGCGGCCTCCTCACCGAAACCCAGCTCGGCGAGCCGTGGGTTCCCGAGCATCAGGTCACGGCCGATGAGGGCCATCTTCGTGACGTAGTCCCACTGCTGCTCGTACTCGTCGGGGGTGAGCTGGTTCGTCGCCTCGTTGTTGTCGACGCCCTGCACGCACCGGTCGCGCACCCACGCCCGGGCAACGTTGTACTCGTCGTCGTCGTAGATCCCGAGCGTGATCCGCCGCTCGATCTCAATCGACTCCACATACTCGTTGCGCATCCCCAGGTGCTCCTGGAAGAAGTCGTCCTTGACCATCGATCCGGCGATCCCCATGCTCACGCCACCGATGGAAAGGTAGGCCCGGCCTCGCATCAACGCGACCGCCAGCCCCGCGCTCGCGAACGCGATCAGCTTGTCCGTGACGTCCGCCGGAATCGAGTAGTCGTCCTCGTCTTGAACGTGCTCGCCGTAGATGCCGAACGCCGGGATGCCCTTCTGGGCGTACGCCGCGAGCACTGCCGCCAGGTACACGGCTCCGGGACGCTCGGTCCCGTTGAAGCCCCACACCGCGTGCGGCAGGCTCTGGTCCATGTCCATGGTCTCGGTGCCGTAGCACCAGCAGGGCGTGACCGTGATGGACAACCCGACGTTCTCGACCGCGAACTTCGTCGCCGCCGCGGCCGCCTCGGCGATGCCGCCGATGGTCGTGTCCGCGATCACGCACTCGACCGGGGTCCCGTCCGGGTACCGCAGGGTCGAGCTCAGCAGCTCGGCGACCGCGGTCGCCATCCCCATCGTCTGGACCTCGAGCGACTCACGCACACCATGCTCGCGACCGTCGATCGTCGGACGAATGCCGATCTTTGGAAAACCAGACATGCAACAACCGCCTCGTGGATAGAGAATATGAAGAACCGGACGGGACCGCGCCACGCCCTTGATCGCCTATATCCGGGCCGTGCTGGAGTCAGAGCCGATGGTCTTCAGACCCTTCACCTCCCGCACAGCCTTCACGCCGGGGAGAGATTTCGATATCCCCTCCATTTCCGGAAGTCTCGACGACACACGCCGGATCCCTTCACGATTGGTCAGCGAAGCCACGCCGGAGGCCGACACTGGCGTCTCCGTGCAAAACCCAAGCGCGTAGGGCGTTTCATTTCCCGGACTGCACGACCATCGCGTCTTGCTGCGTTTGTGTTAGCGCTATCAGACTGTCGCACAGATCAGACCGAAGAACAAGTCCGGGAGAGGCCGGCCGGTGCTGACGCCATGCGACGAGTGCCCGCCCGATCCTTCGTCAGTGCCCTGGGGCTGCGCGACCATCGGCAGACCGCGCGACGGCGGGCTTCTACTCGAGCCACGTCTACTCGGGCTACGTTCCGCACCCGTCCTCCGCACCCGTCCTCCGCACCCGTCCTCCGCACCCGCGCCGGTCGGCGTGGCCCCGCCAGCAGCCATGGCCATGTCGTCGACGCCGTCGGGCTTGACGCCACAGGCTTGTGCGGCTCGGAGTGTCGTCGCGCAGGCCAAAGGTCACACTCAAGATCGGCTCTACGGGGACAGGCGCTGCAACACGCGAGGCACGTCGGCAACGGACCGGCGACGGACGCACTCACGGCAACCGTCAGGGCCACCCCGTCATCGGTTCTGCTATCGCCGGTGGAGCGCAGTTGCGATGACGCGACGGCTCGAGATCTGCGACTCAGACCCCGCGAGATCTGCGACTCGCGGCCTGTGGGGTGAGCACCACGAAGGTCGATGACCTGGTCAAGGCGTTGGGCGCGGACACCGGGATCTCCAAGAGTGAGGTCAGCCGGATCTGCGCGGACCTGGACGGTGAGGTCGGCGCGTTCCGCGACCGGTCGCTGGCCAGCGACCAGTTCCCCTGCGTCTTCTTGGACGCGACGTACTGCAAGGCCCGGGTCGGGCACCGGGTGTCGACACCCTGCCGCTGAACCTCTTCCAGGTGGCCAGCGCCGGTCTCTACCTGAACAACTGGCACCTGATCTTCGCCTACGTGATCCTGATGAGCCTGCCGCTACTGATCGTCTTCACGATTGCCCAGCGGCGGATCATCTCGGGCATCACCAGCGGCGCCGTCAAGTAGGTGGCGGTGGCGACGTCGGGGCCACCGGCCCGGGCGCGAGACAACGCGCGGCGGTGCTCGAGCGCCGTCCGCACCCCTGGGAATTGACTAGCCAGCAGGCGTCAGCCGCCGGTCGACTCCCGCACGACGGCGTGGAACTCGGGGGCGACCATCCGAGGTTCGATCGCGTCATTGGTACCCATCACCCGCTCCAGCAGCATCGAGACACCGAGCTCGGCGATCTGCCGACGACCCGGATCGACGGTCGACAAGCTCGGGAAGGAGTACTTGCCCTCGTCGATGTCGTCGAAGCCGATGACCGCGATGTCGCCAGGGATGAGCGCTCCGCACTCGTGCAGGGCACGCATCGCGCCCAGCGCGAGGTCGTCGTTCATCGCGAACACACCATCGAACACCGTCCCCGAGCCCAGGAGCTCCCGCATTGCTGCGGCCCCGTAGTGCCGGTCCCAGACCTCGATCGGCACCACGAGCTCGTCCCGCACGGGTAGGCCCGCTGCCTCAAGCGCCGATCGGTATCCATCACGTCGAAGCGAGGCGGTGCTCCCCTGTTCGGCGGGGTGCGCACCGAGCAGGACGATGCGCTTCCTGCCACGCTCGATCAGGTGGTTCGTCGCCGCATGTGCAGCGGCCTCGTGCTGCATCGTCAGGTGATCAGCCTCGTCGAGCAGCGGTTGTCCGAGCACCACGACCGGCCGCCCAAGGGCGATGTCAGAGGCGTCCTGACCGGTGAGACCCAGAGGGCTGATGAGGTACTGGCGGACGTGTCGTATTCGACCTGGTCGAGTGCGTGTTCCTGGGTGCTGGGGTCAGCGCAGGGAGATGTAGTTCTGCCAGTCGCGTGCTGCGAGGTGGGCCCACTGGGAGGCGTTCCTGTCCG
>Ga0209538_1002150_pt1 | contig 10146 bp, 3 predicted proteins | sample BarGraNGADG00211_2_FD_184492 | JGI IMG/M metagenome (GOLD analysis project Ga0209538, IMG submission 184492) | Arctic peat soil microbial communities from Barrow, Alaska - Barrow Graham LP Ref core NGADG0004-211 (SPAdes) (version 2) | ecosystem: Environmental > Terrestrial > Soil > Wetlands >... | reverse complement strand
CACGCGTGGCTGCCGTCTGGCGATGCTCTACCCGTCCATCCCGGACATGCAGGCCCGCGCCATCATCAAGGCGGCCCTCGCGGTGCTCGAGAAGGAAGGCGAGACCGTCGGCGTCGAGATCATGATCCCGCTCGTCGCGTTCGAGTCGGAGCTCAGGATCCAGCGCGAGATCGTCACCAAGGCCGTCGAGGACGAGTTCGCGAAGGCGGGCAAGAGCCTTCCGTACACGATCGGCACCATGATCGAGATCCCGCGTGCGGCACTCATCGCCGATCAGATCGCGAACGAGGCCGACTTCTTCTCGTTCGGCACGAACGACCTCACCCAGACCGGCATCGGCATCTCGCGTGACGACGCCGAGCTCGGCTTCCTCGGTGCGTACGTCGACAACGAGGTCATCGAGAAGAACCCGTTCGAGTCGCTCGACCAGGACGGCGTCGGCCAGCTCGTCGCCATGGGCGTCGAGAAGGGCCGCAAGACCAAGCCCGCTCTCAAGACCGGTGTCTGTGGCGAGCACGGTGGCGATCCGGAGTCGATCGACTTCTTCCACCGCGCAGGCCTGTCGTACGTGTCCTGCTCGCCGTTCCGTGTGCCGATCGCCAGGCTCGCGGCGGCTCGTGCGGCGCTGAAGAACAAGTAAGTCTGTACGTACGTCACGGCGGCCCGGACCTCATGGTTCGGGCCGCTGTGCCATGTACCGCCCCTCCACTCGCGACCTCACAGGCAAAATTTGCCTGTGAGGTCGAACTTTTGCCTGTGAAGTCGCAGAGCCGGGGAGGTCAGTGGGGCGGGGCGGCGGGTTCGTGGCGAGCGGCCATGAGCAGCGCGAGGGTCGCCCCCGCACCCAAGGCGAGTCCCCAGGGCCAAAGGCCCGTCGCGGCGAGAAGAGCACCGGCCACCACAAAGACGACGATCTTCGCCGCTGTCGCCGGGCGGTCCTTCAGCCCTCGCGCCGCCCGCGGCGCCAGCCAGAGCCCCCCAGATCACCGCAGCTACGACGGGGAGAGCAACAGCCAGTCCGTACCGGGCGAGCCCGTCGGGCGCCAACCTCCAGCCCGCGACGGCAAGGCCTGCCAGCATGGCCAGCTCGCAGACGAACACGAGCACGGCCCAGGTGCCGATCCCCATCGGTTCATCGGTCATTCCAGCCATTGAACCAAAACCGTAGCGATACGTTAACCCTCTCGGAGGGAACTCACAGCCCCCTCACATTGCTTAAATCTTCAACAAACCGAAAGCATGTGCACCATGACCTCTCTTCCCTTGCATCCGCTCGTCGTCCACGCCGCTGTGATGCTGCTCGTCCTCATCCCGGTGCTGGTCCTCGTGAGCCTGTTCTGGCGAGGGCTACGGAACCGACTCGACTGGCTCCTTCCGGTCGGTGCCATCGTGGGTGCGATTGCGGCGTTCGCGGCTGACGTCACGGGGAAGCAACTCCTCCTCCACCTGAAGCAGGGCAGTCAGCTGGTGGCCAACCACGCCGATCTCGGCGAGAAGGGGCCTTGGGCGGCCACCCTGTTCGCGATCGCGACCATCGGGTGGTGGCTGACGACGAGTGAGGTTATGAAGAGCTGGGTCGAGGCGAAGCAGCCGTGGCTGCGCCGGGGGAGGATGCCGCTGGTGGCGTCCATCCTCATGGCGATCGCGTGCATCGTGATGCTCGTCGTCGTCGTCCTCATCGGCGACTCCGGAGCCACCGCAGTCTGGACTAATCGGTGAGCAAATAGGGCCCCACGGACCTCACCCGTCACAATGTGAGGCAGGCTGACCAAAACGCCGGGGGATCTGGCTATGCCTGAGAGTGGAGGCACCTCGCATGGAGACCGTGAGCAACTGGGGGGCAACGTACGTACCCGGCCGGTGGGTGGTCCTCGCAGGACCGACGTCTGTCGTGATCATGCAGCCTGCGCCGGCGCACATGTCCGGCCTGCTGAACGATCTCTGGCTCGACGTACTGTCCGCAGCCGACGTCGGCGACCTCGCCCAAAGGTTCAGCGCTTTCCGCCTCGACCTCATGCCCCACTTCGCGGCCTTCTTCTGGGCCGAGGACGGGATGCACTCCCTGATCCGTGGCGGCCTGCGTGCCGTCGACGCAGAGACGGGTGACCTCGTCGCCCAGGGCGAAGAGTTTCACACCTGGAACGAGGTGGGTCTGCAGAACGTGCGACAGGTGCGCGTCGACATGGACGAGATCGACACCGATGCCGTGCTTCAGCTCCCGTTGGCCGTCGGTGTCGTTCTCGCGGCGTCCGTGACGATCGACTCCACCCAGAAGGTCCCGCTGGTCCTCCCGACGGTGGCCGCCGAGGCCGAGGTCGAGGTCCCCGAAGAGCCCGCGGTCGAGGAAGCGCACGAGGCGCCGGTCGAGCTCGCCGAATCCGTCGAGGAGCCCGTCGTAGAGGACGAGCCCGCCGGACCGTCGCTGGCACTCGTGGGAGGCGCTGCCCTAGCCGGAGGCGCACTCGCCGCACCGCTGGCATTCCACGCGGACGAGCCCGCGCTTCCGGAGCTGTCCGCTTCGGCCACTGAGGAGACGGAAGTCCTCACAGACGAGGACCCCGAACCGTACGTCGCCGAGCAGTCCCTGCCGATCGAGACCGACGACCACCAGCCCGTACCGGCGGAGGAGTCCGACCAGCACGTACCGGCTGACGAGCCGCTAGATGAGAGTTTCGATGAGGCTCCCGCATCCGTCGCGCCCATCTGGCCGGCATCCCCGGCCCAGGCCGGACACCCGGACGGCGACGCCTGGGGCGTACGCGACGCGGAGTCTGTCGCGCCCGTCGACCTGTTCGTCGACGAAGACGGGGACGGCATCCCCGATGCCCAGCAGAGCGGCCTCGATCTCGCGTCTGAGCCAGCGGACGCACCCGCGGAGCCGGTGGCCCTCGAGGTCCCAGCGCCCGAGGCGCCGCAGGCTGAGGGCTTCCCCGGCTGGAACCAGGCCCAGCAGGCTCCGTACGCGCCGCCGCAGGCCCTGAGCTACCCCGGTCAGGCGTACCCGGGACAGCCGTACCCGGGTCAGCCCTTCCCCGGGCAGCCTGGCCAGCCTGCCCCGTACGGCCAGCCCGGACAGTACGGCCCACCCCAGCAGCCGATCTACCCGCCGAGCCCTCAGTACGGCGGCCCGATGTCGCCGAACGGCGCTCCGGCAGCCTCGCCCGTGCCGCCCCCGAACGCCGCGTACGCCCCGGCGGCGCCGCCGCCGCCGCAGGGCCCCGGCGCTCCTTCCGAGCCGGGCCTACCCGCCTCCGCGGACAGTGCCGACTCCGACGGCACGGTCTTCTCGACCGGTATCGCCATGACTCACAAACCCGCCGCCCCCCGGCAGCAGAGCGACAACCTCGTGCTGGCCGTGGTGTGCTCGTTCGGCCACCCCAACCCGCCTGGTTCGCCGCGGTGCCGGAGGTGCGGTCAGCCTGTCGACAACGCCAACCCCCGTCTCGTGCACAAGCCGGTGATGGCCCAGCTGATCACCGCGGGTGGCGCACGCATCGAGCTCACCGACACGGTGCTGATCGGGCGCTCTCCGGCGGCTCAGGCGGGGGACGGCAACCCGATCCTGCTGCCCGTACCGAGCCCCAACAGCGACATCAGCCGGACCCACCTCAAGGTGGCGGTGAAGGACTGGGACATCGTCGCGACAGATCTGCACTCGACCAACGGCACGATGCTGGTCAGACCCGGCCAGGCGCCGGTGCGCATGATGCCGGGTACGCCGGTGACGATCGAGCCAGGCACGATCCTCGATCTGGGTGACGGGGGCGTCATCACGGTGGGCATGCCGGCATAGCCGTTGCGCTTTATGAGGACGGCTGGCTCCGGGTCTTGTGGCCTGCGAGACTGAATCGGACGCGTTGTTTTGGGCGCGGCCGGGGAGGAGAACGCGAGTGGCGGTGCGTGGGGCGCGTGCACGCGTGCCTGAGGTTCTGAAGCGGCACTGGACGGGATTCCTCGTCATGGTGCTCGCCGTCGGCCTCGTCACCTCCGCCTTCCTCGCCCCCGGTCTTCGCGTCGCCGATGTCCGTCTTCAGGACGGCGCCATCTTCGGGATCAACCAGTCCGCAGGCCTTCTCGGCACGGTGAACACCCAGATCAAGGACCTGTCCAGCGCGGTGAGCATCGCGGACCAGTCCTTCAGCGTGCTGCAAGAGGGCCGTACGGTCGTCGTCAAGGGCGAGTCGTCGAACCAGATCCAGTCGTTCGACCCCTCGACCGGCGAGCTCGGGTCGGCGGTCAGCCTCCCGTCCAGCGGCGATCTCGTGCTCAACGGCGGGAAGATCGCGGTGATCAGCCGCCTCAACGGATCGGTCTGGTTCGGTGACGCGGCGTCGATGCTGCAGCGCGACTTCAACAAGGAGAAGGCGCTACTCGATCTCGGTGAGAACGCCCTCGTGACGGTCACGACCAGCGGCGACCTCATCGGCCTGTCCCTCGCGGATTCCCAGATCGTGCGGTACGTGAACGGCGTCAAGACCATCTCGTCCGTACCCATGCAGCTCGACGCCAGCGTCGCGAACGTCCAGCTCAGCGCGGTGGGCGACAAGGCGGTCGTGCTCGATCGTACGAAACAGCTGGTGTGGTTCGAGGGCGCCGACAAGGCCATCGAGATGCCGATGGGATCGCGCGCCCAGCTGGCCCAGCCGGTCCCGGCGCTGACGCTGGAGAGCGGCAGCCTGGGGGCGGTCGTCGCGACGCCCACGGGCATCGTGGGTGTGACCCGCAAGGCGCTCGTCTCCTTGTCCGGCGCGATGCCGGAGGGCGCGATCGAGGCGCCGGTGTCGGCGAACGGCTGCCTGTACGGCGTGGTCGGGTACAAGGTCGCGGCCGTCTGTCAATCCACGTCGCCAGTCCTCTCCGACATCCCCAACCTCGGGACCAACGCCGATCTCACGCTCAGGGTCAACGGGGACAACGTCATCCTCAACGACATCAAGTCAGGAGACATCTGGCTGGTCACCGACGGGATGCGCCGCATCAGCGACTGGTCGAAGGTGACCCCGGCCGAGGCGGCGGCGAAGAAGGACACCCCGAGCAATGAGGCGACCAAGGTCAACCCCGATCGCACGGGCGCCAACCGTCCGCCGGTCGCTCACGACGACTCCCTCACGGTACGTGCGGGACGATCCACGATCCTGCCGCCGATCCTCGACAACGACGACCCTGACGGCGACATCATCACCGTGGTCGACACGCCGACGACCGGGGAGGGCGTGACCCTCCAGCTCGTACGAGGAGGGGCCGGTCTCCAGGCGGTCGTCTCAGCAAACGCCACGGGAACCAGGACGTTCTCGTACAGCATCACGGACGGCCGCGGCGGGTACTCGCAGCCGGCCCACGTGACGCTCTCGATCGAGTCGGCCGACCAGTCTGCGGCGAACCAGCCGCCCGTGCTGTACTCCAAGGACTCCGTGATCGTGGCCTCCGGCCAGCAGACCCAGATCCGAGAGCTGCTGCGCTGGCGCGATCCCGACGGCGACGACATGGTTCTCACCAGCGCCAAGCTGGTCGAGGGCAACGACGAGGTGTCGTTCACACCCGACGGCACGATCACGTTCACCGACGTGGGCAAGGTCATCGGGCTCAAGCAGATCAGCGTCACCGTGTCCGACGGCTCGGCCATCTCTACGGGCGTGCTCGTCGTCGACGTGCGTAAGCCGCAAGAGGTGACGCCGGTCGCGAACGGCGACTACGCCACGGCGATGACCAACCAGGAGATCGAGGTCTCGCCGCTGGACAACGACCAAGGCGTGAATCTCGCGCTCGCATCGGTCGACACCCCGTCGCCACAGCCGACGAAGTTCACCGTCGACTACTCCGCCAAGACGTTCCGGTTCAAGGCGTCCGCGGCCGGTACGTACTACGTCGGCTACACGGTGACGAACGGCCGGACGTCGTTCGGCCTGGTCCGCATCGACGTCGTGGACAGGACGGCTGAGAACCGTCCGCCGATCACTACCCGCGACGTGGTGCTGCTCACCCATGGCGGCTCGGTCACGCTCGACCCGCTGCTCAACGACGAGGACCCCGACGGCGACGTGCTCGTGGTCCAGTCGTTCGCGAGCAACGGACTGAACGTCATCATGCGCGACCGGCACCTCATGACGATCTCGGAGGTCACGGCCAAGGACACGCCGACCACGATGACCTACTACGTCAGCGATGGGTACCACGCCGCGGTGGCGGGCACGATCGTCGTGATCCCGTCGAACCCCATCGGTGAGGTACGTCCCGTGGCGGTGGCCGACGACGTGAACGTCCGTGTCGGCGACGCCGTCACGGTAAGCCCGCTGGACAACGACTACTCGCCGGTGGGCCTCGACCTGACCGTCGATCCGACGCTGTACGACAACCCGGGCGGCGCATGGGTCGAGGGGAACAAGATCCGGTTCGTGGCACCGGCCGTGCCCGGGCGCGTGACGGCGACCTACCAGGTGAAGGACAGCCTTGGCCGTACGTCGTCGACGGTGGTCCGGTTCAACGTCATCTCGCCGGACATCGTCAACCAGGCACCGATCCCGCCGCTCGTCACCGGCCGCGTTCTCGCCGGCACCACCCAGCGCATCGAGATCCCGCTGCAGAACATCGACCCCAACGGCGACTCCGTACGGCTCCTGGGTCTCGGCAGCGGTCCCAAGCTCGGACGCATCCTGAGCGTGGGTGCCACGTACCTCGAGTACGAGGCCTTCTCGAAGATGGCCGGCACCGACACGTTCACGTACACCGTCGTCGACGCGTACGGCGCGAAGGCCATCGGCGACATCCGCGTCGGCGTCGTACCGGCAGGCGTCAGCAACACCGAGCCGACCGCCAACCAGGACGTCATCACGACCCGGCCGGGCCGCACCGTGTACATCCAGCCGCTGGCCAACGACTCGGACCCCGACGGCGACAAGATCTCTCTCGCCGACAAGGACCCGGTCACGTTCTCCCTCCCGGCGGAGGTCGTCGACACGTCGGCCATCCAGGTGACCGTGCCCAACCAGGCAGGCACCTGGTTCGGCACGTACAGGATCAGGGACGCCCGCGGGGCCATGGCAGTCGGGAACATCGTCATCACCGCCGACCCGAATGCCCCCCTCCAGGCGCCCAGGGCGTTCGACGACCTCGTCGATGCGCGGGAGGTCTTCCAGCGCGACACCGTCGATGTCCCGGTACTGACCAACGACTACGACCCCGACGGGCTGCGCAGCGACCTCACCCTGTCCGTGCCGGCGTCCGATGCGAGCGGCGGCCTGCCCGCGGTGGCGGTCGACACGGCGAGCGGCTGGCAGGTGAGGGTGCCCATCGGCGATCGACTGCGGGTGATCCGCTACACGATCACCGACGCCGACGGGCTGAGCGCCTCGGCCTTCGTCACGGTTCCCGGCAAGAGTGATGCCACCCCGTGGCTGAAGGACCCCACGGTGGAGCTCACCGTCACGGCCGGGGAGCTGCTGCACATCCCGGTTGCGCAGTACGTCTCCGGGACGCAGGGCCGTCAGGTCATCGTGTTCTCGGCGGACAAGGTCAGCGGCGCCCCCGGCATCGGTCGGCGCGACTCGGCCTCGGAGCTCACCTACCAGCCGGGTGACGCCGATGTCGGGCCGGCGGCCATCACGTTCGAGGTCGTCGAGGACGTCGATGCGTCGGTCACCGATGCGCGGTCGGCGACGTTGACGATCCGCATCAAGGTGCTGCCGCGTGCCGAGACCAAGACGAACACCGGCAACGGCCCCAACTCGCCCGAGCTCAACCAGCCGCCGTACGCTCCGTCGCCCATCGAGATCAAGGCGGGCAACGGGGAGGACCCGACCGAGCAGAACCTGCAGAGCTTCCTCGTCGACCCCGAGGGTGACGCCATCCTCGTGGGCGGCTTCGAGTCCCAGCTGCCATCAGGGCTCGGCGTGACGATGCAGGGCTCCAACATCTTCGCCAGCTCCGCCGTCGACACCAAGAAGGGGACCTCGGGAATCGTCCGGGTGAAGGTCTCCGACGCCCGTGGCGCGGAGAGCGTGGTGGCCGTGACGATCATGGCGGTCCAGACGACGCTTCCGTTGACGGTCGCCGTGGAGGACCAGCTCGACGCCAACCAAGGTCAGCCCAGCGTGGTCGACGTGACGGCGAACGACAAGTCCAGCCTCAACGACCCGACGCTCACCGTCGTCAACGCGGCGATCGAGCAGGGCGCGGGCGACGTGAAGGTCAACGCCACGTCGGTGACGGTCACACCGGATGGCAAGTTCACCGGGACGATGACGGTGCGCTACACCGTCCGGGACACGACCGGCGACCCGGATCGCGATGTCGACGGCCGCATCGTCCTCAACGTCCGCGGGGTGCCTGCCGCGCCCGGGACACCACGTAACGTGTCCGTCGGCGATGGGACGATCGTCGCCACATGGACGTCGGTGCTCGACACCGGCGGGCTCCCAGTCACGAGGTACTGGCTGACGGCGATCGGCAAGGACGGCCACTCAGTCAGGACGGATTGTCCGACCACGACCTGCACCGTGACGGGCCTGCACAACGCCGTCGACTACACGCTGACGGTGACGGCCGAGAACCAGCTCGGTGAGGGGCCGGCTTCGCCGGAGTCGGCGCCGATGATCCCCGATGTGGTGCCGGACCAGGTGGCCGCCCCGTCCGTACAGCGCCAGGCCGGCCGGGCCGGAGGCGCGTTGGTCATCTCGTGGGGCGCACCCACGAACCGTGGCAGCGCGATCACCTCGTACACGGTGACGATGAAGACAGCCGGCGGCCAGAGCAGGACCGCGAGCCCGGGTGCCACCTCGTTGGTGTGGGACAACCTCACCAACGGCACCGACTACTCCTTCACCGTCCAGGCGACGAACAACAGCGGGACGTCCGCGGAGTCGGAGATCGGTACGGGACGACCGTCCGCCCCGCCCAACGCGCCGAGCGTCACAGCCACCGACGGCAACGCGCCCAACGGTGGTTCCCTGCTGGCGCAGTGGCAGCCACCCGCCAGTGACAACGGGGAACCGGTGACCACGTACCTGCTCAACGTGTCGACCAACAAGGACTCGTTCAGCGTCGACGGACCCGCGGACGTCACGGTCAGCGCGGATTCACCTGACGGCAACTACACCCACCTCTTCGAAGGCCTGACCAACGGCGTCAACTACTACGTGGCGGTACGTGCGGTGAACTCGGCAGGGAACTCCGACGTCGGCCGGTCCCCGGCCGCCATGCCGTACGGCGTCCCCACAGTCACCGTTGCACCGACCGTGGTGCCCGGCGACGCCCAGGCAGGAGTCAGCATGGGGGCGACGAATGCGTCCCCGGGCGCGACGATCGTCCAATGGGTCGTGAGCGGTTGGGACAACGCCGGCGACACCGTGACCAACAAGGTGGCTACGGCGCACGCCGATGGCGGGTTCTCGCTGACGGTCGCGCTGGTCGGCCCCAACGTGTGGGGGCGGACCTGGCAGTTCTCCGCGATCCCACGAGTGCGCTCTGCAAGTGGACAGATCAAGGAGGGCGGTCAGAGCCCAGTGTCCGACCCCGTACAGCCCAAGGGTGTACCGGGCAAGCCCGACGTCCGGGTCGTCGCGCAGCAGGGCGTCTCAGGGAGCAGCGTCATCCTCCTGTTCAGCATCACGCGGGGAGACGGGAACGGGAACCCCCCGACCATGACGCTCACCTACAGCTCCCCCTGGGGCAGCGGCACGGCGAACGGCGCCGACCAGTTCCAGCTCACCGTGCCGATGGCCGCCGCCGGAACCGTGACGGTCAGGCAGACGGCCCTGGACGGGTCGTACTCGACCGGCTCGGTTGTCGTCCAGCAGACGGTCAGTGTCGATGACCTCACGGCTGTGATGACGGTCCGCTACGCCCCCGAGAAGCCGCTGTTCTGCCAGGCCATGGCGGGGGCTACTGTCCTCGGCAAGGGGCCGGCCACCGCGGTCGCACAGGCAGGATCGCCGACCTACTACCAGTACGAGTACTCGTACTCAGTCGTCCCGGCCGGGACGGGCGCCATCACCATCCAGTGCGGTGGCGACACGGCCGCACCCACCACGTACCAGATCAGCACCACACGGTAGCTCTGACCCCGGAAGGACAGCTTTCACATGGCGATGACGCCCGACCAGGCCCGCTGGTTCTCGGACACGTTCGCATCGATCGTGCGCAACATCGAGC
>Ga0209538_1002145_pt1 | contig 10162 bp, 4 predicted proteins | sample BarGraNGADG00211_2_FD_184492 | JGI IMG/M metagenome (GOLD analysis project Ga0209538, IMG submission 184492) | Arctic peat soil microbial communities from Barrow, Alaska - Barrow Graham LP Ref core NGADG0004-211 (SPAdes) (version 2) | ecosystem: Environmental > Terrestrial > Soil > Wetlands >... | reverse complement strand
CGCTTCTCTCGTCGGCGCTCGGGTGGATCGCCGTGGAGACGTAGGCCATGGGTCCTCCTCGCTGGGGTGGGGAGATCTCCCGGCAAGGATAGCACGTTATACTAACTTCTGCAAGGAGCTACTAGTTCGCCTTTCGAACGAGGTTGGCAACGGCCCGGGCCCGAACTCTACGGGAAGGTCTTCCGAGTGTAGTATGAGCGGCAGACAACGGTACCCGCTGTCGAGGCATTCACGGTCTCGCCGTCAGTTGGGCGACCACGAACGGCTGCTCAAGTCTCGGGGTGTCCAGCCCACCGAATGCCCTCGTCGCCGGCCGATCGGTGGCAAACTCTCGAATGCAGTTGGGATGAAGCAAGGATGAGGAAGTACGTGGCACTGGCGGTCTCCTTCTGTCCGGTCAACTCGCTCCGGGTGGCGCTCTACCGCTTGTTGCTCGGCGCTAGGATTGCAGGGTCGGCGAGGCTAGGTCTGGGCACGGTGCTCGCCACCCGCACCGCCATCATTGGCGATGCGCAAATTGGACGCAACAACCGGTTCATAAAACCGTTTGCCCTAACGATCTCCGATGGTGTCGTGATCGGCAATTTCAACGAGTTCCGTTCTTCGGGGGCCGACACATCCGCCTTCTGCCTGCTAGGTCGCGGGGTGCAGATAGAAGATCGGCATTTCCTCGATGCCACCGGTGGCATCACAATTTGCGATTTCGCCCGTATCGCGGGACGCGGAACGCAGTTCTGGACCCACGGCGGACAGCGCGAGACCCCTGCCATCGTTGTTGGCGAGAGGTGTTACATTGGGTCAGCGGCAAGAATCAGTCAAGGGGTGACTCTTGCCGAAAACACGTATGTGGGACTGGGCAGCGTGGTCGTTGGTTCGATCACCGAGCCGGGGAGTCTCGTTCTCGGCAACCCTGGTCGGGTCGTGAAGACGGGCATCACCGCCCGGTTGTCGATGGTGGAGCAAGCGAGGGAGCCGCAGTCGTGATCCAGCTACAAACCTGAGTCACGCCAATGCTATCCGCATTCCGGCGTCACTTGTCCGCAGCGTCACGTAAGAAGATGTGCGGCCTGAAGCTGAGCGCAATTCTGACCCGCGTCACTCCCTTGGCAAACGACGGCTGTCTCTGTGGACCAGTTCATCCGGTGCCGCCCACCCTAGCGTTGCCCGGCGGCGCACAGCTCGAGTCGTTCCATCGCCAAGCCCTCGTGCCGGGCGTCCATCTCACGCACGGCGGTTGAGTCGCCGCTCCAGTAGGCGTCCGCGATTGCGGCTTCGGTCAGAACCCGCTCGGACGAAGCAGTCGGGCAGCCGAAGTTGGCATTCGTCACGGTCGGTACTCTTTGGATCGAGGCGACCCAGGAGTTCAGGTGGTACTGAAATCCGGGGCGGACTTCACCAAGGTCGAGGCCGGCGTGCGTCACGGTACGCTGGTCATCGCGGCGGCCGCGCCAGCGACGTGGCTGGAAGGACGTCTTCCACGGACCGACACAGTGGGACGCCTGTGCGTTGTCAATGCGACGCGCGCCCGTCGCGACAATCCGGAGAGACATGGTACGCTCCGAGGGCTATGGGACATCGCCTGATGCGACCGAACAGCGGCTTTCACGCCCCACAAGGCTTTCGTTGAGACTGAAGGCCAGAGCGAGACGCCGCGCGCGCGACCTTCTCTCCCCCAGTGTCCCGCCTCGCATGCGAGTCAGGTTCCGTTGCGCGGACGCCGCGGGTATGCGGCGAGTGGAACGTGCGCTCCTCGATTCCTATTTCCGTGGCGAGTCGAAGGAGTACATGGCAAGCCGCCCCGGACGCATGGACCTCGCAGACCACCTGATGGGTCGGCTGGAGGAAGATCGTCGTTTCCTCCTTCCATGGCTGGATTCGGAAGGTCGCTCCCTCGTCGATGCGCGTGTTCTCGAGGTCGGCTGTGGCACCGGCGCATCCACCGTCGCGCTTGCCGAACAAGGAGCCCATGTCACGGCAATCGACATAGATGAGGGCGCTATTTCTGTTGCGCGCGAGCGCTGCACCGCATTCCACGTCGACGCGCAGTTGGTGGTGGCGAACGTGTCCGATGTGAAGAACCTCGTCTTGGGGGGCTCCTACGACCTCATCGTCTTCATCGCATCCCTGGAGCACATGATGCTGAGCGAGCGACTCGACTCCATACGCGACACCTGGTCCATGGTGAAGGATGGGGGCCTCTGGGTCGTCGCGCAGACCCCAAACCGGCTTTGGCCCGTCGATCAGCACACATCGCTCCTGCCATTCTTCAGTTGGCTCCCGGACGACCTGGCTCTGCAGTACGCATCAGCTAGTCCGCGAGAGTCATTCTCCCGCCAGTTCCGGAATCCGCACCACCACGACCTCACTGCTTTGCTGCGCCGCGGTCGCGGGGTGAGCTATCACGAGTTCGATGTTGCATTGGGCGAGGTCTGGCGGCCTTCTGCCTCCTCATGCTTGGCACACTGGCATCGCAGGCAGAAGCACCTTAAGCACCTTCAGTGGCGCTTGTCGCCGGACTTCCGTGTCACGCGCTTGCTGCAGTCCCTCGCCCCACCCAACATCCATGCTGGCTTCTTTGAGCCTCTGCTCAATCTCGTGTTGGCGAAGAATCGCGCCCAAGAGGCCTCGACCTCACGCCAGTAACCCGCATCACAGCCGAACTCTAGGAAGAGACCGCACCGCGCAAAACCGGGGGGTGCGAAGCCGCATAGTACATCGCGGCGTCGCACCCCCCGGCAACTGCCTCAGACCTCCATGATCACGGAACGACCAACACTTGACCCGGAGCGTAGTTGTGGCTCACGAGCGTTCCAGCTGCGTTGTAGTAGGCGACATCGATGAGGTAGGTACTGCCGGCCGGCACGTTGACGGTCCAGGCGTAGCTATAGCTTGCAGCCCCTGTCACCGGGATCGTCGAGCTTCCGGGCGAGATTCTGTACCAAGGGGTCCCGCCGGTCCGTACAGCCCAGAGCACAAAGTACCCCGAGGACAGCCCTCCAGGGTTCCAGCTGATGGTGTGCGTCGATGACACGGACCAGGTCTGATTTGTCAAGGGCGCAGTGATCCCCACACCACCAGACACCGTGACGTTGCCCGGTGAGTAGTTGTGGCTCACCAGTGTACCCGCCGTGTTGTAGTAGGCGACGTCGATGCGATACGTGTTGCCAGCAGGGAGATTCAGAGTGAAGTTGTACGTGTAGCTGGCTTGGCCAGTGGCCGCGATTGGCGTGGTGGCCGGCGAGATTCTGTACCACGGGCTTCCGCTGGAATTTTGCGCCCAGACCGCGAAGGAGCCGGTTGCCAAGCCCCCACCAGTCCAGCTGACAGAATGGGCAGAGAAGTTGGCCCACGTCTGGTTTGTAGCTGGCGCGGTAACGACAAGGCTACTGGACTGCACGGTGATCTGTCCGGCGGCGTAGTTGTGACGCACAAGAGCCCCTGCGGTGTTGTAGTAGGCGACATCGATGCGATACGTGCTACCAGCCGGCACGTTTACTGTCCAGTTGTAGCTGTAACTCGCCGCTCCCGACGCCGGAATCGATGCTCCCGTCGGCGTGATCCTGTACCAGGGGTTCCCGCTAGCGTTCTGCGCCCACAGTTGGAACGATCCTCTCTGAACCGCCGGGGAAACATCCCACGCGATCTGATGTTGACTGCCGAACGACCACGTCTGGTTCGTGATGGGCGCAGTCACGCTGACGACGGGATTCGCCTCGAATGTCGCGTCGATCGTGTGGTTAGCCGTCACGTTCGTGAAGGTGTAGCTGGTCGGAGTGCCGACCGACGTCCCATCCACCTTCACGTCGAGCACGTGGTACCCGGCGCCAGGAGTGATCGTGAATGTCAGGCTGTTGCCTCCGATGACCGTCTGCGCAGTGCTCGGCGCGATGCTGCCGTTCGCGCCTGCGCTCGGAGTGATGCTGTAGAAAGCCGCGGTGGCCGTGTTCGACCAGGCCGAGGCCGCGGCGCCCCTGTCCGCCCGGACCCGGTAGTCGTAGCTGTGACCAGCCGTCACCGTCGTATCGGTGTAGGTGACGGTGCCTGTCACGGTCGGGTCCCCGGCTGTGTTCGCGGGTAGCGTGGCGAGCGTTGCCCACGCCCCACCGTCGACGGCGCGCTGGATGGTGAAGCCTGACTCATCGCTGGCGTTGTCGGTGAAGCTGAGCAGGACCTGAGGGCCGGCTTGCCCCGTGGCCGTCAGGGTGGTCGGATCCGCAGGCACGGGGCCCGGCGTCGCTGAGCTGGACATCGACTGGACGGTCATCTGCGGGAACTCCGCACCGTATCCGACCGTGTTCTGGGCGACGACTCGATACTCGTAGACGGTGCTCGGGTCGTACGTCGCCGGGTCGGTGAGGGTCCGGGACTGGTGGATGTTCGGCTGGTCCAGCGGCGAGGTGATCGTACCCACGTCGGTCCAGGTGACGCCGCCGTCGGTCGACCTCTGCACCACGAACGCTGTCTCGGTGATGGAGTTGTCGTTAAAGGTCACTTCCAAGTGACCCGCGTTGATCGCGAAGGCGAGCCCATCCGGCTTGATCGGTGGGAGCGCCAGCGACACCGGCCGCATCATGTCCATCTCTTCGTGCGACAGGATGTGGCAGTGATAGACGTACTCCCAGCCGAAGTTGACTAGCTGGTTGGTGATGGTCGCCGTCGCGTTGCCCTGCGGATCCATGTTGTTGAACATCGCCGTCGAGCCTTCGGGCATGCTCGGGTTGAGGTCGCGGACCGAGTTCGGGAGCTCCCACGGCAGCTGGGGGACGATCGGCCGCAGCGCGACGATCGTGTCCTCCAGCGGGCTCATGCGGACGGTGTCCTTCCAGCCGAGCTCACTCGGCTCGGTCGGGATGATGATGTTGTCCCAGGTGACCCGGTTCAGGATCTGCACGTCGAAGAGGTGGAAGTGGATGGGGTGCGTGTCGACCCCGTTGTGCGTTATCCGCCAGATCTGCGTGCCGTCCGCCGCGTCGGTGAGCGGCGTGATCTGGACGTCACTCACCGGCTCGCCGGTCACGCTGTCGTAGGTCACCACGTTCTTCGGCAGGTTGGTGCCGTCGATGAGCTCGGTCGAGGGGTTCACATACGGGAAGAGAACGACGTTCTGCAGCCCGGGCGTCGGAGGCTGCGCCTCGACCCCCAGGGTCGCCTGCATGCGGCCGAAGTCGTCGAACGTGGTCGAGTTCATCTCGTCGTGGAGCGCCTTCGGCTGCAACGGCAAGGTCGTCTTGGTAGTCGGCTTCTTCAGCGTGTTGAAGCCGAAGGTCTCGGTGTCGTTGACGCGCACCAGGCCGTCGCAGATCTGGAACGCGGGGTTCGGATCGTTGGGGATCGGGTTGCAGTTGCTGGCGGCAGGGAACTTGGTGCCGTAGGCCGAGTTGTAGGCGGCCTGCCCGACGATGATCGGGTGCTGGCCGCTCTCGAACACGCCGCTGCCGTTGGCCTTGTGGCTGAATGCGTTGCGCAGTTTGGTGAGGTCGAAGGCCGGGGCCGGCGTGCCGCCGCTGATCGTGACCTGCATGATGGTGCGAGTGTTGGGCCCGTAGCCGGGCAGGATGGTGGCGGCGCCGTTGGGGCTCATGTCGGGCCCGCCGGTGTAGTAGTCATACGAAGGGATGCGCGCCGGGTACGCGGCGGGCGCGTCGTTGTACAGGATCAACGTCTTGCCGGCGTACTTCGAGAAGTCGACGATCACGTCGGCCCGCTCGGCGGGCGCCAGGACGAGGGAGTGCTTGTCCACGTTGCCGAAGTCGAAGCGCGTCGGGTCGGTGATCCAGGTGGTGGGCTGCTGGCCGTCGACGACCGTCGGGGCCGGCAGGAAGCCGCCCTCGCTGCCGATCTGGATCCAGTCCGGGCCCGCGGTCGCGGCGCCCTGCACGGGTGTCGGGAACACGGTCGGGTCGGTCTGGGCCGCGGCGATCAGCTGCGGGTCCAGGGCGACCTCGCTCAGCGTGCCCGTCGACGGGTCGGCGATGTACCACTGGAAGTTGAAGAAGCGGTCGTTGGCCGCGTTCAAGAAGCGCAGGCGGTACGACTTCGGGTCGAGGGTCACTTTGGGGTAGGCCACGCCATTGACGATCGGCGTGTCGTTGAACTGCTCCATGCCCACCGAGATGTTCGGCGTGCCGGGGATCTTCTGGGGCTCGCAGAACGGCTCGGTCTTGTACTGCCACGTGGCTGGGTCGTCGAGCTTGCAGGTGGCGTCGTAGTAGGGGTTGTCGATGGGTCCGTACTTGGTGTCGGTGGCCGGCGGCCAGAACCACGGGCCGTACATCCAGCGTCCGTAGGCGCTCATGCCGCTCGGGGCGCCGGGGTTCTGCGCCGGCATGTACACGTGGTGGTACCAGAAGTTGCCCTTGGTGCCCCAGCGGGTCTTGTTCCAGGTGGGATCCTGCAGGGCGAGCTGCGCGTCGCTGGGCACAAAGGTCCTGTCCTGCACCACGAGCGGGATGGTGTCGGCGGCGGCGGGGATGGTGCCGCTGCTGACCAGCGCCTTCTCCGTGTTGTCGCTGATCAGGTAGCCGGCCGCTTCACCGGCGTACACGTTGAGGCGCGTGATGCCCCAGGCGTGGTCGTGGTAGAACATCAGCCGCGCGCTCTGCTGGTTGGTGTAGTAGAAGGTCTGGACGCCGTCCCTGGAGCCGTTGCCCACGTTCATGTCGGGCACGTTCTGCACGCTCACGCCCTGCGGCCAAGGCGTATCCTCGTTGGCCGGCGTGATCCACTGATGCGGCGTACCGTCGCTGATCCACGGCGTGGTACCGCCGTGCAGGTGCAGCGTGGCCCGGTTGTCCTTGAAGCAGTCGATGGACTTCGGGTACTCGCTGCACACCGGGTTGCGCACCCCGTCGAGCACGCTGTTGTTGTTGACCGGGTCGGGCATCGCCATCGGGCCCATGCCCGAGCCCATCAGGGTGCTGTCGACCGGCAGGAAGAGGTCACCCCCATCGCCGATCGGGAGCATGTTGTGGAACACCACGCGGACCGCCTTGTTCTTGGTGGCCACGATGGTCGGGCCCAGCCACTGCGGCGGGGTCAGGGCGTACGCTTGCACGCCGCCGATCAGGACCGCGGTGTCGGGCTTGGAGGGGTCCACGTTCGCGTTGGTCAGCGGGAAATGCTGGCTGATGCTCGCGTTCGCCGGCGTCTCGAGCTGCACGTAGCCGCGCACCAGCGTGGCCGGCAGGTCGGACGAGAAAGTGGTGCGATACTGCACCAGGGCGATCTCGTACTCGTCGGAGGCGATGCCGTTGTACTTCTTGTTGTCCGGCACGCCGAGCGGGATGTACTTGGCGTTGGGGCTGGTGTGCCAGTCGGGGCAGCTGCCGCTGACGGCCGGGTTGCAGAGCCCCGGCAGGTTGTCCTGGAACTTCTTGATGCCGCCGCCGGTGACGTAGCCGGTGCCGGTGCCGCCGGGGGGGGTGAGGTTGATGGCGGTGATCGAGCCAGTGTCGACGGCCGCCGCGGCGGTCGCGCCGGCGCCCGTGGGGTCGGTGATGAGCACCGTCGGGACGGACGTGTAGCCGGCGCCGAAGGTGTCCATCGCGATGCTCTGAATGTCGACGGTCGCCGTGGCCGTAGCGCCGGCCCCGGCGTTGTTGATCGGGTCCATGAGCGTGCCGTCGCGGACCACGACGTTGGGAGCCGACGCGTAGCCCGACCCGGGGTCGGTCACGACGATCCCGCTGATCGCGCCTGACAAGCCGAGGGTGGCGTGTCCCTTGGCCTGCGTGCCGTTCGGGTCGTCCGGCATGTCGAAGTCCACCGTCGGGAACGTGTAGCCGGTGCCGCCGTTGCCGACCGTGACCGCATCGACGCCGCCGTACGCGGTGGCCGTCGCATCCGTGGCGGCGCCGCCGCCCGAGATGGTGACGACGGGCTTCGTGTACCCGGCGCCGTGCGCGCCCACGGTGACCGCGGTGACGACCCCGCCGGTGCTGACGACGGCGTTGGCGACGGCTCCCGTGCCCGCGCCGGTGATGCCCACCGCCGCGGAGGTGTAGCCGCTCCCTGGATCGGTGATGGTGATGCCCGTCACGACGCCGTTTCCGCCGACCGTCGCGGTCGCGGTGGCGCCGCTGCCGTTACCGGTGATGGTGACGGTCGCGTCTGGCATGGTCAGCGGGCTCAGAGCCCAGTTCGGGTACGGCCCGAAGTAGTGCGGGACTGCCGACCCATCGGTCGCTGAGCCCGGCAGGGCCTGGCCTTGGCTCATCTTCAGCATGAACAGCGTCGTGAGCAGGGCCACTGCCACGAAGATCACGATGCTGGCTTTGCCCAGCGACATGCGTCTGATTACTCTGGTACTCATGAGAACCCCTTCCCCACTACTGTTGGACGTTTCTCCCCAATTGCCGGGCAGGCGGGCATGACGACGCACCCGCGCCCGGCGTCCTGTGCATCATGCCCCAGGGCGGTGACCGCGTACCACGGCCGTTCCGCCTGACTTTGCCTAGACGAAAGTCATAAATCGGCGCGCAGGACGGGCGGGCAGTACAATGGCCGCGTGGAACTGCCCGAAGTCTTGATGGGCGTGGCAGCGGGAATCGGTATCCAAGCCGCCTTCACCCACGGCCTGGTGGGGCTCTCGCGGCGGCCGCGTGACCGCGTGCGGATCGCCTTCGCGGTGGCGGCGGCGGCCGTGGCCGTCGGCGCCCTCGCGGTGCTCGCCATGTACTCCGCCAGCACCGCGCCCGCATACGTCGCGATCATGAAGTGGGTGAGTCTCCCTGCGGGTGTGGTGTGGATGGTCGCCACCGTCTGGCTCGTCGCCTTCTTCGCGGGCGTGCAGCCGACACGGTGGCTCCTGGCGTTGACGGCCGGCTTCTGTGCCGCGGTCGCGATCAACTTCGCCCTGCCTGGAGGGCTGATGCAGAACAGCACCGGCAAGCTGGTCTCTGTCCGCGCCGCCGGCACCGAAGTAATGGCCTTGTCGGGCTCTTCCCCGCATGTCCTTCATTACCTGGTGCACGCGCTGACTCTGGCCGGCTTCGTCTTCCTCTACTACGCCGCGTACCGAGTCTACCGTCGAGGCGATCGTGCCAGAGCCGGATACCTCGGTCTCATGATCGTGCTGCTCTCGTTCACGACGTTCATCGACAACGTCCACGGCTACGCGATCCTCGGGACCTTCACGACCCTCTACCTGACGCAGGTCTGTTTCGCCGGGCTGATCGTTGTGACCAGCGTCGCCCTGCGGCACGAGTCGGTCCGTGTCGAGGCCGAGCTGCACACGTACCGCGCGCAGTTGGAGTCCTTGGTCGACGCCCGGGTCGCAGACCTCGACAGCGCGAACGAGCAGCTCGCCGTTGAGGTGCGGGAGCGCCTCGCGACCGAGGAGTCGCTCCGCCGTCGCGTCGCCGAGCTCGACTCCCTACAACGCATCACGCAGACGCTCGCGGGGCGCGCGGAGCTCGGCCGGGCGATCGACGAGGCCAGTCGCGCGATCACCGGGCTCTTCAAGGCCCGGTACGCACGGGTGCACCTCCTGAGCGAGGAGGCCGCGGGCGCGCTGGGTGCCGCGATCATCGATAGAGCCGTTGTCGAGCAGGCGACCGGGCAGCATGGGCCAGTCGCCGTGGACGCTCCCGCCTGGCCGGATCTGTCCGCCGACCTGCGCGAGCAGGTCGCGGCGCAGGGCATCGCGCACCTGCTGGTTGTGCCCCTGATCGCCAGGTCAGAGATGGTGGGCGTGCTGAGCATCGCCCGAGACGAGGACGGCTCCGCCTTCTCGATCAACGATCAACAGCTCGGAAGGACGGTGGCCGATGCTCTGGGCGCCGTCATCCAGAACGACCTCCTGCACCGCAAGGAAACGAAAGAGGCGGCGGAGGAGGAGCGCCAGCGCCTGGCCCGCGACCTGCACGACGCGGTGACCCAGAGCATCTATAGCGCCAGCCTGATCGCGGAGGCCCTGCCGGCCGTGTGGAAACGGGAGCCCGACGAGGGCCTGCGCACCCTGGAGACGCTCCGCCGCCTGGTGCGCGCGGCGCTGGCCGAGATGCGCACCCTCCTGTTCGAGCTTCGTCCCGCGACCCTCGACGCGGCGCCCCTCGATACTCTGCTCCAGCGGCTCGGCGACTCGCTGGGCGGGCAGGCCCAGATCGCGGTCGACGTCCACGTCGATGAAGCCGTTTCCCTGCCGCGGGACGTGAAGCTCGTG
>Ga0209538_1002143_pt1 | contig 10171 bp, 6 predicted proteins | sample BarGraNGADG00211_2_FD_184492 | JGI IMG/M metagenome (GOLD analysis project Ga0209538, IMG submission 184492) | Arctic peat soil microbial communities from Barrow, Alaska - Barrow Graham LP Ref core NGADG0004-211 (SPAdes) (version 2) | ecosystem: Environmental > Terrestrial > Soil > Wetlands >... | reverse complement strand
ACGTCACCAGGTTGTAATAAATGTTTACCAGAAATATTCTCAGCTAATAAATCGGGATGTAATAAGCTTATAAGTAGCCCATTTTCATCAAAGTGCTTTGCTTGTAAATACACAATCTCACCATCTTTAATTGGTTTTGCAAAGATTCCGGTTTGAATATTTGTGATATGCTTTAATGCTGTTTTCAAATTATTTACTTAAGTAATAACTCTACAAATCTAGAAATTATATTTTGATAAGCAAATAAAATACAATTTATTTTAAGTAGGCGCTCTACAATTTTTAATAATATATGATATCATCCACCTTAGCAAAACCTCCACTTCGATTTTTATATACACTGGAAAAATTAACGGCTCTGTATCATAGCTCAATCTATATGGAACAGTGATAACCGGATTTTTGACATACATTCCCGGATTCTCGATGATTTTTCCGGTACTTGGATTCTAGACTTTTCTAAAAGTATTACAACAACTGGCATTATTTCTTCAAAATTGGTAATTACCCAAAAAGGTAATAATTTAAATATTACCAGTACCAGTGAAATAAAAGATAAAAACCCTGCCGCAGGCGCAACACATTGCTAATGGCGCATACATCCAACCGTTAGTACACATGTTGAAAAACAGCGCATTGCGATAACAGGCAATTATTTTGTAAATTTGTGAAAAATTATAAAATGAAATTACGGGTTTACATAGATACCTCAGTTGGTGGTGGATACTTCGATGATGAATTTGAGGATGTGACCAAATTATTCTTTGATAGGATTTTCAAAAAGGATTTCTTGGTTTATTTCTCAGAAATTAGTGAGGCAGAATTGAGTTTAGCGCCAGATTTCGTAAGGGATTTGAAATCAAAAATTCCTGCTGATTCCTACTGATATCTTGAATTGGATGATGAATCTAGAGAACTTGCAGAAACCTACATCCAAGAAAAAGTGTTAGGAAAAGCGAGTCTCGATGATGCTTACCATATAGCAGTTGCTACAGTTAATAGACTTGATGTTCTTGTAAGTTGGAACTTTAAGCATATTGTAAATTACGATAAGATAAAGCTTTTTAACTCAATCAATTTGCGTTTGGGTTATCCAATGATTGAAATTCGTTCACCTAAAGAATTTGTGAAATATGAAAACAATGACTGAAAAAAAGTTTGATACTGTTCAATTCTTTCGCTCAATTAAGGAGAAATTAGCAGCAAGAATGGCTGACATGACATTTGAGGAGCAACGTGAATTCTTGAAACAAGTTAGGGAAGGAAAGATTAAAATAGCATAAGAATAATACACATGTGCTATACGGGTCATATGCAACTGAGGTTTAGTTGGTTAGGTAAAGTTTTGAACACATTGTTCGATTCCCGCCAGCTCCACAAAAGACTCTAACCAAATCAGTTAGGGTCTTTTTTGTTTCTGCCAGAATAAACTTCTGCAAAAGGTGAAACTTTGATTATCAATGATATTTGTGAATTGAAATACAACCCTGATATTTTCAATTCTATGCCTCTTCACTTTTCAGGGTTGAAATGCCATGGGATTATCAAATTTAAGAATAGCTGCAATTGTTTCACCAGAAATAGGAGAAAAAATCGTTATCTTAGCGTCTTGCTTGTTTCCGGGAATCTTACCGCAAACTATTTTGAAGCAAACAAATTATTCAGGTATAAAACTTCATTATAATATAAAACTCTAACCTTTAATTAATTATGCTCAAAGAAGTAAAGAAAGAAAAACTGGTTTTTTATACCAACCGTTATCAGCTGATAGTTGCTATGATACTATTTTTAACAGTCGTTTCAATTAACCTAAATCCTGCAATAGCACAGAGTTCGCGTTCTGTGCATCAATCAAAACTGATTGAAAACGATGCAAAAATTGATAAAATTATTGCACAAATGACCCTTGAGGAAAAGGTGGCCATGTTACATGGTAAAAACATGTTTACTTCGGCTGGTGTTGAACGATTGGGCATTGCAGATATGATTTATGCCGATGGCCCTTTTGGAATAAGGGAGGAAATGGAACCTCATTCATGGAACTCCTTGCATTTACCCAACGATTCTTCTACATTTTTCCCGACAGGATCAGCTTTAGCGGCTACCTGGAGTAAAGATCTGGCCTACTCGTATGGCACTGGAATGGCAAGGGAAGCTCGTCTCCGTGGTAAAGATATGATACTTGGACCAGCTATTAATATTCAACGCCTTCCTACCGGGGGGCGCACCTATGAATATCTTAGCGAAGATCCTTTTTTGAGCTCCAGACTCTCGGTTGGGTATACCAAAGGTGTACAAGACCAGGGAGTTGCTGTATGTCTTAAGCATTATGCTTTGAATAATCAGGAAACTAACCGTGGAAAAGTAAACGTAATTGTAAGCCCCCGGGTCATGCGTGAAATTTATCTTCCTCCTTTCGAAGCTGCTGTAAAAGAGGCTGATGCTTATGGAGTTATGGCTGCATATAACAAAGTTTCCGGCTTTTGGTGTTCGGAGAACAACTTATTGCAGAACAAGATTCTTCGCGAGGAATGGGGATTTAAAGGAATGATCATTTCTGACTGGGGTGGTGTTCACAACACGGTGGCCGCAGCAATGAACGGAATGGATGTAGAAATGCCAGGCACAAGGTATTTTGGCCAGCCGTTGATAGATTCCGTTAAAGCGGGTATTGTACCAATCTCGATAATCGATGCTAAAGTGAAAAATATTCTCAGAGTCCGGTTTGCTATTTCACCCATTCCTGCCGAAAAAGCAAATATTATAATGACCGCTCAACCCGAACAGTCGCACATAGCTTACAATGTTGCATCAAAATCGATTGTATTGTTGAAAAATGCAAAATCACTGCTTCCACTCAATTTGAATAAGAATAAGAAAATTCTTGTAGTTGGCGATAACGCTATTCGTAGAATGGCCAGCGGGGGGGTTGGTGCCGGAGTAAAGGCTCATTACGAAGTTACTCCACTGAAAGGATTACAGGGGAAGATAGGTGATCGTGCACTAATTACTTTTGTAAAGGGATATGCTCCGCCTCCGCAAGTTCGTGGCGAACGCAAGTCACTATACTCTAATCCGGATCCTATATTACTGAAGGAAGCTGTTGAGGCAGCAAAAGGAGCCGATATTGTTCTCTTTATAGCCGGGAACAACAGGGAGGTTGAAACTGAAGGGAGTGATCGCATCTTAATCAAGCTTCCTTACGGACAGGATTCTTTAATTAAAGCTATTGCAACTGTGAATCCGAATATTGTAACTATAGTTGTTGCAGGAGCCCCTGTTGATCTTAATGTTGTAAATGAAAAATCGTCTTCATTGGTCATTTCATGGTTTAACGGTACTGAAGGCGGAAATGCATTGGCCGATGTGCTCTTAGGAAATATAAGCCCTTCAGGAAAACTTCCTTTTACACTTCCAGTTAAACTTGAAGATTCTCCGGCATATGCATTGGGGAATTTTCCGCAGACCGACAGCCCCATATCGGAAGATATTTTTATATCGCTGGTCGGTGAGAAAAAACCCGAAAGCATTCAGCACAATACATCAAATAAAGATATTGCAGTTTATTCCGAAGGACTTTTAGTCGGGTATCGTTGGTTCGATACTAAAAAGTTACCGGTAATGTATCCTTTTGGATTCGGACTTTCTTATACGACTTTTAACTACAAAAAACTGAATACATCGAAAGAAAAGTACAGAAGTGAAGAATCGATTGATGTCACTTTTGTTTTGAAGAATACCGGCAAAATTGATGCAGACGAAGTGGCCCAACTTTATGTACACCGTGTTGATGCAAAGGTAGAATGGCCATTTAAAGAATTGAAGGCTTTTGAGCGTGTATCCTTAAAAGCCGGTGAAACTAAAACCGTAACCTTGTCGATTCCTGTTGAGCAACTCAGGTATTGGGATGAAAAAGCTTATGGCTGGAAACTCGAAAATGGAGAAATAGAATTGATGTTAGGAACTTCATCATCCGATATCCGTTTGACAAAGAAGGTAAAAATCTGAATAAGATAAGGATATTTAAATTATGTCATCCCCCGGGCAATAAGTCAGATTGATGACATTTATTTTGCCAGCAGTGCATAAGCACACCACAAAACCGGTGCCTGTCCATGGAAATCGCCTGTTATCCTCGGACGATCATAATAATACTGCTTATCATTTTTCTTGTTTGTACCAACGCAGACTTCTGTCACATCTGCTTTTGAAAATTTTGTATTAATAACTTTAATAATGACTTATAGATTTCGCATTTCAGACATTCATCATAGGATTACTTCCAGTATCGAATGAATTTTTAATTCCGGAACTACAACTGTTGAAACCCCATTCTGAAAATCCACATTCAGTTCAAGTCCCTCAGGCTGCATGATTATTTTTGCCGGTTTCTCAACTGTATTTATACTTACTGTCAGATCTTTCAATGATGGAATCTCATCATACCCGATTGCATTCTGATTAGTATGTTCACCCGCTATATTTACAAGATTCACATACATTTTATTATTAAGCTTATTTACTGTTACATGTACCAGGTGCGATCCTGTAACTCTTACAAGCGGATCAGGGAAAAGGTCATTTATAAGGCTGTTTATATAATCACGGAGAACCGGAGATTTATAATCAAGATATTCAGAACCGGCATTGAAATAGACTCCGGCGACTGTCCCTTTTCCTACATTATTTAAGGATAAAGCGATCATATTTCCTTTTGACCTGAAATCGCTTCCGTTGTAATAAGTGGAAAGAACCTTCACTCCAGGGTTAATTTCTACTGAATCCAGAGCTGAGCGTATAGCACCTATTTTATTTCCTGTTGCGAAAAATGTTTCAGTTTCATTTAAGGTTTTCAATGACTTAATACCAAGTTCATTTTTAAACATTTTTGCAGTTTCTGTACCCATTATTAAAAGATGACCTCCCGAAGAAACATATTTTTTCAGTTCTTCAATAAAAGATGGTTCAAGATAATCGCACTCAGGTATTATGATGAGAGGATACTGATCCATTTTTCCGGTCAGGTGATGTTCCATTAAAATTTCAACTGTATGCTGACCGTCAAGCACAAGGTTTAAAGCTCCTTCAAGTTTCCCAAGCGGATTTGAATAAGGTCTGGAGGCACTTCTCTGGTAAGATACTGTTGGATAGAGCAAAGCAATCTGAGGTATTGCCATTGCCTTTTGACAATAAGGCTGCCTTTCCCTGCAAAATGTTCCTATCTCTGAAAGCATTGTGGCAAGCCAGGGCTTAATCGACAAATCCCTGTTCTGCTGAAAATAAAACTGGACTCCCCCTCCCATTGCCATAATCTGAGCAGCCTCCTGTTCAAGCTGAACAGATGATTTAACGTTCATAGGCATTTTACCTCCATTCCATGAGAAACCCCATGCCATCAGATCCCATGGTTTTCCCTGAGGAGCAAGACAACGAGCCTCGAAAGCTGAACGGTAAACCCCATTCTGAGGTGTAACATCACCCGACAGATAGTCAACATCAATAGTTACCTTTTCAGGCATCATCGATGAGTAAGACCAGTTGCTTGTAATCTGAAATGCAGGGTTATACTTATGGATTGCATTTACATATTTATTAAGATGTTCGCGAAACAATCTTCGGGTATATTCCATGAATTCATGATAGTACTTATCTGACTGCTTCCTTGGAATTTCAGTAATGCCTGTTTCTTGTGTAAAACGGGCTAAAGAGGCATCGCAGTAGTCAGGCTCAACGGCCCAGCATTCACCATCGATCCATGCTCCGTCAACTTTGTAGTCGCTGAGCTCCTTAAGTTGCGGTATCATATAGGTATCAAGATAGGGACTGAAGAAGGAAGTCTTTTGCTTGCTTCGTTCACCATTGGCCATAACTATTGCCCAGTCGGGATGTTCCTTAACAACCTTCCCGTCCCACACACCTGAGAAGTGCATGTATAATGCAACATTATTCGCTTCAGTTCTCTCGCGAAAGAGTTTAAGCGGATCCTTTTCAAATCCTTTTACATGGAAACCAACTTTGGTCGGATAGCTGGAAATTCCCGGATGACCCTTACAATCAATCTGAATAAAATCGGGACGAACTTTCATTAGAAAAGTATCTATCATCCCAGCGGTCAGCGTTTTACCTGCATCGGTTATATCCTCACTGGCATGCAGATCAAAATGCACTCCGAAAAAACTGTCGGCTCTTTTCAGTTTAACAGCTGGTTTCTCACTTTGTCCGAGAATGATAAGATTTGCGAAAGTGCAAATTGAAAGAAAGAACAGAATTGATTTTTTCATTATAAGTTATTCAAGATATTTTCAAGGAAACAGATACAATTAGAATAAGTAGTATAAACACTATTTCATCTAAACTATTTTTTTGTACCGGGAGCCGGATACTTTTTAGAAGCATCATCAAGTACCAGTATCCAGTCCAGGTTTTCTCCGGGGGTTGGAGTATTGAATGTTTGAGTTCCGGTGTTTGTATACTTGCCGATCACTTTTGATTCACCATTTCGGGGATTGAACCACCATGCTACAACTTCATTTCCTTTAATTGCATCCATTCGCACAGAAAATTTTCTTCCGACCGGAACATAGACCATTGCATATGATCTGTCCTGATCGCGCGTGGCAACATACCTGTACGATCCATTGCCGGGAACAGCTGACGTTATCCTATCGGGTACAATTATTGAGTTATCGGGAATCCGCGAAAGGAACGGCCTTGATTCGAGCAATAAACGCCCATACATCATCTGTCCTGCTCCTGGTTGATCAATAGCCTCATACCATGGCATAAGGGGACGATTGATCGGATCGCGCGAAGGGATCCAAAATTGCCAGACAGAATGGTGGCCATAAGTATGACCAAAAGCTCCGCTGAAGAGATCCCAGTAAAGAGGTCTGCGGACATCAGCAGCTGTTGAATGTCCGTTTGCATCGGGATTAAAGTTGATCGGATGGTCTTCATAAACAGGTTCCGCATCAATAACCGGTTTTGCTGGTTCAAGCTGATAATCTTCACTTGTTGTATAATACCGCTCAGTATAGCTCAGACTGTGACCATTCTGGCGCATATTGAAATCGAGCCATGTTTCGTTATGAAAAAACTGTGAAGATCCCATGCCTCCTGTCGGGTGAAAACTTATCAGGTGCGCACCACCGTCTTCCTCGCGCAATCCTTCAGCCATAGCAACAATTATCTGCCTGTGAATTTCCAATTCGATAGGACGGTCTCCTCCCAATATCCAGATTATATTTGGATAGGTTTTATAACGTTGCCCCAGGAATTTCCCGTATGCTTTTGCGTTTTCCGGATTGAATATCTGCGGACCAATACCCCACTTTTTGTTCCATTTATCTCCCCATGTCGGAAGCAGTCCGATATAAAGTCCCTTTTCCGCTGCTGCTTTAATTACCCAGTCAACATGTTCAAAGTATTTCTCGTTAGGAGTAAGAGGATTGTTATTAATAAGTGGTTTATTCCCCTCGGCATTTGGAGTGTTTAACCCATCGAATTCGGCAAGTGCAACTGCCTGTATTACAGTGAATCCTTTAGCCCGGCGGTTTTCAAAGTATTTCTCTGTGTCCTTTTTGTCAAGCCGGTGGAAAAGTTCCCATCCGGTATCACCCAGATAAAAGAATGGGGTACCATCTTCATGAATTATAAACCTTTTATTGTCAGAGACTTTTAGTTTTCCGTGTTTAAGGTCGACTGAAGGTCCATTCCATTGGTTTTCCTGCCCCTGGAGAACAAGTATAAAAGCTAAAAGAAAAAGAGTTGATAAAAGTGATTGTTTCATAGGAAAATACTGTTTGAATTTCATTTTTATTTCATCAGGGTTGACTATAAAGATCTCAGGCATGTCAAAGCACAAATTTATTAATTCCACCTTTCAGATCAATATGCTTCCCTTTCCACACAAGATAACCTGTAATTGTCTTAGGCAGACCAATCTCGATATTCCATTTACCGTTTTCGAAACTGTAGCTTGCAGAGATCTTACCAGCCGGATGGGGAATTTCACCTTTAACATTTGTAAGATTACCCAGATGAGGTTCAATTTTTACCTTGCTGAAACCGGGAGCATCGCTGTCGATACCCAATAAAATCCTGTAAAATTCAATATTCGGGCTGGCACCCCAGGCATGGCAGTCGGAACGGGTTGGCTCAGGTGATTCCGCCCATGTTGTAAGTCCCCGTGAGAGCTGATTACGCCATTCATCGAGTAAATCAACATAACGGTCACCCACACCTGCTTTTACCAGAGCCTGATGGAGATAATACTTAAAGTAGATAGTCGCCTGTGTAAGACTCTTATCACTCAGAGTTTTTTCCATAAGCTTTCGGGCTCCATCACCCTCAACAACTCCGGTTAGAATTGCAAGAACATTTGCATGCTGGGAAAAAGTTTTTTTATCAGGGGTATCTGCAAATTCTTCCCTGTTGCTATCCCAATAAATAGCCTTGGTCAAGTGTTTTAACTGGTCAGCTTTCTGAGAATATAGTTTTACAAAATCCGGCAGTCCAAAGCTTTTTTCCAAATGCCCTGCAGTCTGATAAGCCAATAATAACTGAAGATCGAGAACGGAGGAATGCCCATTATCTGTTTTTGGAGCAATACCGTCATTCCAAGTGGTTGCCCAGTCTGTAAAATTCCAGTATGGGACATTGCCTAGTGAACCATCCGGCATCTGATTCGATTCAAAAAAATGGAGAATAGCTCTGGTTATGGGCAATTTATCTTTAATAAATGCCTCATCGCCCCTGTATTTATAGTAATCATCCAGCATTCCAATCCACCACATTGAGAAAGGTGGAATGAATTGTGCCAGACTTGAGGGGTACCGGCTTTGTGTGATGCCAGATAATCCATGTGAATACCCTATCTGTGTGATGGCATTTCGCATCAGACGATCATCGCCGCTGTTATATAACGATACAAGAGCCTGAATGCGTGTATCTCCAACATACTGTAACTGTTCATAATACGGGCAATCGGTATATGTTTCCTGGGCACAGAGACGGGCCGACCTCCATCCTACTTCAAGTATCTTATTAAATTCAGGATGATCTTTTGCCTCAAAATCAGCTTCCATCCTGAAAGGGTAACCGGTATAAATGCCGTATAAATCGTTGACAGTGAGAGATTCTCCTTTTGTTTCAATAGTAAGATTAATATAACGATATGTTCGCCACCAGAGCGGAACATAAATCCTGTCCGTTCCGCCATCACTTACAATTTTATCTTCATAACCCTTAAATACCTTGTTTTCAACTTCGTTCCGGTTTCCCTTACTGTACTCATTACCGCCTTTTTCATATAATGCTTCGGCATACTGAAGCCTGATATTTGCATTTTTGCCTCCTGATATTTTAAACACAGGATAAGCTGTTGTTTCAAATCCCTGATCGAGAAGAAGTACAGCTTTGGTGTTTGCCGGAATTGTAAAAGGGGATATTTCATGAGGAAAATTTATCGGAACATTCATTCCGGTTGACATCCTTGTTTTTTCAATCCGCTGAGGAATAAGATCCATGGCTGGAATTGGGCGGGCAATCAGCTGCCAGTCTTCAGTATAGTTATAAAACAACCCTCCTACAAGCCCCTGAGAGATTTCAGCTGCCTCTTTCCAGTCTTTGTCATTAAAATTTTCTGTTTCCCAACCCCACGGATATTTCTCTCCATCAATATTTTCTCCCGGACCTGTAACGAAAAATGCATTCAGTGTTGTGCTCACAAGGGTATAGGCAGGATTTCTGATCCCCTTCCATGATTTATCAGTTTCAGCTTTCTTCTCAGCATCACTATTTCCCTGAACTATGAAACCTGTACGATGTGACATTTGTGCCCAGGGTGAAACATTATCGCCGAAATTCCATACTACCGAAGCCAGAATATTTACCCCATCTTTAAGGAACGGAGCAAGATCAACTGTTTCGAAGTTCCAGTGATACATATCGCCTCTGGCCGGACCAAGGCAGACTAATTTGCCGTTGACAAATAATTTATAACGATTATCGGCTGAGATATGAACAATATATGATTCAGGTTTTTTATCAAGCTCAATTATTTTCCTGAAATGATATACTCCGAACTCTTTTGCCGGTTCCCCGGCTACTGAGATCCATTTTCCTGACCATGGTTTATTTATAAGGTCAGCTGGTAAAGAAGGATTTGGTA
>Ga0209538_1002142_pt1 | contig 10177 bp, 10 predicted proteins | sample BarGraNGADG00211_2_FD_184492 | JGI IMG/M metagenome (GOLD analysis project Ga0209538, IMG submission 184492) | Arctic peat soil microbial communities from Barrow, Alaska - Barrow Graham LP Ref core NGADG0004-211 (SPAdes) (version 2) | ecosystem: Environmental > Terrestrial > Soil > Wetlands >... | reverse complement strand
TAGATGATCGTCGCGAGGTCTCCTGCCGTGGCTGCCTCGAGCCGTACATCGACGGCCGAGGTGTCGGCTGGTGCGGCAGCGAGCTCGTCAGCCAGGGTCGAGGCGCCCTCCGGAGCCGACAACGCCCCGAAGCTCACCACGCGCTCCAGTGCCGGGAGCTCGGCGCGGACATCGGCGATCTTCGCCAGCTCCTCGTCGCCACCCACGAAGATCATGCGACACCCGGAGTCGGCGAGGATGTGCCGCGCCTGATCGGCGGTGCTGGTGTCGTACAGCGGCACCGAGACCAGCCCGGCGTACGCACAGGCAAGGTCCGTCAGCGTCCATTCAGGGATGTTGGGCGAGAAGACCGCCACCCGGTCACCGGGCTTCAGCCCCAGATCGATCAGACGCGCTGCGAGGCGACGTACGTCCGCGGCCAGATCGGCGTACGAGCGGACCGTCCAGCCCTCCCCCGCGGCAATGCGGGTCGCGGGCCGTTCAGCGTGCCTGGAGGCCGATCCGGCGAACCTGACGGCGAGGTGTCCTGCGTCCATAGCGGTTCCTTCTGCGTCCGTGATCTCCCTAACTTACCGCCCCGTAGGTTAGGGGGTCGCGGGATCTGTGACGGGATGTATGTCGGTTCACTCATTCGTCGAGCGAGGTCGGTGTCTGCGGACCGAGTGCCGCTCGCGTAGTTTGGAGCAGGAGGGTTGCGTTGGCAGAGCCACGCGATACCCCATAGGGTATGGATGCGCGGCAGCGGTGCCGCAGTGAAGGAAGTACTCATGGCGAAGATCGTGGTCCTCGGGGCCGGAGTGTCGGGGCACACCGCTGCCCTTCACCTCAAGCGGCTTCTCGGGTCGAAGCACACCATCACCGTCGTCTCCCCCAACTCCAAGTGGAACTGGATCCCCTCCAACATCTGGGTCGGCGTGGGAGAGATGGAGAAGAAGGATGTCGTCTTCCCGCTCGCGCCGGTCTACCAGCGCAAGGGGATCGACTTCCGGCAGGCGAAGGGTGTGGCCATCCGTCCGTACGGCGACGCCGACGATCCCCAGGGAGCGGTCGACATCGAGTACACCCTGCCTGAGAAGGCCGGTACGACCGAGCGTCTCCGCTACGACTACCTGATCAATGCGACGGGGCCCAAGCTCCGCTTTGAGGCGACGCCCGGCCTCGGTCCGGACGGTCACACGGTGTCCGTCTGCACCGCCGACCACGCGGTCGAGGCCGCCGAGAAGCTGCGCCAGGTCATCGCAAAACTCAAGGCCGGCACCCCGCAGACGCTCGTCATCGGTACGGGACATGGGACGTGCACCTGTGAAGGCGCGGCGTTCGAGTACGTCTTCAACGTCGACCACGAGCTGCGACAGGCCGGTGTCCGCGACCTTGCTCGGGTGGTCTACCTCACCAACGAGGCCGCCCTGGGCGACTTCGGGGTCGACGGCATGGTCTTCGACCAGCAGGGTTTCCAGACGACGAGCGAGTTGTGGACCGGTTCGCTGTTCCGTGAGCGTGGCGTCGAGGCGATCCTCGGGTCGCACGTGTTCCAGATCGACGAGGGCGTCATCCACTACGAGACGCTCGACGGCGAGAAGCACACGCTCGACTTCGACTTCGGGATGCTGATCCCGCCGTTCGGCGGTCAGCCGCTCAAGGCGTACGACCGCGAGGGCGCCGACATCACGTCGAACATGTTCGCGCCAAGCGGCTTCATGAAGGTCGACGCCGACTACACCGCGAAGCCGTACGAGGAGTGGAGGGCCGAGGACTGGCCCAGCACGTACCTCGCCCCGGGTTTCGACAACATCTTCGCCGTGGGCATCGCGTTCGCCCCACCGCACCAGATCTCGAAGCCGCGCAAGACGCCGAACGGTACGGTCATCGCTCCGGCTCCCCCACGTACCGGCATGCCGTCGGGCGTGATGGGCAAGACAGCAGCCTTGACCATCGCCGACCGGTTGAAGCACGGCAGCACCTTCCCGGCACGTAAGGCCTCCATGGCACGCATGGGCGCCGCGTGCGTAGCTTCCGCGGGCACCGGCCTCACCAAGGGGTCCGCGGCCGCCATGACGATGCTCCCGGTGGTTCCGGACTACGTCCGCTACCCCACCGGCCGCGACGAGCGCGAGACCCAGGGCGAGCTCGGCCTGCACGGCCACTGGGTGAAGCTCATGCTCCACTACCTGTTCATCTACAAGGCCAAGGCCCTCCCGGGCTGGCAGCTGATTCCGGAGTGATGATGTCCGAGACACCGATGTCCCCCGTCGCCGACCTCTCGAGGTCTCCGCTGCCGACGCGCAAGACGCTGCGTCGGCGGCAGTCGCTGCTGCTCCAGTTCGTACGGTTCATCAGGTTCGACCTGCGGATCTTGCGCATGGTGGCCAAAGCCCACGACTGATCCGCAGTACGTAGCTCACCGACACGTCGGGGAGAGCACCTGCGCGCTCGAGGAGAGCACCTGTGCCGCTCGCGGAGAGGACCTATGCGCTCGGAAGTGGGTGGGCGGTTCCGTACGTGCTGCGCTGCGCGCTGTCTTGACTAGGGGCGGTCGATGGTCGGGGTTCCACCCCAGGACGCTGGGGGCGGCTGTTGGATCCTCCTGACCGCTCCGCACAGCACGTACTTCACCGACACGTTCCCCCGGCCTGATCTCGTCGAGGGGTCACGACACGCCCGGTGGGTACGGCGTGGCGTGGCAGATAATGACCCCTCGTTGGCGCACGCGGCCGCACCCGCGTCAGGGCAGGCCGGCCAGACGTCCCAGAGCCGCAGCGATCGCTCCCATGAGCACGACCACGAGGTACGGCGCCTTGAGCGAGAGGGCGATCGCGGCTGCTCCCAGCGCGAACAGACGCGAGTCGAGCACGATCGCTTGGCCTTTGCCCACGGTGTTCAAGATCGTCAGCGACGCGAGCAGGCCGACGGTCAGCCCTGTGGCGAGCCGGATCACCACGGGACGGTCAAGCAACTTCCGCGGCAGCAGGTAGCCGGACAGCTTGATGGCGTAAGCCGCGGCGACCGCGAGCAGGATCCAGAACCACAGGTTCATCGTGCAGCCGCCCGTCGTTGCTGCCATGCCCACCAGAGCGCCGTCGCGCCAGCGGCCACGAGCACCGGGATTCCCGGCGGGACGATCGGCAGCACGATGACGGTGACCAAGGCCGAGACGACTGCCAGCGCCACCGGGTCCCGGCCGGTCAAGCGAGGCCACAACAATCCGAGGAATGCCGCCACCGCCGCACCGTCCAGCCCCCAGCGCCTGGGGTCACCGATCGCGTCGCCGGCAAGGGCACCCACGAGAGTGGAGGCGTTCCACAGCACGTAGATGCCAATGCCGGCGGTCCAGAAGCCTCGTACGCGTTCGTCGTGGTCCGTCTGGGCCGTGGCTGTCGCGGTCGACTCGTCGATGGTGAGGTGCGCCATGAGCGGTACCAGGGGGCCGGGCGGTTCGATCAGCGTCTTCAGCGACATCGCGTATACGCCGTTCCGGGCTCCCAGAAGGGTGGCCGCAGCCCACGCCGCGGCACCTGTCCCACCTCCGCCGATGACCCCGATGAAGGCGAACTGCGACCCGCCCGTGAACATGAGCAGGCTCAAGGCGCAGGTCTGCAGCACCGAGAGGCCGGAACCCGTCGACAGCGCACCGAACGACACCCCGTACACCCCGACGGCGGCGGCGATCGACAGACCCATCCGGGTCGCGGGCGTGAACGCGGCCATCAGGCGAGGGGCTCCGGGGACACGTCGGCGTCCCCCCCTTCTCCGAGCTTGACCAGGGCGACCCCGCCGAGGAGTACGAGGCCGCCGAAGAGCTGTACGAGGCGTGGCAGCTCACCGAGCAGCAGCCACGCGAACAGCAGCGCGAACAGCACCTCGGTGAGCGCGACGAACGAGGCGAACCGTGAACCGAGCCGTCGGCTCGCCGCGATCCCGCTGGCGTACGCGATCGCCGCGGTCAGCACGCCGAGGGCGAGGACGTCGACCCACCAGGGCACCGCGCGTCCGCCGAGGGCAGCGGGTGCCGAGGCGAAGGCCATCGGAATGAGACCCAAGACGCCGCCTATCGCCAACCCGATGGCCCCGACCACCATCCCGCCCCCGGCGAGAGCGATCGGCGGCAAGCCCTCTGCGTCGTGCGCGCCGAGCACGAAGTACGTGGCGGCGCCGATCATTCCCACGAGTGCCCACAGCGCGCCCACCGGATCGACAGGCCGGCCACTCACGACATCCAGGACCAGCAGCAGACCCGCCAGCGCAACCACCGCGCCGATCACGGTCAAGCGACTGGGACGGTGCCCGTGACGTACCCACAGCCAGCCGATGATCGCGACGGGCGCCGTGTACTCCAGCAACAACGCGATGCCAACAGGCAGCCTCGAGACGGCTTGAAAGAAGCAGAACTGGGTCCCGGCGACGGGGACAAGGCCGAACGCAACCACGAGCCACGTGTGGCGCCGCAAGGCGCCCCAGCCCTGACGAAGGCTCAGCACAGTGGGCACCAACAGGACGAGGGCAGCGACGCTCACGCGCACCAGGACCGCGGCCCCTGCGGTCCATCCCGTCTCCAGCAGGCCTTTTCCGAGCACACCGGACAGCCCGAAGGACGAGGCGCTCAGCAGCGCGAACCCCAAGCCACCGGCCCCTGCCTGACGCACCACTGCTAGGCGCGTGGACGTCGCGTCATCGGTTGTCGGCACGGGGTGACGTTACTGCCCACGGGTAGGTGCCAAGACCCGCATTCCACGAATCTGCGTGCCCGTCGCGAGGGTGCGCCTACGCTGGAACCGTGACGCGCGCGTTGGGTCCGATCGTCTTGGTGATGGTGGCGCTTCTTAGCGCCTGCACGCATGGAGTATCCGCCACACCCCAGCCGCAGGCCCCGACGACCACCGTCTCTACCTCGACACCCTCCCCCACCACGCCGTCATCTGGTACGACTGCTCCCATGACCGCGCCCACCGGAATTCCCGCCACGCACTGGGCGGCTGTGCTCAGCGACCTGGAGACCCGTCGCGTTTCCACAGTCGGCCTCGAGGTCGTGACCGCGCGTGCCGTGACCTGGCCGAGCGGTGCTCTCGGTTGCCCCAAGCCCGGAATGGCGTACATCCAGATGGTCATCGACGGCTACCAGGTCGTCGTCACCGCCGGTGGGAAGACCTACGACTACCGCTTCGGGGCTTCAGCGACGCCGCGCCTCTGCGAGCTCTGATCAGGTCCCTGGCCCCCCGGGCCGACGACCTCCGAGTGATAGCCTGAGCCCGCAATCGCAGTTCCCCTGCGGGGAAGCCGGTACGAGTCCGGCGCTGACCCGCAGCCGTGTGTGACGAATCGTCACGAGCCGGAATGCCGTAGGGGCACGTACATCTGTCGAGGACTACAGACCTGGTGCACGGGCGGTCGATCGGACTCTGGCCGCCACCACTGGACTGGGAGAGGCTTTCCGTATGAGGGCTGTTCGCCCCGCGGCCATGGCACTCCTCTCCCTCGTCGTCCTGATGGCCCTCATCTCGCCGCGACAAGCGGTGGCGGGAGTTGCCGAGGTCCCATCCGTGACAGTTTCCGCTCCAGCACCAGCCGGCGACGGGGGTCAGGGACCGCGAGCCACCTCGCTCCCGGGAGCGGAGGACGCCTCGCAGGCGGCGATCGACGACATCCTGGCCGCGGCAGCCCTCGTCCTGGTCAGCGGCGCGGCGGCGATAGTCGGCCTCATGCGGGGGCAGATGTGAGCGCGAGCGTCTCCGCCGTACAGTCGGGCTGGGTCCGCCATCGCCTGCCTCGGTCTCTGCACCCCGTGGCCTGGTGGCTCTGGGCGCTGGGCATCATGGCGACAGCGAGCCTCACGACGAACCCCCTCATCGAAGGGCTCTTGCTCGCGGGGACGACCTTCGTCGTGGTCTCCCGGCGCGACGACGGGCCATGGGCTCGTTCGTTCCGCCTCTACGCCGCCCTCGCGGCCGCCGTGTTCGTGCTGCGCATCGCCTACCGGCTCCTCTTCGGCGGCGGTGATGGGGACCACGTGCTGTTCACGCTGCCGCAGATCCCGCTTCCCGACATCGTCGCGGGCGTCCGGCTGCTGGGGCCCGTGTCGCTCGAGTCGCTCCTCTCCGGCGCGTACGACGGCCTGCGCCTCGCCACGATCATCGTCGCCGTCGGCGCAGCGAACTCCCTGGCCAGCCCACGACGTCTGCTGCGCAGCCTCCCGGCCGCCCTGTACGAGATCGGCACGGTCCTGGTCGTCGCCGTGACCGTCTTTCCCCAGCTCGCCGAGTCGTCGATGCGGGTCGGGCGTGCGAGACGCCTGCGGATTCCCAGCACGCCGTCACGCTCGTGGCGCGCCCGCGCACGCTTCGTCCGAGGCCTCGTCGTACCGGTCCTCGCGGACTCCCTCGACTCCGCGATCTCTCTCGCCGCATCGATGGACGCCCGGGGCTTCGGACGAGCCGACGGCGGCAGCCGGCGTCACCGGATCCTCGCGGCCATCACGGCCTTCGTGTCCCTCGTGTGCCTCATGCTCTTCGCGTACGACCTGGTCGCGGGGATCTTGCCAGCGTTGCGCCTGGGCTCGCTGGTGACCCTGCATCTTCGGGACCTCCTCGTCGTGCTGGGTCTCGTCGCCGCGTTCGTGAGCGTCCGACTGTCAGGTCACGGCGTACGGAGATCCCGGTACCGCCCGGACAGCTGGCGGCTGCCGGAACTGCTGACCGTCGCCTGCGGCCTCGCCCCGGTGGCAGCGATCATCGGCGTCGGTGCCGGACCCGAGGCCGCCGCGCTCTATCCGACGGTGCTTCCGGCGCTGGACATCCCGTCACTGCCCGTGGCGATGCTCCTCGCAACACTGGTCGCGCTCCTCCCCGCGGTCCTCACCCCTCCCGCCCTCACATCCGCCACGGAAGTCACCGCATGATCGAACTGCAGCACCTGAGCGTGACGTACGCCGACGCGGCGAGGCCCGTCCTGGACGACGTCAGCCTGCGCATCCGAGAGGGTGACCTCGCCCTGGTCGCCGGACCGACCGGCGGCGGCAAGTCCACGCTGCTCGGCTGCCTCACCAACCTCGTGCCCCGCTTCACCGGGGGAAGGCGCACCGGCAAGGTCCTCCTGGACGGCTCCGACATCACGATGACCGCGCCCCGCGACCTCGCCGACCGCATCGGCTATGTCGGTCAGAACCCGCTCGGGGGCTTCGTCACCGACACGGTCGAGTCGGAGCTGGCGTTCGGGATGGAGCAGCTCGGCGTCGATCCGAACCGGATGCGCGTGCGCGTCGAGGAGGTCCTGGATCTTCTCGGCATCACGGATCTCCGCCGGCGCGCGCTTCGTACGCTGTCCGGCGGGCAGCAGCAGAGGGTGGCCATCGCCTCGGTGCTCACCGCGCGACCACAGGTGCTGGTCCTCGACGAACCCACCTCCGCGCTCGACCCCGTCGCGGCCGAGGATGTCATGTCGCTGCTCCGAAGGCTCGTGCACGACCTCGGGCTCACCGTGGTCATGGCCGAGCACCGCATGGAGCGGGTCGTCGAGTTTTGCGACAGCGTGGTGCTCGTCAACGGCTCAGCCGTACTGGCCGGTGCACCCGGAGACATGCTCGCGGTGTCGCCGCTCGCTCCTCCCCTCGTGGAGCTCGGCCGTCGGTCCGGATGGTCACCGCTGCCGTTGACGATCCGGGACGGTCGACGCGCCGCTGCTGCCGAACGGGAGGCGTGGCGCGAGGACCCGCCGCTGCTGCCCGTACCCCGAACCGCCGTCGGTGACGGCCTGGTCGCCGACGGGATCGTCGTCATGTACGGCTCGGTGGTGGCTGTCCGTGCTGTCACGCTGGACGCGCGCGCGGGGCACGTCACGGCACTCGTGGGTCGTAACGGCTGCGGCAAGTCTTCACTGCTGTGGGCTTGTCACGGCGCGGGGAGTCGCAAGGCGGGAACCGTGACTGTCGCGGGGCATCCGTCGAGGCCGGGTGACATCGCCCTCGTCCCTCAGACCGCGTCCGACCTGCTCTACCTCGCGAGCGTCGCCGAGGAGCTCGATGTCGCCGATGCCGATGCCGATCTGCCGGCGGGATCGACCGGCGCGATCCTCGATGCGCTCGTCGCGGGGATCGACCGTGCCCAGCATCCCCGCGACCTGTCGGAGGGGCAGAAGCTGGCGCTCGTGCTGGCGGTCCAGCTCGCCCGCTCCCCCGAGGTCATACTCCTCGACGAGCCGACCCGTGGCCTCGACTACGGGGGCAAGGCCGCACTGACGCGGATCCTCCGCACGCTGGCGGACGCGGGTCGTACGGTCGTGGTCGCCACCCACGACGCCGAGTTCGTCGCGGCGACCTGCGACCAGGTCGTCGTCATGGCCGAAGGCGAGCTCGTCGATTCCGGACCGGCCAGGGACATCATCACCGGGTCCGCCATGCTGGCCACGCAGTGCGCCCGCGTGTACGCACCGGTCGAGGTGCTCACGGTCGCCGAGGTACTAGGAGCGAGGGCGGCCCGGTGACCACCGTCACGGAGGTCGACGTCTCGGCGCCCGAGGTCGAGGTCCGCGTCGGAGCACGTACGGGCGCGGTCCTGGCCGTGGCCTCCTTGGCGGGCCTCGTGCTGTTCATCTGGCCGCTGCTGATCCCCGTCCCGGCCGGATGGACCCACTCACAGGACGCACCGATGGTCTTCGCGGCGTTGGTTCCCATCATGGTCGTGCTCGTGCTCACCCAGCTGTCGGACGGCGGCATGGACACGCGAACGCTGGCTCTTCTGGGCGTCCTGTCTGCCATCAACGCGGCCCTGCGTCCCGCCCTCGGTGCGGGCACGGCCGGCATCGAGTCAGTCTTCTTCCTGCTCGTCCTCGGCGGCCGGGCGTTCGGCCCGGGCTTCGGCTTCATCCTCGGCACCACCTCGATGGCCGCCTCGGCGATGTTCACCGCGGGTGTCGGCCCATGGCTGCCATTCCAGATGCTCGCCGCCGGATGGATCGGGTTGGGCGCCGGTCTGCTTCCTGGGCGGGCCCGTGGGCGTGCAACGTTGGGGCAGCTCGCCATGCTCATCGTGTACGCGATCGCCGCGGCCTACTTCTACGGCGCGATCATGAACATGTGGTCCTGGCCGACGATCACGGGCATCTCCACGCCGGGCTACACAGGGCCCGCCGGCGGCCTCGACTACGTGCCTGGCGCTCCTTGGGTCGACAATCTCAGGCGCTTCGGTGCGTACACACTGCTGACCTCGACCGCTGGTTGGGACACCGGACGGGCCATCTGGACCGCCATCGCGCTGGCGGTTCTCGGCCGTCCCATCCTCGATGTCCTGCACCGGGCGGGCCGTCGAGCACGGCTTTCCTGAGTCACCCCAGAGCCGCTCGAGCCTTCGCCACCCAGGCCGGCTCCGTTCCGTGCCGCTGCGTCGGGATGGGCTGGCCGCCAGGAGCGCCTGGTAGTCGGGAAGAGCATCGCCGGCTGTTCCGTGGTTCCTACGTCGCGCATACCTGATCGTCGCACGCTTGCCTCCGCGAGCGAAGAGCGATGAGGTGGACCCATGACGGACGACTGGGGACCCCACGTGGTGAGCGCCGGTGCCGCGACCATCGTGGTGGACGTACCCGTCGGTACGCCGATGACCGGCTACGCAGCGCGCCTCTCGACCAGCACCGGGGTCCATGACCCGTTGACCGTACGGGCTCTCGTCATCGACGACATCGGGATCGTCGTCGTCGACTGCTGCGCGCTACGCAAGACGACGTGCGGCGAGCTGCGCGCCACACGACCCGCCGGGCTCCTCGACGTCGTCATCGCCGCCGCCCACACCCACTCCGGACCGTGCCTCACTCCTGGAGGCCTAGGAAGCTTCGCGCCTGACGTCCTGCACGCGGTCGAGAAGGCGTTCGTCGACGCGCTCACTACCGCCCGCCACCGGCGGACCCCGGTCACGGTTCGGTACGGGGAGCGCGCCGCCGTCGGCGTGGGACGGAACCGCCGTCACGACGACGTCGAGATCGACCCGCCCGTACAGGTCGTGTCCTTCGACGGAGCCGACGGCACGGTGGCCACACTGGTCACGTACCCCATGCACCCGGTCGTCCTCAGCGCCGCCAACACGCTCATCTCGGCCGACTACGTCGGCCCGCTCCGCGACATGGTCGAGGCGGCGCTTCCCGGGTCGATCTGCCTGTTCGCGCAGGGTTGTGCCGGCGACGTAAACGACGATCGGCACAC
>Ga0209538_1002141_pt1 | contig 10180 bp, 5 predicted proteins | sample BarGraNGADG00211_2_FD_184492 | JGI IMG/M metagenome (GOLD analysis project Ga0209538, IMG submission 184492) | Arctic peat soil microbial communities from Barrow, Alaska - Barrow Graham LP Ref core NGADG0004-211 (SPAdes) (version 2) | ecosystem: Environmental > Terrestrial > Soil > Wetlands >... | reverse complement strand
TGTTGCCACCCCGAATAATAATTCCAAATTATTATTGTTTGGCTGAATATTTGTTTTTGTTAACCTGTTTTATTTCATTCCAAAAATAATCGGAAATCCAAACACTACAATCAATATCCAGAGTAAATAAACTGGTAAGCATTTAGAGATGGTCATCTCCACTTTTTCAAGTTCCGACTTTTTGAAATTAATCTTGAACAAATCAATCATAATCAAAATTAAGTTGCCAAAAATCAAAATGTTAGAACCTAAAATTGCCAACCTGTTAGGCGTTAATCCATACTCACTCAACCGATAGAAAATCGCAGATAAAGCAATCAGGTTAATAATGAGAGTAATTATTGAAAGGATAAATAAAACCATTTTATTAAACTTCTGTTTTCTGCTTATTGAAGTTTCAGTAATCGAAAAGACGATAATCCCCATGACTCCTATCAGCATCACATTAAAAATCAATAAAAAATTTCTGTCGTTAAATGGATCTTTTGCTGAGAATGCCAAAGCTATCAGATAAATTACCAGGGTAACCAAGACCAAAGGACTAAAAATACTTGCTACAATAGGTGCAATTTTATTGGTCAATGTATTGTAATTTTTTATGAGGTAAGCAGTAACAACAGGCGCAGAGACTAAACCTATAAGTACGATATTATTAAAATAAAACTTTTCAATATTAATACCAATTGCCTGGAATAATCCAATAGTGATCCCCGTCAAAGCTCCTCCGGCTATCAGGATTATTGCTCCTAATATTGCCAGGTCACCATTATGCCTGATATATTCAATTCGTTTGCTTTTATCCTTTAAGTTAAAGTCAATAAAAACCAATCCGTAGGTGCACCACATTAATAAGGGCAAATGAATGTATGCCAGATTAATTGAAGCGCTATGTCTGACAGAAGGTAACAGGTTGATATATACTATAGAAACGATAAAGATCAGTATGGTTATAACAAGCCTTTTTTGGTTGAAATGTCTATTAATCCAGATGGCGTAAAATGTAAGCCCAAAGAAGACAATGATTCCTGCATTCTTCTCATAAAAAAAGAATTTTTTCAAATCAACATTAAACAGATCCGGAATTTTGATAAGAAATCCGGTTAAAAGACAAACAGCAATCATGACGAAAATCTCTGATCCGGAAAAACTTTTCATTTTGGCAGGTGCTCTGTCAAAATTCAATCGGCTTTTCCAGAATTTTGCTATTTCGGAATTCTCAATCTCAGGATAGATTTTTTCAAAACTTAATTCAAAAGACTTTCTGTCATCACGATAGAGTCTTTCAAGTACTTCCGGATTGTTGATGTTTTCTTTAATTTTGTCTGTCATGGGAAGGAGTTTTGTCTTGACTAAAATCAATAGTTACTATAAATTTAATCATTATCTTTTCAATTAACTAAAAACATTTCTAAACTTAGATTATGGGTTTCCCTGCTAACCAAATAACTTACTGACCTACTGACAATTTCTATTTTTTAAAAACCCACCCCCACCCCTTCATGGAGGATTTAAGAATGCATGTTATTACTTTAAGATGTTATTCTAACCCACCCCACCTACCCCCAAAAGCGGGAAACTTACTTACTTACTTTTCAATTAGTTTTTTTGCAATAAAAATTTTCCCTGTAATCATAATTGTCATTATTTTTAAATTTTTAAAAATCTTTTCATATAATTTTTCAAGCGATGGTATCTGGTCTCTGGTTGTTTTTGAATAAACATACTTGTTAAAAACAACCAACCCTCCAATCCTCAGTGCATTTTTGACACGAATCAGGAATTGCTCTGTTTCCAATTCTTCAGGAACTCTCATATCAATATAGACATCAATTATAATCAGGTCGTATTTTTTCTGACAATCTTCAAGAAATTGATCTGCACTGGCATGATGAATGGTTACATTTTTTAATAAATCAGTATGAAAATATTTTTCGCCAAGCTCTATTACTTTATTATCTATCTCGACTCCATCAATGATACAATCGCGTTTATATTTGTCTATAATCTCGGTGATACTACCTGTACCAAACCCAAGAATAAGTACATCATTAATCCCGTTCCAGTCCAGTTTTAATTTCCTGAATATTTTTTTAAACAAAGAATGAAGTGATCCGAAGGAGTAATTCGTATTTTCACTGTTTAATGAATATTTTCCGCCATAAAGAACAATCTCAAGAAGAGGGTTCCACAAACTATTGGTTATTTCAATAGTAACAGGGTATAAATAACTTAAAATATAATCCACTTTTTTCATCAACAGCAATAATACATTTTTTATTTTAAATGCTCACCAACCCACAGGTAGGCAAGGGGGACCCCTTCAGTCCCAAAACAGGAAATCTATTACCTATTATCAACAAAATAAATTTAAACTTAGATTCCGGATTCCCCTGCTAACTTACTAACTACTAACAATTTTTATTTATCAAATTTGATCTTTTTGAAATCAGCCAACCTTATGGCCTCTTTCCTGTATGTTTTGTGTGCCTCCTTTTCACCCTTGGCTTCACTTATGCGGCTAAGGCCAAAATAAGCGTTGGCCGCAAATTCATCTCCATACCCTCCATATAAGGAAATATCATTGATCCCTTTATTATAATATTGCTGAGCAAGTTCATTATCAAGATATTTGTTCTCCCGTAAGATCCCTTTTAAAATTATGAGCTGTGCCTGAAAATATTTATTTTCTGCTTCTTCAGGTAATATAAACTCTCAGGGTACTTATTCTCAAAGTTTAAATAGATCCATGCAAGTAAAGAACATGATTCAGATCTTAACACAACAGAGTTTTTCGCAGGAATCAAAATTGTACGTCCGACACAACGGGGTTTAATAGAGAGGCTTGGGAAGCACTTCAATCTTGCCAATCCCGGATTTCACTGGATTATTCCGGTTATCGACAAAATATATATAGTAAATGTTACCGAACAGATGGTAGATGCTGAGCCTCAGGAAATAATCACTAACGATAATCTTAATGCAAGTGTCGATGCGCAGGAAACAATGAATAAAGTGGTAAAAGCCGAAAATGAAAAAATTCATGCCGAAGGAGAAGCCGAAGCCATTAAACTGGTAAATGAAGCTGCAGATAAATATTTTGTCGGTAATGCCCAATTATTGAGAAAACTTGAGGCTCTTGAAACATCACTCGGAAATAATGCCAAGATTGTTGTTCCAACAGGAACCGAATTGGTAAATATCATCGGAGAGATGGCCGGAATAATTCCTTTAGACAAAAATAAAAAAGACAGCAAATAATTGAAGATCCTCACAGCAAAGAGCGAGTCATTACACCGGTTAATTCCGTTCACAGGATTGTACTAATGGCTATTGAGAGAGGCAAGCTTCAAAACCTTATTTTCGACAGGCAGGTTATGTTCAGCCACAGAGCTATGGCGGCAGTGCTGGGTGCGATTCTTAAACTGCCTCCTCTGAAACAGGCTCTTGCAAGTCAGCAATTCAAATCACGATATCTTGTTTCATTGATCAGAAGGCAGCAGGGAGACATTTCATAAGATCTCCCATCTCTCGCGCATTATTAAAGTCATAGTTATACGACCAGACTTATCTTGTATATTTCTATTTTTTAATGTACATTTGTATAGTTGATAGTCAAATTCGATATCCAAACCTGACTTAAATTCTTTTTGCTTTCGATGCTATGCATCTTTTGATCCATTAAACTGCCTGCCTATGAAAAAATGCTGGTAACACTTAAAGCTATTTTTTTTGCTCTGTCTTAAAGCGTTATGCTAATTTTTAACCTTAAAACTTCAAATTTATGACAAATAAACTTGCACTTATTGTTTCATCTCTAATTCACTGTAAAAAAGTAAAATTAGTCATGAAACTTACAACTATGCTGATATTGTTTGGAACAACTCAGGTCTTTGCTGCATCTTACATGCAGGATAACAGGACCAGATCCTTAAACAATTTAAATCCTGAAGATTTGCTTGTGTCTGTTACAATGCAAATCAGTTCACCTGGTCAGTTAGTTGAGAAAATGATTGCTGATTATAAAGCCGATGATCAACAAAAAACTGTTAAAGGTCTTATTACAGACTCAAACGGGCAGCCCATGCCTGGGGTAAATATTCTTGAAAAAGGAACAATTAATGGGGCTATTTCAGATATTGATGGTAAATTTTCCATCAATGTTCTTTCCGTAAATTCTGTTCTTGTTTTTTCTTTTATAGGATTTACTTCACAGGAAATAATAGTCAGATCACAGACTTTCATTAATGTTTCACTGGCTGAAAGTGCTATTGGCCTGGATGAAGTAGTTGTTACGGGTTATGGAACACAAAAAAAATACTCGGTTGTCGGTTCTATAACAACCATTAATCCGGTGAAATTGCAAATTGGAACAACTCGATCCCTGAGCAACAATTTGGCCGGGCAGCTTGCCGGGATTATAGGTGTACAGCGTTCCGGTGAACCAGGATACGATAATTCAAACTTCTGGATCCGGGGTATTAGTACCTTTGGCGGAAATAGAAATCCTCTTGTTCTGATTGATGGTATCGAACGTTCATTAGATAATGTAGATCCCGCAGAGATCGCTTCATTTTCTATTTTAAAAGATGCTTCAGCAAGTGCGGTTTATGGTGTTCGCGGAGCCAATGGTGTTATCCTTATCAATACTAAACGTGGAGAAATAGGCAAACCTAAAGTTACTGTTCGTGCGGAACAAGGGTTTACGCAACCAACTAAATTGCCTGTTTTTTTAGGTGCTGCAGACTATCTGGAAATAATGAACGGTATTCGTAAAGAAGCTGGACAGGAAGGTCTTTACAGCCAGGAACGTATCGATAATATAAGAAATAAAGTTGATCCAGATCTATATCCCGATGTTAATTGGGTAGATTTAATTACAAAGGATCAGGCATCAAATTCCCGTGTAAATTTTGATGTTTCGGGCGGTTCTGAAATCTTGCGTTATTCTATGGTCGCTTCCTTTTATAACGAAAATGGAATCATAGAACGGGATAAAACGCAAGAATGGGATTCTTCTCTAAAATTAAAACGATATAATGTTCGTTCCAATGTCGATATGAACCTGACACCAACCACCTTGTTACGGTTTAATATTGGAGGATTCATGCAAGACCGGAATGCTCCTGCCCAATCCATTGACGGATTGTTTAATGAAGCTTTTACCATTCCTCCATACGTTCATCCTGCAATATATTCCTCCGGAGAAATTCCCAGAACCCCACAACGTTCTAATCCATGGGCACTCGCAACTCAGACAGGTTATCAGAGAAACAGTGCAAGTAAAATAGAATCATTATTTTCCCTTGAACAAGATTTAAAATTCGTACTTCCCGGATTAAAAGTAAAAGGAATTTTCTCATTTGATCGATATTCAAATAACTCCGTGACCAGATCTAAAAATCCGGATTACTATAATCCAACAGTCGGCCGGGATGCAGACGGTAATTTATTGCTTGTAATTTCAGACTATGGACAAAAATTTTTAGGATATTCAACCGGCTCTGACTGGGGAAATAAAAGTACATATTTAGAAGCAAATTTTTCTTATGATCAAAATTTCGGGAACCATTATATAAATGCTATGTTTTTGTTTAACAGAAGGCAGTACGATGATGGTTCAAAACTTCCGTTTAGAAATCAGGGTATAGCAGGACGTGCTTCTTATTCTTATGCAAGGCGCTACATCGTAGAATTCAATTTTGGTTATAACGGGTCCGAAAATTTTGCTCGGGGAAAGCGTTATGGATTTTTCCCGTCCGTTGCAGCAGGTTGGTTGCTTTCAGAAGAGACATTTATGGAACAGTTTAAAAGGACTTTTTCGAAAATTAAACTAAGAGGCTCTTATGGTTTAGTGGGTAATGACAATCTGGGTGGACGTCGTTTTGCTTATATTACAACTATCGATGATACTGGTGGTTACAGATGGGGAGTAAATAATGATTATTATCGTGCCGGTCGATGGGAAGGCGATTATGGCAATCCAAATTTAACCTGGGAAACCGTTGTTAAAGCAAATCTGGGATTGGAATTAGGACTGTGGAACAGTATCGAATTTCAGGCCGATTTCTTTAAAGAAATGCGACGTGATATTTTTATGCAACGTAAAACGATACCTGGTTCAAGTGGATTTATAAACGCTCCTTGGGAAAACTTCGGAAAAGTCGACAATAAAGGAGTCGATATGTCAATAGATGTTAATAAACAAATTACAAACGATTTTTTCCTTTCTTTTCATGGAACTTTTACGTATGCAGTCAATAAAATAATTGAACAGGATGAGCCTCTCGCAGTAAAAGGAACCAATCGGTCATCAACAGGCAAATCTGTAGGTCAAATCTTTGGACTTATTACTGATGGACTTTTCACAAATGAGGATTTTGCCAATATTGAACAAGGGATCTTGGCTGAGAATGTTCCATTGCATACGTTTGGTCCGGTGCGTCCCGGAGATATTAAATACAAGGACATAAATTTGGATGGAAGGATTGATGCTTTGGACAATTGTGCTATTGGAGGAACTTATGACCCTCAGTTAGTATATGGTTTCGGCGCTAACCTTAGGTATAGAGATTTTGATTTTGGATTCTTTTTTCAAGGATTGGGAAAAACCTACAGAATTATTGGTGGTTCTAATTTTATTCCTGGAAGTGCGAACGGTTCAATGGGAAATATACTTGCAAATGTAGATGACCGATGGACTGTCGAAAATCCCCGACAGGATGTTTTCTATCCAAGATTATCCGATTATCAAAATGCTAACAACAATCAATCTTCTACATGGTGGCTGAGAGATATGAGTCTTCTGAGACTGAAAAATGTTGAGTTAGGATATAACTTTTCAAAAAGATTAGTGGCCAAAGCATATATGAAGAGTGCAAGAATATTTTTGAGAGGTTCAAATCTTTTGACTTTTTCTGGCTTTGATTTATGGGATCCCGAAGTTGATGTAAGTAATGGTCTTAAGTATCCAATCATGAAGTCATTATCTGCTGGATTAGTGATAGATTTTTAAACTTTTGGGTATTTTAATATTTTAGAAAATTAAATTATTATGAAAAAAATTAAATATATACTACTTCTGATATTTGTCAGTGTATTTTGTTCGTGTGAAAATTATTTGGACAAAATGCCTGATGATCAATTGACTTTGGAAATGGTGTTTAGTGATAAAGTACGGACTGAAGATTGGCTTGCCGGTATTTATACTAATATACCCGATCCTGTCTGGAGCTACGTTAGGGAAATTGCCTTTGATCCTTTATCCGATGACATGGCTCCTTCTACCGGTTGGGAACAATTTGGGTGGAGTGTGATTGCCAAGCAAACCGGGAACTGGAACCCTTCTTCCGATTGGAGTCCTCACTATTGGTCTGAACTTCCCAAAAGAATACGTTCTGCTTATATTTTAATTGATAACGTAAAAGCGAACGAAGCTCAAAAATTTACGGAGGAAGATGCTCAAAATATGAAATACGAAGCAAGGTTTCTAATCGCTTATTATTATTCATTGATGATCGACGTTTACGGGCCCATTCCTTTCAAACCCGGCCTTACATCAGCAGGTGCTTCGGGAGATAGCTTATTACTTGGGCAAACTCCTTTTGATGAAATTGTTGATTGGATCGATAATGAATTAAAAGAATTGTCGACTCTTCTTCCGCCATCTTACACTGAAAATGAAAAATATGGAAGGGCAACTTCAATTATGTGCCTGGCTGTGAGGGCAAGAATGTTGCTTTTTGCTGCTAGCCCGTTGGTTAACGGAAATGCGGACTATGAGGAATTCGTTAATAATAAAGGTGTAAAATTGTTCAACTCTACTTATGATCCGGGGAAATGGACAAAAGCGATGGATGCTTGTAAAGAGCTGATTACGACTGCTGAAACAAATGGCCATAAACTATATTATGAATATAATAGTGATGGCTCAATTGACCCTTTCCTTTCCTATCAAAACATGATGTTTAAAAAATCAACGGATGGGAATAACGAAATATTGTTCGCCCGCCCTGATTGTGATACAAGGTCTCGCAATGCACATTCAAATCCTCGCGGAACCGCCGGAAACGGTGGTTTAGGAGTTACTCAGTCATTGGTCGATGCTTTCTTTATGAAAAATGGCTTGGCAATTGATGATCCGAACTCCGGATATGTTGAAAAAGGATTTTCCGCGACATCCGAGATTAGAAACACGAATTGGATTGAGGTTCAAGGAAATGGACAGGTAACTTTACCCGGCACTTATAATATGTACTGTGGCCGCGAACCACGCTTTTATATTTCGGTTGTTTACAATGAATGCTGGCACAGAAGGGAAGGACGCACTACCAGATTTTATTATGGCGACTGGGACGGGGGACCAACCCATGATGCACCACAAAACGGGTATTTATTGCGAAAAGGAGTTCACCCCGATTTTGATCCAAGAAATGGGATTAATCCCTATCGTCCCGGAATTCTATATCGTTTGGGAGAAGCCTACCTGAATTATGCCGAAGCATTGAATGAGGTTGACCCTAATAATTCCGATATTTTAAAGTATGTTAATCTTATTCGGGAAAGAGGCGGTATCCCAGGATTGAAATCTGGTTTATCTCAAGACGAAATGAGACAAGCGATTCGTCGTGAACGTCGCGTTGAGCTGAATTGCGAAGGTATTCGATATCGTGATATTCGTCGTTGGAAAATAGGTGAACAAACTCTTGACGGAGATTTTTGGGGAATGAACTTCAGTGGAACAGAAAAAGATGATAATGAAAATAATCCCAAAGCATTTTTTAAAAGGAATGTATATCAACATCGTAAATTTGAAAAGAAAAATTATTGGTTTCCTGTGCCGCAAGAGGAAACAGATAAGAATCCTAATCTTGTTCAGAACCCATACTGGTAATAATTACACTTAAAAAGAACAATTTAATGGCTGGGTGTGTTTTGATTTTTAAACATACCCAGCTTTCATTTTTAACCGATTTAATTAAGAGACTGGACTCGTTAAACTGTTATTTTAACCCACTCCTAACCTCCCGTCCTTCGACCGGGACAAGCTCTCCAGGGAGGGGATCCTTATCCCGTTGTGCCGTTACACCATTACACCATTTCAACATATTCCTTCCCTGGCGGCGCCACTTCTTAAAACCGCAAACCTTAATTAAATTCACACGGTAAGTACCTCTGTTGCGGATTTTCGCCCGATTGCATCTACTGCAACAACTTTGAATTCCTTTCCCGAATGGATGTCATAGCTGAAAGGCTCATAAATTCTCGTCGTGAAAGTTTGGATCTTGTTTTAATTGAAGCCATAACAGGATAAGTTTAAATAAGATTAAGAACTTATTACAAATCTAATAAAACCAGCTTTAAATATGAATGAAATTTCAAGCTATTTTGGAAAACAAGTGTCATTTACCAGCTTTGGCAAGAGTAATTTGGCGTGAGGTGGATAATTATGTTACGCGTTAAGAAAATTTCATTCTTAATTCTACCTTCGTTTGTTCATTTCCTATTCTCCACTTCTCTCCTGCTCCTTCTCCTTCTTCCTGATTAAGTTCATAGCTGAATCCCTTTTCTGAGGAGTTCATAACCACGACTTTGAAAATAATAAGGTTTGCAAGTATCGATTCGGCTTTATATGCCGGAATCCGGGCAATTTTTCTGAACTTTGATAATGTAATTGATCCATTTTTCTCCAGATAATCCAACAGAGAATTTTCAACCTTACTAAACTTTACCAAAACTCCCGATCTCTTTTCCTTTTTTCGCCAGACCTGAAGCAAAACCCTGTTTGCTACAAGGTTCTGATCGTGGTTTCTGAAGTATGGCAGCCACTTTCCATTTTCATCTTTGGATTGATATGGTCTTTTATCTCCTTTCATCACCTCAACCTCAAGTATTGTTTTTCCTTCTGTAGTATGCTGTTTTGTTGTAAAAGTAATTTCAGGACGGCAAAAAAGGTGTGCAGCAGTATCAACCATATAACATTCCTCATCAGATTTAATTCCGGCTATAGAGCCATTATCCCGTACTCCGATAAGCAATCTGCCACCATTGCTGTTTGCAAAGGCTGTTAATGTCCTGGCAATCTTTCTGCTGTCTGAAACGCAGTATTTAAAATCAAGCTTTTGATTTTCACCCTCTGCTATTAACTTTTTCAGATAGCTATCCATATATATGGTTTTAGCTT
>Ga0209538_1002139_pt1 | contig 10184 bp, 13 predicted proteins | sample BarGraNGADG00211_2_FD_184492 | JGI IMG/M metagenome (GOLD analysis project Ga0209538, IMG submission 184492) | Arctic peat soil microbial communities from Barrow, Alaska - Barrow Graham LP Ref core NGADG0004-211 (SPAdes) (version 2) | ecosystem: Environmental > Terrestrial > Soil > Wetlands >... | reverse complement strand
TTGAATTTGATTTTGTGAATTAAGCTCACAGGTCTATAGGATAAAGTGATATCCTTAAAGTTAACATAAAACATACTTGTCATCCAATTGTAGAATTGATTTGAATTTTAAGACAGCCTCTTAGAGACATAAAGAATGATTATCAAAATTAGGTCATTTAGGAAACTGAATATTTAATCCCCATGATAGCATTTGATAAATTATACGCTAACCTAAATAAAAATAGCCTGTTTTTTTGTCCATTTTTTTGATGGTATATTTTGGGTCGTCCATTTTTATCAGGTTGATGTTTTAAAAGATCTAAATGTGAGTAGATCTCTCAATTTCCATTTTGACTCAGTAATTCCTGCTTCTCTTGCAGGTGTATTTTTACATTTAACGTTTCTTCCATCTTGGTATGTTAATCCAGCGTGCTCTCTACAGAAGTTAAAATGCGTGCAGTAGAGCACCATTCTATTTATCAAGCACGCTATTTTCTTCGAAAATCCTATTGTCTTCCTTGAGACTCTATTGTTGTCCTGCCTGAATGTTAAGTTCTGCCTTTCAAGTAAACTTGTTGATATCTCACTTTCTTCGATGTCTTTTCCAAACATGATCTTCTTGACAATCTTCTGTAGCTTCCCTCCCTTTCTCTTTTTGATTACCTGAGCATATCTCAAATCATCAGGAGGAGCAAGTTTTGGTTTCTTAGGCCTTCCTCTCTTCCCGGTTCTGGGGAACTCTTCTGTTTCTCCAAATTTTTTCAGAAGAGCTTTTGCATAAAATTCCAAACCATCAGAGACAAAAAGAGGCATTGATTCCGAAAGACATTTAGCCGTTGATTCCACTAATTCATCAGCAACATACTGTTTTCTTGGGCCTATAGCAAAAGCAACTATTAACCTACAACCTGGTGCAAAAGCTACCCACATCCAGGGGCCATCATCTTCGTAATTTTCCATTCTTGGGACTATTTTTTTTTGATTATTACCCATATCTCATCCATTTCTATCTTGGGTACATCCAAATCTTTCATCAAATTCTCATTTACCTTATCACAGCTTTCTGCTGCGCGATCTAACCACCTGCGTACAGTAGGTGGCGTTATACCCAATACATCAGCAATAGCCTCTTCACTCATCCCTTTCATGGCCATTTTCAAAGCTAAATCAATGACAGATTCCTCTTTACGGAGATCATAGTAGAATGTGCCTGTATGGTCATTGAATACTTTGCCACAGTGGCGACAGATGTATTTTCTAACCTTTTCCCCACGACTTACAGAAGTTCCATTTCCGACAATATTGCCTTCACCAGTAAGACCATAAGATTTGCACGAATGATTTGGACAAGCAACGTCAGTGAATTGTGGTTTAGGACCTCGTTTCCCCATAAATGGGATTATATCATTTATATTATATAATATCAACTCAATGTAAATTGACGACTATATTTTGCCTTTTTTGGTATTCTACATCCTATAGGAATCTACGATATATGGCCGATTACATCGTTATCAGACAGCAAAAAAAGGTAAGATAAGTATAGGCATATAGAATTGAAATTTATAAAAATAAATCAGGTGTCAAAATCTATTTTTACCCTAGCACCAATTGACACCATATATGGCACCAGAGGAAAACAAGATCAGAGTTACAGCCAGAATATCAAAAGATCTTGACACCAGAATACACCGATTCTATAACAACATGGCACCGGCTATAATAGAAGCCCTTGAGCTACTCGCCGCAAGCAAGGACGGCACACTATCACCAAATGGCACCAATGGGAATACACAAGACACTAATAAGGACACCAACGAAATGATGGCGCAACTCGTTGACAAAGACAAGACAATCGGTGACAAAGAGAAAGTTATTGGTGACTTAGAGCGCCAACTCGGTGACAAGGTGAAAAATATCAGTGACAAGGAAAGAGAAATCGAGTTTTTGAAAGGACAGATTACAATAAAAGATCAACAACTCGATAAGCAGGCGTTTTCTTTGCAGTCAGTAATTCAGGAGAATAGCAGGTTAAATGTTAAGTTGCTTCGAGAGGCACCGGCAGAAAAGAAAAAACCGTTTTGGAAGTTTTGGTAAGGACCGGATGATACACCGACAAAACTATCATCTCAGCTAACTGTTATATAATTTAAAAACTATATAATTAATCATGTTAGAAGAAGAGGAATACGAAAAAATAAATAATGAATTTCTAATAGCTTGCGGAATGGGCCACACTATAAAAAACAAAATGCCCGTAACAGAGTTTGAATTAGAATTTGAAAAAGTTAATGACGAGTTTAAAAACGCCACCGGCACAGCATCAAAAATGATTAAGAAAGGGTTTTGATAAATTCCGCATTTGCTTTAACTGCCTTCGCTTTCCCCTTTTCAATTTCACTTTTCCTGCTTTCAATTGGATTTCTAATTCTGAGATATTCCTCGACGAGTCCCGGACTTGATGTCAGCCAACCTTTCAGGCATATGTCTTCTCCACCTTCCCCGAAGTTTTCGAAGAGCATCTTCACGCGGTCCCATGTCTGCTGAGGAACGTCGACATTAAAATCGTAATAGTCTTTTCCTGTCAACAGGCTCCGGCCTACATAAACCAAACATAGGCTAGCTATTGCCTTTTCTTTTTTTGCCTTCTTGAATGCTATCTCGACTTTTACAGGGAGTTCTAAGAAAGGAAAATCTAAATCCAAATCAGGCACAAACAAAGCTTTTTTCCCTTCGATATCGAAAATACGATCTTTTTTAACTGCTTTTTCTCCAACTCTAGCTATAATGTGAACTACCACCAGCTAAAGCATGGTGGCTTCCTGGTTCATCCCTCAGACTTTTGTCTACAAGTCCCCAGGCCCATCCCCTGCGTTCCGCAGGTGTCAGACTGAAATTAGATTTTGATCGATGAGTGAGAATTTTTTAATGTTAATTGCAGCATTAATGTCTCTATCATGTATTGTGCTGCAAGTCGGGCATTGCTACTCCCTATCCTTCAACATCAAAGTAGAGTTTCTATATCCGCAAACATTACAGAGTTTAGAGGATGGCTCAAACCTTCTATTCTCAGAATAGTTTTCCCTAGCCATTCTGCTTTGTACTCTAGTTTAGTTACAAACAGTACTTCACCAACTGGATCAGAAAATCATCTAGCTTCATTCCGATTTCAAAATACTTTTCTGTTAAATATTTGAAATCGTAATGGGGATAGATGATTTTCTGATCCAGTTGGTGAAGTACTGTACAAAGCTACTCCAGCCCGCATCACTTATTGCTTGAGCAAGGCAGTGATTCTTAACCATGCCTTTAACATTCAGAGTTTCAAGAGCGATTGCTTGGTTCTCGCTGACTAATCTAAAAGAGAGTTTGCTCTGGAAATCGTTTCTCTGATTTGTTATTTTCTCATGGAGTGCTGCAAGTCTCTGTTTTGCTTTTACCCTGTTCTCAGAACCCTTTACTTTCTTGCTGACTCTCCTCTGAAGCACTTTAAGTCTCTCGAGAGAGTTTTTCAAATACTTGGGGTTCTCAATCTTTTCTCCGGTAGAAAGTACAGCAAAATCTTTGATACCAACGTCTACACCAACAGTGGTTAACGCAGAGAAGACTTGTTTAGTTGGAAGTTCATTATTGTTTTCAACTAAGATACTGATGTAGAATTTTCCTGTGCTCGATTTTGAAACGGTAGCTGCTTTAAGCGCTCCTTCAAATGATCTATGAAGCACAGCTTTTACTGCTCCTATTTTCGGAAGCTTAACTGTACAGTTTTCAAAATCTACAGAGTAGTGCTGGGGTACAGGGAATGACTGCATCGGATTCTTTTTAGATTTGAAATTAGGGAATCCCATCTTTTCTCTAAAAAATCTAGTAAATGCGGATTCAACCTGTTTAGTCATGCCCTGAAGCGACTGGGAGTTTACTTCTCCTAACCACGGATTATGTACTTTAAGAGTTGGGATTAATTTGTTTAAGTCAAACCTTGAAATTGATTTACCAGTTTGCTCATATGTTTTAGTTTTCTGATCAAGTGCCCAGTTATAGACAAACCTACAGCTACCTATGTGCTGATTCAATTGACCAGCCTGGACAGTTGTTAGATAGAGCCTAAACTTGAACGCTTTCATCATACAAGTATTAATACGCTTTACCGACTTATATAGTTTCTGGTAGACATTAACTACTATGCGAGGTTCTGCTTCATCTCCACGCTAAAGCATCGGAGTTTTCGCGACCTCTGCACTCCACTTTCGATAAAAAGATACATTTTCTTTTTCGCCGTTGACGGTTCCTATTAGTATTTCCATGTTAATTATCCCCTGAAATTGTTTCCATTGTGACAGGATTAATTTTACCTTGTGTAATTTCATCAAACACCGTTTTAATACACTTATTTTGATGATAGGCAGCTGTGCGTAACTTTTGCCATGCCTCAAAACTAACACGAACGTGCTTATCTGGTGTCTTATCTATTTTAATTCTCATAATAAGTAACACGTCAATATGTTATATAAATGTTTGTCAGTTGTAATTAAAAAAGGTTACCACATAAAAAGTACACTTGATAACAAATCAAACGCTGCGATTAAGTCAAATATAAACAGAGTTGCATCACCTAAACCCACCAACAGTCTAAACCCAGTGTTACAGAATTCTGTAAAACCGACTTTAGAAAGTAAACCTGTAGAAAAATCCAAAAATGAACCAGTGAATGTTCAAAAAGAAATCGCAAAAGCGTCTGGGATATCGCATGACACAATCTCAAAAGTTAAAAAATTACTCGAAAAAACTCCAGAAGAAGTAAAACAAAACTTAGAACAGAGTATCTTTTCTTATTTGTTGCAGGCTCGGGGATCATCACCTTTTGCCATCTTTTCTAGTATCTCGTCTGTTAGATCTTCTTCGTTTTTTAATTCCGGGTGATAATACTGAATAACTCTAAAGAGCTCGTTATCTGTGAGTTTATGCATATCTTCGCCTGTCGTTTTCAATAGTTTCTCAACAGTTTTAAAGTTCGGGGCATGTTCTTTTTTGAGGTTTTCCAGTTCCTTTCTTATTCCCGTGATTTGCATTTCATCAAGTCCTTAAGTTCCTCAATTTCTTTTTTAAGGTCGTCTAGCTCTGCATCCTTTAATATCGCGTTCTGAGCTTGCAAGGCCTGTATGAGAGCCCTAATATAGCCTATTTTTATGCTATCCCCGTCTGCAGGCCTGAACCTTTTAGCTTTTAGTCTGTCCCGAAGCTGTGCTATAAGTGCCGAATTCACAGAAATGAGAGAATCACGAGAAGAAAAATCCTGAATATTAGTTGTCATATTGCTCCCGATCTTGAAAGTTTTGATTTATAAACAAGTGGCGCTTATCTGTCATTTTTTGATTTACGTTTTTGAGTCGCCGGTTATTGTTTTATGATTTTGTAATTTTTGCGAAATTTATAATTAATATTAGTTTTAAGTTTATAAAGTTCACGCTATTTACGGGGAAGAAGGCAGAAAGCTCCTATGCTTTAGCTAGGAGATGAATGCCGTCAACATTAACACACCCGCTTTTTAAGTTTACCCAGTACTTATATATACGGGTAAAGCGTATATAACAATGTGTTAAAAGCCTATAAATATAGACTAAAACCCTCCTCCAACCAAAAAACGCTGATAGAAAAGCACATTGGTAGCTGTAGGTTTGTCTATAATTGGGCACTTGACACAAAAATTAGAACATATGAGCAAACAGGTAAATCCATCAGTCATTTCGATTTGGATAAACTTCTACCGGCACTTAAGATAGAAAAGTCATTCTTGAAAGAAGTTAATTCACAGTCTCTTCAAGGTATGACTAAACATGTAGATATCGCATTCACTAAATTTTTTAGAGAAAAGACCGGATTTCCTAACTTTAAATCTAAAAAGAACCAAGTTCAATCTTTCCCTGTACCTCAATACTATACTGTAGATTTTGAGAACAGTACCGTAAAGCTTCCGAAAATTGGAGCAATTAAAGCGGTTCTTCATAGAAGTTTTAAAGGTATTTTAAGAACTGCAACTGTCTCAAAAACATGTACTGGGAAGTTTTTCATTAGTATTTTAGTGGAAAATAATGAGGAACTTTCAACAAAACAGAAATACTCAGAATCGAATGTGGTAGGAATTGATGTAGGTATAAAGGATTTTGCAGTTCTTTCGAATGGTGAAAAAGTAGCAAATCCAAAATACCTCAAAAACTCTCTTAAAAGAATGAAATGTTTGCAGAAACGAGTATCAAAGAAAGTTAAAGGTTCTAATAACCACAATAAAGCAAGACAACATCTCTCAAAAATCCATGAAACTATTAGCAATCAGAGAAATAATTTCCAACATCAACTCTCTTTTAGACTAATCAGCGAGAACCAAGCTATATCGTTGGAAACTCTGAATGTCAAAGGTATGGTAAAGAATCACTGTTTAGCTCAATGTATTTCAGATGCAGGATGGTCTTCTTTTGTTGATAAATTAACGTATAAAGCTGAGTGGCTAGGAAAATCCATTCTTAGAATAGGAAGATTTGAACCATCATCTAAACTGTGTAATGTTTGTGGATATCACAATGGTAATTTGACATTGAAGGATAGGGAATGGCAATGCCCAACTTGCAGTACAGTCCACGACAGAGACATTAATGCTGCAATTAACATTAAGAAATTCTCTCTCCTTGATCAAAATCTAATTTCAGTCTGACACCTGCGGAACGCAGGGGATGAGCCTAGGGACTTGTTCTCAAAAGAGAAAGGTATGAACTAGGAAGCCACGATGCTTTAGCTAGTGGTAGTTCACAAGAAAGATAGAGTAATTACAGTACTTCACCAACTGGATCAGAAAATCATCTAGCTTCATTCCAATTTCAAAATACTTTTCTGTTAAATGTTTGAAATCGTAATGGGGATAGATGATTTTCTGATCCAGTTGGTGAAGTACTGAATTAGAAGGCGCTGTTTTGGAGTGCATGAAGAAAAAGAATATAGTCCAGCTGATAACATTTTTGCGGCTTTTAGCCTGGATAGAGTCCACTTAAAAACCTTAGAATTTTTAAGCGTTTCTTTGTTTCTCTTTTTCGTCAGAACCGCCATATTAAAGTCCCCTAGAACTCAGCATTATAGCAGCCGTAAGGGCCTGGAGTTTATCGTCCGAGCCTTTAGTATCGGGGGGATAATCTTTATTAAAAACTCTAAATAATCTAAAAAGGTGTCTCTATCGCTTGTGATATCAGCTTCTTTTAAAGCTATTCCCTTAAGAACCCCACGAACGATCCCGGCACGCGTGGCGCGTTCTTGTAAATAAGTAAGTCTTTCGATTTCGTGTATAAAGTCTGGGTATTGTTTCCACTCACTCAAAGTTTTTTCAGTTAAGTTAAGCTCTACCGACACTTCTTTCTGTGTATGCAGGCCTGTTGATATCAGTCTCGCGGCAGCTTTACGTGCAGAAGACCACTTAAAAACTTCACGCTTTTTAGCACTTTTTCTATATACTTTTTCCGGGGCTGCCATACATAAAACACCTTATATTAAATTATAATAATTAAATGAGTTACCCTTATATATTCATTTCCTGATTTTTTTGGGGGATTGCAGGAAACACAGTTTCCGGCTCGTTCTTTTGTTGACAGCCACAGCCAAATTAACATGTTCGTGCGGGAACGAACTCTCTACTTTTGAAGAAATGTGAAGAAATGTGTATGAAATAAGGGTATTTCACAAAAGAACCGGAAGCCGGAGACTTTTAATTAACAATCGAGTTCACCACAAAATAGTATTTTCGGGGGTTAGGCATATAAAATTCGGAAAAAATCGAACGTTTTTACCCGAGTTTGGTCTAGTAAAACGTAAGTTGTAAGCACGATGAAGAAATAAAACATTCGGTTTTGTTCGAAATTTCCGAGTGAGTTAAGGACGTTTTTAGGAAGTTAGATTCCACTTGACTATATATAGTCTATATATAATCATGAAAGGTAATAGATGAAACGTTGCAAAAAACACTGGCTGTTGTCTCCATGCTAAAATAGAATACTTTTTAGTGGTTTTTGTCTTACATTAGGATAGAAGTGCGACAAGAAGCTGTAACTGGGATTGCGAATCAATCCGCCCCCTATCCGTTTAGGGTGTCCCTATTGTAGCATGCGTTTCTGGTTAACGGGAAGGTATGAAGCCTACAGGACAACGTGGAGAAGAATAGAACCCTGATCTGTTTAATCTGCAAGGGAAATAACGCCATGGAGAAGCAAACGCTGAATCATCGTAAGGATCGTTATGATGGACAAGTGAAAACAGGGTGATACACTTGGGCCAAAATGGCATGGAATCAGGCTATCCTGGTTTTTACACAGGATGGCAAACGGACATGCGGTTCCCGGTCTACAGATGGCTCCTACAGCGCCAAAAAAAAAAAAAAAAAAAAAAAAAAAAAAAATATCTCAGTTACGGAACTTGGTAATCCGTATGCACTCCTTACGAGGTATGAAAGTCGCGAGACCTACAAATGGTGTAGACGGGAGAGGATGTTTCAAAAAGCGAATGCCTGCCTGTAATGGGCAGGATAGAGGTTTATGCTTCGGCCCGAAAGGGCGCTGAATTGAAACAGGTGTTTCACGGCAATGAAAGGAGGTAAACCAGTGAAAGTGCAGCATTCAACGACGCCTCGTAGCGAGAAGCGCACTGACCGGAACCTTGCCAATCAATGGAATTCAATTGACTGGAACGTAGTTAAACTCCGAGTTAACCGGCTACAGACCCGAATTGCAAAGGCAACACACAACAAAAACTGGAATCTGGTAAAAAGGCTCAGCCACTTACTGACTCATTCGCACTCTGCTAAACTGCTCGCAGTGCGGATAGTTACACAAAACCATGGCAAACGAACTGCTGGCGTCGACGGACAACTCTGGACTACCGCGTCTAACAAGATGCTAGCAGCACTTAGTCTCTCAGACCATCATTATCGAGCACATCCATTACGCCGTATATATATCCCCAAACCAGGAAAATCCACCAAACGTCCTCTCTCTATCCCTACTATGAGTGACCGAGCTATACAAGCACTTTACGCTCTAGCTCTTCAGCCTGTAGCAGAAACTACTGCTGACACTCGATCCTTCGGTTTTCGTCTTTTTAAATGTGCACAAGATGCATCAACATATGCATTCCTATGCCTTTTTAAGGATACATCAAGCCCCTGGATCCTAGAAGGAGACATCAAAGGATGCTTTGATAACATTTCCCATTCCTGGCTCAAGAATAACATCCCAACTGATAAGTCGATTCTGTCCCAATTCCTGAAATCCGGTTTCATTTTTGATGACGCCTTCTACCATACCGATAAAGGTGCACCACAAGGAGCGATAATCTCTCCCCTCCTTGCGAACATGACATTAGACGGAATAGAAAAAATCCTTGAAGAGCGTTTTCCAAAAATGAAAGTACATTTCATACGCTATTCCGATGACTTTCTGGTCACGGTTCCATCAAAGGAAATAGCAGATGAAGTGCGCGAAATCATCCGTGATTTTCTGGCAATCAGAGGCCTTGAACTCTCTCCTGAGAAGACAGTAATCACTCACATTGACAGCGGGTTTGACTTTCTTGGGTGGAACTTCCGAAAATATAAAGGAAAACTTCTGATTAAGCCATCCCAAAAATCAATCAAATCGATTACTCAAAAGCTCAAGACTATAGTCAGTAAGGCTAAAGCATGGACACAGGATGAACTCATCAAAACCCTTAACCCGGTAATCATAGGATGGGCGAACTATCACCGTCACATAGTGGCTAAGGATACTTTCCGAAAACTTGATTCATATTTATGGGAAATCACTTGGCGATGGGGAAAGTGGAGACATTCCAATAAAGGTCACAAATGGATTGTAAACAAATATTGGACCTCTGAAGGTGCTCGAAACTGGATATTTCGGACAAAAGAGACTAAACTTCTGAGATTTTCAGATGCCCAAATCCGCCGACATTCGCTACCCAAACTTGATGCCAACCCCTACGTTAACAGGAACTATTTCCTTGAAAGAAAGGCTCGCATCAAAAAGCATACACCATGGATTCAAACCAGACTTCCATTTTTCATTTGAAGCCGCCTGAAAAGGTTGTGAAATGCGCGAGCGAACTGCGGTGAAAGTCGCACGGTTCGTTCCTGGAAGGGAGGGAAAGAGTAATCTTTCCTTCCTATTCAACGGT
>Ga0209538_1002137_pt1 | contig 10185 bp, 8 predicted proteins | sample BarGraNGADG00211_2_FD_184492 | JGI IMG/M metagenome (GOLD analysis project Ga0209538, IMG submission 184492) | Arctic peat soil microbial communities from Barrow, Alaska - Barrow Graham LP Ref core NGADG0004-211 (SPAdes) (version 2) | ecosystem: Environmental > Terrestrial > Soil > Wetlands >... | reverse complement strand
CACACGGTCTTCCCCTCCGATCGCAGTTGCGCGTTCACCCCTTCGTTCCCAACACCAACCGCCCAGCGGACTGCTTCCCGGCCGCTCTCCTGGGCCTCTTCGCCCGCCCGCTTCGCCCGGCCAGCGAGGACCGTCGCCCAGACCGCGACGCCGACCGCTGCGAAGGACCCGAATGCCTGAATCCAGTCGGTCACGAGGGGAGCGTCAGACATCGGAGCGCCCCCGGAACATGGCCCCCACGCTACGGGTGTCAGGGTTCCGCACCCAGGTCGCCGCACCGACCCGGGCGGCTACCGGGAACAACCTGCGAACACAGCGCCAGCGGGCGAAGCAGCGGCTCGGCGGGTAGACGGCCCCGCCCTGGTGCTGTTGACTGGAGGTGCACGGACGGTCGTCTGCACTGGGAAACCATGGCACCCGCGAATGCGGCTCAAGCCGACCGACGTGCGTCACAGGGTCGCCACCCACGGGTGAGCGGCCTTTGTGGTCTCTGCCCACGGGTGCACCTTCAGGCCGTACGAGGTGTACCGCGTCGAACTGGTGCCATAGGTCCACACGCAGGGCAGCATCTCCAGCAGGTACCGCGTCTCCGTGTTCCCGAAGGCGTCTGGTTCGAACGCCTGAAACGTGGCGGACGCCGCGAGGTCGGCAACCTGGAGCATCTCTATGCGGTTTGGCTGGTCGATCTGCCCTCCGCCCTCCGCGAGGTACTCCCACGCGACGGTGGTGCGCCCGCCCTGGGCCCTGAGGTTGGCCTCGTACTGCCGAAGTTTCGCGATCCTGAATCGGATGATGTGCGCGAGCGTGTAGTCGAGGCAGGCGCGCTCCCCACGCGCGAGCCAGGACAGCCGCTCCAGCAGGAGCCGGAAGGTGTAGAGGTACGCCTGGTCGTCGTTGAGTCGCCTGGCTTCCGCGAGGGCGTCCTTGCAGACGATCACGGAGATGACCCTGAACATGTCCGCTTCGCCGAGCGACTTGCAGGCGTGGAGGCGCTGAGCGTGGCTCTTTAGGTTCTGGAAGTGAAGGGTGTCTCCGGGCCGTCGGTCGAGGTCGGCACGGAGAGCCGCGAGCCAGTCTGCGGCGGCACCGAGGTCGTCATCCTCCATCACGGCGGCGCTGAGCACGAAGGTCTTGCTGGCCTTCGGGGAGTGGCCCCTTTGGCCAGCCTCATCGATGAAGGCGTGAAGCCGCCTTCTTGGGGCGGCGCTCACGACGGGGGCGGGTTCCGAGTGCATGCGTGGAGTGTGGCAGGACCTCTCGACACCGCTGAGCACCCGAGGGCTCCGCCGTGGTCTCGCGCTGCCAGCGAATCAGGTTCGTGGTCGCGTCAATCGCTGTGCCCGTTGGGCGTAGTCAGGCGGGTTCCCGCAGGTGATCGACCAGACGACACCGTCAGGCTTCCTCCGTGACCGCCCCCCTTGTAGTTGGAGGGGTTCTACCCCTGAAGACTGACCAGTTCAGGCCCGGGAGCCCCGACTCGCAGGACCCGCATGGCGACCACGGGGCGCCCGCTCGACGGCCGCCAAGCAACGCGGCCGCTGACCGGGAGGACTGCCCTCGCAAGCCCCCTACGAGCGCCTGAGACCTATACAGGAACCTTTCGCATGTCCGAGGACCCTGTGACCGCTACGGTTCGGGTGACAGACCTCCACCCCGGGAGCGCAACACATGGCCTCGCAGAACCCCTTCTACGCGCGCCCCACCGAAGCCGAGTGGAAGGCCAACCGGCTCAAGGGCACCGCAGGCGCGATGGCACTGACCGTCGTGGTGTCCCTGGCCCTCCACTGGGTCGCCCGGGCAGTCATCGGGTTCATAGCCGAAGCGACCGAACACGGCAACCCGCTGCAGACGTGGTCTCCCGAGAGACTCGCAGCCCTGAACCAGATGGTCCCGTGGCTGTCCCTCGGGCTGCCCGTCGTTATCGCACTCATCGTCTCCACGTTCACCGCGGCGCGGGCATGGAGCAGTCTCACACCCGCCACCTCGTACGCACCTGGGATCCGGTGGGGGGATGCCGTCGGCAAGCCCGTGGTCATTGGCACGTTTCTCTACCTCGGGCTGTTTGCCACCTTCGGGGGCCAGTACCTCACCTGGGTGTAAGCGGGAGGTGGCGGACTACCCCAGAACCTCTCGTAGCATCACTTCGAGCATGCTTTCTCGCATCGCTTGAGGTATAGTCTCCAGCATCATCTGTTCAAGGAGGAGACATGTCCGACAAGGTCCGCGAAAACCGCGCTCGACGCGCCGCCGCTCGGCAGGGGCTCGCCCTGCAGAAGTCCCGCCGTCGCGACCCCCGCGCTCTCGGGTACGACAGTTACCGCTTCGTCGACATCGCAACCAACTCGGTCGGGTACGGCGGCGGCGGCGGCGACGGCGCGGCGGGCTACAGCCTCGATCTCGATGACGTCGAGAAGTACCTGGACATCACCGAAGGATCCACGGGAGCCGCTAGGTGACTGGCCTACCGGTCGCCGGTGCCCTTCCGCAGTCTCGATGCGCCCGGGTTCTGGTTCTGCCGCCCGTCGGTTCGCGGTCTACGGCGCCTCCTAGTCGAGCACTCGGCCGAGAAACGGCTCAGTAGTACTCACGGATGTAGCCGAGGGCTTTCTCGAAGACCTCGCTGTCGCGGATCTTGAACTTGACGTAGAGGGTCTTGCGGAGCGCCTGCTGCACCAGGCGGTCGCCCTCGTGGGTGCTCTGCCAGCCCTCGAAGCGGACCGAGCGGACCACTTCGTCGACATCGTTGACGACCCGCTCGACGATGATCGGCGTCTGGTTGTCCTTCAGCGACTCGAAGAGTTCGGTCAGCGCCGCCTTGCCGCGCTCCTCGCGCGGGACCTCGGCGACCTCCTTCTCCGCCGCGACGGTGTCGCGGGCCAGGGCGAACAGTTCCTTGAGGAAGTCGAGGCTGGCCTGCTGGCCGTGGGCGTACTTCTCGCGCAACTGGTTCAGGCGCTTGCCGAGTTCGACGAATGCCGGGTTGTTCAGGTGCTTGGCGATCCTCGCGGTGATGAGCCGCTCGATCTCCTCCATGGTCGCGCCCTGGGACTGGCCGCTCATCAGGTCTTCGATGACCTGCGCGTCCAAGACGATGGTTTCCAGGTCCGTGCGCGGCACCTCGACGTGGACATGCTCATTGATGAGTTCGATCGTCTTGGCGCCGAGGGCGTGCCACACCAGGCGACCCGCGACATCAGCGGGCCGGACCGACTCGTAGACGTCCGTGAGCCAGCGGTAGTCCGCCTCGTGCGGGGTCAGGATCGGGTCGGGGCTCAGCGTCTCCCACAACTGGCCGACGACGCTGTAGGCCAGGCCGAACGCATCCTTGCGGGCGTCGTCGGCGATGGCGGCCTGGGCCTGGATGAGGCCCTCGTAGCCGCCCACGCTGCGGTCGACGCCCGGGAAGAACGACAGCGCGGCCATGATGGCGGGAGCCAACTGGCCGCGCAGTTCGGCGATGTTGCTGATGGCCTGCTGGACGCTCGTGTCGTCGAACTCGAACGCCTTGGCCACGTCGTCGAAAACACCGAGGTAGTCGACGATCAGGCCGTGGGTCTTGTTCGGTGGGTAGACCCGGTTCGTGCGCGTGATCGCCTGAAGCAGGGTGTGCTCCCTCAGCGGCTTGTCGAGGTACTGGGCGTAGAGGATCGGTGCGTCGAAGCCGGTAAGCAACTTGGCCGTGACGATGACGATCTTCAACGGGTCGGCCGGATCGTTGAACCGGGCGACGATGCGCTCCAACTCCTCGCGATCCGGGGTGTGCTGGCGCCACGCCTGCGGGTCACGGGCGTCCTTGCTCATCACGACGGTAGTCGCCTCAGGCCCGAGGATCTTGTCCAGTTCCTGCTTGTAGGCCACGCAGGTCGGCTTGTCGTAGACGACGACCTGGGCCTTGAAGCCCTGCGGCTCGACCTTCTCGGTGAAGTGCTCGGCGATGTCCGCGGCGACCTTGCGGACGCGCTCAGGGGACTTGATCAGGCTCTCCAGCGACGCCGCCCGCTTCGACAGCACGGTCTTGTCACCCTCGGACAGCCGGTTCTCGACGGCCAACTCCTCGAAGGCGGTATCGATGGCGTCCTCGTCGACGTGGATCTCACTCAGGCGCGGCTCGAAGTGCAACGGAAGCGTGGCACCATCACGGATGGCGTCCGCGTTGGTGTACCGGGACAGGTAGCCGCCCTCGTCCTGCGCCGACCCGAACCAGACGAACGTGTTGCGGTCACGCTTGTTGATCGGCGTGCCGGTCAGGCCGAACAGGAACGCGTTCGGCAGCGCCTCGCGCATCTTGCGGCCAAAGTCGCCCTCCTGGGACCGGTGCGCCTCGTCGACCATCGCGATGATGTTGCTGCGGTCGTCGAGCACGCCCGGGGCCTCACCGAACTTGTGGATGGTCGTGATGATGACCTTCCGCGCACCCGTCGCCAGCAGGGTCTGGAGTTCCTTGCGACTGTCGGCCGAGACCAAGTTCGGCACATCGGTGGCGTTGAACGTCCCGGTGATCTGCGTGTCGAGGTCGACGCGGTCCACGACGATGACCACGGTCGGGTTCGTCAACCCGGCGCTCGCGCGCAACTTCAGCGCTGTGAAGACCATGAGCAGGGACTTGCCTGACCCCTGGAAGTGCCAGATCAGGCCCTGCTTGACCTCGCCAAGGAGCACCCGCTCCACGATCAGGTTGGCCGCCTGGAACTGCTGGAACCGGGCGATGATCTTGATCTTGCGGTGCTTCTTATCGGTCGCGAACAGGGTGAAGAAGCGCAGGAAGTCCCGCACCACGCCAGGGTCCAGGAGTCCCTCCACGGCCTGCTGAACGGCAGCCAACCCCACCTTGACCGGCGCGTCGTCGGGCTCTTCGTCGCGCCAGGGGCCCCACAGATCGACGGGCATCCCGACCGTGCCGTAGCGGAAGTCCTTGCCCTCCGTCGCGAACGAGAGCACGTTCGGCACGAAGAACATCGGCACGTTGCGCTCGTAGTCCTCGCCAATCTGCGCGGCCGCATCGATCCACGTGTAGGCGGGACGCACCGGCGACTTGGCCTCACCTACCACCAGCGGGAAGCCGTTGCACCACAACACCAGGTCGAACCGGCGCTCGACGCGCCCCTGCGTGAAGGTGACCTCGGTCGACACCATCCACTGGTTTGCCGACGGATCCGGGTCGTCGAAGTCGATCAGCCGGACCGTGGTGTGTGAGGCACCGGGCCCGAACGGCATCGACTTGGCACCGCTCAGCCACGCGGCGAACTCCTCGTTGGCAACAACCGGGTTCGCACTGTGTCGGGCGCTCAGGACGATGGCCCGCAACTGGTGAAGAACCTCGTCGGCCCTCTTCGGTTCTTCAGCGATCTCCGGGTTCAGCCGGACCAGCGCCGCAGTGACCTGCTGCTCGAGAAGCACCTGGCCCGTGTTGCGCGGCAACTGGTACCCCGCCACGAACGGAACGTCCACGGTCGTCAACACGTCGCGGACGTAGTCGCGGACCGAGTTCGCCTCGTTGAACGTCATGCGGCACCCCCGAAGACCTGGGCAAGGACAGAACGCCGGACAGCAATCGCTGCTTCTGCTCGCACAACAGCCTGCTCCGTGACTCGGTCGGTCGCGTTCAACCTGGCTACCAGCGATAGTTCGTGCGGCGTCTTGCGCACCCTCAGGGCTTTCGCACTTGCCATCGTCAACTTCGGCTTGACGGTGGTGTTGATAACGGAGTCCAAGTTGTAGTGCATCAGTGAGTAGTGCAGCCATTCCAGGCTCACGCCTGTAGCGCGCAGGACGTGGGCGTGGTTATTGACCCAGGCTGGCCCTGAGATCCGGTAAGCGATCGGGCGCTCATCCCATGCCGCAAGCCCGAATCCGTCTTCGCAAAGCAGCACGAGCGGCTCATCGAAGAGCGCCTCGTCGATCGAATCTATCCGCCCACTCGCCCCATAGTACGGGACCGTTCCGCGTCGCTTCGCGCGTTCGCTCTCCTTGAGGGGGACTCGACGAGAGTCGAGGAACTGGGCGACGTCGTTAAGCCGCACCGCATCCGCACTAGAGGGGTCGGAGAACGCCCGCAACTGGATGCGGAAGCAGGCATGAGCCTTCCTAGAAAGGTGGATCGCCGCCTCGCGCTCGCGCTCCGCAGCCCACAAGAGGTCAGCGATGCGCTTCTGCTCGTCGAGGGGCGGGAGGGCGAACTCGAAGGACGATAGGTCGCGCCAGTTGGTGCGCGGCGACAGGGACCCGGCAGAGGTACCGAGCGCGTGGTCGTAGAAGTCGTCGCTTCGCACTAGGAAGGGCAGGAATGCCGAGAGCATCTGCGTCGGGTCTGGCTCGAAGGTGAGGATGTCACCAGAGCAGATGGCGTCGAACTCGGCGTAGGCGACCTTGCGCTGGTAGGCACGGCGCTTTCCGAAGAGGGTCTGGCCGGGTCGGACGCGGCGGGTGAAGGTCGTTCCGCTTGCGAGGTTCCCCCACCGTTGGATCTTCAGTTCGCCGGGGTCGAGGTGCTCCATCGCGATGACGCGGTCGATGCCAACGTCCGCGGGATCCTTGACCGTGATGTTGACGTTGTTGACGACGTCACCGAGGGTGACGCGCCGCCAGGTGCTCCTGTCGAGGTCGAGGTTCACCGAGCCGACTCCGGTCGGAGCATGGTGAGGACGTCGGCAACGGCGCGCTCTGCTTCGTCGGCGGCACTCCGCCAGGCGCCCAGAGCACTGCTCAGGTCGGGCCGACTGGCGTCGTCGCCGTCGATCGCCCGCGCCCCGGCGACGTGCTGCGGGATGGCCAGGGTGTAGCCCTTCTGGGCGATCTGGTCCAGGGTGGCGACGGCCGCGAAGCCCGGCTCGTCCGTGAAGGCCTCGTAGGCGTCGAGGATCTTCTTCTGGTGCCACTGCCGCAGGAACGACTGCGCGGACTCGCGGGCGTACTCGGTGACGGCGTTGATGAACAGCACCTTGCCGCGGTGCACGGCGGGCTTCCGGGCGCGGAGTGTGATGACGACGGCTTCCATGGGTGAGTTGTAGAACAGTCCGGGGCCGAGGCCCAGCACGCACTCGATGAGGTCGGACTTCACCAGCGCTTCGCGCAGGGCGGCCTCTTCGCGGCGGAACAGGACGCCGTGTGGGAAGAGGATGGCGGCGCGGCCGGTCGTGGGGTCGAGGCTCTTGGCGATGTGCTGGAAGAAGGCGTAGTCGGCGCGGCCCTGGGGTGGTGTGCCCCAGATGTTGCGACCGTAAGGGTCTTGGGTGAAGGCGCCTCGGTTCCAGGACTTGATCGAGTACGGCGGGTTGGCCAGGACGACGTCGAAGGTGCGGAGGGCGCCGTGTGTGTCCTTGAAGTGCGGGCTGGCCAGGACGTCGCCGTGGGCGATGTGTCCGTCGGCGATGCCGTGCAGGAACAGGTTCATGCGGGCGATGGCCGAGGTCCCGTAGTTGAGTTCCTGGCCGTACAGGCGCAGGTTGCGCCATTCCTTTCCCTGACGTCGAAGTTCCGCCGCGGTGGAGATGAGCATCCCGCCGGTGCCGCAGGTGGGGTCGTAGACCGACTCGCCGGGTTCGGGCCTGAGCATCATCGTCATCAGATGCACGAGGGTGCGGTTGGTGTAGAACTCCTGGGCGGTGTGGCCGGAGTCGTCGGCGAACCTCTTGATGAGGTACTCGTAGCCCTGACCGAGTCCGTCTTCCGGCAGGTTCGTCACCGAGAGCGTCTTGGCGGAGAAGTGCTCGATGAGGTCGTTGAGGGTGGCATCGGGGAGCAGGTTGGTGTTGCCCCAGTCGCCATCGCCGAAGACGCCGTGGAGGGTGTCCGGGTTCGCGGTCTCGATGGCCCGCATGGCACGCAGGATGGCCGGGCCGACGTTCTGGGTGACCTTGCGGATGTCGTCCCAGTGGGCACCGTCGGGGATCGCGAAGCGGTGGTTCTCCGGCAGGTCGGCGAGTACCTCGTCGCCGTAGATCTCCATCGCGGCGGCGTGTTCCTCGTCGTACACGTCGGAGAGTCGCTTGAGGAAGACGAGCGGGAAGATGAACTGCTTGTAGTCTCCCGCGTCGATGAGGCCGCGGAGCAGGACGGCAGCGCCCCAGAGGTAGGTCTCCAGGTCGCGCTGGGTGATGCGGCGGGTGCTCACGCGGTCGCCTCGCTCGCCGACAGGCCCCACTTGGCCAGTTCCACCTCGAGGGCCGCACGGGTCTGCGTGGCGGCCTCCTGGGCGTGCTCCAGGTCCGCCAGCGCCTGCTCCAGGGTGACGCCGTCGCCGTGGTCGACGGGCGCGACGTACAGCGGGATGTTCAGGCTGAAGCCGTTGGCCACGACCTCGCTCAGGTCGGCTACGTGGGCCATGCCGGGCTGGTCGGCGAACCTGCGGTAGACGTCCTGGAGGGTCGCGGCGTGATCGGGTTCCAGGGTGTTCTGGTTGCGGCCGCGCTTGAACAGGGCTTCCCCGTTGACGAGCAGGATTCGTCCGCTCGTGGACGTCGGCTTGCTGGTGCGCAGGATCAGGACGCTGGCGGCCAGGCCGGTGCCGTAGAAGAGGTTCGGGGCGAGGCCGATGACGGCCTCGACGCGGTCGGCGCGCAGCAGGTGCTCGCGGATGCGCCCTTCGGCGCCGCCACGAAACAGGGCCCCTTGAGGCAGGACGACCGCTATGCGCCCCGTGGAGGGCTTGGCCGAAGCGAGCATGTGCTGGACCCAGGCCCAGTCGGCGTACCCCTTGGGTGGTACACCGCCCTGGGTGTGGCGGCCCCACCGGTCGGACGCCCACGCCTCCGCGCCCCAGTTCTTCAACGAGAACGGCGGGTTGGCAATGACGCAGTCGAACTGGGCGAGCCGGTTGCCCGTGTAGAAGGCGGGATCGCGCAAGGTGTCCCCGCGGACGATGTGGAAGTCCTCAACACCGTGCAGGAACAGGTTCATCCGCGCTATGCCCGAGGTGGCCAGGACCTTCTCCTGGCCGTACAACTTGCCCCACAGGGTCTGCGGACGGCCACCGTTGCCCTTGACGTGCTCGATGACCTCGATCAACATGCCGCCAGTGCCGCAGGCAGGGTCGTAGATCGTCTCGCCCTCCTGCGGGTCGAGGATGTCCACGAGCAGGCGCACGACCTCGCGCGGGGTGTAGTACTCCCCGGCCTTCTTGTTCGACTGATCGGCGAACCGCTTGATCAGGTACTCGTACGCCTGACCGAACACGTCCGGCGGCACGGCGGCGTTGGTGAGGGCCTTGGACGAGAAGTGCTCGATGAGGTCCCGCAGACGGGCGTCGGACAACTTGTCCTTGTTGGTCCAGGGCGCGTTGCCAAAGATCCCGTAAAGGGTGTCCTGGTTGGCGGTCTCGATGCCGCGGAACGCCGTGGCGAGGGCTTGCCCGACGTTCTGCGTGCGCTGGCGCACGTCGTCCCACAGGCACCCGGCAGGGATCCTGAACCGATGGTTCTCCGCGAAGGCCGCGAACTCGTGGTCACCACCAGACTCAGCCAGTGCGTGCCCGTACTCCTCGAGGTACACGTCGCTGATCCGCTTGAAGAACATCAGGGGGAAGATGAACGCCTTGAAGTCAGCCTGATCGATCGCGCCCCGCAACAGGTCAGCCGCCGCGGCGAGGTACTGCTCCAGGTCCGACAGGCTCAGCGGCGCCGCCGCCTTCGGGATCAGCGAGAGCGCCAGGGCGCGCGCTTCATCCTCGTTCACGACGTCCCTTCGGGCGGTCTGTTGGGCGGCCCTTGGAGCCTAGCCGCGCCGTCCGAGGTTCGGCCGCAGGCCGCGCTGGGGTCTCGAGCCACGACGGTGCAGGCAGGTGCAGCCAGATGTCGTGGCGTGGCCGGTCAGTGGCCGAAGACGTGCGGGTGCGGGAGGGCCTCAACCGCCTGGGCTTCGAGGTACCCAACGACGAGCACGCCATCCTGATCGTCGCCCACGCGGCTGCCGCCGAACTCGGCATCTCACGACTCACCCTGGACCAGTTGTTGTGGTGGCCGGTCACCGAAGAGACCTAGCCCCGACCACACCGACAGAGCGGGCGAAGGACCGTCACGCCGCGTCTACTCGCCGCGGCGTCGACGCCACTAGAGTGGTTCCACGATCAACAAGCGTCGATGGCGGGCTGCGTTACCGCAGGTCAGAGTTGGTGGCTCACTCCCACTCGATGGTGCCCGGCGGCTTGCTGGTCACGTCCAGCACCACGCGGTTGACCTCGGGAACCTCGTT
>Ga0209538_1002136_pt1 | contig 10194 bp, 12 predicted proteins | sample BarGraNGADG00211_2_FD_184492 | JGI IMG/M metagenome (GOLD analysis project Ga0209538, IMG submission 184492) | Arctic peat soil microbial communities from Barrow, Alaska - Barrow Graham LP Ref core NGADG0004-211 (SPAdes) (version 2) | ecosystem: Environmental > Terrestrial > Soil > Wetlands >... | reverse complement strand
CTCGGTCCCGCGGCGCAGGAGCATCACCTCGCCCGCGTCGGTGACCGGCAGGCAGGTGACCACGAGGCGCGGGTTGACGTACGCGACGTAGCCGCACGCGTCACAGGCGAGCCGCTCGCGGTCCTCACCGGGCGGCATCCCGAGGTGAAGCGAAGCGCCGCATCGCGAGCAGTGGTTGAGCGTGGCCGCGAGCCACGCCGGGACGCCGCGACCGGCGCCCACGTCCACCGTCGGCTGCGGGAGGCTCGTCTCGTCGATCGAGCGAAGGTCGGAGAGGCCGACCGTGGTCGGGGGCTGGCGCGTCCCGTGGCTCATGCGGTCACCACCAGCCACGCGGCGGCAAGCAGGAGTGCGTAGAGGATCACGCCGACGGCAACCCAGGCCAGCCGGAAGCGGCCCTTCGTGGCGTCCACGGGCATCCAGGCCCAGGCCGAACGCCAGATCCGGACGATCGCGTCCGCGTTCGCGATCGCGAGGAGCGGCGCCGCGATCAGGACGCACAGCTTGATGAGGGGGTTTCCGAGCGCCACGCCCATCTCCAGGGCCGTGATCGCCACCGTCCCGAGGATGAGCGCAGGGGCGGAGAGCAGCACGTAGTGCTTCTGGAGCGGCGTGGGCCTCACCTCCGGGACGCTCCGCGGCGGCAGCCCGGCGAGGGATGCCGGGACGCCGGTCGACGCATGCGCGAGCCCCGCGGGCGGGAGTCCCGGGTCGACGGTCACGCCAGCGGCTCCGCGTTGCTCTCGTCGTCGAGGACGCCCGCCGTCTGCGCGGCGCGGTACTCCGCCAGCCGCGCCGCCAGCGCCTCGTCGGAGAGCGCGAGGATCGCGGCGGCCAGCAGCGCCGCGTTCTCCGCGTTCCCGATCGCGACGGTCGCGACGGGGATTCCACGCGGCATCTGGACGATCGAGAGCAGCGAGTCCAGGCCACCGAGATGCTGCGTCGGGATCGGCACGCCGATCACCGGCAGCTGCGTCTTCGCGGCAAGCATTCCCGGCAGGTGGGCGGCGCCGCCGGCCCCGGCCACGATCACCCGGATCCCGCGCCCCGCCGCCGTCTCCGCGTACCGGAACAGGTGGTCCGGTGTCCGGTGGGCGGACACGACCCGCAGCTCGCACGGCACCCCCAGCTCGTCGAGGAGCACCTTCGCCTTCTCGAGGATCGGGAAGTCGCTCCGACTTCCACCCACGATCCCGACACGCGGCCCGTTCGCGACGCCAGCTGCGGTCATGTCGCTCCCTTACTGACCCTGCGCTTTCGTGTAGCCCGGCTCACCGGCGAACACGTGGAGCTTCTCAATGTGCGTCCAGGCGAACCGTTCGCCCACGCGCGACACGAGGCCGGTGATCTCGGCGTCCGAGGCCGCGGCGCCATCCTCCCGTGCGACGAAGCGCGCGCGCAGGAGGCCGACGCTGTCCGGTGCGAGCCCGGTGGCCGGGTACACCATCGTGCCGCGGCTCGAGATCATCTCGAGCCTGAGCACGTCCCCGGCAAGGCGTTCCAGGATCGCGCCCGCGGCGTCGGCCGGCTCCCACGTCTCGAGGAAGAGGTCGACCCCGACGGTCGTGCGCGGGACGGCCGCGCTCACCGCCGCGCCGTACGACCAATGGGGCCGCTGCGTCGCCTTGCCCGACGGTCGCTCTGCCCCGCTGCGCGGCGGCACGGTCGACGGCTGGCGGCCGAGGTTCGCAATGATCGCGTCCGTGAAGCCGGTCGTGGAGGCGGCCTGTTCGACATCGCCGCCGGTCTGGCGGGCCAGGTCCTGGGTGACCGCCTTCCCTTCCTCCAGCGTCACGAGGACCGCGTCCTCGATCCGGTCCGCAACGTCCGACTCGTGGAGATGGCGGAGCATCATCAGCGAGCTGAGGACCAGCGCGGTCGGGTTGATGACGTCCTTGCCGGCGTACTTCGGCGCCGAGCCGTGGACCGCCTCGAAGATCGCGACGTCGTCGCCGTAGTTGCCGGACGGCGCGAAGCCCAGCCCGCCGACCAGCCCCGACGCCAGGTCGCTGATGATGTCGCCGTTGAGGTTCGTGGTCACCACGACGTCGAACTGGGCCGGGTTCTTGGCCATCTGGTGGGCCACGTTGTCGATGATGAGGTGCTCGGCGACGATCTCCGGGTACTCGGCGGAGAGTTCCTCGAAGACTCGTTTGAAGAGGCCCTCGGTGAGCTTCATGATGTTCGCCTTGGTGGCGCAGGTGACTTTGCGGCGCCCCTCGCGGCGGGCCAGCTCGAACGCGTAGCGAATGATCTTCTCGCTGCCCTTGCGGCTGATGACCTTCAGGCACTGCGCCACATCTGGCGTCTGCATGTGCTCGATGCCGGCGTACAGGTCCTCGACGTTCTCGCGGACGATGATCATGTCGACGCCCTCGCCCGCGTAGCGGGTGGGGACACCGGGCAACTCGTGCGCCGGCCGGACGTTCGCGTAGGTCTCGAACAGCTTGCGGAGCGTGACGTTCGCGCTCTTCTCGCCGAACCCGACCGGCGTTTCGAGGGGACCCTTGAGGACCACGCGGGTCCGCGCGATCGAGTCGCGGGTCGGCTGCGGCACGCCGGAAGTGTCGCCGCGCTTGAATACCTCGGCGCCGGCCTCGGCCATCTCCCAGTCGATGGCGACGCCGGCCGCCGCGATGATCCGCTGCGCGGATCGAACCACTTCCGGGCCGACCCCGTCGCCGGGGATGACGGTGACGCGATGGGGCTGACCTGGCATGGGGACGGATCTCCTGTGCGGGATCTGGGCGCGGTGCGGCTGCTGGTGCGGCGTGTCGCCCGTGTGGCGGGTCGCCGGTTGGGCGTGTCGCGGATTCTGCCCCATCGCAGGGTCGCGCGGGAATACCCGGGGGCGGCGCGGAGCGGCGGACGACCCTCAGCTCCCGACGAGCGCCGCTGCGCGTGCCCGGACGGCGGGGTGGTGCGCGTGCCACGCCTCCCAGGTGACCTCCGCCCAGCGGCGCACGGCCTCCGGAACGGCCGCCGGATCGGTGACCGCGGCGACATCCAGCACGGTCATCGCATACCGACCCGCCGGCGACTCGAGGCGCGAGAACGTGCGCGCCCCCGCCAGCAGCTGCTGCTTCGCCCGGATCCCGTCCGCCGGCGATCGCCCACGCTCCAGGATCAGGCACAGGCTCACCAGGTGAACCCAGACCGACTGGATCGCGCGGCGCTCTGCGAGGCCCGGGTGCTGGACGGCATACACGTCCACGGCGAGCGGCTGGACGGCGACAATAGCGGGGCCGGCGAACGAGCGCGCCTGGAACTCGCCCCAGGCCGCCCAGCAGCCCGGGCTGGCGCCGATATACGCGTGGGTGGGCCCCTCGATATCGGGCACCATGGCCCCGCACCCGGGGCAGTTCATGAGCATGCCGCGGTCATCCGCCATCGGCGCCCGCCTCCGGCGTGGTCTTGTCGGTCGGCATGACCTCGACAGCGTGGCCCGGGGAGTCGAGGCCGGGCCCTTCCGCTGCCATCGCTTCCGCCGTCGCCGCATCCGGGACTTCGACGACGATTGACAGTCCGGCAGGCAACCGGTCGCTCACCTCCACCGGAGCTTCGCCAGGGCAGCCCGCCCCCGGGCCAGTGCAGTTTCGACGTCAGGCGCCCCGACCACTGTCAGGTGCCCCATCTTTCGGCGCTCGAAGACCGTGCGCTTGTCGTAGACGTGGAGGTGGGTAAGCGGGTCGGCCAGCGCCGCCCCGGCGCCCTCCATCCGGGCATCCCGCGGCTCCCCCGTCCCGAGGAGGTTGACCATCGCCGTGGGCCCGCGAGCGGCCGGGTCGCCCAGCGGGAGCCCACAGATCGCCCGGACGTGCTGCTCGAACTGGCTGGTCCGCGCGCCTTCGATGGTCCAGTGGCCGCTGTTGTGAACCCGCGGGGCAAGCTCGTTGACGGCGAGCGTTCCGTCCCGGAGGAGAAACAGCTCGGCTGTGACGACGCCGACCGCCCCGAGCGCCTGGGTGATCCGCGTCCCCAGCGCCCGGGCGGCGTTCGCGACCACGTCGGGTATCGGCGCCGGAGCGACGGACTCCACGAGGATGCCCGCGTCGTGGCGATTCCGGGCAACCGGGAAGGCGGCCTGCCTGCCGTCGAGCGCCCGCGCCGTGATGACGGACAGCTCGGCGGCGAAGTCGAGCTCGCGCTCGACGAGCAGCGGCGTGCCGGGCGGCCGGCCGAGGCGCTCGAGGGCGCCGGGGATCTCGTCCGGCGCGCCGATCCGGACCTGGCTGCGGCCGTCGTAGCCGCCGATCGGCGCCTTCAGGCGGAGCGGTGTGCCGAGGTCGGCGGCGGCTGCGCGGAGCCCGGCCTCGTCCGTCACATCGCGCCAGGGGGCGGTGGCGATCCCCAGCGAGGCGACGAAGCGGCGCTCGGACAGCCGGTCCTGGGTCATCCGCAGTGCGTACGCGCCCGGGCGGACCGGGACGCCGGTGGCTTCGACGGCGTCGATGAGCGCAGCGTCGACGTGCTCGAGCTCGTACGTAACGACGTCGGCGCCCCGCGCCAGCTCCAGGGCCGCGGCCGCGTCGTTGTAGGCGCCGACCACGACCCGGTCGGCGATCGCAGCTGCCGGGCACGCCGGGTCCGGGTCCATGACCACAATCCGATAGCCCATTGAGCGAGCCGCGAACCCCAGCATGCGTCCCAGCTGCCCGCCACCCAGGATGCCGATGGTGCCGCCTGGCGGGATCGGGGCGACCTTCGCCGACGGCGACGGCCGGGGGTCGACCGCGGGCACGAACTCGGCGTCGGGCACGAACTCGGCGTCGGGCACGAACTCGGCGTCGGCCGCAACGACGCGGCGGGTGATCCTCATCGCCCGAGTGTACGGTCGGGAGCCGCACGTCGGGCTGCGCGCGCCGGCTCATTGACCCCTGGATGAGCGCGCCGCCTTTGCTCTGGTCCGGCATTGCCCACGATTCTCCGCCCTTTCGTTTCGGCGGTCGGGTTCGTTCGGGCGGTCCGGCGTCTCCGCCTCCGCGCCGCCCCGAAAGGCACCGCTCTTGCCGCCTGGAGCTGGGCCTCGCGACAATCCTTGCGTAACCGGCGCAGTAGTCTTGCGGAATGGATACGCTCCGCGCCCGCGCCCTGCTGCGATCGACGGTGATCGGCGTCGCTGCCCTCGGCGGCGCGACCGCGCTCGTTGCCCTCCTCCAGAACGGCCTCAGCGTCCCCAACCCGTCGGCGGTCTACATTCTTGCGGTGGCGGTGGTGGCCCTCGTCGGCGGCCGCGTGGCCGTGCTGCTGGCGGCCGTCGCCTCCTTCCTCCTCTACGACCTTTTCTTCGTCGACCCGCGCTTCACGTTCACCGCCAGCGACCCCGGAGAGTGGCTCAACCTCGTCCTCCTCCTCGCTGTCGGCCTGCTCGTGGGCCAGATGGCGGCCCTGCTCCGGATTCGCCAGGAGACCGCCGTCGCCCGGGAGCGCGAGGCGCGGGCTCTCTTCTCCGTGAGCCGCGAGCTGGCGACCCGGACCTCCACCGTGGAGGCCCTGCCGCGGGTCGTCGAGATCCTCCGCCACGAGGCCCGGCTCTCCCGGGCATGGATCGCTCTGGAGGACGGCGGGCCGCGTCGCCGCCCCGTCGCCGACACCGACCCGGGAGCGCCCGTGGCCGAGCCTCCCGGCCACCGAGTCCTGCGCCGCCGACCCGGAGACGAGCCCGCCGAGTGGGTCGCCGTCCACACCGGCCTGGGCCTTGTGCCGGAGCGTCGGAGCCCCACCGGGGTGGCCTATCGCGTCGGCATCGAGGCCGGCGGCCGCACCCTCGGCCTGCTGTGCGCGTTGCGACGGCGCGAAGACGGCCGCCCTGACGCCACCGAGACGCGCCTGCTCGCCGCCGTCGCCGACCAGGTGGGCCAGGCCCTGGAGCAGGACCGCCTGGCTGCGGCGGCCCGGGACGCTGACATCGCGCGGGAGAGCGATGCCCTCAAGAGCGCGCTCCTCGACTCAGTCTCCCACGACCTGCGCACGCCGCTGGCCTCGATCCGGGCGGCGGCCGGCAGCCTCATGGACGAGGAGGTGGAGCTCGGGATCGAGGATCGTCGAGCCGCGGCGAAGATGATCGACGGCGAGGCCGATCACTTGAACCGGGTCGTGACGAACCTGCTGGACCTGAGCCGTGTGGAGGCCGGGGGGCTGCGCGTGGAGCGCGAAGTCTACGACCTCGCAGACCTGCTCGAGCCAACACTCGAGCGCGCGCGGCCGAGACTCACCCACCACGAGCTGGAGGTGGCGCTCGGGGGCGTCCCGCCCGTGGAGGTCGACGCGGTGCTCCTGGACCAGGTGCTGGCCAACCTCCTCGAGAACGTCGCCAAGTACACGCCGCCGGGGACGCTCGTCCGGGTGGGCGCGCGGGACCTGGCGGGCGAGGAGCTCGTCCGGATCACCGTCGAGGATGCGGGGCCGGGCGCGCCGGACACGGCGCTGCCGCACCTGTTCGAGAAGTTCTACCGGGTGCCCGGGCGATCGGCCGGCTCGCGGAGCGGGACTGGCGTGGGCCTGGCCGTCGTGCGCGGCCTGACTGAGGCTCTCGGCGGCCGCGTCGCGGCCCGACGGTCGCAACTGGGCGGCCTGGCCGTGGACGTCGACGTGCCGGCGGCCCGGCCGCCAGAGGAAGAGGAGACCGCCCGGTGAGCGGCGAAACGCCGGACGGCACGACGCCGATCCTCATCGTGGAGGACGACGAGGCCACCCGCACGGCCCTGGGGCGCGACCTGAGCGCCCGGGGCTTCGACGTGGAAGAGGCTCCCGACGGTCGGGCGGCCCTCCGGCGCTGGGAGATCCGCCGGCCGGCACTCGTTCTCCTGGACCTGGGGCTTCCCGACATGGACGGCGTCGCGGTCCTGCGCCGGATCCGGCGGGAGGCGACGACGCCAGTCGTCATCCTCTCGGTCCGGGACGCCGAGGCGGCGAAGATCGAAGCCCTGGAGTCCGGCGCCGACGACTACCTGACGAAGCCCTTCTCCACCGGCGAGCTTCTGGCGCGGATCCGGGCCGTGCTGCGTCGCGCCGCGGGCCCCGCTGCGGATGCTGGCGGGCGGGTCGTGGTGGGCCCGCTGATCCTGGACCCCCTGGCCCACCGGGTGACCGTCCACGGCGAAGTGGTCCCCCTGACCCCGCGCGAGTTCGGGATCCTGGCCGTCTTCCTCGCCCATCAGGACGGCCTGGTCACCCGCGGACGGCTCCTCCGGGCGGTGTGGGGCCAGGCCTACCAGGGCGAGCATCACTACGTCCACGTCTTCGTGAGCCAGCTTCGCCGCAAGATCGCCGTGGCCGATCCCGCGGGGGAGCTGCGCGACCTCGTGACCGCGGAGCCCGGCGTCGGCTACCGGGTCCGCGCGGCGAAAACGCCGCCCGGCTGAGGAGGCCGCCCGGGCTGGCCCCGGCTGACCTGAGCGCTTCTTGAGCGGCAACTGGCCCCCGGGCAGCGCCGCCTCTTGGGGGCCGGGCGGACGATCGGTCCGTGAACCACAGCAGCGTCGATCCCGTAAGCGCGGCCAGCCGCGCACTGGAGCGGGAGGTCGCCCTCGTCGAGAGCGCCATCGAGATGGTGGCGGAAGGCCATGCGTCGCGGATGCAGCTCGGCGGCCTCTCCTTCGGCGACGCGCTCCTGGACCAAGCCCGACGCATGGGCGCCGCGCGCCGCGTCCGAGTGACACCGCGATGGGGGCTCGGCGAGGAGGGCCTCGCCCTGGTCTTCGAGCCGGCGGACGCCGACGCGGACACGGGGGTGCCGCATGCCTGATCGCCGCCTCCTCCTCGTCGAGGATGACGAGGCGCTGCGGTCGATTGAGGCGCGCCACCTCCGGGCCCGCGGCTGGGTGGTCACCGAGGCCTCATCGGCCGAGGAGGCCGCCATGGCCCTCGCGACGGGCCCCCGTCCGTCGCTCGTCCTTCTCGACATCAACCTGCCAGGGGGGACCGGTTGGGACCTGCTCCGAGGGGGCGCCCTCGGTGGCCTCGAGGCCCCACCAGTCGTCGTCGTGACGGCGACGACCATCGGCCCGCGGCGGCTCCGTGACTTCGGCGTCGCCGGCTACCTGCCCAAGCCGTTCGCGCTCGAGACGCTCCTCGAAGTGTGCGAGCGGTTCCTTTCGCATCCGAGTCCAACCCCGGACGGCGGGGCCGGCGCGGATGCCGCGCCCGAACCCACGTTGGAGGACGGTGGATGACCGACCTGACGATCCTGCTCATCGGCGCCGGCTGCGCGCTGTTCTTCACCGGACTGCTGGCCCTGTGCGACCGGGTGCGCGGATGAACGTCCTCGACCTGGTGGCCGGCCTGGCGGCCGCAGCCATCTTCATCTACCTGCTCTGGGCGCTGCTCCGACCGGAGGACTTCTGATCGTGCCCACCGGCGATTTCCTCACCCTGGGCGCGTTCTGCGTCGCAATCTTCGTCATCACGCCGCTCCTCGGCGGGTACATCGCCCGTGTCATGGAGGGCGAACGAACCTTCCTGAGCCCGGTCCTGCGCCCGGTCGAGCGCGCGGTCTACCGGGTCTCCGGAATCGACGAGAAGGCCGAACAAGACTGGAAGGGCTACACCGTCGCGGTCCTGATCATGGCGCTCGTGGCCATCGTCGTCGGCTACCTCGTGCTGCGCCTGCAGGACGTGCTGCCCCTCAATCCGGGCGGAGCAGCCGCCCAGTCGCCCGATCTCGCCTTCAATACCTCGGTCAGCTTCGAGACGAACACCAACTGGCAGGCCTATTCGGGCGAGACCGGAGCCAGCTACCTGAGCCAGATGCTGATCCTGGCTGTCAGGAACTTCACCTCGGCCGCCACGGGGCTCGCCGTCGCGATCGCCCTGGTTCGCGGTCTCACCCGCCGGAACGCGAAGACGCTCGGCAACTTCTGGGTCGACCTGACCCGCGGAGTCCTGTACATCCTCCTGCCGATCGCGGTCGTGGTCGCGGTCTTCTTCGTCTGGCAGGGCATGCCCGAGACCCTGAACGGGCCGGCGACGGCCACCACGCTGCAGGGCACCCAGCAGACGATCGCCCTCGGGCCGATCGCGTCGCAGGAAGTCATCAAGCTGCTCGGCAACAACGGCGGCGGGTTCCTGAACGCGAACTCGGCGCATCCCTTCGAGGGGCCGACGCCGCTGACCACCTTCGTATCGATGCTCCTCATGTTCGCGGCGCCGTTCGCGCTCACGTTCACCTTCGGGCGCTACGCGGGCAACCAGCGCCATGGCTGGGCGATCTTCGGGGCGATGGCCGGGGTCTTCCTCGTCGGCGCGGCCATCGCGATGCATTCCCAGACGGGCGGCAACCCGCTCTTCCCCTCGTCCGTCGACCAGACCCTCGGCAGCATGGAGGGTGTTGAGACCCGGTTCGGCTCGGGCATCGGGGCGCTCTTCGCCGCGGTCACCACGAGCACGAGCACGGGCGCGGTCAACGCCATGCACGACAGCTTCCAGCCGATCGCCGGCCTGATCCCGCTCTTCAACATGGAGCTCGGCGAGATCACCCCTGGCGGCATCGGCGCGGGGCTGTACGGGATGCTCGTCATCGGGGCGATCCTGTCCGTCTTCATCGCGGGCCTCATGGTCGGTCGCACGCCCGAGTTCCTCGGCAAGAAGGTCGAGGCCTACGAGATGAAGATGGCGATGCTCGTCGTCCTCGTCCTGGGCGCGAGCATCCTCGGCTTCACGGCGCTGGCCACGGCCACCACGCAGGGTCAGGCGGGTCCGCTGAACGCCGGCCCCCACGGCTTCAGCGAGATCCTGTACGCCTACTCGAGTCAGACCGGCAACAACGGTTCCGCCTTCGCCGGGCTCACCGTCAACACGCCCTTCTACAACATCACGGGCGGCCTGGCCATGCTCGTGGGCCGGTACGGGATGATGATCCCGATCCTGGCGCTGGCGGGCTCGATGGCCGGCAAGCGGCGCGTGGCCGCGTCCCTCGGCACCTTCCCCACCACGGGCATCCTCTTCGGAGTCCTCGTGGTAGGCGTGATCATCATCGTCGGCGCGCTGACGTTCTTCCCGGCGCTCGCGCTGGGGCCGATCGTCGAGCAGCTCCTCCAGAACGCCGGGAAGGTCTTCTGATCATGGCTCTCCTCCAATCCATCGACCTCTCGCGCGGCACACGCCGGTTCCAGCGCTTCGGCCGAGGCGCCGCCGCTCCCTCCGGCGGCGCCCCCGGCGGGGCTCCGGGCCCGCGCGGGATCCTCGACCCGGAACT
>Ga0209538_1002132_pt1 | contig 10208 bp, 3 predicted proteins | sample BarGraNGADG00211_2_FD_184492 | JGI IMG/M metagenome (GOLD analysis project Ga0209538, IMG submission 184492) | Arctic peat soil microbial communities from Barrow, Alaska - Barrow Graham LP Ref core NGADG0004-211 (SPAdes) (version 2) | ecosystem: Environmental > Terrestrial > Soil > Wetlands >... | reverse complement strand
GACGGCAATGGGCTCGAACTTTGTCAACGAATCAAAGGAAATCCAGAAACGGATTCCATCCCTGTTATCATTTTGACATCGGAAGGTTCTGAAAACATACAAATGCAAAGTATGCAATTGCATGCCGATCGTTTTCTAACCAAACCGTTCAACATCCTTTTATTAAAAGGGGCTATTGGTCAGGCAATCCGAGTTCGGGAAAAAATCAAGAACAAAATTCACCGGACCGATATGGGCTTCAACTACGATGCCATCACCATTGATTCAGCCGATGATAAATTGGTCAAGAAAGTGATTGATTATATCAATGAACATTTGGAAGACAGCGATATGAGCGTTGAAGAGCTCAGTAAGGAAGTTGGATTCAGCAGGGTGCATTTAAACCGTAAATTAAAGGAAATTCTTGGCATGTCTCCAAGCAACCTCATCAAATCCATCCGATTGAAACAAGCCGCCTATTTATTGGTGAATAATAAGATCAATATTTCTGAAGTAGCTTATAAAGTCGGTTTTTCCAGCCATTCGTACTTCTCATACAATTTCCATGATTTTTTTGGAATGTCTCCTAAAGAATTCATCATTTACTATACGGAGAACGCAGATGAAGATAGTATTCGAAAATTGCTGGAATAACTAGCCATAACACTTTAAATAACAACCAAAAAAGAATTAAAATGAGCAAAATCTCAAAAGCCATCGTTACATCAATTTTTTTATTCGCAGGAATCAATGTGGCCTTGGCCGAAAAAGGAATTATTATCAACAGCCCCGACAAACAACTTTCAGCTTTGGTAACTATTACTACTGAAGGTCGACTTTCGTACTCGGTCAAATCGGACGGTATACAAGTGCTTGAAACATCTCCTTTGGGAATAACGATAGATGGCATTGATTTAGGCAAAGGCGCAAAATTCACTTCCCAGCCCACGATGAGTGAGATTGATGAGACTTATTCCATTCTCGGGAACCATACTACAGCCCACAATCGTGCCAAAGAAGCAGCCATACCAGTTGTAACATCGGGCAAAACGTTTAATCTTATAGTGCGCGTTTACAACGACGGGGTTGCCATACGTTATACCATACCCGAAGGTTCAAAATATATAAATTGTGAATCCACCTCGTGGAATCTTCCCGCAAATACAACAAAAGTTGCGTGGTCTGCTTTTAGCCAATGCTATGAGGAACTGAGCTATGCGACAGCATTAGACGAAATCCCGCAGGATAAACCTGTGATGGGGCCACTTACGATTGAAGTGGCGGGGCGTTTTCTTTCCATTTCCGAGGCCGACTGCGAAACCTTTTCCGATATGGCTTTTGTCCGTAATGGAAATCTTTTTATAGCCAACTTCCCCATTGCAAAACTAGGTTGGGAGATAAAACGAAGAACAGATAATAGACTTTCGGTTTTGGATGGTACTTACCAAGGACAATCTGTATCGCCGTGGCGTACAACTATGGTTACGAAAAATTTAACCGATTTGGTAAATTCCGATCTTTTAATGAACCTATGCCCTGCACCTGCCAAAGGAGCAGACTTTTCGTGGGTACAACCCGGACGTTGCTTGTGGCAATGGTGGAGTGTAGGCAGCCCTGTTTACGAAGATCAGAAAAACTGGTACGATGCCGCAGCAAAATTGAAATGGGAGTACTATCTGGTGGATGATGGTTGGCGCAATTGGCATAAAGACGACAAAGACCAATGGGCATTGCTGGCAGAAGTAATTGCTTATGGAAAAAGTGTAGGCGTTAAATCAATTGTGTGGGTCGATTCTAGAGAAATGCGCGATGCAGGCAGACGCCGTGTGTATTTAGAAAAGATAAAAGCGCTTGGAGCTGTTGGCATCAAAATCGACTTTATTCCCGATGCGACCGCTGATATCATGCAGTGGTATATGGGTTCCACTCAGGACTGTGCAGATTTGAAATTGCTTCTAAACTTTCATGGCAGTGTTAAGCCGACAGGCTTACGTCGTACCTACCCCATGGACATTACGCGCGAAGCTGTCCGTGGCAATGAATATCATATGACAAGATACAGACGCGTGGCTCCACTTGAACAAGATGTATGCCTACCTTTTACCCGCTTAATGGCAGGTGCAGCCGATATTACACCGGTTATATTAGACCCCGAGCAACTGATTACCCAAAAATTTACTTGGGCACATGAGTTTGCACAGGCCATTGTTTATCTTTCACCTATTACACATTTTACAGACCAATATAAGTTCTACCTCCAAAGCCCCATGCTCGATTTATTTCAAACAATACCCACTGTTTGGGACGAAACCAAAGTATTGCCCTGCACAAGCATTGGCGAAGTTGTGGCTTACGCCCGACGCAAGGGTGATACATGGTGGATTGGTGTCATGAATGGTGCTACAGAACGAGAACTGAAAATCCCGTTGGATTTCCTCAAAAAAACGACCCGTGCAACACTGATATACGATGATAAACTCACCAATACCAGTATCGATCGACAAGAAAAAACAGTATCGCCGAAAGATATATTGACTATTAAATTAGTTCCGGGTGGAGGGTTTGTTGCACGTTTAATGAAATAATCAACCAATAGTGTTTATGACAGGATTGTCGTTGAAATACCCAGGCATTAATGAAGATTCAGGATCACCGGGAGCATAGGTAGATTGCAATATTAAGGAAATCTCATTGTCTAGTTCTACCAACTCAATTTGTGGTAGGCAGTACGTTAATTTATCGGATGTTTTGATTTTTGCGTTCATAGGATAATTTTTTTAGTGGTTTTATCCCCCGAAACATTTACTAGTACATAATATACACCTGAGCTCAATGTCTTATTAATAATAGTGCTTGATCCTGTTGTAGGAGTTTTTACAATGACCTGTCCCACCGTATTGCAAATCGTCACTATTCCTTCCTGACCGATAGCGGCATTGCAATTAATCGTAATCAAATCCTGTTCGTTTTTAAAGATAGTTATTGATGAATTCGTTTTCCCTTTTCCAAGTCCGGTCGACCACGAAGCCGATTCAAAGACAACACTGAAACGAGAAGCGGTAGTAGTTGAATCCGAAGTAAACGAATATGCTGCGCCGTCAGAAATATCCAGTTCAGCACCCAACAAATTATCTTTCAAAACAATTTTGGTATCAGGAAGAAAGTTCTGTATATCGGTTGCCTTAATTGTATAGGTTCTACGCTCCCGAGTAGTGAAACCCAAGGGCAAAATAGGATTAAATACCAAACTGTTCAATCCATTGATCGCTACTTTTTCGCGTCCAGCAAACGTATAGATTTCAGGAATAGCTACATTTTCATTCGACATCTTTGGCGAATCGAATTTATCAAATTCATCCAAAGCATTGGAGTTAAATGCAATAACTGTTTCATCACTGTTCGTGCCATTTGAAACTTGCAAACGCAACAATTGTTGGCTTATGTTTGTGTACGAAATAGCTCTCAATCCATTTGTACCAACAGTTTGATCTGTTGAATATCTCATGGAATTGGTCAGTGTTATTGAATCGTTGGTATTCCCTGATGCCAATTTTACCCAAAAAGCCTGCATTGGTGCTATGTAACGTGAAACGGTTTTTCCACTACCACTTACACCAGTATTCATCAACAAATTATACGTATCAAAAGCCATAGTACCTCCAATGGTACATGAACGAATCCAGATCGTTGGCATCACATTTGCAGGTAACGTTACAGCATGAAAATCCAGAAATGAAGGATATGGATTACCAATTAGATTGTAGCCACTTTTCTCGTTACCATCATTACGGGTAAGAGTGATGGTTTTGTCGTTGGTATTCAGCCCAGAGCCGGAGAATGCAATCGTGGAGTTTGCTCCTAAACGAACGGCGTAACCTTTTCCTATCGCCAACGGTGTTACATTATCCGTAATTTCGGTATAAGCATGAGCAGATTCGGTATATTTCCACACTTTATTTGCCCCTGCAGCATCAAAAACACCACTAGTTGCATCGGCTACAGGACTTGACATATACCAAAAACGTCCGTTTGGGGCTGAAGCCGTATTTGCACCTGTCAGATATTGTTGAACAGTGGCAGCACCACTTACTGTTAATCCCCCAACTGCATTTGCATCTACAAACGTTCCTGTACCCGAAGCATCGCTGTTAATTGTAAGATTACCGGTCACTGTTAAAGAATTTCCAGAATTAAGAATCAGTTTTGCTTCCGGGCATACAGTCACATTTGCAACGCTACTATTCTGATCAATGGTTAGCGAGCCGGTTCTTACATAAATATCAGAACCTGTTGCTGGTACAGTTCCTCCCCAGTTAGCTGCAGTACTCCACGTCCCGGTACCATTCCATGTTGGCATTGCATATATTTCGAAATTATCGATACGCGTATCGGTCGAATTTTTCACACCACCACAGCTATTAAACCAGAAGTTCTGACTTACACCCAACGTTCCGGTGGTGAATGTGAAATCAACCACCTGCCAGGTACCACCAGTATTAACATCATATATATAATCAGCGGTAGTTCCGTTAATGCCACAACCATTCAAAGTAATGTCTGCACCATTCCCATTGGTGTACATCATGGCCTTCAGCCTATAAGCAGTATTTGATGCCATTTTGCCTGTAAGAGAATAATCAATTGAGCCTCCGCAATCACCCGTTACTCGAATACTAGAGCCACAATAAGCATTCGCATCAGAAACCACAGCCCCGTTACCCCAATTTTTATAGGTCAAAATGTTTGTACAGGTCGGATTTGTCACCAGATTACCGCTTGAGTAAAGAGGCGTGTAGCAACTTGGAGTACCCGTTATTGCCACATTTGTTATTGTACTTCCACTTGTGAAGGTAATATTTCCGTGTACCGTTGTTGTACCATCATACGTAACGGAAATTGGTGTATTCGAAGCACTTCCCGCCGCAATACTTGTCGGGTTTACAAGGATCCCTGTAGGAGCAGATAGTGTAATATCGTATATCAGATTGGCACCTGTAACCGTAATTGAACCTGTCGTATGCATATCATCCAATAGTAAACTTGTAAGACTGGTTACTAGTGTTGGAGGTGGCAACTCATACATTTCCCAGTTGTCGATATATCCGTTTCCGTTATTAAAGAAAATACCTTGACCGGTTGATTTTAACGTCGAACCGGTTGTAAATGTAAAGTCGACATCTTGCCATGAGCCAGCGGTGGAAACTTCATGATAAAAATCTGCCGCATTACCGTTCCAACCATACACTCCGATTCCGACAGTTCCGCTTACTTTCCACACTTTTGCCTTCACCCGATAAAAGGTATTGGGTTTCATCACCCCGGTAAGGAGCCTGTCGAAGGAACCTGAGGATGAAATTTTACCACTTCTGCTTCCGCAATACACGAATGCGGGATCGGTATTGATACTCTTATTTCCCCAGCCATCTGCAACATAAGAATTGCACGTTGGATCAACAATTAAATTCCCTGCAGGATAAAGCGGCTCAAAACACGATGCATTTGTGACAGCGGTGACAGCCACATTCTTCACGGTGGTGCCACAGGTCAATACAATGTTTCCATTCACAGGAGTAGTCGTCCCATTGTACGTGACCGATACCGTAATATTGGGTTGGATACCTGCCGAAATGGTCGTTGGACTGACTGTAATTCCCACCGGAGCTGTTATGACAATATTATCGTCAATATCTGAACCGATCACAGTAAACGAACCCGTAGTATTCAGTTCATCGAATGCCATGCCAGACGGTATCGTAGTAATCACGGCTTGCGACATAGGTCTTACTGTATCGGCAGGTGAATCGGGACTTGTTCCAACTGAATTCAACGCGCGAACCTTATAACTGTATAATTGGTTGTTGCTTAATCCGGTATTGGTATATACACTGCCTATAATACCTGAAGCGACATCGGCATAAGAGCCTAACACACCATTCGTATAAATGGCACGTTTGACGGCATAACTTGAAGCTCCAAAAGAGGGAGTCCAACGCAAAGTCGACTGACTATTTCCGCCGGAGACCATAAGCGCTAGAGGAGAATCCGGAACAAACTCGACTCCACCTGTTCCATCCGTGGTACTTACACCACTAAACGTTGCGGTACTGAGCGTTCCAGTTTGCACAGAACATACCGCCAAGCCAATATAGGCTGCACCCGAAAAGCCTAAAAATCGTCCTTCGGCTTCTACAGCCCAGCTTGTACCGTCCGGCGAATAGTAGAGGTTAATCACGTCACCAATTCGTTCAATCTTAACCCAGTAACTGGATTGAGTAATTGGGCGCGACCATTTTTCCCAATTTGAGCCTCCGCGCACTTCCGTATAGCCGTGCATATAAGCTTCGGCGGTTTTGTTTGGTGTAATTGCAATCCAAGCACGTTTCGAGGGATTGGAAGTCAAATCGGAAGCAATCATCACTCCACCTTTAGCACTTGAAGAATTTCCTCCAATCACAGACTCCGTTTTTGCAATAATGGAACAATCGCCTGTAACTTGTTTGTAGGTAAAATTAAAACTTTCAGTACTGTGCGTCCATATTTCAGTGCCTGCACCGCTTACGGTCCATCTACCATTGCTAAATGAACAACTTCCTGCAGGATACGCTCCGCCAATATCCGTATTGGTTAAACCCGTCCCGGTCAAATTTGCCGAAGGAAATGAAATGGATGCAGGGGCTGTTGCTGTTGAATTATCCGAAGTCTTGTAGAACATGAAATTCTGGTTGCCTACAACAGTATTGCGGAATTTTTCAGAGAAAGGTATCTGAATGCCTTTACGAATCACATACGCTCCATGCAAGATCTGGAACCCTCGGTCGGCTCCTCCCCAAACCGCCGTTCCATCGGTGTTGTAAAGGTAATCGGTAGTACCATAAGGAATATAGGGGACTCCCAATCCCAGATTCTTACGGGCATAAAATTCACCGATGGCAGCAAAACGGTTATCCAGATACGAGTAAATGTCAATTCCTTGTTTCCACATCACCTCAGCCACAAAAACCAACGAAAGCCATTGGCCGTATGCGTGCCCCTGGTCGCGTGCACTTTCGCCAATTTCGCCTGTAGGCAACGTATTTTGGAAACCACAGGATCCACTGGTACGGATTAGATAAAGAATCTTGTTCACCTTATCTGCATCATCGGAGAAAGCTGCAATAGCTGCTCCCGAAGCCAAACTTAAAGCACCTTTGTTTGCCGGGCCAAGTGCATACCCGCCACATCCTATGGAAGGCCAGAATACATTATTAAAATAGGTCTTTATGGTAGTAGTATTGTCCGAAGTCCAACCAGACCATGTTCCCCGTAAAATAGAAGCTGCACCACCATAGGCATAGGCAAAATCGCCTAAGTCCAAATTGGCTTCCATACCTACAAATTCGGTTTGAGTGTTTGCCCATGCAAGTAAGATGTCGCGTGATTTCGTAGCATATTGTTCGTTCCCTGTAAAATACCACATCAATGAGAGATTCCATGCTGCCGTCATATCATTCATCCACTGGTTACGATTGATGTGCGGATTTCGACTCACCGAAGCAAAAGGGCCTTGCATGGTATAATAGAGCGACGACTTAGAATCAGCGGCGAGGCCATCGTAGCCTCCTTTCCAGGGTTGGTCGCCAGCAGTAATGTGTGCTTTAACGGTAGCTAGATCACTCGAGGAAAGCGGTATTCCCGGATGAACAAAGGTCTGAGAAATCAAAGCATGAGACAGACTCATCACCAATAACAATAATGGAATTTTTTTTGCTATTGTATGTATTTTCTTCATAATGATTTATTGCAACGAACTTTTCTACTTAGACAATTCCCCAAACACTTCGATCTCCGCCAAAGCGGCTGCTTTTCCAGTTGGTAGTTTGGTATACGTAATTCGGAGGAAACGTGCAGTTGTGTTTGGTGCAATATTTTCCAACCTCACTTTATCGGTCGAAGTAGTTTCAGATGCATCAGCCACCACCTTCCAGGTGCTCTCACCAACCATTGCTTCAATTTTGTAGCCATAGTTTGCTGCATCGGGAAAAGTAAGTTTCACTTGTTTGATGTCAACAAATCGTTCCAAATCCACTTGCCACCAGTTCCCTAAATCCGTATTGGCAGCTTGCCAGAAAGAGTTTGGATTACTGTCGCCTCCCAAGCGGGGCAAACGGCCCGCTGCCTGACTGCTGGCACTCGTTGGGTTGTCAATACCAAAAATTGTTGTTGAAGCCTTCGTCTCTTTGCCAGTAAAACGAACATACGGACGATCGGCTACAACAGGGGTTTTACCATCTAAAAATATTGGTAATCCATTTGTTTTAATTTTGATAATTGCATCCGTCAATCCCGGGGAAGTGGCACGAATCACCGTTTCGCCTCCAAAATAAGAACGAAACTCCGTTGCAGCCAATCCGTCTAAAATCTCAATGTCCGATTTTGAATCAAAGGTTATGGAGGTTCCAGTTGGAAACTCACCCGGACCAGAAACAATACTAAGTTTTACAACTGGTGAATTGCTCAATTCATTTCCATGGGCATCCATAATGCTGATAAGCAAATAAGCATCATCTGTTCCATCATTAGCGATCACTGTTTTATCAGCAGTCAGTTTAATGGAAGCAGGTATGCCTTCTACTCTGTCTGGAGGTGCAGGAATGCCTTTGTATTCATTTCTGTACCAATAATATAACCGTTTCGGGATACGGGCATAATCCACCATTCCCATGGAACCAAAGCGTTTGCCTGCAATACTGCCGTGGTCGAAAGCACACCAAATGGCTTCACCACTACGCCAATCATATCGCCATGGGTATTTCTGAGTCTTATCCTGATCCTTAACACGTGGCAAATCGCCCCATCCAGCCTGATAAGTACCTGGACGGAAACCTTCGTTAGAGCCATACTCACTGACTACACTGGCCACTCCCGGATTCAGGAACAAGCTTGCTCCATCACCATTATACCCGGCCACATCCCCAATTTTATCCATATCGCCACGTTGACATCCACCAATAGCCGCTGGACGCGTCGGGTCAAGCAGGTGTATCAAATCAACTTCTTTTTTTAAAAGTTCGCGTGTTGGTGGAAGTGTCTCTTTGCTGGTAAAAAAGGGCTCATTGCCGGTACTCCAGATAATAATGGAAGGATGATTGCGGTTGATACGGATATTATCGCGCAACTGTTCAAGTACACTTTGGTCAAATGTCCTCCAGTCGTCAGGGTTTGTAGGATAAGCATTGGCACCATCGTAGTCGCCTTCAGTGCGTGTACCACCCGACCCCCAGAAGGGTACTTCGGACCAAAACATAAGACCTTCCTTGTCACAATTTTCAGCAAATGCGGGATCGTGCGGATAATGACTGCCTCTGATAAAATCGAATCCGGCGTCTTTCATCATCTTTATATCGCGTGCAAAAGCATTATTTGTTACAGCATCTCCCCAGCCGGCACGATCCTGATGCACGTTAGCTCCTTTGAAATAGTAATGCTCACCATTCAGGAAAAAGCCTTTATCAGCAGTAAATTTGATGGAACGAAAACCTAATGGAGAAACATAATCATCCACCGTTTTTCCATTGGAAATAACAGTGGATTTCACAGAATAGAGGTTAGGCGTTTGTGGACTCCACAGTTTCGGTTTCTTTAATGGCGCACTTGTTTGATTGTATTCAATGGTTTTTCCCGCAGGAATTCGTTGAGTTGATTTAAACTGAAGGACTTCTCTGCCTTCAGCAGTAAGCACAACAGTTTGTACAGTTACTGAAACGTCAGCAGGACTTTCATTTACAACTTCGGTTTTCACATTTACGGTTGCAGTTTCTTTTGAAACGATTGGTGTGGTTACAAACGTTCCATACCATGCAACGTGCACTGGATCGGTCACTACCAGTTTGACATCACGGTAAATTCCGCCGCTAAAGACATGCTCACCGGCACGAGGTGCCACACGCGAATCCCAAAGGTTATTGAGGCGTACCGCAATGACATTGTCACCTACTTTCACAGCTTTGGTAATGTCTACTTCGAAGCCGGTATATCCCGAATTGTGTTTTCCAACCAGTTGACCATTTACAAAAATTTCAGCAGTACGATAGGCGCCCTCAAAATCGAGGCTAATCCGTTTTCCCATCCATGTTTCGGGCACCTCAATCGTTTTACGATACCACCCATAGCCTTTGTAAAACTTGGCCGATTGATAATAAGGCATGCTGAACGAATGAGGAATACCTATGGTTTCCCATTTTGTATCATCA
>Ga0209538_1002131_pt1 | contig 10208 bp, 10 predicted proteins | sample BarGraNGADG00211_2_FD_184492 | JGI IMG/M metagenome (GOLD analysis project Ga0209538, IMG submission 184492) | Arctic peat soil microbial communities from Barrow, Alaska - Barrow Graham LP Ref core NGADG0004-211 (SPAdes) (version 2) | ecosystem: Environmental > Terrestrial > Soil > Wetlands >... | reverse complement strand
GAGATGCTCGCCTCCCAGTTCGACCACACCCTGCGCGCCAAAGCCAAGGGCAAGGTCCTGACGCCCAAAGGTGGCCGCTGGTTCGTCGACAACGTCTTCACGCCCGGCGCGAAGTACTCATGGAACACCATGATCGAACACGCCACAGGCGAGAAGCTCAACCCATCCTACCTGGTACAGCAGTTCAACTACTAACGACAAGGGGCCCGGCCACCTGCGCCGGGCCCTGTAACTTTCTCGGGACGGTTCCATATCTGTAACACTGTTACACTTCGGGACGGTTCCAAATATGTCGAGAGTGTTACAGTTTCGTCCCTTTGGCGTCGCGCGCCAGATAACGCTGCGCCGTCATGTGACATATGCCAAGTGTGGCGGCGATTTCTCTCAGGCTCATCCCCTCCTGATGGAGACTGACCACTCGGGAGATCTCAATCATGTCGGGGGTCAGGCCGGCAACAGGTTTTCGCGCAACAATATCTTGGCCGCTCTCTGACCGAGCTCGGTCGCTGGATTCCGCCCACCGCCTGGCCCTGCCCGTGAGGAGAGAGTCCGGTTTTTTGAGCCCAATGCCCGCGTGGACAAATTCCCGATAGAGCTCCCGGGACTCTGCCCCTTCGTGGCCGAACATCCCCATCAACTCTCGATCCCTTAGCGGAACGCGAGAGGGCGTGCCCAGCACGGCAGTGCTGTAGCTACTCCATGGCCACTCCTGAGGAGCAGCCACCAGGCCCACCCGCAGGGGATTCAGCACAACGTAGCGGGAGGCCTCGAGAAGATGACTGTCCTGCGTGATCAGAATCGAGAAGAAGCGGTCCTGAAATACATGACCGTGACGTCCTCGGCACATATTGTACCACTCACCATAGGTCATGTTGATGTGGTGCATTCCTTCTGACAAATTGTCGTCGGGCGTTTTCAGCAGAAAGTGATAATGATTCCCCATGACACACCACGCATATATGGCCCAGTCCAACTCTTCGGCCGTATCCGCCAGCAGGTCAAGCAGTCGTCGCTTCTCGGACGGCCCCTCGAAGATCATCATGTCGCCGTCGCCGTGTGTCGTCACATGATACACGCCGTCGGGAATCCGAATTCTCGCTTGTCTACTCATCTAAACAGACCATCCTACGAACCATGTACCCGGCATAATTCCTCCACAAGTTCGGGTTATCGTCGAGAGTGTTACACTTTCGGAACCGTCCCGAGAAAGTTACACGTCGAACTCGGCGTCGGTTATGCCTCGGAGTTCGTCGACGGTGATCTCGGGGGCGATTTCCTTGAGGATCAGTCTGCCCTTGTCGAAGACAAACACGGCGTATTCGGTGACGACCATATCCGCCTCGCCGATGCCGGTGATGGGGAGCGTGCATTGCTTGACGAGCTTGGGCTTGCCGTTCTTGCTGGTATGCTGCATGGCTATGACGACCTCTTTCGCTCCTGTCACGAGGTCCATCGCGCCACCGACCCCAAGCTGCTTCCCGTTGGGGATGATCCAGTTGGCAATGTTCCCCTTCTGATCTACTTCAAATGCCCCGATGACGGTGGCGTCAACGTGGCCACCCCGTATCATCCCGAAGGATGCGGCGCTGTCCATGTAGACGCAGCCCGGAGTCTCGGTAACACAGGTCCTGCCGGCGTTGATGAGGTCATGGTCCATCTGGCCTTCCGGCGCAGCGCAGCCGACGCCGAGCATCCCGTTTTCGGCCTGCACGTAAACATTGGGGCTTGTGATGTAGTTGGCCACCACGGTTGGAATGCCAACGCCAAGATTGATAAACAGTCTGCCATTCTGGGCTTTCTTGTCGAAGTAGCACGCTATTATTGAAGCTATCCGTTCTTTTGCCTGCTGTTCGGGTATCGCCTGCATCTCAGCCCTTCCTCATCGTCAACACATCCACAAACATGTGGGGCGTCACTATGCACTCGGGGTCCAGCGACCCGACTGGAACTATCTCTTCGACTTCGGCTATGACGGTGTCTGCCGCCATCGCCATGACAGGATTGAAGTTGCGGGCAGTCTTGTAATAGACCAGGTTGCCCAGCTCGTCGGCCTTGTAGGCCTTGATGAGCGCCACGTCGGCATGGATGGATTCCTCCAGGACACACGCCCTCCCGGCGAATTCTCTGGTTTCCTTGCCTGCCGCGAGTTCTGTTCCCGCCCCCGTTGGCGTGAAGAACGCCGGGATGCCCACTCCGGCGGCTCGGATCGCTTCTGCGAACGTCCCCTGGGGGACCAGCTTCACGCTGATCCGGCCTTCGTTGTTGGCGGCGGCTGCCTCCGGATTCCAGTTGTAGTAGGTCCCGATCAGCGACCGGATCTGGTTATTGGTGAGCAGCTTGCCAAGGCCCACACCAGGTGTACCCAGGTCGTTGCTGATGATCGTCAGGTCTCCCGTTCCACTTGCTGCAAGGGCCTCGATCAGTTCCTCGGGGTATCCGGCCAGGCCAAAGCTCCCGACCATGATGCGGGACCCCGGCTTGACCATGGCAATTGCGTCCTCGATGCTCTTGTACTTGTCACAACCCATGGACAGTACCTCCCGCTCTCACACGCACAAATTCTCAAAGATCGTCGACACGCCGAGGCCGCCGGCGACGCAGATGGTCGCCAGTCCGTACCTGGTGTTTCTCCGCAGCATCTCGTGGATCAATGTAACCGAGATGCGCGTTCCGGAGCAACCGAGCGGGTGCCCCAGCGCAATAGCCCCTCCGTTAACGTTGAGGATCTCCCGATTGATGCCGAGCTCCCTCACGACTGCCAGACTCTGAGCCGCAAATGCTTCGTTGAGTTCGATGAGGCCCACATCGTCAAGTTTCAGGCCAGCCCTCTCGAGGGCTTTTCGGGTAGCGGGCACGGGGCCGATGCCCATTATGGTAGGATTGACGCCGGCGATGCCTGCCGCCACAAATCTTGCCAGAGGCTTGATCCCCAGCTGGGCAGCCTTCTCCTCGGACATCACCACGACAGCAGCCGCGCCGTCGTTTCTGCTGGAGCTGTTGCCGGCCGTCACCGACCCTCCCGTCTTGAACGCAGGCTTGAGCTTGGCCATCTTCTCGAGGCTCGTGTCTCTTCTGGGACCCTCGTCGGTGTCGACAAGCGCCGTCTCGCCTCTCCCCACGCGCACGTTCACGGGAACGATCTCGTCCTTGAACCGGCCCGCGTCGATGGCCGCGACGGCCCTGACGTGGCTGGCATACGCAAATTCATCCTGTTCTTCCCTGGTGATCCCGTACTTGTCCGCCAGATTCTCGGCCGTCATCCCCATAGTAAAGGTACCATACATATCTTCAGGCTGGGACTTGGGCTGGCTCTCGGTGTTCGGATCGAGCAACTCGCCGTTCCCGGACTTGTAGCCGTAGCGCGCGTTGCGAAGGTAGTAGGGAGCGGTGCTCATGCTCTCGACACCACCAGCCACGATCACGTCGCCATACCCGGCCTGGATCTGCCACGCGGCATTCAGGATGGCCTGCAGACCCGACGAACACTGCCTGTGGACTGTATATGCTGGGGCTTCTTCTGGAAAACCGCCTTCCAGAGCGGCGACTCTGGCAATGTTGGGCGCATCCGTGTTTTGTTTTGCCTGCCCGAGGATGATCTCATCCACGATCGATTTCTCGATGCCTGACCTCTTGACGGCCTCCTCCAGGACAGTTCTTGCCAACTCGACGGCCAGAATGTCCCTGAAAACCCCGCCGATGTTGCCCACGGGCGTTCTGACTGCAGACGTGATGACAACTGACTTCATTGTTGTTCCCTCCTGTTCAGTTCTTTTCACCCCTCGGGGTGACCAGACAACTGCACCGACTGGATTCCCGCTCAGCTGATCGCCGCGAAGATCTGGTCGAGCTTCTTCAGCGTCACCTCATAGTCCTGGGCCGAGTGCGCCAATGACGTGTAGAACGGCTTGTGAGGATGAATATAGATGCCCTCGGTCAGGCACGCAAAGTCGAAGGCCTCTCGCATCGCTCCGTTCTCGCGAGCCAGGTCACGGTAGTTGCGAATCGGCGTCTCGCTCATGATGACGCCGAAATTCGCGCCGAGGCCGGCCACGTGCCCGGGGACGTGGTGGGCTGTCAGCAGATGGCGGATGCCGGCTTTGAACGCCTCAGTCGCCTCATAGAACGGCCGCATCTGAGACGCATCTGACAGGATATTCAGCGTGGCAAGCCCGGCAGCAAGAACCTGGACTGCCCCGTTGAACGTCCCGGAGTGGAAGACGCTTCCGCCACTCGACAACGGCGACGTCAGGTCCAGAAGGTCCGCCCGTCCCGCTACCGCTCCCACAGGGAATCCGCCCCCGATGATCTTGCCCAGTGCCATGAGGTCGGGCTCGACGCCGAAGATGCCGGCCGCACCCCTGGGGCCCGAGCGAAACGCCGACATGACCTCGTCAAAAATGAGGACCATGCCGAGTTCCTGGGTGACAGCGCGCAGGCCTTCCAGAAAAGCCGGGTCTGTCTCATAGAACGCGCGCGGCGACGGCTCGACGATGACGGTGCCGACCCGGTCACGATTGGCCGTGAGCAGCGTCCTGCACGCGTCGAGGTCATTGAATGGAAGCACAAGCGTGTCTTCGAGGATGGACGCAGGAGTCCCGCGGGACCCGGCCACGGACGTCGGCCGGTCTGGGTCTCCGTAGTCTGCCGCCCGTGGGGTATTGCTGAGCACGCCCTCATAATGCCATCCATGGTAGTGCCCTTCAAAACGCGCGACAGCCGACTTGCCGGTCGCGGCGCGGCCCAGCTGCAGGGCCAGGTACGTCGCCTCGGAACCACTATTGGTGAGACGTACTTTGCCGGCGATCGGCAGCATGGACATCAGTTTCTCGGCGTAGTGGATCTCGAGTTCATTCGGCGTCCCAAAAATCGTCGTACCCCATTTCGCAAGTGACTCTGCCACGGCACTGACAACAGCCGGATGCCCATGGCCGAGGATGAGCGGCCCAAATGCGAGACAGTAGTCGATGTACTCGTTCCCATCGACATCCCACAAGTGCGAACCCCCCGCCCGCTGCATGAACACCGGGTAGGGGGCAAAGTACTTGACGTTGGCGACGACGCCGGCCGGGAGAGTCTGCCGGGCGCGCTCGCTCAGCTTTCGGGATGCCGGTGTCTTCGCTGCATACAACTCTTTGAACTCAGCAGAAGACTTCATCGCTCACCCTCTAGCTGTTCATCTGTTTCTCAACAGCTGCCAGAGACTCTTCCCAGATGTCGAGCATGACATCACACTGGTCCTGTGTGACGCTGAGCGACGGACAAAGGCGGACTGAGTTCTCGCCACAGGGCAGCAGCAGCAGGCCGCGTTTGAATGCCTCGAGGACCAGCTGAGTGCTTTCATCCTTGGCCTTGGTCTTCTTGGCGTCCTTGACGAACTCGATGCCGATCATGAGGCCCATGCCACGCACGTCGCCCATCAGCGGGTGCCGCTTCTGCATCTGGCGCAGATGCTTCATGATGTACTCGCCCTGGACAGCAGCATTCTTCATCATCCCATTCTGGATGAGCTCGATCGTCTTGAGCGCTGCAGCACAGCTGAGCGGGTTTCCTCCAAAGGTCGAGCCGTGGGCGCCCTGTTTCCAGTCCATGACAGTCTTCTTGGCGACCATGATGCCCAGAGGAAGGCCCGAAGCAACACCTTTCGCGATGGCCATGATGTCGGGCTCTGTATCCCAATGCTCAATGGCAAACATCTTGCCGGTACGGCCCATGCCGCTCTGCACTTCATCGAGCATCAGCAGGATACCTCGCTCTTCGGTGAGCTGGCGCAGTTTCTGGAAGTAGCCGGCCGGAGGCACGACATACCCACCCTCGCCCTGGATCGACTCGGTCACCATGACCGCTATGTCCGAGGGTGGAGCAATACGCTCCATGACTTCCTCGATCATGCCGATGCAGCGGAAATCGCACATCTCCGGTGTAAGACCAAGCGGGCACCGGTAGCAATAGGCATATGGAACATGAACGACGCCCTGAAGCATGGGCGAGAATCCCTCGCGGTGCTTCGCCTTTGAACCCGACAGCGTCACAGCGCCGTAGGTGCGGCCGTGAAAGCCACCAAAGAACGCAAGCGCCAGCGGGCGCTTCGAGTGCCAGCGTGCAAGCTTCAAGCCTGCCTCGACAGCCTCGGCTCCAGAGTTCCCGTACCAGACCAGCTTCTCGGTCGGGCCAGGCGCGATTTCCTGGATCTTCTCTGCGAGCACAATCTGAATCGGGTAGAAGAAGTCCGTGCCGGACATGTGCACCAGCTTGTCTGCCTGGTCCTTGATGACCTTGATAACTTCGGGATGACGATGACCGGTACTGTTGACGGCGACCCCGGCCGTGAAGTCCAGATACGTGTTGCCGTCGACGTCCACGACCTCCAGGCCCTCAGCATGGTCGGCCACGAGGACATATGGGCGAACGTACGAAGGCGAGATGGCGGCGCGGTCACGCGCATACCATTCCAAGCCCTTGGGGCCTGGGATCGCGGTTTTGAGGTCGATATAGTCTTTCTTAGCCATTGCCATCACTCCTTTGGATAATGCTCACGACGCTTTTCACGCAACGTGCCTGGTGGTGTCAGGTCGTAGGCGTCCTGCGTGAAGATCTTGGCGATGCCCTCAGGCGGCACCTTGCGCTTCTGTGTGTCACAGATGAGACATGGCTCCGGACAATGGCTCCTGGTGTCTTCGGGCTCGGGGTACGACACGATGACACCCTCGTAGTTTCGAAGCACGATGCGATCGGGAGACATGGAGAGAATGTAGTTGGGACTGACCGGGATCTTGCCACCACCATGCGGCGCGTCGACGACGAACTGCGGCACGGAGAAGCCGCTCGTGTGACCACGGAGAAACTCCATGATCTCGATGCCCTTGTAGACAGACGTACGGAAATGGCTGATACCGCTGGTCAGGTCGCACTGGTAAATATAGTAGGGTCTGACACGGATAGCCACGAGTTTCTGAATGAGCTCTTTCATGATATAGGGGCAATCGTTGATCCCCTTGAGGAGAACGGACTGGTTGCCAACCGGGATCCCTGCGTCGACCAGCATCGCGATAGCCCTGGAGGACTCGGGCGTCACCTCGCTGGGGTGGTTGAACTGCGTGTTGAGCCACAGCGGATGGTACCTGCGCAGCATGGCGCAGAGTTCAGGCGTGATACGCTGAGGGAGTACCACGGGGGCACGCGTGCCAATCCGTATCACCTCGACGTGCTGAATCTTGCGGACCTCACTGATGACATACTCGAGGAACTCGTCGTCGACGAGCAGCGCGTCACCACCGGACAGGAGGACGTCCCGCACCTCCTCGTGCTCACGAATGTAGCCGATTGCCGCGTCGACCTCGCCCCTGGAGCGTCGTGCGTCAGTCATGCCTGCAAGGCGTCTGCGCGTACAGTGACGGCAATACATGCCACACTGGTCCGTAATGAGAAAGAGCACGCGATCGGGGTACCGATGTGTCAGGCCGTGGACGGGGGAATCGACCTCCTCATAGAGGGGATCGTCCAGATCGCTTGGCACAGACTGCAGTTCCAGTGCCGTTGGAACACACTGTTTGAAGATGGGATCATCGGGACTGTTCTGGTCGATGAGTGTGGCGTAATATGGTGTGATAGCCATGCGGAACTTGGACAGTGCGCTGATAACACCAGCCTTCTGCTCATCAGTGAGATGGATGACCTGAGATAGCATCTCGGCTGTCTGAATGCGGTTGGCAACCTGCCAGCGCCAATCATCCCAGTCCTGCTGCGACACGTTCTTCCAAAGGGGAACGTCAGTGTACTTGTGACCCGACAAGGAACACCTCCTCTTTCGATGGTGGAGATGGCGGGGTTTGAACCCGCGACCTCATGGATGCAAACCATGCGCTCTCCCAACTGAGCTACATCCCCACGTATGAAGACACGAACCACAAAATGGTGGGCCTCTCTGGATTCGGACCAGAGACCTCGTCCTTATCAGGGACGCGCTCTAACCAGCTGAGCTAGAGGCCCGCTTGCAGCATCCTTTTTCAGGATCCATGGATGCAAACCATGCGCTCTCCCAACTGAGCTACATCCCCACGTATGAAGACACGAACCACAAAATGGTGGGCCTCTCTGGATTCGGACCAGAGACCTCGTCCTTATCAGGGACGCGCTCTAACCAGCTGAGCTAGAGGCCCGCTTGCAGCTTCCTTTTCCAAAGTATTATTTTACAGGAAATCGCCCTGCTGTCAAGTCGCAGGAACGGCTCTCAGCCATAGCGCTCTTCCTTCCATGGGTCCCCATGCATATGATAACCGCGCGATTCCCAGAACCCGGGGCGATTCTCTGTCAGAAACTCGAAACCGGATACCCACTTGGCGTCCTTCCAGGCGTAAAGTGACGGTACAAGAAGCCGGAGGGGTCCGCCGTGCTTGCTCGTGAGGGGAAGCCTGTTCCATTCCCAGACCAGCATTGTGTCGTCGGCGAGCAGGGCCTCGAGCGGGAGATTCGTCGTGAACTCTGTGGTGCAGTGGGCCATGACGAATCGAGCCGACGCGGACAACTCGACGTGCGCTGCCTCCAGGACGTCGCGCACCAACGCCCCGCCCCACTCGGTCCCCAGCATCGACCATCCAGTCACACAATGGAAGTCGGCCGCCAGGGTCGTGTGCTTCACGGCCATGAGTTGCTGCCATGTTATCTCGGTTGGCTCCTGCACCTCACCCCAGAACCTCAACGTGAAGTTGTTCACGTCCACCGACGGTACCTGCTCGGCCGTCAGGGTAGGGAACGATGTCGTGACCGCCTGGTTGGGAGGAACCCGTGGCCGGTCGGGTCGCGACACGAGTCCCGGACCGCCAGAAGGTCTACGCTGGAAAACGCCCATATCCGGAACGTTCGTAGGCGTTCACGAGCAAATCCACAAAGAACGCCGTCGCTGGGATCATCACGACGCTGCCTGCGGCTTGACCGGTAAGTACAGGCCAGTATGGGAGCTTCAGGACGCTATGCAGTACCAGCGGCAACCAGCCGACATTAAGCACGAGGCGCGTGACGCTCACCCCTATCCATATACGCGCGGTACGCGACCGTGGCCATCCCAGCTTCACAAACGCCCAGGGGATGACACCGTTGAGAGCCGAAATTGCCGTTATCTGCCAGATAATGAAGGGCCCGGAAGGCCAGATGACGAAACCGACCAGATCAGCGGCAGCTCCAACCAGCAATCCGCTCAGCGGGCCCGCAACGATGCCGGTAACCACGATCGGGAGATGTCCGAGACCTATCCTGGCACCGATGCCCCCTCCGATGGGAACATTCAGTGACATGAGGCGCGTCAGGACAATGCTCAGACCAATCATGAGCCCGTCCAGTGTCAGAACTCTCAGGACCATACGGGCACGATCCGGTTTTCCTCCAACGGGGTTACTCACTGTTCCTCCTCCCGTGCTCCTCCAAGGCGCGACAACATCGCACAAACAGACGTATGAGATCGGCCGCGCCAAGTGGCGCGCCGCTGTATCCCTCTACAGATTGACCGCCAGGAACCGTTTCTTCCCAACGCGCATGTGGATGGGCGAATGACCCAGACTTACGCGGAAGCCGATGTCGGCAACGCGCTGCCCCTCAATTTCGATGCCCCCCTGTTGAATCAGACGGCGAGCCTCCGACTTTGATGGCACAGCCCCCAGACCAAAGAGCAGGTCGATGATCGCCACCTCGGGCAAGCGGGCAAACTCGGCCGGCAGTGTGACGTCCTCATAAGCGATGTCAGCCGATGCACTCGATACCCTCTTGCTGAACACATTCTCAAAGTTAGCCTGCGCAGCCGCCGCGCCCTCTGTCCCATGGAAACGCTCGGTCACGAGGAATGCCAGACGCTTCTTCGCAGTCATCGGATGCACGGAGCCGTCCGCGATACCCGCCACGATACCCAGGAGCTCCGGTTCCGGCATGCTGGTCAGAAGTGTGAAATACTGCTCCATCAGCCCGTCCGGAATCGACATGCACTTGCCATACATGTCCACGGCCTTCTCTGCTATGCCAATGTAGTTGCCCAGACTCTTGCTCATCTTGTGGACGCCATCGAGTCCAGGCAGGATGGGCATCATGAACGCAATCTGCGCAACCTGGCCGACCTGTTCCTGCAATTGGCGAGCGAGAAGGAAATTGAACTTCTGGTCCGTGCCGCCCAGCTCGACGTCTGCCTGAACAGCCACTGAATCATATGCCTGCATGAGGGGATAGAA
>Ga0209538_1002130_pt1 | contig 10215 bp, 3 predicted proteins | sample BarGraNGADG00211_2_FD_184492 | JGI IMG/M metagenome (GOLD analysis project Ga0209538, IMG submission 184492) | Arctic peat soil microbial communities from Barrow, Alaska - Barrow Graham LP Ref core NGADG0004-211 (SPAdes) (version 2) | ecosystem: Environmental > Terrestrial > Soil > Wetlands >... | reverse complement strand
GCCCGGCCAAGGCGATGATGCCGACCCATACCGCGACGCTTAAGTTGTAGTGGAGCAGGGCGAGAATGCAGACGGCCCCCACCAGGGAGAAGGGCACGGCCAGCATAACAATGGCGGTTTTGACGGCCGAGCGCGTGTTTAGATAAAGGATCAGGATGATCAGGAGGAGCGTGAGCGGCACGACGATCATCAGGCGCTGTTGGGCACGGAGCATATATTCATACTGGCCGCTCCAAAAAATGTTGTACCCGCTTGGCAGGTTGATCGTGCCTTTGGCCACGGCCTCGTTCACCGCGCGCATGGCCATTTGAACGTAAGTGCCGATGTCGATGCCTTTGACATCCACGTAAATCCAGGCGTTGGGAATTGCCGACTCGCTCTTGATTCCCATTGGGGCGCGGACGGTTTCGATCTGGGCCAGTTGGCCTAAGGGTATTTGCGCGCCCGTGGGAGTGGGCACGACGATTTCGCGCAGGGCGCCAAGGTTCTCCCGGAAATCACGGCTGTAGCGGAGGTTGACCGCGTAGCGCTCGAGGCCTTCGACCGTGGTGGTCAAGGGCATGCCGCCCAGGGCGACTTCGAGCACGTCTTGCACGTCGCCCACGGTCAGGCCGTAGCGCGCGATCGCATCGCGGTCGATGTTGAACTCGATGTAGTTGCCGCCCATGGTTCGTTCGGCAAACGCGCTGAGCGTACCCGGGACCGCCTTAACCACAGCCTCAATCTCCGAGGCCACGCGCTCCAACTCGGCGAGGTCGGGTCCGGCGACCTTAATGCCGACGGGGGTCTTGATGCCAGTGGCCAGCATGTCGGTGCGAGTCTTGATGGGCATAGTCCAGGCGTTGTTTAGGCCCGGGATTTGCACGGCTGCGTTCATTGCGTCGGTGAGCTCATCCGGTGTGCGGCGGCGCTGGGCGAGGAGGTTGCCCGCCTCGTCTTGGATGTCCACCACCGGCCATTCTGCTTCGGGCTTGAGCATAATGGTGGTCTCAATCATGTCGAAGGGGGCGGGATCGGTGGCGCTCTCGGCGCGGCCCACTTTGCCGAAGACGTGCTGCACCTCTGGAAAGCGGCGGATGAGGCGGTCGGTGGTCTGGAGAACTTCGCGTGCCTTCGTAGGTGAGATGCCGGGAAAGGTGGTGGGCATGTAGAGCAGGTCGCCTTCGTAGAGCGGTGGCATGAACTCCGAGCCGAGGTTCTGGTAGGGGAAAAACTTCCCGGCCTTAAAGGCCCATTCCTTTGCCTTGCCATCGGGCAGGAGGCGGGCAACCAGACTGTTCCAAGGGAAGAACACCCAAACGATCAGGCCGGCGGCAGTGAAGACGACCGGCCAGCGCCATTTAATGACGAAATCAATCATCGGATGGTAGAGCCAGACGAGCAGGCGGTTGAGGGGGTTTTTCTCCTCTGCCGGAATCTTTCCGCGGATGAAAAGGCCCATGAGGATTGGGGCCAGCGTGATGGAGAGCATCGCCGCTGCACCCATGGAGTAAGTTTTGGTGAAAGCCAGCGGTTTGAAAAGCCGGCCTTCCTGGGCCTGGAGGGTGAAGACCGGGAGGAAAGACACGGTAATGACCAGCAGCGAATAGAACAGCGTCGGACCAACCTCGATGGCCGCGTCGCGGATAATGTCCCAGTGGGGTTTCTTACCCTGGTCATGCTCCAGGTGTTTATGGGCGTTTTCGATCATGATGATGGTGGCATCCACCATGGCGCCGATGGCGATGGCTATGCCGCCCAAAGACATGATGTTGGAACTGATCCCCTGACCGAACATGACGAGAAAGGACATCAGCACCGCGATGGGCAAAATCAGGATGGCCACGAAGGCGCTGCGCACATGCAGGAGAAAGGCAAGGCAAACCAGGGCTACGACGATGCTTTCCTCGATGAGCTTCCCTTCGAGCGTTTTGACCGCGCGGTTGATAAGCGCGCTGCGGTCGTAGACAACGGTGAGTTTGACGTCCGCCGGCAGGCCCTTCATGGCCTGATCCAGCCGCTTCTTTGCCTCGAGAATGACTTGCCGGGCGTTGGCGCCGTAACGGACGACAACCACACCGCCGACGGTCTCACCTTCGCCGTTGAGTTCGGCGATGCCGCGCCGCATGTCCGGGCCGAGTTCCACGTTGGCGACCTGGCCCAGGAGAATCGGCACTCCTTTGTCGCCAACGCCCACGGCGACTTTGCGCAAGTCTTCGATTTTCTGGAGGTAGCCACGGACGCGGAGGATGAATTCCTTTTCGGAGAGTTCGATGGACCGTCCACCCACCTCACCGTTGCTGCGCTTAACCGCCAGGGCGACTTCGGAGATGGACAGGTGGTAGGCGCGCAGCTTGGTCGGGTCAACGGTGACCTGGTATTGCTTGACGAAGCCGCCGATGGAGGCGACCTCGGAAACGCCTTCCACAGAAGCCAGTTGGTAGCGCAGATACCAATCCTGCATGGAGCGCAGTTCCGCCAGATCTCGATTGGTGGAGTTGATGGAATACATGAACGCCCAACCCACACCGGTCGCGTCCGGCCCGAGGCTGGGGGACACGCCGGAAGGCAACCGGCCGCTCAAGCCGCTCAGATATTCGAGCACGCGGCTGCGCGCCCAATAGGGATCGGTGCCGTCCTCAAAAATGATATAGATGAACGAAAAGCCGTAGAAGGAGTAGCCGCGCACGCCTTTGGCCTTGGGCACCGAGAGCATCTTGGTGGTGATCGGATAGGTGACCTGGTCCTGGACGATCTGCGGCGCCTGGCCCGGCCACTCGGTATAGACGATGACCTGCACGTCGGACAGGTCAGGGATGGCGTCCAGCGGAATGTTTTTGAGCGCGTAAACTCCGCTCAACACCAGCGCGATCGTCCCCAGCAGGACGATGAACTTGTTCTTGAGCGAAAACTCTATGATCCCTTTGAGCATGGGTACCGCATTCAGTGTTGGTGGGGTGGCGGCCTCGTGGCCTCGCTTGACGGAGCACCGGAATGCTGTTTGCGCCAGTGCTCCTCCGCGACCTTGCCATGGGACACGGTGCGGGTAAGCACCAGTTCCATTTCGCACTTCGGGCACTGGCCCGGTTTGTCCGACACCACGTCCGCGTGAGACGCCATCGGGCAGGTATAAAGGGTGGCGGCTAAGGCCGGAGTTTTCTCGGCACTGGCCGGGTTCGTAGCGGTCTTGGAGAGGGGCGGTATCTGCATTATAGGAATAAGCGTCATGCCGCACTCGGGGCACTTGCCCGGTTTGTCGGAGCGCACGTCGCTGTGTTCGGGCATGGGGCAGGTGTAATAGAGCAGTGGGCCGCCGGGCTGCAGTTTCAGCCAGGCCGCGGCCGTCACCGGCACGAGCGTCATGCCGCAGATGGAGCACTGGCCGGGGTGGTCGTAATGGATGGAAACGTGCTCGGGCATCGGGCAGATGTATTTGAGGGCCGTGGCTTCCGCGGAAGGTGCCGCCGCCTTCGTGCCTTCCGGGTCGCCAACCCTACCCTCGTGGCCTGCGTGTCTGGCAGCTTCAGGCTCGCCAGGCTTTTTCGGCGCCAGCATTTTTTGGATCGCCTCGCGGAGCTGGCTTTCTGAATCAAGCATGAACTGGCCGGAGGTGACAATCCGTTCGCCTTCCTTCAGTCCACTGATGACCTGGTACATGTCGTTCTCGGCTTGGGGTCCCAAAGCAATGTTGCGCGGGTCGAACTTCCCTTCCTCCAAGGCGACGAAGACGGTGCTCTTCTCGCCGCTGCGCAAGATAGCCATATCGGGCACCAGCAAAACGGAAGGGTCCAACTCGGAGGAGATCTGGACGGTCGCGAACATGCCTGGCTTTAGGAAGAAGCCCGGGTTGTGAAACTCCATCCGCACGCGGGCCGTCCGGGTTTTCTCGTCCACGTTGGGATAGAGGTAGGTCACTCGTCCGCGGAACTCGCGGTCAGGGAGGTAAGCGAGGGTGACGGTGGCTTCCTGGCCCAGCTTCACGTAGGCCAGGTCCTGTTCGTAAATCTGGGCTTGCACCCATACCAAACCCAGATCCGCCAACCGGTAGAGCTTCATTCCTGGGTCCACCATCTGACCCTGGACCACCATCTTTTCGACCACAAAACCATCCCTAGGCGCCAGGATGCGCAAGGTCTTACTGGGCTGCCCGGTGCGCTCCAATTCGGCGATTTGCCCGGCGGAAATGTCGAAAAACTTCAGCTTGGTGAGGGCGCTGACTCTGAGCGAAGCGCCGGCGGGAGCATTCGTTCCCGGCTCAATCGCGATCAAGTATTCCCGTTGAGCGCTGTAGAGATCGGGTGAATAAATCTCGAACAATGGATCGCCGCGATGCACCTGCTGGCCGGTGGCATCCACGTAAAGTTTATCGATCCAGCCTTTGAACTTGGTGGTCACGTCTTCCAGCGCCGTTTCGTTGTAATCGATGTTGCCCACCGTGCGAATGTTCCGGCGCAGCGGCCCGCGCGTAACCACGGCGGTGCGGATGCCCATATTCTGGGTGGTCACCGGGTCAATCGCGATGGTCTGCGAAGCGGCGGCGATGGCCGCGTCTTCGTAGACCGGGACCATTTCCATGCCCATGGTATCTTTGCCCGGCGTCGGCCGCACCTCACCCGGCGTCATGGTGGACTTGTAGTATTTAATCTTACGCTCGCCGGCGGGGGGGGGTGAACCACGCTTAGCAGCTTCGGCTTGCTTGCGAATCGGGGTGAGCTTCATGCCGCAGATAGGGCAGTTGCCTGGTTTGTCCTGGACGACCTGCGGATGCATGCCGCAGGTGTAGAGCGTTTGGATCGCGTCCACCTTGGTGGCAGGGGCCGGAGCGCGACCGCAACCGCTAAGTAACAGACCGGTGCCGCCGGCCATCAAGAAGGCCACCCTGCATAGAACCGTGAATTTCGCACTTAAGGCATGGCATTTCATATAATACCGTGGTTTTCAGGCGCTTACCTGCCTCCGCCCATTTTCTTCGGCGCCGCGGGGCTGCCGCGGGGCATACCGGAAGTCTTGGAGGTCATGGAGGCATTGGCCGGCGGCAGGCCCTGGATGATCAAGGACAGCTCCGCCAGGACGACTTCGCGTTGGGTGGTCGCTTCCACCTTGTCCAATTTAAACCCGAGCAGGGTTCGCTCCGTGTCGGTCAGATTGAAAAAATCGATCTGGCCAGCGAGGTACCCGGACCAGGCCACTTCGAGCGACTGGCGCGCCTTGGGCAAGAGCTGATCATTCAGAAGTGCCAGATTGCGAGTCGCCTCACGGTAAAGGAACGACCTTTCGGCAAAATCCACCGCCAGCGCAATCTGCTCGCCCGACAATTGCGCCTGAGCCGCGCGCTGGGTGGCCTGAGCCTCGGCAAGCTGTGCCTCGATTTTGTCGCGCCAGATGGGAATCGATACGGTGCCCAGCGGGCGATATAGATTGGGGTTCATCTTCACGTCAGCCATCAGCCCTAGGCCGAAATCGGGAAGGCGCGCCTTTCGCGCGAGGATAATACTGGCTTCCACAGCGCGCACGCCGGCTTCCATAGCTTTGAGACGGGTATTCTGTGCGAGGGCGGTCTCGAACAGCTTATCGGCGGTGAAGTCCAGCGGGGTGGATTCGAACTGGCCAGGGATGGGCGGGGTTGGATCGTTCGCTCCCAGACCCAGCGCCGCCTTGAACTGGACCAGGAGCGAACTGCGCGAGTCCTCCAGATTGGCAATCTCGGTCTGGAGTTGGGCCTGCTCGATTTGAGCGCGCAGCACATCCTGCAGGGTCACTTTGCCCACTTCATTTTGAGCTCGGGCAAGCTTTTCCAGGTCAGCCAGCAGCCTCAGCGTGTCCTGATTAACGCGGACTTTCTCCTCCAAAAAGTAAAGTTGATAATACGTGCGCTTGACCTCGAAAGCGCTCGCCAGCACGGCGGATTGAAAGGCGAAGTATTTGGACTGGCTCTCGGCCGAGGCGAGGTTCGCCCCAATCCGGAGTTTGTCCGGCCAGGGGATGGCGCCCATCAGCCCAGGCATGATCGAAGTGACGATATTCTGAATGTCCATCTGCAAAGTGAACTGCGGGTCGGGGAACGACCGCGCCTGCGTGATGCGTTCGATGGATGCGCCCCAGTCGTAGTAAGCGGCTTCGACCTTCGGTTGGTTGAGCAGTGCGAAAGTGAGAAAATTGCTGAGACCGGAGGTTGCCGTCAGGTCCGGCAACGCGGGTTTTTGCCCCTGCGGCCGATAAGCGGCGGCGACGGTTTGGGCCTGGCTGCGAGCCTCCTTTTCTCCCTGGGTCGGAACCCCTTGGCAGCCTGCCAGGAGCAAGGCCAAAGCAAGAGCGCCCATCACACCCGCGATGCGATTCGGTCTGGGACTATGCTCCTCTTCGGTGGCTTGTGGTTCTGGTGTCATGGTTTGTGGGTGCCTACGGTCCTTCCTCAGAGAGAAGGCGTTGGCCACTGCCGCCGTTCGCCGCTTCCTTCTTCGTCAGGGTCTCTTTGAGGTCGTGGCGCTCAACAATCATTTCTGTTCTGCTTGATGCTCCTGGTGGGCATCCCCTTTTTTCTAGCTAGTGGAGGGCCAACCTGACGGGCAGCGCTCTAACCTATTCAATCCAGGCTAATTAAGGCGTTTTGGCGTGGTCTTTGGTGGGCGCTGAGGGAGGTATAGCTATTGCACCTTGCACGAGCGCTGCCTAGGCATCGTGCATTTTGCAAACGCGCCCACCGCGCCCGCAAGCCAGAGGCTTAATCGGCGTTCAATGAGTGCCCATTCCCGTCGGACCCATTGGGTTTATTGTGCGCGTAGGGTCACTTACTACAACGCTCCCCAGGCCGATCAATGGAAAGCGCCTTTTGAAAACCTTCCGCAGCGGCTCGAACCAGCAGGCGTCAATCCCCGCGCCGAACGCACAATCCGCTCGACAGTTCCGGCGGTTCTTCGCACGATGAACCGATCATTATGGGAACCGTCAGTACCGTCATTCAGCATTTGTTGTCGCTGCCGCCGCAGATGGCGCGCGAGTTCGCCACCCTGGAGAAACGTCCCCGTCCGGACTGGTTGGCCACGAGCGATCCGGCCGACAGCAAACTGGGTTCCGGTGGCGGGACCGCGCACCTGCTGGCAACCGCCTGGCAAGCGACGAGTGGTGGCGCGCCTTTTTTGGAGTGGCTCAATGCCAGTCGCAAACTGATGATTCACGGCGGCGGGCAGAGCCGCCGTCTGCCCGCTTACGCGGCGGTTGGCAAGCTGCTGATGCCCCTGCCGGCCTTCCGCTGGTCGGTGGGACAGCGGCTCGACCAGACGCTGCTGGATCTGCAACTGCCCGGCTACGACCGGGTGCTGGGGCACGCGGCGCCGGGCACGGTGGCGATGGTGGCCAGCGGCGACGTCTTCCTGCGCTTCGCCAAGGAACTGCCGGCGTTCCCGTCCGTCGATGTGCTGGGACTGGGCATGTGGGTGACGCCCGAGGTGGCCCATAATTTCGGAGTTTTTTTCTGTCCGCGCTCGCGGCCGAACGAGCTGGCCTTTTTCCTGCAGAAGCCCTCGCCGACCCGCATTCGCGAATTGTCCACCGAGTACCTGTATCTCATCGACACGGGCATGTGGCTGTTGAGCGAACGCGCCGTGCGCGTGCTGATGAGGCATTGCGGCTGGGACGAGGAGAGGCAGATTTTTGGGCGTGGCGTGCCCGACACCTACGAGCTTTATGCCGAATTTGGCCTGGCGCTGGGGCTGGCGCCGGTTGGCAACGATCCCGAAGTGAGCGCCCTGACCTCGGCTGTGGTGCCGCTGCCCGAAGCCGAGTTTTACCATTTTGGCACCAGCCGGCAGATGATCGAATCCATCTCGGCCCTGCAAAACCTGGAACTGGACGAGACCAAGCTGGGACTGATGGGGGCGAAGCGGCATCCGGACCAATACCTGCAGAACTCCCGATTTTCCTATCCGTTGCGGCTGCAGGAAAATCACACCTTGTGGGTGGAAAACAGCACCGTGCCCGCCTCGTGGCGGCTTGCTTGCGATCATGTCTTGACCGGCGTGCCGGCCAACGAGTGGGATTTGCGACTCGAACAGGGAGTCTGCCTGGATTTTGTCCCGGTGGGCGAAAGCGATTTTTGCGTGCGGGTCTATGGCATCGACGACGCTTTTCGCGGGGCGATCGGCGATGCGGGGACGCGCTGGTTTGGGCGGCCGGCGCCGGACTGGTTTTCCGTCCGCGGCCTTGACTACGGGGCGGCGAACTTGAATCCCGTCACCGACATTCAACAGGCGAGGCTATTTCCGGTGTTGTCGCCCGAGCAATTGGAACCGCGTTTTTTCGAGTGGCTGGTAGGCGCCCGGCCGGAGCGGAACGACAGTTTTGTCCGGTTGTGGAGCAGTGTCCCCCGATGCTCGGCGCAGGAACTGGGCGACCGCATCAACCTCCGGCGCTGGTACCGGCAGCGAGCTGAGAATCGGAATGCCTGCCTGGCGCCCATGCTGAAGAACTACCGTTGGAGCGTATTCTTCAAGCTGGATTTGGAGTCCACGGCCCGGCTTTTTGCGGGCACGGGCCAGGCGTTGCCGCCGCCCGTGCCGGAAACCGACTCGGGATTGGAGCCGATGCAGTCGGTGCATGACCAGATGTTTCGCGCGGCGGTGCTGCGTCATCGCCAACAGCCGAGCTTCGCCGAGCATGAGGCGGAGGCCTTCGCGCATCTGCGCCGCATGATCGTGCGGGATGCGCAGTTGTCGCCGGTGGCGCCGCGCCGGTGCGTGCTTGACGATCAGATCGTTTGGGGTCGCAGCCCGGTTCGTCTGGATCTGGCGGGTGGCTGGACGGACACGCCGCCCTACTGTTTAGAGCATGGCGGGCGGGTGGTCAACGTGGCGGTGGATCTGAATGGCCAGCCGCCGATACAGGTATTTGCGAAGCTGGGCGAACGGCGGGAGCTGGTGTTGCGTTCCATCGACCTGGGAGTCGAACAGCGGGTGCGCACCTATGAGGAACTGGATACCTTTGCGCAACCGGGCAGCGAGTTTGCCCTGGCCAAAGCCGGGTTCGCGCTGGCGGGCTTTCTGCCGCGGTTTCATGCGGAGGGCGGCTTTCCCTCGCTCGAGAAGCAATTGGAGGAATTCGGCGGCGGCATCGAAATCTCGCTGCTATCGGCGGTGCCCAAAGGATCGGGCCTGGGCACGAGCAGCATTCTGGCGGCGACGGTGCTGGCGACCCTGGGCGATTTGTGCGGGCTGAACTGGGACCGCAACGTCTTGTTCACGCGCACGCTGGCATTGGAGCAAATGCTGACCACCGGCGGCGGATGGCAGGACCAGGCGGGCGGCGTTTTTCGAGGCATGAAACTGATCGAGACCACCCCGGGCCGGGCGCAGAAACCCACGTTGCGCTGGCTGCCGGAACATCTGTTCGAGAGTGATTACGCCAACAAAACGATTCTGCTTTACTACACCGGGCTGACGCGCCTGGCGAAGAACATCCTCCACGAAATTGTCCGCGGCATTTTCCTGAATTCTCCCGAGCATTTGCAGACCGTCGAGGCGATCGGCGCCAACGCCGAGGCGGCCTTCAACGCCCTGCAGCGCGTCGATTACGCCGGCCTGGTGGCGGCGGTGCGCCGAAGCTGGGAGTTGAATCAGCGTTTGGACGCGGGCACCAACCCGCCGGCGGTGCGGCAGATTCTCGATCGCATTGCGGATTATCTCGATGCCACGAAACTGCTGGGGGCCGGCGGCGGAGGGTACCTGTTGATGTTTGCCAAGGACGCGGCGGCGGCGGCACACATCCGGCGGACTCTGACCGAAAACCCGCCCAATGAACGGGCACGCTTTGTGAGCCTGCAGTTGTCCGATACCGGCCTGCAATTGACCCGCAGTTAGTGAAACGCGACCGAGTCGCACATTCGGAGGGCGGAGCTCCGCGACGCCCTAACTAATCGGATGCAGGACTGTCGTGACACGTGAACCGATGCAGAGGAGAAGAGGGGGGCTCCCGGAGCTCGCCCCTCCGAGATGCGAGAACTTAGGGCACGACCCATCGCAATAAAATGAGCGTACCGGAAGATTTCAAAAGCGTCATCGGCCGCCCCGGGCCTTTGCTGGCGTTGGCGCCCATGCAAGACATCACCGACCTGCCTTTCTGGCGGTTGCTGATGCGCTATGGAGGTCCGGATGTCTTCTACACGGAATACTTCCGGGTGCATGCCGTGTCGCGGCTGGAAAAGGAACTGCTTCGCTGGATCGTGGAGAACGACACCGGCCGGCC
>Ga0209538_1002129_pt1 | contig 10217 bp, 8 predicted proteins | sample BarGraNGADG00211_2_FD_184492 | JGI IMG/M metagenome (GOLD analysis project Ga0209538, IMG submission 184492) | Arctic peat soil microbial communities from Barrow, Alaska - Barrow Graham LP Ref core NGADG0004-211 (SPAdes) (version 2) | ecosystem: Environmental > Terrestrial > Soil > Wetlands >... | reverse complement strand
CAGGCCGCTCGGCAGGGACATCCCTGGCACGCCGGCGAGGTTCGCCGGGATGGTGGCGACGTCGTTCAGGTACATCGCGAGCGGGTCGTCGAGCTTCTCGCCCAGCTTGAACGCGGTGGTCGGCGCGGTCGGCGAGACCAGCACGTCCACCTGCGCGAATGCGGTGTCGAAGTCGCGCTGGATCAGCGTGCGCACCTTCTGCGCGCTGCCGTAGTACGCGTCGTAGTAGCCCGCCGACAGCGCGTAGGTGCCGAGGATGATGCGGCGCTTGACCTCGTCGCCGAAGCCGACCGCTCGGGTGGCGCCCATCACGCGCTCGACCGTGCTGGCGCCGTCGTCGACGCGCAGGCCGTAACGCATCGCGTCGAACTTCGCGAGGTTCGAGGACGCCTCGCTCGGCAGGATCAGGTAGTACGCGGCGAGCGCGTACGGGAAGTGCGGGCAGGACACCTCGACGATGTCCGCGCCGGCTGCGCGCAGAAGCCCGAGCGACTCCGCGAACCGGGCGCTCACGCCCGCCTGGTAGCCCTCGCCGGACAGCTCGCGGACGACACCGATCCGCACCCCGCGGAGGTCACCGCTCGCGCCGAGCCGGGCCTCGCCGACGACGTCGGGCATCGGCTCGTCCAGCGAGGTCGAGTCGGCCGGGTCGTGGCCGCCGATGACCTCGTGCAACAGGGCGGTGTCGAGCACGGTGCGAGCGCAGGGCCCTACCTGGTCGAGCGAGGACGCGAGTGCGATCACGCCGTAGCGCGAGACGCCGCCGTAGGTGGGCTTGACCCCGACGGTGCCCGTGACCGCGGCAGGCTGCCGGATCGAGCCGCCGGTGTCGGAGCCGATCGAGAGCGGCGCCTCGAATGAAGCGAGCGCAGCGGCGGAACCACCGCCGGACCCACCGGGGATCCGGTCCAGGTCCCACGGGTTGTGCGTCGGGCCGTACCCGGAGTGCTCGGTGGACGAGCCCATCGCGAACTCGTCCATGTTGGTCTTGCCCAGGATCGGCAGGCCCGCGGCGCGCAACCGGCGCACGACGGTCGCGTCGTACGGCGGCACCCAGCCCTGAAGGATTCGCGAACCCGCGGTGGTGGGCAGCCCCTTCGTGACGAGCACGTCCTTGACCGCGATCGGCACCCCGGCGAGGGTCGGCAGCTGCTCGCCGGCGGCGCGGCGCGCGTCGACGGCGTCGGCCGCGGCAAGTGCGCCCTTGGCGTCGACCTGGAGGAAGGCGTGCACCGGACCGTCGACCGCCGCGATCCGGTCGAGGTGCGCCTGGGTGGCCTCGCGGGAGGAGATCTCACGGCTCGCGAGCGCCTGCGCGAGGTCGGCGGCGGTGCGACCGATCAGGCCGGTCACGGCTCCTCCCCCATGATCTGGGGGACTCGGAAGCGTCCGCCCTCGGCGGCCGGAGCGGCCGCGAGCGCAGCCTCCTGCCCGAGCGGTGGGCTCACCTCGTCGGCGCGGAACACGTTCGTCAAGGGCACCGGGTGGGACGTCGCCGGCACGTCGGGGGTGGCGACCTGGGAGACCTGGGCGACGGCGTCGACGATGGCGGTGAGCTGACCGGCAAGCCGGTCCAGCTCCACGTCCGAGAGGTCGATTCTCGCCAGCTGGGCCAGGCGCGCGACGTCGTCGCGAGAGATGCTGGACATGCTGAGGAGTCTAGACGGTGCGCCGTCGGCGGCGGTCCGCTCGTCCGGGCAAGAGGCATCGGGAGTCGGCGACGGCCCGGCGGGTGCTAGCGGTGGCCGGCCTTGAGCGAGCCGGTGAGCTCCTTGAACTCGGCCCACGCGCCGTTGGCCAGGAGTCGCGACTGCTCTGGCCAGGTGACGGGATCGTGCGTCCGGAACCGCGGTCCGGCATCGTCGAGAACGTCGGTGAGCGCCCGGATCCTGGCCTTCGACAACCCGCTCCAGGTGGTGATCCCCGCGGCGTTCAGCAGCCCGGCGATCTGCGGGCCGATGCCTTCGATCACCGTGAGGTCGTCGAGCTTGATCTTCGAACCGAGCACCGAGGCTGCGGCGGCGAGGTCCAGGACGCGAGGCGCTGCCGGCCGCTTCGCGGCAGCAGGCTTGGCGGCGAGCGAAGAGGCAGCCCCGGCCGCCAACCCGGCCTCGAGCTCCGCGACCTTGGCGCGCAAGGAGGCGGCCTCGGCCTGGACCGAGGCACAGTCCGCGACCTTGGCGCGCAGCGCCTCGGCCTCAGCTTCGAGCCGACGGCTGTTCGCCTCGAGGTCACCGATCCGGCCGGTCAACCGGGTCGCCTCACCGTCGCGGTGCTCCTTTGGCCGGAGCCAGGTCCAGCAGCGCCAGAACAGCCACCCGAGCACGAAGCTGAGCAGCACCGTGCCGAGGATCCACGGGAGGATCTCGCTGAAGACGTACCTCATGTCATGCCCCCACGATCGTGAACTCGATGCGACAGTTCTGTGCTCGACTCTCGGGGGTCGCGTTGTCGGCAACGGGGTTCGCCACGCCGTGCCCGACGGCGGCCGCGGCGGCCGGGTCGACGGCGAGCTTGACCCCGCTCGTCACGCGGGCCTGCGTCAGCGCGGCCGTCAGCGCGTCGAGCTGGGCCGTTCCGGGGCAGCTTCCGGTGACTGTGAGTGCCGTGTCCTTGAGCGTGAAGCCGCCCGTGGTGATGCCGCTCGCGAACGCCGGCATCAGACCGATCAGGGTGTTCGCCGCCGGCGTCTTGGTCACGCTCAGCGAAGGCGCCGTGGGCCCGGCCGTCGGTGTCGCGCCTGCGGCGGTGCCGACGTAGGTCACCTGGTGGGCCGCCTCGAGGGCCCTGGCGAGCGCGGTCGCCTCCGCCCGTGCACTCTCGGGACCGGTGAGGGTGACATCGCGGTAGGACCCGGTGACCGTCACGCCCGTGAGCCCATTCGCAGCGAGCGCGTTGCGAGTTCTCGCCTGGACGTCGTTCTGGACCGTTGTGCAACCACCGACGACCCCGATGAGCCCGAGAGCGACGAGTGCGGGGAGGACCCATCTCCACCGGCACCAACGGTGAATCCTCATGAGTCCTCTACGCTCGGCCCGCACCGGAAGGGTTCTGTGCGGCTCAACCTAGTCGCACCGCCCTCCGCACTGCGCGGTGCTCGAGGACGGAGCGGCGGCCCTAGCCGATGACGGCGCCGAGCAGCGCGAGCAGCGCGCGCCCGTAGCAGAGCGACGGCGTCTCACCGGCGAACTGGCGCTCGCCCTGACCGGGGAGGTCCACCGTGACGGCGAAGCCCGCACCAGCACGAACCATGCTGTTGAAGGTCCCGCCGAGCAGCTCGCGCAGCTGGTCCTCGCGGGGCAGCCAGAGGGTCTCGTCCTGGGCCACCGAGTCGAGCGCCCACTCGGTCGTCCCGTTGAAGGCGAGGATCGTGCCGGTCGGGTACTCCCGTGGTTCGATCGTCAGCTCGCTGACGGTGAAGACCTGGTCCTCGAGGCCCGGCTTGGGGATGGCGAACTGGTCGCCGGAGCGGGGGGTCCATCGAACTCCGGCCAGCTGCAGCGCCTCGGCCAGGTCGAGCGGGATCATTCCGACTCCGATCCAGGACCGTGCACCGCGGACGGACCACCCTCGAGCAGGGCGACGAACTGCGCCTCGTCGAGGATGGGAAGACGGAGCTGAACGGCCTTGTCATGCTTCGAGCCGGCATTCGCGCCGACGACGACGTAGTCCGTGTTCTTCGACACCGATCCCGCCGCCTTTCCCCCGCGGGCCACGACCGCCTCCTTGGCGCCGTCCCGGCTGAACGCCTCGAGGCTGCCGGTGACCACCACGGTGAGGCCTTCGAGGGTGCGATCGGTCGAGGCGTCGCGCTCGTCGATCATGCTCACCCCCGAGGCCCGCCATGCCTCGACGATCCGGGTGTGCCAGTCCTCGGCGAACCAGGACTCGACGGCCTCCGCGATGATCGGACCGACGCCTTCGACCGCGGACAGCTGCGCTTCGCTCGCCGCCACGATCCGGTCGAGCGAGCCGAACTCCTGAGCCAGCGCGCGCGCCGCGGTCGGCCCGACGTGCCGGATCGAGAGCGCGACCAGCACGCGCCACAGCGGCCGGTCCTTCGCCTCCTGCAGGTTGGTGAGCAGCTTGTGGCCGATCGTGCTGAGGTCGCCGGCCGCTCGCTTGACGCCGCCGGCCGCGCTGTCGACGCGCAACGTGAAGAGCTCGATCCGCCGCAGGTCGGCCGCGGTGAGGTCGAACAACCCGCTCTCGCTGGTCAGCACTCCGGACGTCATGAGCGCCGTCGCGGACTCGTAGCCCAGGGACTCGATGTCCATCGCTCCGCGCGAACCGATGAAGGCGATGCGCTCGATCAGCTGCGCCGGACAGTGCTCGGCGTTCGGGCAGCGCAGGTCGACGTCGCCCGCCTTGGCCGGCGCGATCGCCGTTCCGCACGACGGGCAGAGCGTGGGCATCACGAACGGCCTCTCGGTCCCGTCGCGCAGCTCCGTGACGGGCCCGATGATCTCGGGTATCACGTCACCCGCCTTGCGGAGCACGACGGTGTCGCCGATCAGCACGCCCTTGCGGACCACCTCGCTCGCGTTGTGCAGCGTCGCCCGACTGACTGTCGACCCGGCCACCAGTACCGGCGCCATCACGGCGAACGGCGTGATCCGGCCCGTCCGCCCGACCCCGACCTCGATCGAGAGCAGCTTCGTGGTGACCTCTTCGGGCGGGTACTTGAACGCGATCGCCCACCGCGGCGCGCGACTGGTCGACCCGAGCACCCGCTGGGCGTCGATCTCGTCGACCTTGACCACGATGCCGTCGATCTCGTGCTCGACGTCGTGCCGGTGCTCGCCGAAGTAGGCGATCGTCTCCTGCACGCCAACGAGATCGTCGACCACTCGCGAATGCGCGGAGACCGGGATGCCCCAGCCCCGCATCAGGTCGTAGGCCTCGGACTGGCGACCGAGGCCGGTGCCCTCGACCGGTCGGGAGTCCGGCCACCGCACCGCCCCGAGACCGTGCGCGTACATCCGCAACGGACGGCTCGCCGTCACCCGCGGGTCTTTCTGGCGCAAGGACCCGGCCGCGGCGTTGCGCGGGTTCGCGAACGGTGACTTGCCGGCCGCGACGAGCGCGGCGTTCAGCTCCGTGAACAGCTCGACCGGGAAGAACACCTCACCGCGCACCTCGAGAAGGGCCGGCTGATCAGCGCCGGCGAGCACGTGCGGGATGCCCTTGATGGTGCGGACGTTCAGGGTGACGTCCTCACCGGTTCGACCGTCGCCGCGGGTCGCGCCACGCACCAGACGACCGTTCTCGTAGAGCAGGGCGATCGCGAGGCCGTCGATCTTGAGCTCGCACAGGTAGTGCACCGGGGACGCGCCGAGCTCGCGCCCTACCCTCGCGGCCCAGGCCGCGACGTCGTCGGCGGAGAAGGCGTTGTCCAGGCTGAGCATCCGCTCTACGTGGTCGACCGCGGCGAACTCGGTCGAGAACGTCCCGCCGACCGTCTGCGTCGGCGAGTCCGGAACGCGGAGCTCGGGATGCGCGGCCTCGAGCGCCTCGAGATCGTGCATCAGCTGGTCGTACTCGCCGTCCGAGACGGTTGGGGCGTCGCGCACGTAGTACGCGAACTGGTGGTCCCGGATCTGCTCGGCCAGCTCCGCCCAGCGCTGCCGGCTCGCACTCTCGTCGCTCACGACGCCATCCTGCCGCGAACCCCTGACGTCACGGTGGCCTGGCCGAGCACCCGGGTGCCGTCGTACAGCACGAGCGACTGGCCGGGCGCGAGCCCGCGCAGCCCGTCGAACAGCTCCACCTGCACGGCGGTGGCCCGACGAGCGCCGGCCGGCCCGAGCAGTGTCGCCACCGCGCGGACGGGCTCACCGTGTGCCCGGACCTGAACCGTGCACTCCACCCGCTCGCCGACGCCGCCGCCGGCCGCGAGCCAGACGAGGTCGTCCCCCTCGATGGCGCGCACGGTGAGCAGCTCGCTCGGACCCACCACCACGGTGTTGGCCGCGGGCTGGATCTCGAGCACGTAGCGCGGGTGGCCGTCGGCGGCCGGCCGGCCGAGGGCCAGGCCCTTGCGCTGACCCACCGTGTACGCGTACGCGCCGTCGTGCTCACCGAGCACCTCGCCGGCGCTGTCCACGATCGGGCCGGGGCGGCTGCCGAGCCGCGAGCGCAAGAAGCCCTGGGTATCGCCGTCGGCGACGAAGCAGATGTCGTACGAGTCCGGCTTGGCCGAGACGCCCAAACCGCGCGCGGCCGCCTCGGCGCGCACGTCGGCCTTGGTGGCCACGTCACCGAGCGGGAACATGGACCGTTCGAGCCGCTCGGCTCCCATCACGGCGAGCACGTACGACTGGTCCTTGGCGTCGTCCGCCGACCGGTGCAGCTCGAGCCGTCCGTCGCCGCCACTGACGATCCGCGCGTAGTGCCCCGTGCACACGGCGTCGAAGCCGAGAGCGACCGCCTTGTCCATCAGCGCCGCGAACTTGATGTGCTGGTTGCAGCGCACGCACGGGTTGGGGGTCCGGCCGGCCTCGTACTCGGCCAGGAAGTCCGCGATGACCGTCTCCTCGAACCGCTCGGAAAGGTCCCACACGTAGAACGGGATGCCGAGGACGTCCGCGGCACGGCGCGCGTCGCCGGCGTCCTCGATCGAGCAGCACCCGCGCGAACCGGTCCGGAACTGGTCCCGGTTGCGGGACAGGGCCAGGTGCACGCCGACGACGTCGTGCCCCGCCTCCACCGCGCGGGCGGCGGCGACGGCGGAGTCGACTCCGCCGCTCAGGGCCGCCAGGACGCGCATCAACGCAGCCCGGGCGCACGATCGGCCACAGCACGCATGCGGAGAAGTCTAGGTGCGCGCCCGGAACCGCCCGCCGCGGGGTTGCAGCGGGCCGCTACGCCGGGGGCGCGACGTTCACCGAGAGGTCGGCGGCGTTGCTGACCTTCCCGTTCTTGTCCGAGACGGTGTAGGTGGCCGCGATGGATCCGGTGAAGCCGGCCGCGGGAGTCACCGTCACGGTTCCGTCCGGGTTGGCCGCAAGGGTGCCGCCCGGGACCGTGAGCGTGGACTGCACGCCGTCCGCCTTCGGGTCCAGGTCCACGGTCGCTGGGTCGAGGTCGGCGCCGTAGGAGACGTCGTTCTTGAGCACGTCCACGGTGGTCGCCGTCCCGAATGCGGTCGCCTTCGCGTCGACGTCGGCCACCGGCGCGGCGTTGCTCGCCCCACCGGCGATGGCGACGCTGCTGTTCGCGACCATGGAGCACACCGGGGACGGGCAGTAGACCGTGAAGCCGTCCGAGTCGGTCGGCGTGTAGTCCTTGTCGCGCGGTTGCATCATCCAGAAGTTGGCACCGTCACCGCCGCCGGCCTTGAACGCATCCAGCCACTGCTTGAACACGGCGTTGCGGGTGCTGGTGTCCTTCCAGCCGTACTCGCCGAGGAAGACCGGCTTCTTGAACTCGGTCCCGATCGCTAGGTGCTTGTTGATGTAGTCGACCGACCAGGCCGGATCGTGCTTCCAGAAGTCCGGGTAAAGGTGTAGACCGACCATGTCGATGTCGGGCAGCGCGGCGATCGCCCTGGGGTCCGTGCCCTGGCTGCAGTCCATGGTCCAGTCGGTCGCGGCCTTGTCGCACATGAAGCCTTCGTCACCGAGGCCGATCAGGTGGTTGCCGTCGACCGAGCGGACGAACGTCGACATCTCCTTGGCCCACGCGGTGATCGTGTCGGTCTTGCAGTCGGGGCTCGCCTTGAGCGCGCCGGACGCGCCGCACCGCGGCTCGTTCGCGAGCTCCCAGGCCATGATCGTCGGGTCGTCCTTGTACTTGACCCCGGTGACGGTGTTCACCCGGTTGAGCAGGTGGGTCGCCCAGTCCTTGTACCACTGGCGCACCTTCGCATCGGTGTAGAAGTCGCTGTGGTAGGTCAGGCCGGCCCAGAGGACGTACTGGTCCATGCCACCGAAGGCGCCCCAGTTGTTGACCAGCGGCAGGATCAGCTTGACGTTGTGCTTCGAGGCCGACGCGATCACGTAGTCGAGGCGCTGCAGTCCGTCCTCGCCGTCGTTGAACGCCGGCTGCTTCCCGTCCCAGTAGTGGAAGTACATGCTCGTGTTGAACTTGTCGACCGAGTCGGTACCGTCCTGCTGACCGATGTCGTTGAAGGCCCAGGTGCGCAGCACCCGGAAGTGGTTGTCCGCCGTCGCGGCCATGATCTTGTCGATGATCTCGTTGCCGGAGAGCATCGGCCGGTAGGTGTTGGTGCCGTCGAAGGCGAACGTCTTGCCGTCCAGCATGAACGAGGCGCCGTCGCGGGTGACGAACTCCTTGCCCGGGCCGGCATGGGTCACCTTGTAGGCGATGGCGCCGCCGACGCCGAGAACGATCGCGACGGCCGTCGCGATCACGGCGTTGCGAACCTTGCTGGACCGGGGCATCGACATCGTCGTCGTCTCCTTCGCGCGGCTGCGAACGCCTCACTGTACTGAGCCGACGGGGCGTCACGGAGCGAGTTGCGCGGCGCCGTTCTCCCGGGTGCTTCCGGCCCCCCACCCGAGCGATCGAATCGGTGCGAGTCAGCGGGGTCCGCTCGCGGCCAGCCCGGCCGCGCGGGCCCGCTCGGCCACCTCGGCCAGGACCTCGACGAGGGCGTCGACGTCGGCCCGGGTCGTGGAGCGCCCGAGCGAGAAGCGCAGCGCACCGCGCGCGTCGTCCTCGGCCAGACCCATCGCGAGCAGCACGTGCGAGGGCTGCGGCACGCCCGCCTGGCACGCGGAGCCGGTCGAGCACTCGACGCCGTGGGAGTCCAGCAGGTACAGCAACGAATCGCCCTCGCAGCCCGGGAAGACGAAGTGCGCGTTCGAGGGCAGGCGCGCCGGACCCGTCGCGCCGGCCACGACCGCAATGTCCGGCCCGGTCAGGACCGCCCACGGCACGGCTGCACGCACCCGCGCCACCAGGTCGTCACGAAGGGCCGCAAGACGACGCGCGGTCTCCCCCTGGTGCGCGACGGCGTCCACGACCGCGACCGAGAAGGCGCGGATCGCCGCCGTGTTGACCGTTCCCGAGCGCACCCCGCGCTCTTGGCCACCACCGTGGACGAGTGGCGTGAGCTCTAGGTCGCGGCGCGCGAGCAGCGCGCCGACCCCCACCGGCCCACCGACCTTGTGCCCGCTGATCGACATCGCGTGCAGGCCCGACGCGGCGAAGTCCACCGGCAGCTGACCGACTGCCTGGACGGCGTCGCAGTGCACCGGGATCCCGTACGGGCGCGCGGCCGCGACGACGTCGGCGATCGGCTGGACCGCGCCCACTTCGTTGTTCGCTGCCATCACGCTGATCAGCGCGACCTGGTCGCCCGAGGCGGCGAGCTCGGCGCGCAGCGCCTCGAGGTCGAGCCGACCGTGGCCGTCCACCGGGAGCAGCGCGATCTCCGCGCCGGCGTGCGCCGCCAGCCAGAAGGCGGGGTCCAGCACGGCGTGGTGCTCGACCCCGGAGACGAGGATGCGGCGGCGGTCGAGGTCGACGGTGCGTCGGGCCCAGAACAGGCCCTTGATCGCGAGGTTGTCGGCTTCGGTGCCGCTCGCCGTGAAGATGACCTCGCTGGGACGCGCGCCGAGGGCGGCGGCGAGGTGCTCGCGGGCCTCCTCGACCGTGCGCCGCGCGGCGCGGCCGGAGGTGTGCAGCGAGGACGGGTTCCCGGTGTGGTGCAGCTCCTCGGTCATCGCCTCGATGGCCGCCGGGAGCATCGGGGTGGTCGCGGCGTGGTCGAGGTAGGCGGTCACGCCCTCGATTCTAGGTAGCCGCGCGGGCCGCCGGGCGCCGTCCGGCCGCGCAGCTGGTGCGAGCCCCGGCGCCGGCGCCCGCTCAGCCCAGCCGGGCGCTCAGCCCAGCCGGGCGCGCAGCTCGGCCGAGAGCTGGGGCAGCACCGTGAACAGGTCACCGACGATGCCGAAGTCGGCGATCTCGAAGATCGGCGCCTCGGGGTCGCCGTTGACCGCGACGATCGTCCCGGACGACTGCATCCCGCCGGTGTGGTGCACCGCGCCGGAGAGCCCGACCCCGATGTACAGCTTGGGCGCGACGGTCACGCCGGTCTGACCGATCTGCGCCGTGTGCTCGATCCAGCCCTCGTCGGTAGCCACCCGGGTGGCACCGACGGCCGCGCCGAGCAGGTCCGCGAGCTCCTCGATGGCGGAGAAGTCGCCGTTCGTACCGCGCCCGCCGGCGATGACGACCTGCGCCTCGGC
>Ga0209538_1002127_pt1 | contig 10221 bp, 12 predicted proteins | sample BarGraNGADG00211_2_FD_184492 | JGI IMG/M metagenome (GOLD analysis project Ga0209538, IMG submission 184492) | Arctic peat soil microbial communities from Barrow, Alaska - Barrow Graham LP Ref core NGADG0004-211 (SPAdes) (version 2) | ecosystem: Environmental > Terrestrial > Soil > Wetlands >... | reverse complement strand
GCGCCGCCGACGCCAGTGCGCCCTCGGCAAGCTCACCCCGACCGAGTACGAGATGATCTACAACACGACCGCGCACGCGGCCTGAGAACCACTCACCGGAAGTGTCAACCAGACCGACAGCAGTCCCGTTCGATGGCACTAACCGGCAACTACGCACTGGCCTCGTGGTTCGTCCGTGAAGAGTCCGCCAAGATTAAAGAGGACATCGTCACCCCGATGATGGAGTCGATCCTCCGCGAGGTGGCACCGACCAAGCCTCCGGTTGCGACACCATGACGTATCTGACGGTTGGTGCAGTGTCGGAGTTCTGCCCGTGGGACGACCGTGAAGTGGCTCATCGGACATCCGGTAGGGGGCGCGCCGACGGCAGTCCCCACTTCTGGGGACACGGGGGGAGCCCTACCGGGCGGAGATCACGGACACCGTGTTGTCTCCCGCGTTGGCCACGTATACGGTGCCGGTAGTCGGATCCACCGCCACACCCTCCGGGCTCTTCCCGACGGTGATGGTGTTCGTCACGGTGTTGGTCCGGGTGTCGATCACGGACACGGTCCCGTCGCCGTAGTTGATCACGTATGCGGTGTGCGCGGGCTCATCCACCGCCACGCCGTACGGCCACGCCCCGACGGTGATCGTCTTGGTCACGGTGTTGGTCTGGGTGTCGATCGCGGACACCGTGCCATCGCCGTGGTTGGTCGCATACGCGGTGTGTGAGGCCTCGTCGATCGCCACGCCGTACGGGTGTCCGACCGTGATCGTCTTGGTCACGGTGTTGGACCGGGTGTCGATCACGGACACTGTCCCGTCGTCGCTGTTGGTCACGTACGCGGTGTGCGAGGCCCCGTCGATCGCCACGCCGTACGCGTGTCCGACCGTGATCGTCTTGGTCACGGTGTTGGTCCGGGTGTCGATCACGGACACGGTGCCGTCGTCATAGCTGGTCACGTAGGCGGTGTGCGAGGCCGCATCGACCGCCGCAGCCCCCGGGTACCTCCCGACTTTGATGGTGTCAGTCACCGTGTTCGTCCGGGTGTCGATCACGGACACGGTCCCGTCGCCGGTGTTGGTCACGTACGCGGTGTGCGAGGCCGCATCGACCGCGACGCCGCCCGGGTTCGTCCCGACGGTGATGGTGGCGGTCACCGTGTTGGTCCGGGTGTCGATCACGGACACGGTCCCGTCGCTCATGTTGGCCACGTACGCGGTGTGCGAGGCCGCGTCGACTGCCACAGCCACCGGTGAGGTTCCGACGGTGATGGTGGCGGTCACGACGGACACAGGCGCGCGGGAACCACCCGAGGTCGCCGCCGGAGTGGTTGCAGCACTCGCGCTGGCTGTCGCTGTGGGTGACACGGTGGTAAGTGCCGCACCTGCAGGCGCGGCGGGGCTTTGACTGCACGACGCCAACACCATCGCCACACCGGCACACGTCAAAGCCGCAGCCCACGACCTCCAACGGAGCGCCACTCGCGACTCCACTCGCCCGACCACATTCGAACCCAGCTGTTCCGACACCCTGACCTCCACGTCGTCACGCACCGCACACCGACACAAGCCTGACGGACCCACCACGCCGGCGGCAGTCCCCACTTGTGTTGACCCCGAACCATCGGCGCCTGCGGCCACACGCCGGTTCCGCCACCGGGTCACAAGCCAGAAGTGCCCTGGCTTCGTCCCTTGCATCGGCACGAACCCGAACATTCGTGAGCGACCGCGCGTAGCGGTCGTCACCCGCGTCCACAGCGACTCCCCATCCGATGTGTCGGCCGTTTCGACTCCCTACTTTCGGGCGAGCACCATCACGCACACCAGACCCCTGTCAATGGGGCTCATCGGACATCCGGTAGGGGGCGCGCCGGCGGCAGTCCCCACTTCTGGGGACACCGGGGAGCCCTACCGGGCGGAGACCACCGACACCGTCCCGTCGTTGAAGTTGGTCACGTATACGGTCCCCGTGGTCGGATCCACCGCCACGTCAAACGGGGCCTTCCCCACGGTGATGGTGTTCGTCAGGGTGTTGGTCCGGGTGTCGATCACCGACACCGTCCCAGGCTTGCCGCCGCCGTTGGTCACGTACGCGGTGTGCGCTGCCTCATCGACCGCCACACCCACCGGGCTCTTCCCGACGGTGATCGTCTTGGTCACCGTGTTCGTGCGGGTGTCGATCGCCGACACGGTCCCGTCGTCGACGTTGGTCACATAGGCGGTGTGCGAGGCCGCGTCGACCGCCACGCGGTCCGACGAGCCCCCGACGGCGATGGTGGCGGTCACGGTGTTGGACCGGGTGCCGATCACGGACACCATCCCATCCCCGCCGTTGTTGACGAGGTTGGTCACGTACGCGGTGTGCGCGGCCCCGTCGACCGCCACACCGTCCGGCGCCTGCCCGACGGTGATCGTCTTGGTCACCGTGTTCGTCCGGGTGTCGATGACCGACACCGTCCCAGCGGAGTAGTTGGTCACGTACGCGGTGTGCGCTGCCGCGTCGACCGCCACACCCGCCGGGCTCTTCCCGACGGTGATGGTGGCGGTGACGGTGTTGGTTCGGGTGTCGATCACGGACACGGTCCCGTCGTTGAAGTTGGTCACGTACGCGGTGTGCGAGGCGGCGTCGACCGCGACGCCGTCCGGGCGCGTCCCGACGGTGATGGTGGCGGTCACCGTGTTGGACCGGGTGTCAATCACGGACACCGTCCCATCGTCGCCGTTGGCCACGTACGCGGTGTGCGCGGACCCGTCCACCGCCACACCCGCCGGACTCTTCCCGACGTGGATGGTGGCGGTCACGACGGACGCGGGAGCGCGCGAAGAGCCAGCTGCGAGGCGGTGTGCGAGGAACCCCCCACCGGCGAGGACCAGAACGCCCGCGAGCACCATCACGACCACCCGGCCTGGACGGCGTGGACGGGATGCGGGTGCCGGCGTGGTCTCTGCCGGTGGCGGCGCCGCCTCCGCCGTCGGCGCAGCCGTTGCGATGGTGCTCGGCAGCCCGGGCGCGACCGGAGGTGGGACCGGCGGCCCCGGCAAGGGTGTGGCGGGTGCGGCGGCCCGGGTGGCGAGGGCGGCGTTTACGGCTGGGTCGCCCAGGGTTGCCAACCACTCGACCAGGCCGGGGTACGTCGCCGGGTTCATGGCGACGAAGACACGCAGCTCCGGTCGGGCCTGCGCGATCTGGGCGAGGACCTCCGGTGGAGTACCCGGGTCCAGCGCCACCCGAGAATCGGCAGCCGCGACTGGGTCCGAACCGTTCTGCTCCGACACGACGACCTCCAGGTGATCAGTTGGACAACACGACCATGCTCACCGTGCGGGCGTGGTGGCGGCAGTCCCCGTTTATGGGGACACCAGGGAGCCCTACCGGGCGGAGATCACGGACACGGTCCTGTCGTCGTAGTTGGGCACGTATACGGTGCCGGTCGCAGGATCCACCGCCACGTCAATCGGCTTCGTCCCGACGGTGATGGTGGCGGTCACGGTGTTGGTCCGGGTGTCGATCACCGACACGGTCCCATCGATGTAGTTGGTCACGTACGCGGTGTGTGAGGCCTCGTCGACCGCCCCAGCCACCGGGCCGCTTCCGATGGTGATGGTGGCGGTCACGGTGTTGGACCGGGTGTCGATCACGGACACGTTCCCGCCCTTGCCGCCACCGGCGTTGGTCACGTACGCGGTGTGCGAGGCCGTGTCGACTGCCACGCCGTCCGGCTTCGTCCCGACGGTGATGGTGGCGGTCACCGTGTTGGTCCGGGTGTCGATCACCGAAACCGTCCCGTCGTCTTGGTTGGTCACGTACGCGGTGTGCGCGGCGGCGGCGACCGCCACGCCGAACGGGTGCGTCCCGACGGTGATGGTGGCGGTCACCGTGTTCGTCCGGGTGTCGATCACTGACACCGTGCCAGCGCCGTGGTTGGCCACGTAGGCGGTGTGCGAGGCCGCGTCGACCCCCACACGGTACGGGTTGGCTCCGACCTTGATGGTGGCGGTCACCGTGTTCGTCCGGGTGTCGATCACGGACACTGTCCCGTCGTGGTCGTTGGTCACGTACGCGGTGTGCGAGGCCGCGTCGACCGCCACACCCATCGGGCTCTTCCCGACGGTGATCTTGGCTGTGACGGTGTTCGTCCGGGTGTCAATCACCGACACCGTCCCATCGCCGCCGTTGGTCACGTACGCGGTGTGCGAGGCCGCGTCGACCGCCATGGTCGACGGGTTCGTCCCGACGTGGATGGTGGCGGTCACGACGGACGCGGGAGCGCGCGAAGAGCCAGCTGCGAGGCGGTGTGCGAGGAACCCACCACCGGCGAGGACCAGAACGCCGGCGAGCACCATCGCGACCACCAGGCCTGGACGGCGCGGGCGGGATACGGGTGCCGGCGTGGTCTCTGCCGGTGGTGGGGGCGGCGGCCCCGGCAAGGGTGCGGCGGGTGTGGCGGCCCGGGATGCGAGGGCGGCGTTTACGGCGGGGTCGCCCAGGGTTGCCAACCACTGCGCCAACCCGGGGTAGGTGGACGGGTTCATGGCGACGAAGACGCGTAGCTCGGGGCGGGCCTGCGCGATCTGGGCGAGGACCGCCGGGGGAGTGCCCGGGTCCAGTGCCACCCGAGGATCGGCAGCCGTGACTGGGTCCGAACCGGTTTGCTCCGACACGACGACCTCCAGGTGATCAGTTGGACAACACGACCATGCTCACCGTGCGGGCGCGCCAGCGGCAGTCCCCGTTTCTGGGGACACCGGGCACCATCGGCGCCTACGGCCACCCGCCGGTTCCGCCACCGGGTCACGAGCCGGAAGTGCCCTGGCTTCGTCCCTTGCATCGGCACGAACCCGAACGTTTGTGAGCGTAGCGGTCCTTACCACGGCGCATGCTGCGCCTCTTGTCACCGATCACGTGCACTGTTCGGCGACGTCGGATGAGCGGAGTGAGAATGTGTGGCCATGGACGGGTGTTGGGAGGATGCGGGCCTACGGCCGAGCCTCTCCCCCGCCCTTAACCCCTTGACGACACCCAGTCGCACGCGATGCGGCTGCGCCGCACCCTTGACAGGGGTCTGGCGTGCGCAGTTCGGCCTCTATCGGAGACAGGGGGAAGTGCGGCCAGATCGTCAGCTGGCGACGTCGGCCGACGCACCGGCGTCGACCTTGGCCAGGGCACGGGCCACCGACGCCCGGCCGACACCCAACGTGGCGGCGATGTGCACCCGGCTCTTGCCGGCGGCGCGCATCTGTACCGCGGCCTCGACGCGCTCCGGTGTCATCACGGTGGGCCGGCCGCCGACCCTGCCCTGGGCCCGGGCGTGCGCGAGACCGTCGCGGGTGTTCTGGCGGATCGTGTCCACGCGAAGCTGGGCGAACACGGCGACGATGCCGAACAGGGCCTTGCCCATCGGGGTCGTGGTGTCGATGTCCGGCTCCGTCAACGACTTGATGTTGACCCCCCGCTCCCCCAGCTCGGTGATGACCTGGATCACGCTCGAGGTCGTCCCGGCGATCCGGTCCAGCCGGTACACCACCAACGTGTCGCCGTCCCGAAGGTAATCCAGGCACGCAAGCCACTGCGGGCGGTCCTTGCGTCGACTCGACTCCCCCAGGCCCGCGAACACCCGGCCCGCACCGGCGGCGCGCAGCGCCGCCTCCTGGGTGCCGGTGTTCTGTTCACGGGTGGACACCCGCGCATACCCCACGGTGTTGCTCACAGTGGTTACTCCCCTCTCCCCTGCGCCGGCCCGCGACCGGGAACGGACGGCCCGGACCGATACGGCTGCGAACTCGCCAACGGGCTCTGGCGCGTCGCCTCGCTCGCGCGGCGCGGGTAGGACGACCGGACGCGGCTCGACCCCTGCGACAGGTCCGGTGGCGACGCCACACCGGGCAACTCTGTGGCGATGGCCATGAAGATCGGGCCGAGCTCGGCCGGCTCCGGCATCACCTCACCCGGCTTCGGCGCGCTGAGGCGCGCAGCCTCGTTCCACTGCTCCGGGCTCACGCGCGCGTAGTCGAGAAAGACCCCGGAGCGTTCCGCCACGTGCTGCATGAAGACCTTCGTGGCGCGCCCGTTGCCTTCGCGGAACGGGTGGGCCTGGTTGATGAACGAGTAGGTGATCGCCCCGTAGATCGCGAAGTCCTTGCGGTCCATCACGGTCCAGTCGCGCCCAGCCAGCAGCGTCGCGGCGAGCCCGAGGTGCATGTCGATGTGCTCGACGGCCGCGAACGTGGACCCGCCCTTGCTGGTGTTCACGCTGCGGTACTCCCCCGCCCAGCCGTAGACGTCCTGGAACAAGTGCCGATGGATCGCGCGCAGATGCGGCCGCGTCGTACGTCCTCGGGACTTCGACGCGGCCGCTCGCAATCTCACGCTCGCGCCGTTGGGTATCGCGGTACTCCCTGTGCGCGAGAGCGGCGCCATCCCGCTCCCCGTACAGGTTGCGCAGGACGGTGCCGCCGGGCTCCCAGAAGTACGAGTCCCAGGTGTCAAACTGCCCGGGCATCAGCCGGCGGCCGCGCGCGCCCGATCGAGAGCGGCCGCAGCCTCGGTACGCCGGTCATACTCCGCGTCATCAATCAGCCGGCGCTCCCACGCGATCAGGTCCTCGACGTCGCCGCGGTTGGGCACCCAGCCCTCGTGCCAGCTGCTCGCGAGGGTGCTCACGATCGAACGCCGCTGCTCGTCGCTCAGCGGCGCGAACAGTTCCGGCCAGCGGGCCTCAAGGCCCAACGTCTCTTCAACCACGACCCCGCTCCCCCGTCTGACGGCAGCACGCCTAACCCGGAGATGGGACTGCTGAGGGTTTGGTTGACACCTGATCTGTGGGGGCGGGAGCCCTCGCTGGAAGGATGTCGATCGTGCCTAGGCCCTATCCGAAGGAGTTCCGCGCTGATGTCGTGGCGGTCGCCCGCCGCGGGGACGCGCCGATCAGTCAGGTCGCCAGGGACTTCGGGATCACCGAGTCGTGTCTGCGTAACTGGCTGCATGCCGCCGATGTCGCCGACGGTCACCGTCCCGGCCAGAGCGCGGCGGAGTCCGCGGAGCTGCGGGAGCTGAAGCGTCGTAACCGGTTGTTGGAGCAGGAGAACGAGGTCCTGCGCCGGGCGGCGGCGTACTTGTCGCAGGCGTCGCTCCCAAAATGATCTTCCCGCTGGTCCGTGAGCTGGCCGCGACCGGTGCCCCGGTGCGGGTGCCGGTCGCGGTGACCTGCCGGGTGCTGGGCTTCTCCCGGCCGGCGTACTACTCCTGGCTGGCCGACCCGGTCTGCGCCCGGGACCTGGTCGATGCGTATGCGACCAACGCTGCGATCGACGCTCATGGCGACGACCCGGAGTTCGGGTATCGCCTGATCGCCGACGAGCTCGCCGATGGCGGCCACCGCGTCTCCGAGCGGCGGGTGGGGCGGTTGTGCTCGGCCCAGGGGTTGTTCTCGGTGCACTCGGTCAAGCGGGGCAAGGGTCGCCGGCCCGGTCCGCCGGTCCACGACGACCTGGTCTGCCGGGACTTCGCCGCCACGGCCCCGGACCGGTTGTGGCTGACCGACATCACCGAGCACGCCACGAGCGAAGGGAAGATCTACTGCTGTGCGGTCAAGGACGTGTTCTCCAACCGGATCGTGGGGTACTCGATCAGCGACCGGATGAAAGCCCAGCTCGCCGTCGACGCCCTGACCTCGGCGGTGGCCCGCCGCGGCGGCCCGGCCGCGGTCGCCGGGTGCGTGGTCCATAGCGACCGCGGCTCGCAGTTCCGATCAAGGAAGTACGTCCGGGCTTTGACCGTCAACCACCTGGTCGGGTCGATGGGCCGGGTCGGGGCGGCCGGGGACAACGCCGCCATGGAGTCCTTCTTCGCCCTGCTGCAGAAGAACGTCCTGAACCGGCGCCGGTGGGACACCCGCGACCAGCTGCGCCTGGCGATCATCACCTGGATCGAACGGACCTACCAGCGCCGCCGACGCCAGTGCGCCCTCGGCAAGCTCACCCCGACCGAGTACGAGATGATCTACAACACGACCGCGCACGCGGCCTGAGAACCACTCACCGGAAGTGTCAACCAGACCGACAGCAGTCCCAGCGGTACGGCTTCGGGTGGGGGACCTCGTCGTCAAAGACAACCGGCCCAGCCATCCCGCTGGACCAGATGGCCCCACTCGATGGGATCTTGCTGAGTCACGACCACCACGCCGACAACCTCGACACCACCGGAAGAACCCTCCTCCCAACAGCCGGCACGGTCGTGACCACCAGAAGCGGCCAACGCCGGCTCGGGTCGGAAAACACGCGGGGCCTGGCTCCGTGGCACACCACGGTGCTCAACGCTCGAGACCGACCGGCGCTGGAGATCACGGCTACCCCGTGCCGCCACGGACCCCCGCTCAGCCGCCCCATCGCCGGAGAGGTCATCGGGTTTGCCCTGCGCTGGCCCGACGTGGATAGCAGGACGCTGTGGATTTCCGGCGACACCGTTCTGTATCGCGGCCTGCGCGAAGTTGCTACCAGGATCGACGTCGACACGGCTGTCATAAACCTCGGCGGTGTCCGGTTCCCGATCACCGGCCCACTTCGATACTCAATGACCGGTAGCGACGCCGTCGAACTCCTGCGACTCATCGACCCACGTGTGGCGGTCCCCGTCCATTACGAGGGCTGGACACACTTCCGGGAGCCACGAGGTGAACTCGAGAAGGCATTCGCCACGGCACCACACGCCATCCGCGACCGCATTGTCTGGCTCACACCCGGCGTCCCACGCACCTTCGACGCCCCCGCGTAACCGTGCTGCCGACTCGCCGCGGCTGGCGGCCACCTCCGACTCATGGCCAGCGGCGCAATCGAGTCCGTCCACCTCGGCCGGCTCCGGCGCATCCCGCTGGACTGCGTCAACGCGGCACGGGCTCGCGGTTGCGTACGTGCATCGCGTCGAGGCGCCGGTCGGCGCCGTCGGGCTGGGGCACGGTGCCGGCGGCAGCGGCGTAGCCCCGTACCTCATGGCCGTGACCCGTACGGCGAACGCGGCCGGGTTCGCCGTCGTGCTGGTCGAGCAGCCGAACCGCGCGGCTGGCCGGAAGGCCCCGGCGCGAGCGCAGGTGCTCGACGCCGCGTGGCAGGACGTCGTCGCGCACCTGTGTGACGACGTGCTGCCAAAGCTGCCTCTCGTGGTCGGCGGCCGGTCCGCCGGCGCGCGGGTGGCTCGGCCGGCTCGCCTAACCCGCATGGCGTGTCGGCGACGGATATCGAGTTGAATGCCAGCGTGCCCGCCCGTCCCTTCCGCCGCCTTCTGATGGTCGCGTGCGTCGTCGTCGTCCTCGGCGGGTGCGCTGCGCCCGATCTGGGCGAGGGACTGGCCGATCCCCGGCCGCTCGAAGCCGATCCATGCTGGCCGGACGGTGGCCGGGCGTTCGTCGGAGGCACCGAGGCGGCGCCTGTCGACGTCGTCATGCTCGGCGAGGGCACGGACGGCCTCCTGCTGCTCCCTGGCTCCGGCGGGAACTACTGCCAGTGGGCCGAGCAGGCGCAGCGGCTGGTCGAGCAGGGGTACATGGTGGCGTCGGTCAGCTGGCAGTGGGCCGACACGTTGATGTCCGTCCGGGCGGGCGCTGCGGCCCTTCAGGACGCCGGCGTGAAGCGCTACGTGATAATCGGCTCATCGCTCGGCGGGGCCCAGGCCGTGATCGCGGCGCGCGAGCTCCGGCCGGAGCCGGTCGGCGTGATCGGCCTGTCGCCGTCATACGTTCCAGACGTCGCGGCCGACGACTACGACGGCCCGCTCCTGGTCATCGCCAGCACGCACGACCCCACCTTCTCTATCAAGACCTCCCGGGCCGTCGCCCGGGCCGGCGAGCCCGACACCTTCGTCGAGCTCAGCGGCACCGCCCACGGACTGCAGCTGCTCCGCGGGGAGCACCGGGCCGATGTCGAGCACATGGTCGACGAGTTCCTAGCCGACGCCTTCTCGGACTGAGCAACGCTTCACACACGTGTAGTACGCCGAGGACGTCTGGCTGCCATCACGCCACCTGGAGGTCACCACCCGGGCCGGGTACCAGTCCTACCTGCGCATCCACTTCGTGCCGTTCTTCGGGCGCATGTCGCTGGCCCGGATCATGCCCTCGACCGTCCAGGAGTGGGTGTCTCTGGCGGTCGAGCAGGGCCTGTCGCCGTGCTCGATCGCCAAGTACCACGTGATGCTGCACGCGGTCTTCGCCCGAGCCGTTCGCGACCGGATCCTGGCCTTCAACC
>Ga0209538_1002123_pt1 | contig 10234 bp, 9 predicted proteins | sample BarGraNGADG00211_2_FD_184492 | JGI IMG/M metagenome (GOLD analysis project Ga0209538, IMG submission 184492) | Arctic peat soil microbial communities from Barrow, Alaska - Barrow Graham LP Ref core NGADG0004-211 (SPAdes) (version 2) | ecosystem: Environmental > Terrestrial > Soil > Wetlands >... | reverse complement strand
GGACCGGACGAGGTGCCTTGGCGCGCGCCTCGTCCAGGAACGGGTCCCCGACGATCACGGTCGGGCTGGCCTCGTCGAAGACGACGAAGGTCTGGTCGTTGTTGCGGGCGTCCCCGAACGTCTTCGAGGCTTTCAGGAGCTTGTGCCCCTTCACCTTGATTGCCTGGATCTCCTCCACCGAGACCTCTCCCGGGCCCCAGGGGAAGATCCCGGCGATCCACGCCGAGACGGCCTCCAGCTTCGGGTCTGTCTTGGGCCTGGGCGTCGCCGGAGCGGCTCCGGGTCCGGGAGACGCTGGCGTCGCGGCGGGCGGCGCCGCCTTCGCGGCCTGGCTTTGGAGCGCCTGCGGCGTCGGCGACGTCGACAGCGTCTGCGGCGTCGGCGGTGAGGCCGTCGCATGGGCGAGGTAAAGGGCGCCGGCGGAGAGGAGCGCCGCGGCCGCGAGGGTCACGGGGAGCAGACGTCGTTCGATTCGAGCCGGCATGGTGTCTGAAGGCCTCCGATGCATTGCGGTCTCTCAGGTCTCCGGCGCGAAGCGCACGAGGACGTCCCCGGCGCCGACCGCCTGCCCGGCCGAGACCTCGACCGAGCGGATCGTCCCGTCGCGATCGGACCGGACGTCGTTCTCCATCTTCATCGCCTCGAGGATTAAAAGAGGTTGCGAGGCCGTCACCACGTCCCCCGGCTTCACCAGGACCCGCAGGACCCGTCCCGGGATGGCAGCCTTCACGTCGGCCGACTTCTTCTTCCCCTTTCCACCGGCCGCCTGCTGGGCGCGGGCGGTCAGCTCGTCGAGGAACTCGAAGTGGAAGACGTCCCCGCCCACGTGAACGCGCAACCGTCCGTCCGGCAGCCGGTGGACCGTCGCCTCGGCATGCCGGCTGTCCGGGCCGACGAGCGAGTAGCCGCCGCCCGGCATCGGGCTCACCTCCCACAGGGCGTTCTTCCCGTCCAGGACCACGTCGAGCTTCGGGCCGGCCGCCTCCCGGGGGATCCGGATCGACCGGGTGCGGGCGTTTTTTCCTTCGCCGAATTGCGCGAAGTACTTCAATCGCGCCTCCCGTACGTCGGACGCGCGGACCGCCAGGCCGACGGACCGTCCGAGCGCCCCATCAGCGACGCGCGTCCGCTGCGCCCCACCGAGTCGAGAGCGGCGGCCACCAGCGCGAAGTCCTCGAGCGCACCCTCCGGATCGCGACGGCCCGTGTACTTCCACGTGTCTAGAAACTGCGTCGAGAAGTGGCCTGCCTGAACGTCCGGGTCGGCGAGGAGCTCGAGGAAGAACGGAATGGAATTCTCGATCCCTTCCACGCGCGACTCCTGGAGGGCCGAGATCATCCGGGCGATGGCCTTCGGGCGGTCCTCGCCCCAGGTGATCAGCTTGGCCACCATCGGGTCGTAGTCGAGCGGGACCGTGTCCCCCTCCTCGAGGCCGGCGTCGATCCGGATCCCGGGGCCGCCCGGCCACCGGAGCTTCCTGACGACCCCCGGGGACGGGGCGAAGTTGCGCGCCGGATCCTCGGCGTAGATGCGGCACTCGATCGCGTGTCCGCGCGGCTCGAGGACCTGGGGGAGCGACATCGGCTCGCCGCGGGCGATCCGGATCATCTCCCCGAGGAGATCGACGCCGTAGACCATCTCCGTGACCGGGTGCTCGACCTGGATCCGGGTGTTCATCTCGAGGAAGAAGAACCGCCCGTCATGGGCCAGGAGGAACTCGACCGTCCCGGCCGACTCGTACTCGACCGCCTTGGCGGCGGCGACGGCCACGGCCTGCATCCGCTCGCGGAGCTCGGGAGAGACGGCGGGCGACGGGCACTCCTCGAGGACCTTCTGGTGACGCCGCTGGAGCGAGCACTCGCGCTCGCCGACGGCGATCACCCGCCCATGCTTGTCGCCGAGGACCTGGACCTCGACGTGACGGGACTTCTCGACGTAGAGCTCCGCATAGACGGCGTCATCCGCGAAGAACGACTTCGCCTCGCTCCGCGTCCTCTCGAACGCCGCGGCGACCTCGTCCTCCGACCGGACGACCCGCATCCCCTTCCCGCCGCCGCCCGCGGCGGCCTTGAGCAGAAGGGGGAACCCGTGCTGACGGCCGAATGCGACCAGCTCGTCGGCGTCCTTCGCAGCCGTCGTCATGCCCGGGACGACGGGGACCTTGGCGTCGACCATCCTCCGACGGGACTCCGTCTTCGACCCCATCGCCGCGATCGAGGAGGGCTTCGGGCCCACCCAGATCAGCCCGCGGTCGATGACGGCCTGGGCGAACTCGGCATTCTCGGAGAGGAACCCGAAGCCGGGGTGGACGAACGTCGCCCCGGTCCATGCGGCGGCGTCGAGCAGCTTCTCGACGACGAGGTACGACTCCTTTGCCGGGGCCGGGCCGATCGGCACGGCCCAGTCGGCGAGCCGGACGTGGAGAGCGTCCCGGTCGGGCTCGGAGTAGACGGCGATGGGAGAGATCCCGAGGGAACGGCAGGCCCGGATGATCCGGACCGCGATCTCGCCCCGGTTCGCGATGAGCAGCTTGGGCGCGCTCAAAGCGGGATGTTTCCGTGCTTCTTCGGCGGGACGATGTCGCGCTTGTTCTCCAGGAAGTCGAGAGCCCGGATCAACCGGCGCCGCGTCGTCCGCGGGTGGATGACGTCGTCGATGTAGCCCTTCCGCGCCGCCACGTACGGATTGGCGAAGAGGAGCTGGTACTCGGCGACCTTCTCGCGCCGCGCCGCCACCGGGTCGGTGGCCGCGGCGAGCTCCTTGCCGAAGAGGATGTTGACCGCCCCCTCGGCGCCCATGACGGCGATCTCGGCCGACGGGTAGGCGAAGTTGAAGTCGGCCCTGATGTGCTTGGAGGACATCACGTCGTACGCCCCGCCATACGCCTTCCGGGTGATCAACGTGACCTTCGGGACCGTGGCCTCGGCGAAGGCGAAGAGCAGCTTCGCCCCATGCTTGATGATCCCGCCGAACTCCTGCTTGGTGCCCGGCAGGAAGCCGGGAACGTCGACGAGCGTCACGAGGGGGATGTTGAACGCGTCGCAGAACCTTACGAACCTTGCTCCCTTGAGCGACGAGTCGATGTCGAGGCACCCAGCCAGGAAGTCGGGCTGGTTGGCCACGACGCCGACCGGGCGGCCGCCGAGCCTCGCAAAGCCGACGACGAGGTTCTTCGCGTAGTCGCCGTGGATCTCGAAGAAATCCCCGTCGTCGACCACGGAGCCGACGAGCGCCTTCATGTCATAGGGCTGGTTCGGGTTTTCCGGGACGAAGTGGTCGAGCGCCGGGTCCTCGCGGTCGATCGGGTCCTTCGGCGTCCGGCGCGGCGGGTCCTCGCGGTTGTTGGATGGGAGGTAGCCGAGCAAGTCCCGGATCCGTAGGAGGCAGTCGGCGTCGGAGTCGGCCACGACGTGCGCGACCCCGGAAGTCGACGCGTGAGTGTCGGCACCGCCCAGAGCCTCCTTCGTCACCTCCTCGTGGGTCACCGTCTTGATGACGTCGGGCCCGGTCACGAACATGTAGCTCGTCCCGCGGACCATCAGGATGAAGTCGGTGATCGCCGGGGAGTAGACGGCGCCGCCGGCGCACGGACCCATGATCGCGGAGATCTGCGGCACCACGCCGGAGGCGAGGGTATTCCTCAGGAAGATGTCGGCGTAGCCGGCGAGGGAGGCGACGCCTTCCTGGATCCGGGCGCCCCCGGAATCGTTCAGCCCGACGACCGGAGCGCCGATCCGCATCGCCATGTCCATGATCTTGCAGATTTTCGCGGCGTTCGTCTCCGACAGCGAGCCGCCGAAGACCGTGAAGTCCTGGGCGAACACGAACACCGGCCGGCCGTCCACGCGGACGGAGCCCGCGACGACGCCGTCCCCCGGGATCAGGTCGTCGGCCTGCCCCATCCCGAAGTCGCGGCACCGGTGCACAACGAACGGGTCCACCTCCTCGAAGGAGCCGGAGTCCCCGAGGAGCTCGACCCGCTCGCGCGCCGACAGCTTCCCGGAAGCGTGCTGCTTCGCGAGGCGGGCTGCCCCGCCCCCGGCCCTGGCCGCTTCCCGAAGCGAATCGAGATACTGGAGGCGCTCTTCGCTCGTCCGCATCGTCCTCACACTCCCTAGAGAGGAATTTTCTTCTTGGCAGCGAGCATCTTCTTCGCCTTCCGGAACATCTCGGCGTAGTCGGCGCCGGCGGCCTTGATGGACTGGCTGTTCGCCCGGAGAAGCGCCTCGACCTCCCGGTCCAGGGCCCGTTCGCGGTCCCGGTCGGCGACGAGAGCGGCCTCGACGGCCCTCCGGAGGTCCGCGACCGCCTGGGCCTTCACCACGTTTTCCGCCACGAGTCGCCGGGCGATAAATGCAGCCTGCGCTAAGAGACGGGTCTCGGACAGGGACATCGAGGGCGAAGGATACACGTCTCCCCCCTCCGCGCCACACCCGACCAGCCCCCCCTTTCTGCGGTTCCCTACAATCGACGCGTTGAACAACCTGCTTCAGGACGCAGACGACGCCGTCCGTCTCGTCCGGGGGATGCTTCGGCGAGGCGAGGAAGGGGAGGCGTTCCGCGAGCGGAAACGGGTCGCGTCATGGAGCGCGAGCGAGGCCGGGCTGATTTCGGCTTCCTTCACGGAGGAGAGCGGCACCGCGGTCCGTCTCCGGCGAGGGACCGGGCAGCTCCTGGTGGCCCGCGCCGGGGACTCGCCCGAGTCCCTCCGGTCGGCGGTCCGCGACGCGGCCAAGAGGACCGGGACCTCCCCGTTTCTCAAGCCCCACCGTGAGGAGCGGATGGGCCGGGCCGCCGCCTCCCCGTTCCCCGACGACGACTCGTTCGCGGCGCTTTTGCAAGGGGCCCTCGTGAAGGCCCTCGCCGACCCGAGAGGGATCGCGCTCTCGCTCACGGTCTCGCGGATCGCCATCGAGCGACTCGTCATCACGCCGCGCTCCGTCGCGTGGTGCGGCGTGCCGCCGAGGCTCGAAGCATCGGGGACGATCCGGCGCGCCGAGGCGGAGCGGGCGTTCTCCTTCCAGTCGACCCGCCCGGCGGGTCCGGCGCTCGAGGCGCTCTCGCTCCTCCTTCAGGACGCGCTGCGGCCCGTCCCGGCCGCGCCCCCCCCGGGAGGCGAAACCGACGTGGTCTTCTCGCCGTCGGGGGCGGTCGTCTTCTGGCACGAGACCGTCGGTCACCCGCTCGAGGCGGAGGCCGACGAACGCTCCTCCGTCCTGTCGCGGGTTCATAGCGCCGCCGTCGCCCCGCCGGACGTCGAGGTGGTCGACGACCCGCTCCGCGAGGACCTTCCGGGCTCCTACCGTTTCGACGACGAAGGGACCGAGGCCCGCCGCGTCCCCTTGATCTCCTCGGGGGTGGTGGGCGACCTCCTCTCCGACCGCCGGACGGCCGGGCCGCAGTCGAACGGTCACGCCCGGACGCCGGACTTCCGGCGTCGGCCTCGCCCCCGGATGGCGAACATCGTGGTCGCTCCCGGGAGCAGCCGCGAGGAGGACTTGATAACGGCCTGCGGAGAGGGGCTCTACGTCCGGGAGATCGCCTCCGGTTCGGCCGACCCGGAATCAGGGCGATTCGCGCTCTTCGTCGAGCGGGCCGACGTGATCCGCAGGGGGCGCCTCGGCGGACCGGTCGGCCGCTTCGTCCTGACCGGCGACGTTCTCAAGGCGCTGTCTCAGATCGACGGCCCCCCCGGTGACACCGTCCTGCCCTCAACCGGCCTCTCGCTGTGCGTGAAAGGAGGAGACGGCGTGCCGGTCGGAGGAGCGGCGCCGGCCCTCCTCGTCCGGTCGCTCCTCGCAAGGCGCCCCCGCCGATGAGAGCTCGAGAGGACGCGCTCTTCGACCAGGTCTTCCAGGACGCCGCGGCGGCCGAGAAGGGACCGCTCGCGGGGGCCGAGCTGTACGAGCGGCGCGGGTGGCAGGTCGAGGTGACGGAGGGAGATGACGGCATCACCATCACCGACGCTTCCGAGACCGGCTTCGCCCTCCGCCTCTTCCGGGGCGGAAGGACCGGCTTTTCGGCCGCCGGTCCGGACGGCGCCCGGCACCTCGTCTCACAGGCCGCCGCGCTCGTCCCGCGCGGGCGGTCCCGGCGGGGCTTCCGCGCCGCGTCCCCGCTGCATGGAGAGGCCCGCGAGCGGACGCCCCTGGTCGATCCCCCGTTTCCCGACGAGGAGAGGATTCTGGAGACGATCGTGGCTTTCCGGCGAGACGTCGGGGTCGCCGGGAAGGGGGCGGTCGCCCTGCGTGAAGTGTCGGTTCAGGCCGGCGAGCGGCGCGAGCGGATTGCCACGACGGGAGGCCGGGAAGCGTCCTGGGAGAGCGCGGCCGCGAGCATCGTGGCGACGGTGGCCGGCCGGTCATCGGCGGGGCGCTTCTCGGCGCGGGTCGTGGCCGTCGCCGCCCGGTTGGAGGAGCTCCCCCTGGCCCGGCTCGCGCGGCACGCCGCCGACCGGGTCCTGCTGCCGCTCACGGGCCAGCCCGCGCCCGGCGGGAAGGCCGACCTCCTCCTCGACCCTCACGTCGCGGCGCGCCTCGTCGGACGCCTCGCACCGCTCTTCTTCGGCGACTCGGAGGAGCGTCTCCTCTTCGCCCGGACGCGCGGAGGTCGCGACCTCCTGACCTCCCCGGTCTTGACGATCGTCGACAGCGCCTCCGCGCCGGGGGGACCCGTCCGGGCGGCGCGGGACGGGGAAGGGACCCCGACACAGCGGACCATCGTTCTCGAACGCGGCCGGGTCGTCGGGCGGCTCACCGACACCGCAACCGCTCTTCGAACCGAAGGACCCGCCACCGGGAACGCCATCCGCGCCGCGTGGCACACGCCTCCCGAGCTCGGGTCGACCAACTTCTTCATCGACCCGTCGGGTGGCCTGTCGCCGGTCGATCTCCTATCGTCGGTACGCAGGGGCGTCTACGCGGCAGTTCTGCTCGAGCGGCCCGAGGTCGACCTCGCGGCGGACCAGTTCCGCCTCATGACGGCGGGATACGCGATCGAGCAGGGGCGTGCCGCCGCGAAGCTGTCCGAGATTCCGATCGCTGGAAGGCTGTCGGAGCTCCTCAGGATGGTCTCGGGGACCGGAGACGACCTGAAGTTCGTCATGAGCTCGCGAGGAGGAGCGGGGTCGCCGACCCTCCTCGTGCCGCGCTGGAAGCTCAGCTGACCCCCTTCACTCCCTCTTACTTCGGGATCGGCGTCGGCGCCGGAGGATTGACTCCCCCGATGCCCGGACCTCTGATGCGGGGGCCGCCGATTCCCGGCCCGCCGACGTCGGCTCCCTGCCCGGCCGGCCCGCCGCCCGCGGGGGGCATGACCGGCTGGACATCCGGAGCCGGCGGAGGCGCCGCCGGCTGAATCGCCCCGTCGCGCAGTCGCGTGCCGGGTCCCTGCGGGTTCCACACGGGTCCCGTCGACGCGTTGGGCCTGGGGGCCGCAGACGACGCCGGAGGGACCGACGAAATCACGGGCCCGGTCTTCGGCTCGGGCGTGGCCGAGGGGGCCGGCGCCCCTTCGCGCACCGCTCCCTTCTTCGTCTTCTGGAAGAAGGCGGCCACCCTCTCGGGGTTATCCAGCTGCTCGCTGGTCGGGAGCACGGCCCGGGCGCGGCGGGTCTCGTAGCTCTCCAGCAAGACCCGCGCCTTCAGCTGCGTCCATGCCGCGAAGGGGTTCACGGCGATGTCGAACAGGGAGGTGTCGACGCGGAGCGAGACCTTGTAGGCCGCGACGGCCGCCGACGCGTTCCCGAGCTGCTCCTCCGCGAAGCCCGCCATCCACCAGGCCGGCCAGTTCCCGGGGTCGCGCTTCGTCGCCCGCTGGAAGTAGCTCCGGGCGCCCCGCCATTCGCCCTTCGCCGCCTTCACGAGCCCGGCATTGAAGTAAGGGCGGCCGTCCTTCCGGTCCAGGTCGGCGGCCTCGTCGAACTCGCGGAGCGCATCGCGCCAGAACCCCTCCTGGGCGATCAGACAGCCCAGATCGTTCTTCAGCCCCGCGTCCTTCGGGTTCGCCTCCAGCAGGCTCAAGGTGTCCAGAACCGCCTGGTGCCGCGGGATGCCGGGGTCCAAGGACCCCTTGTAGACGTCGCGCGCCAGGGCGGTCCCCTCGACGAGGAACCCCGACAGGAGGAGCGCCACCAGGTGTCCCGTTCCCGTAACTTTCATTTAATTCATCCTTTCCCCAGGGAGGAGCGTCCCACCAAGCGGACCTTCCCGCCCTCCGTCCTGACCTCGAAAATCAGCTTCGTCGAGCCGGTCCGTTTCCGGATCTCCTCGGCCTTCTGCCGGACCAGCTCCTCGAACCGCTCGTAGCTCATTTTGCCCGGGTCCTCGCCCAGCTCCCGCCGGGCCGCCCGGTACCTCTCGAAGAGAGGGCGGAAATCAGGTCTGGGCCTCGCTTTTACGGGAGCCGGCTCCCCGGCGTCGCCCGGCGCCTCGGAGCGCGGCGCGGGGGTCGCCGCGGCGTCCGAGGGAACGGCCGCCCGCCCGAGGGCCTCGCGGGGCGTGAGCCGTCGCCCCTCTTCCCGGGCCCGCAGCTTCTTGTCCCAAAGCTCCGACATCGATGTGCACCGGTCCTGGAGTGCTTGCAGCCGGAACCGGTCCGCCGCCCGCTCGATCTCCATGCCCCAGAGCCGCCGGAAGACGTTCTCCAGTCGCCGTCGCGCCTGCACCGGCATCAGCTTCAGCTCGCCGGAAAAGAATCGCTCGAAGTCGATTCTGAGGTGGGAAATCTGGCGCTCGACTTCGTTCAGCTCGTGTTCGATCGTTGGCAGCATTGAAGAGGCTCTTCGGTTAGATTCTATCGGGATGTCCAGACCCACCGCCCGTCCGCCCTCCATCGACCGCCTCCTCGGCCGAGCGACCGACCAGGGTCTCGTCGCGCGTTTCGGCCGCGAGCGTGTGAAGAGCGAGCTTCGCGCGGTCGCCGAGGCGTTCCGGAGCCGGGCGGCCGCGCCCGGGGACGGCGGAGAGGACGGGGCGGATGGAGCGGATGCAACGATCGCTCTCACGGAACGGCTCGTCCACGCCGCCGCCGCGCGGCTCGAGAGCCGGATGCCTCCTGGGCCCGTCCGGGTCGTCAACGCCACGGGGGTCCTCCTGCATACCAACCTCGGGAGAGCCCCCCTCGCCGAAGCGGCCCGCGCGGCGGTGATCCGGTCCTCCGGCTTCAGCACTCTAGAGCTCGACCTTACGACTGGCGGCCGCGGACGGAGGGGTGAGCACGTCCGCCCCCTCCTCCTCGAGCTCTTCGGAGCCGGACGGCCCGGCCTCGACGCCCTCGCCGTCACGAATGCCGCGGCGGCCCTTCTCCTCGCCCTGGATACCGTGGCCAACGGGCGGCCGGTCGTCGTCTCCCGCGGGGAGCTCGTGGCGATCGGCGGCGACTTCCGCGTCCCGTCGATCCTCGCCAAGAGCGGGGCGACGCTCCTCGAGGTCGGAACCACGAACAAGACGACCGAGAGCGACTACCGCGAAGCGCTCGAGAGCGGAGCCGGGGCCGTCCTGAAGGTCCACCCGTCGAACTACCGGATCGTCGGGTTTACCGAGGAGGTCCCGATCGCCGCTCTCTCGGAGCTGACGCGGGCGTACTCCGTCCCTCTCGTGTTCGACGCGGGGTCGGGGGCCCCGGGTTCCCTGCCCGAGCTCGCCCTGCGGCCGGACGAGCTCCCATCCGGCGCGCTGGACGCTGGAGCCGACCTCGTCTGCTTCTCGGGCGACAAGCTCCTCGGCGGGCCGCAAGCCGGGATCCTGCTGGGCGACGCCGAGACAATCGGCCGCGCTGCTCGCAACCCGCTCGCCCGAGCTCTCCGTCTCGACAAGCTCGCCCTCGCGGCCCTCGCGGCGACGGTGGACCTCCACCTCTCCGGCCGCCGCAGCGAGATCCCTCTCTACCGGATGCTCTCGGCGGATCTCGACGGGCTGAGCCGCCGCGCGGAGGCGATCGCCCGCGGAGCGGCGAAAGCCGGACTCTCCGCCACCGTCGTCGAGACCGAGGCGGTCGTGGGGGGCGGGAGCGGGGCCGAATCGACCATCCCTTCCCGCGCGGTGGCGCTCGCGGGGACCGTCTCGGCCGAGCGGCTGGTGTCCCTCCTTCGCGCCGGGGAGCTCCCCATCCTCGGTCGGATCGAGGGGGGCCGCCTGCTCCTGGACCTCAGGACCGTTGCGCCCGAGGAGGACGCCGAGCTCCTCGAGGCGCTCGTGAACGCGGTCAGATCTTCAGCTCCTTGATCCGCTGAGAG
>Ga0209538_1002120_pt1 | contig 10238 bp, 10 predicted proteins | sample BarGraNGADG00211_2_FD_184492 | JGI IMG/M metagenome (GOLD analysis project Ga0209538, IMG submission 184492) | Arctic peat soil microbial communities from Barrow, Alaska - Barrow Graham LP Ref core NGADG0004-211 (SPAdes) (version 2) | ecosystem: Environmental > Terrestrial > Soil > Wetlands >... | reverse complement strand
GATCCTAAGGAACGAAAGGGGAAGCAATCTTAACATGCAAATTGCCAACATCATGAGATTGCTTCGCACCTACCAATGACAGATTGCTTCTCCCGAGGACTCGGGATCGCAATGACGTTCTATTCAACGCGCACCATCATTGCGAATGAAGCGTAGCGGAATGGCCTTTCCCGATGCAAATCGGGAAAGCAATCTTTTTCCCTGTCATCATCACATTGTGCCCCATTTTTTAGGGGTGGGGACTCGCAATGACGTGCTTTTAAACTTTTCGGAGTAGGCTTAATTTTTAGTTTTAAAAACAAACTCATTTAATCAGGATAAGTCTCCTGAGAATGCGCAGATATATACTTTATTTGCAAAACATTAAGAAATGAAATACTGACGTTCTCCGAAAATTGTACTTCCAATTCTGACCATTGTACTTCCTTCTTCAACAGCAATCCGATAATCGCCCGACATACCCATTGAAATCTCCTTGAATTCAGAAGCTTCAGAGAAGTAATCGGATTTAAGTTTTTCAAAGTAGTTTTTCAAACAGGCAAATTCTTTTCGGATTTGGTTCTCATCATCGGTATATGTAGCCATACCCATCACTCCTGAAACTTTTACGTTAACCAGTAAACTAAACTCCTCTGAATTTAGCATGTCTTCTGCTTCCTCCATCGAAAGGCCGAACTTTGTCTCTTCTTCGGCAATGTGAAACTGAAGCAGACAGGGAATGATCCGGCCAATTTTTTTCGCTTCGGCATCAATAGCTTTAAGCAGTTTAAATGAATCGACACCATGAATCAGGTGGACAAAAGGTGCAATGTATTTAACTTTGTTCGATTGTAAATGACCAATAAAGTGCCATTCAATGTCTTTCGGAAGTTCTTCGTGTTTCCCCACCATTTCCTGAACCTTGTTTTCGCCAAAAGCCCGCTGACCGCGGTTATATGCTTCCATCAGGAATTTGGCAGGCTTGGTTTTCGAAACAGCCACCAACTGCACATTTTTCGGCAAATTTGCTTTTATCTGGTCTATATTTTCTGCGATACTCATCATTCAAAAGTAATAATTGTAGTCATTCAATGGTCACTTAATAGTCATTTATTGTCATTCAACGGTCATTCAGTTGTCAATAACACGAAATCAATGATGGAAATCAAATGACAACTTATGATCCAATGTCGTTTAGTTAACGCCGTCATTGCGATCCCGAGGACTCGGGAGAAGCCCGCCTGCCAATGAATTGGCCTGTGGGGCGGGTAGGCAATCTGTTGATTTATAGATTGCTTCGTTCCTCGCAATGACGATTTTAACTAAGATATTTTCTTAACTAAACGACATTGACTTATGATCTTTGTTTACTGCAACTGAACACAATTACTTTTCCCTACCTTTGTCCCCCGCAATGAACGACAAAAAAAAACATACGATAGAACGGATGAATGAACTGGGTTCTCATGGCCGCCCATTCGTCTTTGTCATTGATTTCGATTTTGAAAAGCCATTGATTTTTGATGTCGGCGACAATTACGAATTGCTATGGAAAACTCCGGAATCATCCAATTATTTAAAGGTCAATTTTCAAAAAAAGCAAGTGGACTGGTCTATTCTTCCGGTTGAATTTGAGAAATACAGGCAGGCTTTCGATAAGATTCAGTATCATATTCACAATGGCGATACCTATTTACTCAACCTGACCATGCCCACGAGGGTTGAAACAAACCTTTCGCCTGAGGAAATTTTTCACCTGAGTGACGCACCTTATAAAGTCTGGCTCAAAAATCAGTTTGTCTGTTTTTCTCCTGAAATATTTGTTCGGATCAGTAATGGAATGATCTCTTCCTTCCCGATGAAAGGAACCATTGATGCGAATATTGAAAACGCTGATCAGATTTTACTTCATGACGAAAAGGAAATTGCAGAGCACCACACCATTGTTGATCTGATCCGTAACGATTTGAGTATGGTTGCTTCTAAGGTTCAGGTTGATCGGTTCATGTACCTCGACCGGATTTGCACCAATCAGGGCGATTTGTTGCAGATGAGTTCGCAAATTTCGGGTAAACTTCCGGAAGATTACCCGAAATCAATTGGCAGTATTTTGGCTAGAATGCTTCCGGCAGGTTCAATTTGTGGTGCGCCGAAACCAAAAACCGTTGAGATTATCCGGAAAACAGAACCTTACCAAAGAGGTTATTACACCGGCGTTTTCGGCGTTTTCGACGGGAAAAACCTCGACAGTTGTGTTTTGATCAGGTATCTCGAACAGGAAGGTGACCAACTGATTTTTAAAAGTGGAGGTGGTATTACTTTTTTGAGCGACTGTGAGGCTGAATATAACGAACTAATCCAGAAAGTATATGTGCCAATTAGTTGAATCGCTGAAGCTGAAAGATGGTATCATTCTGAATGTGGAATACCATCAAATCCGGATGAATCGATCCAGGGAAGAATTGTTTCCAAATGCTGAGGAGATTAATCTGGCAGAGGCAATATCAATCCCTGAAAATTGTAAATTGGGCCTGTTCAAAGTCAGGGTTTTGTATGGCCGCTTCATTTGTAGAATTGAGATTGAACCGTACATTTTCAGAACCATTCAAAGCCTTAAAGTTATTCATCACGAAGATGTTGACTACCATTTGAAATATTCTGACCGGCAAATTCTTCAGGAATTATTTGCCCAACGTGGAACCTGTGATGACATTATTATTGTTAAAAATGGTCAGGTAAGCGATTCTTTCGCAGCAAATCTCTTATTTTTTGATGGAACAAAGTGGGTTACACCAACCACGCCTTTGCTAAAAGGAACTAAACGTCAATATTTGCTTGATCATGGAATAATTTCTGAACGCGAAATCAGGGAAGAAGATATTTTTGGTTTTGAGAAGGTCGGCTTAATCAATGCCATGATTGATTTTGAGGAAATGCCGGTGATTCCGGCGGAACGGATATTCAAATAAAAGAGGTGTAGGTTGTCACGAAATAACTATTTCGCTGGAATGAATTATATTCGTTGAAGGTATTGTTCTGCGGTAAGAACCGGTATTTTCGACTTTTGAAAATCCTTCAGGTTCCGGGTAATAATCACATCGGCTCCGTTTTCAAGAGCAGAGTAATATTGTAAGGCATCTTCATAGTCCTTAAAATCAATATCATTCAGTGATAATCCAATAATTCTGTCATCCAAACTTATCACTTCGACAAGCAATTTCAACTTACGAAGTATTAGCCTGGACTCTTCAGGTTTCTTTTCCTTCAACAGAATATAGTTTATATTGGCAAATGAAAGAGCAGAAACGCATAATTGAAGCTTCATTTTATCGGCCAAAGAAAATAGTTGAGCAGCCGATCTGTAGAATGGTTCCCGTTTTGCAAGTAAATCAATTACGACGTTGGTATCCAAAAATAAATTTTTCATTTATATTTCTCTATCAGGTAGTTAGAATAATCCTTTTTCAAATCAAAGTCATCTGATAGATGAATGACCCCGCTTAAACTTTCGACTAACGGAGTAATTTCAAGTTCGTCCTTTTTTTGTTCAGTAATAGATTCGAGGTAGAATTCAACCATCTTGGAAAGACTGATTTTATGAATTTGCGCATAATCTTTAGCTCTTTCTATTACCTTCTTTTTTAACCGAATTGTAAGTTTTGTTTCCATGGATGTGAATTGTGACGTACAAATATAATTTATCCGTACGTCAAGAGCAAGCTTTTGCCCGGCCATTTTTTGCCGGAATCAAAATTCAACTCAAATCTATCTGCAAACCATCATACGACAAAAAAACATTCTCCGGAAGTTCTTTTTGCACTTCACCGTGAAATCCCATTTGATGCGAGAGGTGAGTCAGGTAGGCTTTTCCGGGTTTTAAGTCAGCAATTACTTCGAGTGCCTGACCAAGACTATAATGCGAGATATGATCTTCTTTACGCAAGGCATTAATTACCAGAACTTCCAACCCACGTAATTTATCAATTTCAGCATCTTCCAATCTGTTGACATCAGTTATATAGGCAATTTTGCCAAACCGGAATCCAAAAACCGGTAATTTGTAATGATAGCCCCGAATGGGAATTACTTCCAGATCATCGATCATAAACGGTTTGTTTTCAATTAAATGCAGGTGCATTTGCGGAATTCCGGGGTATTTGAAGTTGGCAAATACATAGTCGAAAATTCGCTTAATGGCAATCTGAACACGCTCTTCGGCATAAATATCGGTAGGTTGCTTCTGTACCCAATTGAAAGCGCGGATATCATCGAGCCCAAAAATATGATCGACATGTTCATGAGTGAGCAAAATGCCGTTTAAATGCCGAACCTGGTGCATCAGCATTTGTTGCCGAAAATCTGGTCCGGCATCAATAACCAGCCGTTGAGTTTCGGTTTCAATCATTACTGAAGCCCGAAGTCGCTTGTCTTTTGGATTGTTTGATAAACACACCGGACATTGGCATGCAACCACTGGTATTCCCTGCGATGTTCCTGTTCCTAAAAAAGTAAGTTTCACAATTGTGGTATTTGATGCACAAAAATAAGGATTGCCCTGTGCCCACCGAAGGTTTTTGACTATTTTTGAAAAAAAATTACAAATGGCCAAACTTTATCTGATTCCAACAACCTTAGGCGACACCACCATTGAGAAAGTTTTACCACCCGATCTGACGCAACTGATCTCTTCGGTAACAGTATTTATCGTTGAAAATCTGCGCACTGCCAGGCGTTTCCTGAAGAAAGTGAATCCGGCCATTATTATTGATGACCTGACCTTTTTTGAACTCAACCAGCATACCGACAAAAAAGAAATCAGTCGTTTTCTGGAACCCATTCATATAGGACTGGATATTGGTATTATTTCGGAAGCCGGTTGTCCCGGAGTTGCCGATCCTGGAGCCGATGTTGTCAGGATTGCTCATACCCGTAACATTCAGGTGGTGCCATTGGTCGGACCTTCATCGATTCTGCTGGCATTAATGGCTTCAGGAATGAGCGGTCAGAATTTCGCATTTAACGGATATTTACCGATTAAAAATCCGGAGAAAGCTCAGCAAATAAAAATGCTTGAGCTGCGGATGCAGACCGAAGGTCAAACCCAGATTTTTATTGAAGCGCCATATCGGAATGCACAGTTGCTCGACGATTTACTTAAAAACTGCGACCCGTTAACCATGCTTTGCATTGCTGCTGATATTACGCTGGAAACTGAATTTATCCTTTCCAAACCTGTTTCATACTGGAAAACCAACATGCCTGATATTCAGAAGCGTCCGGCAATTTTTATGATTGGGAAGATTTGAATGTAGCAAAGCGAAATTATTCCGCTTTTGAATATTTTAAGCAAAACAGAACCTTTAGAAGACTAAATTGTTAAAAGAGGCAATGTTTTCTTTTAGTTTTTCAGGAATTCAAGCATTTTACTTTCAAATTAATTTTGGAAGTTCAAATTAATTTTTACATTTGCCCCCATTAAACGATAGCATCAATGAAAAATATCAGCATTATATCTCTAGTCATTGTCAGCGTGGTGGTCCTCCTTCAAGCTGATTGAGATATGGTATAATGTAAGCTAAAAACTTAAAAGCCTTTCTCAAACCAATGAGAAAGGCTTTTTTTTAAGACAAAAAGGTATGAAAAATAAATTAAGATCAGCCACAACAACCGAAGGGCGTCGTATGGCCGGAGCAAGAAGCCTCTGGAGGGCTAACGGAATGAAGGAAGAACATTTTGGACGACCGGTAATTGCCATTGTAAACTCGTTTACACAGTTTGTTCCCGGACATGTGCATCTCCATGATATTGGTCAATACATTAAAGGAATCATCGAACAAAAGGGCTGTTTTGCTGCCGAGTTCAATACCATTGCTATTGATGATGGAATCGCCATGGGACACGACGGAATGATGTATTCGCTTCCCTCGCGCGATGTGATTGCAGATAGCGTTGAATACATGTGCAATGCCCATCGGGCTGATGCCATGGTATGCATCTCGAACTGCGATAAAATTACCCCCGGAATGATGATGGCAGCCATGCGACTGAATATTCCCGTCATTTTTGTATCGGGTGGCCCGATGGAAGCTGGGAAAATAGATGGTAAAATGTACGATTTGGTTGATGCGATGGTAATGGCAGCCGACAACTCGATTTCCGACGAGCAAATCTCAAAAATTGAACGTGATGCTTGTCCAACTTGCGGTTCTTGTTCCGGAATGTTTACCGCCAACTCAATGAACTGTCTGGCCGAAGCACTTGGTCTGGCACTTCCTGGCAATGGTTCTATTCTGGCCACTCACGCCAATCGTAAACGGCTTTTTGAAGAGGCTGCCAACAGGATCGTTGATATGACCTACGAATATTACAAAGATGGCAATGAAAATGTATTGCCACGAAATATTGCCACCAAAGCTGCTTTCCAAAATGCCATGAAACTGGATATTGCCATGGGTGGTTCAACCAATACCGTTTTGCATATTCTGGCTATTGCTTCTGAAGGTGAAGTTGATTTTACGATGAAAGATATCGACGAATTATCGCGAGTTACCCCAAATCTTTGCAAAGTCGCGCCCAGCGGAAGTTACCATATGGAGGACGTAAACCGAGCCGGTGGAATTCTTGGAATTTTAGGTGAACTTGGACGTGCAGGCATGCTCGAATTATCAGTTCCGCGTGCCGATGGAAATACGTTGGGTGAAGCAATTGCCAAATATGATGTAATGTCGCCAACGGTAATTGAAGATGCTTTCCGGAGATATAAATCGGCTCCGGACGGTGGACGAAACTTAGTAATGGGTTCGCAGGAAAACTATTTTAAAGAATTGGATACCGACCGTGCCAACGGCTGTATCCGCGATTATGAACATGCTTACAACAAAGACGGCGGTTTGGCTGTTCTTTACGGCAATATTGCATTGAACGGCTGCATCGTTAAAACAGCAGGCGTTGATCCTTCGGTTTATCATTTTAAAGGAGCTGCCAGGGTATTCCAATCGCAGGACGATGCCTGCAACGGAATTCTTGGCGACAAAGTGCAGGCTGGCGATGTCGTGGTGATCACTTATGAAGGCCCCAAAGGTGGTCCGGGAATGCAGGAAATGTTGTACCCAACATCGTACATCAAATCGATGGGACTTGGCAAGGCTTGTGCATTAATCACTGATGGTCGTTTTTCGGGTGGAACTTCCGGTTTGTCCATCGGTCATGTTTCTCCGGAAGCAGCTGCAGGCGGTGCAATTGCACTTATTCAGGATGGTGATTTGATTGAAATTGATATTCTTACACGTGAAATAAACGTTTTGCTCAGCGATGAAGAATTGGCGGAAAGAAGGAAAAAGGAAATGGGAAAAGGGAAAAATGCCTTTATGCCAAATCCACGTGACCGTCAGGTCAGTAAAGCATTGAAAGCCTATGCAAGCATGGTTTCTTCGGCTGATCTTGGAGCAATCAGGATAATAGATTGATTTACAATTTAATCATTTACTATTGACGATTTGCCAGCGTTGAGCAATGAGATCAAATAGTAAATAGTAAATTGTCAAATAGTAAATTAATAAGGAAATATAAAAAGAAAGATATGGCAACACAGCGTATAAGCGGCTCAGAAGCTGTAATAATATCCCTTCTGGAAGAAGGCGTTGATACCATTTTTGGGTATCCGGGAGGTGCGATCATGCCCATTTACGACGCACTCTATGATTACGATCAACAGGTTACTCATTATTTAACCCGACACGAACAGGGTGCTATTCATGCCGCCGAAGGATACGCCAAAGTGACCGGAAGAGCTGGTGTGTGTTTTGCAACTTCGGGCCCGGGCGCAACAAACCTGGTTACCGGTTTGGCTGATGCGATGATTGATTCAATCCCATTGGTTTGTATAACAGGGCAGGTTTCTTCACCTCTGCTGGGAACTGATGCTTTTCAGGAATCTGATGTGGTTGGTATCACCATGCCGGTTACCAAATGGAATTTTCAGGTAACCACTGCCGATGAAATTCCGGAAGCTATTGCAAAGGCTTTTCATATTGCCAACACAGGCCGTCCGGGACCGGTATTGCTGGATATTGCCAAGGATGCCCAATTTGGTATGTTCGACTTTGAATATAAAAAATGCACCAAAATCAGAAGTTATTTACCTGAACATCCGGTCGATCCGTTTCAGGTAAAAACTGCTGCCGAGATTATCAATGCGGCTAAAAAACCTTTGGTTTTGTTTGGTCATGGTGTTATTATTGCTCATGCCGAAGCCGAGCTGAAAGAATTTATCGAAAAAACCGGGATTCCTGCAGCCTGGACTTTACTTGGGCTTTCGGCACTTCCGAGTGATCACCCTTTGAATGTGGGAATGCTAGGAATGCACGGAAACTATGGGCCGAATATTAAAACCAATGAGGCCGATGTAATCATTGCAATTGGTATGCGATTTGACGACCGGGTAACCGGCAAAGTCGCAGCTTATGCCCGTCAGGCTAAAATTGTTCATTTTGAAATTGATCTGGCTGAAATCAATAAAATCATCAAAGCTGATGCGCCTGTTTTAGGCAATGCCAAAAAATCGCTGCGGATGTTGATTGACAATGTGAATCCGAATTCGCACGAAGCTTGGGTACAGGAATTCCGCGATTGTGATTTGATTGAATACGATAAAGTGATTAAAAATGATATTTATCCAACCCAACCCGGATTGACAATGGGAGAAGTTGTACGGATCGCTTCTGAAAAAACGGACAACGACGCAATTTTGGTTACTGATGTTGGTCAGCAGCAAATGATTGCCGCACGTTATTTTAAATTCGCACAACCCCGGAGTTTTGTTACTTCCGGAGGATTGGGTACTATGGGTTATGGATTGCCTGCAGCAATGGGTGCAAAAATCGGCCAGCCCGACCGAGTTGTATTTTCAGTTTCCGGTGATGGTGGTTTCCAGATGACTATTCAGGAATTAGGTACAATTGCACAATACAATCTGGATATAAAAATCATCATTTTGAATAACAATTTTCTTGGAATGGTTCGCCAATGGCAACAACTATTTTTCGAAAAAAGGTATTCGTTTACCGAAATGAAAAATCCTGATTTTGTCGGAATCGCCAAGGCTTATGGACTGGCCGCCCAGAAAGTAACCACACGCGATCAGTTGGAAGGTGCCATTCAGGAAATGCTTGATCATAAAGGACCATTTGTGCTGGAAGTTATTGTTGAGAAAGAAGATAACGTTTTTCCGATGGTTCCTGCCGGAGCTTCCGTTTCTGATATTATACTCGAACCATAAAATGAAAGGAAAATAATAAATGTCGAATAAGAAATAAGAAACATCAAAGTAGTCGTTCCTCATTTCTTATTTCTCGTTTCTTATTCGATATTTTAGTTACAATAAATTAGTTACAACGAAAGAATACTAACATGAAACAAGAAAATATCATAACCGTTTTTTCGGAAGACCATATCGGGTTGCTGAGTCGATTAACCATCGTATTCACCCGCCGGAAAATAAACATCGACAGTTTGACGGTTTCCGAATCGGCCATTGCCGGGATATTTAAATTTACCGTTGTGATCAACGAAACTGCTGATCGTGTTCAAAAAGTAGTTGGTCAGCTTGAAAAGATTGTCGACGTGATCAAAGTTTATTCGAACACCAACGACGAGATGATTTATCAGGAAATAGCACTCTACAAAGTATCGACCGAATTTTTGTTCGAATCGAATGACGTGGAAAAGATCGTTCGCAATTCGGGCGCCCGTATTCTCGAAATTACCCGCGAATACGTGGTGATCGAAAAAACCGGACACTCGAAGGAAACTCAACAGTTGTTTGAAGAGTTAAATTTGACTTATGGTGTGACTCAGTTTAACCGCTCCGGAAGGGTTGCCATTACCCGTAGCAACATCGAAAGGCTTTCTGAATTCCTGAAAGAACGCGATTCGATGCTGGAACAGGTTGATTAGAAATAGTTCGGAGTGCCTAAAGTGTACTAAAGTGCCTAAAGTTGAAAAACAGGCTTCAGGTTAAATACTCCAGGCACTCCGAACTTTAAGTACTTCGAACTTTTATGACATGAAACATCCCGCCGAACAAATCCCGGTTTACAGTCTGCCTGATTTCAGTTCACCGGAACGGAAAAGCCAGCAATTCCAAGTTGAGGTGTTCGATGCCAATCGGCATTTCAGCGTGAATTATCCGCACCGGCACGACTTCTTCGAAGTTTTATATTTACTGAAAGGTTCAGGCTATCATGTAATTGACGGCAATA
>Ga0209538_1002119_pt1 | contig 10239 bp, 8 predicted proteins | sample BarGraNGADG00211_2_FD_184492 | JGI IMG/M metagenome (GOLD analysis project Ga0209538, IMG submission 184492) | Arctic peat soil microbial communities from Barrow, Alaska - Barrow Graham LP Ref core NGADG0004-211 (SPAdes) (version 2) | ecosystem: Environmental > Terrestrial > Soil > Wetlands >... | reverse complement strand
CGTCAAAACCATTTAACGGAACATTCTGACTGATGTACAATTTCACAGTGGCCAGTATCTGTTCGCCTTTCGAAACATTGGTTTTGTCAACCGAAACCCGAACAAACAGATTTTCCTTGCTGATGGTTCCTGTTGGTGTTTCGTCTTGTTGCTGCTGATTTCCCTGCTGGCCCGACTGACTTGCTGCTTGCTGAGGCTGACCTTTTACAACCTGGATATTCAGGCTGTTCGATTCGTAGGTTTTACCACCAACCTTGATTGATGCCGGACGAATGGTAAATTTTCCTTCCTTTTTAGCCCTGAGAATAAACGTGTAGGAAAAGCTTGACGACTGAGTGGTTTTTCCATTAATTATCTGAATACTTGAACTCTGCGAGGTGGATGGTCCCATCAGAACGTCAAAGTTCGACAAATCAGGCAACTGAAGATCAGTGCCGCTTTCGTTCAGGGAAAAACTGAGCCTGAACTGTTCTCCGGCGGCAACCACTTCCGGTGCTTCCATGGTAAACTGAGTGCTGTCAGCCATTGCCAAAAGGCCAACAAACATAAAAATCATCAGTACTTTTAATTTTCTGATCATAGTTTTCTCCGGTATTCTTTTATCTAAAACGCTTCAAAAATACAGTTTCGCATTCCAAATTGCAAGTCGGACATTCTCCCTTTGTTATTTCTACTTCTATTCTTTAAACAGACCCTGAAACAAGTTCAGGGTGACTTTCTTTATATGGTCTGTTGATGTTTGGAGCGTCATGCTGAACTTGTTTCAGCATCTGTCAAGAAGTTTTAAATCCTGGCTTCAGACCACCGCTACCAATCCTTCTCAACATTCTTTGACTGGGCTTTCAGAGCCTGTATTTTTTTTACTTTTTCCTGAGTCTTCTTTTCGCTGTTCTCCAGTGCCTGAAGCATTTGTTCAGCATTTTGCTTCGAAATTTTACTTTGCTGCGGCTGCTGTTTTTGGTCTTGTTTCTGGTCTTGATTTTGTTTTTGCTGGTCTTTGTCTTTCTGATCCTTATTTTTATCCTTGTCTTTCTTCTGATCCTTGTTTTTATCCTTATTCTTGTCTTTTTTCTGGTCGTCCTTTTTCTTCTGATCCTGTTGCTTTTTCTTCATGTTCATGGCATACAACAGGTTGTACTTGGTGTCCAGATCTTCTGGATTGTTTCGTAAGGCTTCTTTGTAGGCAGCAATACTTTCGTCCAGTTTCTTATTCATCAGCAACGAATTACCCAGGTTATGCAATGCCCGGCTCTTCTCCATTTTATTGGATGTCTTGTCTGAAATGTCCTTAAACTTCTCAGCAGATTGCTCAAACTTCATCTGTTTGTACAATGCATCAGCCAGGTTGAAATCCCATTTCGGATCATCCGGTTTTTTGTCAAGAGCTTTACGGTATTCAATTTCGGCTTTGTTAAATTGGACTGTATCAATTCGGCTTTTATCTTTCGTAGCCTCATCGAAGTATTTGTTTCCCTGCCTAATAAATTTGCGTTCGTTTTGTGCCTGGGTTGCCGTTACCCAAACAAACAGAAATATGATTAATAAACTCGCTTGTTTCATAGCTCTATTATTTTCTTTCTCCAAACAGTTTAAAATTTTTCAGGTACTTGTTTCTTCGTTCAAGTATCAGGAAATCAAGTAAAATCAGGAACAATCCAAAACCAATGAAATACTGGAATTTATCGTCGTAATCGGCATAAATCTGTGATTCAAGTTCTGATTTTTCCATTTTATTTACTTCGGTAAACAGGTTATTTAACCCAACCTGAGCATTGTTCGCCCGAATGTAGGCTCCATTTCCTGCTTCAGCTATTTTTTGAAGCATAGCCTCATCTAACTTGGTTACAATAATGTTTCCTGACTTATCTTTCCGGTAGCCTTTCTGCCCGTTTGAATTATCCGGAATCGGCCCTCCCTGAGGTAAACCCATCCCGAGCGTATAAACTACAATCCCTGCCTTTGCAGCAGCTGTTGCAGCGCCAACTGCATCATCCTCATGGTTCTCGCCATCGGTGATGATAATCATAGCCTTGCTCCCGGCAAACTGCGGATTAAATGATTTCACCCCCAGATCAATGGCAGCACCAATGGCTGTTCCCTGCGTGGGAACCATTTCAGGACTGATAGAACTTAGAAACAATTTTGCGGAAACATAGTCGGCTGTTATAGGCAATTGGGTGTAAGCATCACCGGCAAAAACAATCAGGCCGATTTTATCGTTGCTCAGTTTGTCAACCAGTTGTGAGATGGCACGTTTGGCACGTTCCAGCCGGTTAGGCTGAATATCTTCGGCCATCATGCTGTTCGAAACATCGAGTGCAATAATCAGTTCAATTCCCTTGCGTTTTTCGGTTTTCAGTTTTGATCCGAATTGCGGGCGTGCAATCCCAACAATGATGCTGGTAAGCGCCAGTAATAATAATATGAATTTTAAAACTGGTCGGCTTGCACTAACATTGGGCATCAAAACAGACAAAATATCCTTCTGTCCGAAAAGAGCCAGCGCCTTCTTTCTCAGGATTCTGGAATACCAGAAAAAAGCGATCAGAGCCGGTATAACAATCAGCGCATATAAATATTCCGGATTTGCTATTCTAAACATCTCTTATAGTTTCAAAGTTTCGGCTTCGACAGGCTCAGCCACCGGTACTTTAATGGAGGTTTGTTTTAACCAACTCAGTTGACCGACGAATGGATTGTCTCGCTTTATTATTTGTCTAACTTCTAATATCTTTAATCTAAAATCTGTTCTGCCTATGGTATATTCCTGAAAATGGTTGTTTTCAAGAACAAACTGATTATAAGCATAAATGCACCTGCCAGCGCATATTTCAGGTATTCTTCCTCCTTTTTGCTGTATTCTTTGACATCGATTTTCGATTTCTCGAGCTTGTCGATTTCCTTATAAATTTCAGCCAGTTTGTTATTGTTGGTAGCTCTGAAATATTTCCCGTCAGTTGTTTCGGCTATTTTCTGTAAGGTTGGTTCATCAATATCAACTTTCATATCGCGAACCTGAACACCAAACGGAGTTTGCATCGGGTATGGAGCGGTTCCGATAGTTCCGATTCCGACTGTATACACACGAATTCCGAATGTTTTGGCCAGTTCGGCAGCGGTTACCGGAGCAATTTCTCCCCGGTTATTTACTCCGTCGGTGAGCAGAATAATAACCTTACTGATGGCAGTACTTTCTTTAAGCCTCGAAACAGCTGTTGCCAGACCGTTGCCAATTGCGGTTCCATCTTCAATCATACCACTTTCAATGTTTCGGAACAGGTTAATTACCGTGGCATGGTCGGTTGTTAGCGGGCATTGCGTAAAACTTTCGCCTGAAAAAATGACCAGTCCGATTTTATCGTTTGGACGACCTGAAATAAACTGTGTGGCAACGTCTTTTGCAGCTTCGATGCGGTTCGGCTGGAAATCCATGGCGAGCATCGAACTCGAAATATCGAGTGCAATTACAATATCGATTCCCTCGGTAGTCACATTTTGCCAACTGTTCGACGATTGCGGACGCGCCAGAGCCAAAATCAGAAAGGATAGGCTAATCATTTGAAAAACAAGGACACTGTGCCGAAAGTAATATTTCCAACTCTTCGGTATTTTGGCAAAACCCATATCCGAAGAAAATTGTATGCTGGCTCCTATTTTCTTCTGTCGCCAAATGTACCATGCAATCATGGGAATAAACAGCAGAAACAGGTAGAAAAATTCAGGGTTTTTAAAGCTAATTCCGTTCATTTTTTGTTCGGTTATTGTGCAACAACTATTTCTTCTTCAGGACTTTCTGCTTGCTTTTCCTGAACTTTCAATTCTTCCTTCTTCGTTTGATTGACAAAGAAATAAGCATTCATCAAAGTCAGATTGTTGTCGTCAGTCAGTGGAGTATATTTGGCAAACTTTACCAAATCGGCCAGACTCAGAATATGCTGAAGCTGATCGAGCGAATTTCCGTCAACCAATTCTTTGTTTTGTCGAAATGTGCCGAGGGTTTCAGCCGAAGTAAATTCCATGACCGGAATATCGAACCTGTTTTGAATGTATATGCGTATAGTGTCAGCCACTTCAGAATAATACTGTTTAATTTTTTCCTGCTGCCACAGTTTTTGTGCCTTAATCCGGTCGAGTTCGCGCAAAGCAATCAGATGCGCAGGTTCGGCAGGTTTTTCGGATTTGCTGAATAGCGGTAAATTCTTCTTCTTCCAACGGATGTAGTAAAAGATAAAAAAAATGATGGCTGCAATCAGAATAATACCCAAAATGTATGGAATGATTTCTTTCAGGGAAAGTGGCGCTGCGTAAACGGTTTTAATGTCAACAGGTCCTTTTGCAGTATCGATTTTCATTCCATGTACCTGAAAAGCCAGCATTCTGGTGGCTGCCGAATCAAGCATTTTGCCGTCCCTCATCTTGAAATAAAAGGGTGGAATCTGGTGCATACCGCTATCGAACGAGGTTATGAATATCTTCTGGGTTAATTTTTCCCGTTGCTTGTCGTCTAACTTAAAGGTGTCAATTTTTGAGCGGTTCAATACCTCAAGGTGTGTACTAAACGTGTCGGGTATCTGCGGAAACTGAATTTCGAGACCTTTCGGTTTTTCAATTTCGAGAAGGACTTTCAGCTTGTCACCAATGAGAATATGAGTTGAGTCGATACTGGCTTTTACCGTAACTTTTTGTGCTTTCAGGGTTTGAAAATTCCCCAAAAGCAAAACAATCAGAACGATATATGGTATTCTATGCTTCATTTGAAATCAATTTTATCCACGTTTTTTAAACAGGCTGATCAATGATTTGACGTAATCGTGGTTGGTGCTGATGCTGACATAATCGACACGGCTTCTTTTGAAACTATTATCGAGTTGCGCCGACAATTCAATCCACCATTTCCGGTATATCGCCCTGGCTTTCCGGTCAGAACTGTCAACCCAGGTGTAATGGCCGGTTTCAGCATCTTTCAGTTTGATCATGCCAATGTCAGGCAATTCTGTTTCGCGTTCATCGTAAATCCGCAATGCCACAATATCGTGACGGTTATTGGCAATCGAGAGTGCATTTTCAAGAGCACTGTCTTTTTGGATGAAATCGGAAATCACAAAGGCCGTACACCGTTTTTTGATGGCATTGGTCAGATACCTGATTGCTCCCGAGATATCAGTTCCACGAGCTTCAGGTTCAAAATCAATTAATTCGCTGATGATTCGAAGAATGTGACTTCGTCCCTTTTTCGGAGGAATGAACTTTTCAATCTTATCTGAAAAGAAAATGACTCCGATCTTATCGTTGTTTTGAATGGCTGAAAAGGCAAGAATAGCTGAAATTTCGGTGATGATATTCTTTTTGAGCTTATCCATCGACCCAAACTCGCGCGATCCGCTAACATCAATCAGCAGCATCACAGTCAGTTCGCGTTCTTCTTCGTAAATCTTGATGAATGGCTTGTGGTAACGGGCGGTCACATTCCAGTCGATGTTACGGATGTCGTCGCCAAACTGGTATTCACGAACCTCGCTGAAAGCCATACCACGTCCCTTGAAAGCACTGTGGTACTCGCCGGCAAAAATATTGCGGCTCAATCCACGTGTTTTAATTTCAATTCTCCGGACTCGTTTTATTAGTTCGCTTGTTTCCAAAACAGCTCAGTTTAATGTTTAAAGATGATTTTCAAATATTTGATATCTCTATTCGTAATTACTTCTTCCTCTTTTTAACAGACCCTGAAACAAGTTCAGGGTGACTTTCCCTGTTAGGTAAAGAGAGGCTTGGAGCGTCATGCTGAACTTGTTTCAGCATCTGTCAATCAGGTTTCAAAAGTAATTTCAGACTAATAAAGAAATTTACAATTGGCCATCAATGACATGAAATAAATGACTTCTGTAGGCTATGGAACTTCAACCGTATTTAAAATTTCAGTAATAATTTCTTCGGAAGTAATGTTGTTTGCCTCAGCTTCATAACTTAGTCCGATACGGTGACGCATCACATCCATGCAAACGGCACGAACATCTTCAGGAATAACATATCCACGGCGTTTGATAAATGCAAAGGCTTTTGCCGCCTGAGCCAGACTGATACTGGCACGGGGTGAACCTCCGTACGAAATCATATCAACATATTTATCGAGCTTGTAGGCTTTTGGGTCGCGGGTCGCAAATACGATGTCAATAATATATTTCTGGATTTTTTCGTCCATGTAAACATCTTTCACCACTTCACGGGCTTTAAGAATGTCTTCGGGGCGCATTACTTTTGATGCAACCGGGAATACTTTCAGCAGGTTTTGCTGTATGATGAGCTTTTCTTCGTCTTTCGACGGATATTTAATCACCACTTTCAGCATAAAACGGTCGACCTGAGCTTCAGGAAGCGGATAAGTTCCTTCCTGCTCAATCGGATTTTGGGTTGCCATAACGAGGAAAGGCTCCTGTAACTTATAAGTAGTTTCGCCAATGGTAATCTGGCGTTCCTGCATGGCTTCGAGCAATGCTGACTGAACTTTGGCAGGAGCACGGTTGATTTCATCGGCCAGTACAAAGTTCGTGAAAATCGGACCTTTCTTAACAACGAATTCTTCTTTTTTCTGGCTGTAAATCATGGTTCCAAGCAAATCGGCTGGCAACAGATCCGGAGTAAACTGGATGCGGGCATACTTGGCATCAATACTTGTGGCAAGCGTATGAATTGCCAGCGTTTTTGCCAATCCGGGAACTCCTTCCAATAAAATATGCCCTCCGGACAGAAGTCCTATCAAAAGACTTTCGATCAGGTGCTTTTGACCAACAATCACTTTGTTCATCTCCATGCTGATGATGTCGACAAACGAACTTTCCTTTTGAATTCTTTCGTTCAATTCACGGATATCAACTGTTTGATTCATATTTTTAAAATAAATGATTTAATTGCCTGTTTTTTGTGAACACGAAAATAAGGTATCCAAGAATGAAAAAGGATAAATTTTCGTTAAATTTTGTTAAGCTATTTTGGGCTTGAAAGGATGCAAATTTAATAAATTCGGCGATCTTTAACAGAATATGATTTCACTTTTTTATTTTTGCCAAAAATCAATTCCTTGACACAAAGGTATTTCATAGAACTCGCATACAAAGGAACCAACTTCCATGGATGGCAGATTCAGCCCAATGCTGTTTCTGTTCAGGAATGTCTGGAGAAAGCTTTGTCGGTAATTACCCGCGAAGAAATTGCTGTTACAGGCGCCGGCCGGACCGATACCGGTGTACATGCCAGTTACTTCGTGGCGCATTTTGATTCCGGAAAACTCAATTTGGATCATCCGGATTTTACGCATAAACTCAACAGTTTTTTGGGAAAGGATATGGTCATTTTTGGCATTTCGAAAGTTCAGTCCGAAGCACATGCCAGGTTTGACGCTATCTCCAGAACCTATCAATACCACCTGAACTTAATAAAAGACCCTTTTGGTATTGAAACTTCCTGGTATTTTTTCAGGCAACCTGATTTGGTAAAAATGAATGAAGCAAGCCAGATTATATTTGAATACACCGATTTTACCAGTTTCAGCAAACTGCATACCGACGTAAAAACCAATAATTGTAAAATCTATCAGGCCGAATGGACCCAGATTGATTCTAAAATTGTTTTTACCGTAAAAGCCGACCGTTTTCTCCGGAATATGGTGCGTGCGTTGGTGGGAACTATTTTGGAAGCTGGAATTGGCAAAATTGATCTGGCTGAATTTCGTGCAATCATCGAACAAAAAGACCGTGGCGCAGCAGGGTTATCGGTTCCGGCACATGGGTTGTTTCTGACGGATATTGAATATCCTGAGAGTGTTTTTGTGCGGAAGAAATAGCGCCAGACCTGTCAGGTTTCGAAAACCTGACAGGTCTAATGTTTTACCAAATCCTGACAATCATACTATCCGGCCGCCACATTTGATCGCCTTCCTTCACTCCAAAAGCAGTGTAGAACTCAGGCATATTTGAGAGTGAACCAATTACCCGGTATTTGGCTGGCGAATGTTCGTCGCTTCGAACCCTGTTCGCAATAGCTTCGGGGCGCATATTGACCATCCAGGCCAGAGCAAATCCAAGGAAAAAACGTTGATCAGGTGTCTCATTGTCAATTGTTTCCTGGTAAAGATATTGTTTCGTTTTTTTGAATGCTTCGTAGCCCATGATGATTCCGCCCAAATCGGCTATGTTTTCGCCCAAAGTAAGTTCTCCGTTGATGTGAAGTCTGTCAACCGGAATGTAACCGTTAAATTGCCTGACCATCATTTTAGTTTGGTTGTAGAATTTGGTACTGTCATCTGGCGTCCACCAATTATTCAGATTTCCTGCTGCATCAAATTTACTTCCCTGATCATCGAATCCATGCGTCATTTCATGCCCGAAAGTTGATCCTCCGATAATGGCAAACAATACAGCATCATCTGCCATTGACCTTTCATAACCCGGAACAATAATGTTGCACCCCGGAACCACCAACTCATTGTTCGACGGATTGTAATAGGCATTGTAAGTTTGCGGCTGAATATTCCATTCAGTGCGGTCAACGGGTTTCCCGAATTTCGAAATCATATAATTGAAGTGCCACTGATTAGCATTGATCGCGTTCTTCGCATACGAATCACGGTCTATTTCCATTTTGCTAAGGTCTTTCCATTTATCCGGATATCCAACCTTCATAATCATGGCATCAAGTTTCTTTAAGGCCTTTTCTTTGGTCGAAGCGCTCATCCAGTCCAGATTTTTAATCCGTTCGACATAAACAGATTTAACGGCATTACCAATTTCAATCAGTTTCTCCTTTGTTCCAACAGGCAAATATTCAGTCGCATAAACCTGGCCGATGAGTTCGCCAAGAAATCCATCAGTTTGCTCAACTACCCTTTTCCACCGAGGCTTTGGCTGCTGAACTCCATTGATGGTTTTCGCATAGAAGTTGAAGGTTTCCTGATAGGTACTGTCATCAAGGTACGATGCCAATCCCCGGACTAGCTTATATTTCAGGTAGTTCTTCCAACTTTCAAGAGGAAATTTTTTGAGGTCTTTATTTAAAGCCGAAAGGTATTCGGGTTGACCAACAATTACTGTATCAACATTTTGAAGACCGGCTTCCTGATTAAATAATTGCCAGTTGAAATTCGGAGTCAACGTTGAAAGCTGCTTATACGAAAGTTTGGTGTAGTTCTTCAGCGGATCGCGGGTATCTTCTTTTTTCCGCGATGCAAAGGCCAGCGCAGTTTCAAGTTTCAGTTGATTTGCAGCGGCAACCCTGGCTGCCTGATGATCGTAATTCAGAATTTTGAACATATTTTCAAGATGCTGCAAAAATTTCGCCCTGACCTTTACTGTTCGTTCATCATTTTCGAAATAATACGAACGATCAGGGAGACTAAGTCCACCCTGCCATATAGTTACAGCATTTTTACTGCTGATTTTGCTATCCTGTTCAACGCCAAAACCAAACATGGGAGAACCTGCGCCACGGTGAATAAAAGCGGTTAAACTAATCAGTTTGTTTAAATCATTCACCGCATCAATCTTATCCAGATATGGTTGAATCGCTGAAATCCCGGCTTTGTTTAATCTGGTACTGTCCATTCCGGAGAAATAAAAATCACCGATCTTCTGTTTGGCACTTCCCTTTTGAGATGCAGTTTGTGCACTTGTTTTACAGATTTTCAGAACTTGAGAATTGATGGTGTCCTGAATGACCTGCCAGATGCCACAACTTTGTTCGCTGGGTGCAATCGGGTTCTCTGCAAACCATTTGCCGTTGGCATATTGAAAGAAATCATCCCCAGGCTTGATGGTTGTGTCAATATGCGATGCCAGTGGATCAACATGTGAAGTTTTGTCGCTTTTGTTGGTCTGACACGAAATTGCAGTCAGAAATAGCGCCGGAAAGCAAATGGCAATCAGATATCGTTTCATATTTTGAGAAAATTGGATTTTAAATAATTTTGTTCAACCTATTGTTCCATTTAAGAACTTAATTTGTTCACCGGATATTCTGATAAGTGTAAAAAATATTCTACCATTACAAAAATACCGGATAGAGAAATGCGAATTTACCAGATCGATTGTTGGAAATCAAGTATGAATGTTTGAATTCGTTAACAAAAGCTGATAATTGCCACAAAACAGTTTTATAACATAGTCTGATAAAGATATTGTAAAACAGTTTAGCTTTTTTGGTCGCTTTTCATTTGTAGTTTTAGAAATTTTATTGAAAGCTATAACCAGC
>Ga0209538_1002118_pt1 | contig 10239 bp, 4 predicted proteins | sample BarGraNGADG00211_2_FD_184492 | JGI IMG/M metagenome (GOLD analysis project Ga0209538, IMG submission 184492) | Arctic peat soil microbial communities from Barrow, Alaska - Barrow Graham LP Ref core NGADG0004-211 (SPAdes) (version 2) | ecosystem: Environmental > Terrestrial > Soil > Wetlands >... | reverse complement strand
GTACCTGCAAGATATGGGACGCCGTGACGGGAGAGTCGCGGACGACCCTCGCCGGTCACGGCTACGGCGTCAACGCCTGCGCAATAAGTCCCGACTCTCGTTTTGTGGTTACGGCGAGTGATGACTTCAACTGCAAGATCTGGGATGCATCGACAGGCGAGGAACGCGCAACCCTCAAGTATTTCACCAATCCGTGGCGACCAGAACCTGTGGTCAGAGTCTGCGCGATCAGTCCCGACTCGGAGTTCGTCGTCACCGCAAGCTACGAGGACACCTGCAAGATCTGGGACGCTGCCACGGGTGAGGAACGCGCGACCCTGACCGGCCACAGCTCCTGCGTCACCTCCTGTGCGATCAGTCCCGACAACACCTTCATTGTCACTGCTAGCAATGACAACACGTGCAAGATCTGGGATGCGTCGACAGGCGAGGAACGCGTGACCCTGACTGGCCACACAGGTTGGGTCAGCGCATGCGCGATCAGCTTTGACTCGACTTTCATCGTCTCGGCGAGTAGTGACAACACCTGCAGGGTTTGGGATGCCGTCACGGGTAGGGAGCGTGCGACTCTTACCGGCCACACGGCTCGGGTCACGTCCTGTGCGATCAGCCCTGATGCTGCATTCGTGGCCACGGCGAGCGCTGACGGGACCTGCAAGATCTGGGACGAGGCGACGTGCGAAGAGCAGGCTGTCCCCAAAGGCCACGCCAGCGGTGTCAACGCGTGCGCTATCAGCCCCGATTCGGTGTTCGTCGTGACGGCGAGTGACGACGGCACGTGCAAGATCTGGGACTCTGCGACGGGCGAGGAGCGCTCTACCCTCACTGGCCACACAGCTGCAGTCACCTCCTGTGCGATCAGTCCCGATTCGACCTTCGTGGTCACGGCGAGCGAATTCGAAACCTCGAAGGTCTGGGACGCGGCGACGGGGAACGAGCGTGCGACCCTGGCTGGCGCCGGTCATATCAACGACTGCGCAATCAGCCCCGATTCGACCTTCGTTGTCACGGCGAGTTCTGACTTCACCTGCAAGATCTGGGACTCTGCGACAGGCGAGGAGCGCAGGACCCTCTCGGGCCACAGCGGCCCAGTGAATTCTTGCGCAATCAGCCCTGATTCAGGCGTCGTCGCCTCCGCGAGTTTTGATCGCACCTGCGAGATCTGGGACGCAGCGACAGGGAAGGTGCGCAAGACGCTCATTGGCCACGCCCCCGACATCTGGGTAGTCGACAGAGATGGCAACTTGATATCGCATTCGCTCCAGGCCTGCGCGATCAGCCCTGACTCAGCCTTTGTCGTGGCAGTGAGTTTCGACAACACCGGCAAGATATGGGACATGGCGACAGGCGAGGAACGCGCGGCACTGATCGGGCACACTGCTCCGATTGAAGTCTGCGCCATCAGTCCCGATTCGGACTTCGTCGTCACTGCGGGCTATGACCACTACTGCAAGGTCTGGGACGCGGCGACGGGCAAGGAACGCGCGACCCTCGTCGGCCATACGCGTGGGATCGGCGCTTGTGTGATCAGCCCCGATTCGCACTTCGTGGCGACGGCGAGTTTCGATCACACATGCAGAATCTGGGACGCTGTGACAGGGGCCGAGCGGGCGAGACTTCCGCTCCCAGGCTGCTCTCAGTGTGTGTCGCTTGGCGCATGGGAGCCATTCGCAGCCTGTGGTGACAGGGGAGGCGGGGTCTACTTTGTTGATCTGGTGGGGATGGAGTATGGCCCGATCGTCGTGACGGCTGTTGATTTCGTCAAGAGCGTGGGCCCCGCACTGCGCTGTCCAAAGTGCAACCAGCTCCATCCTCTGGATGACGCTTGGCTTGGTGAGGTCATCGAGTGCCCGTCACCTGGCTGCGGACTTCTTCTACGCGTGAATCCCATGATTGCGAGAAAGATGACGCGGCGGCGCTGGTGGTCCAAGCGATGAGCGCATGGGACCCCGCATCCTGGGGTGAGTGCGCGAGGGATTCGTAGAGGGAGACGAAAGTGGAGACACGGATTCAACCAGGTCCACCATCTGAGCAAGGACGACCAGTACGAGGGGCAGTCCGCCGCCGTGATGCTCGTCTGGCACGAGAACCAGATCCTGCCGAGCAGTACCGCAAAGCCCACTGGCCGAACGACGCCGTGGACATCGCCATCTGCCAGGACCCCAACGTGCACAAGGCCCAACTCGGCGACAGGGCGGTCATCTACAACTTCTAGCGGGGGATCGCAGGGGAGGAGCCAAGCATGCTTGGAGCACGGGTATTCCGGGTATTCATCTCGTCGACGTTCACCGACACGGTCAAGGAACGCGACGTCCTGCAGGACTGCGTCTTCGGCGAGCTGCGGACGTATTGCGCCTCGATGGGCTACGGATTCCAGGCCGTCGACCTTCGCTGGGGCATCGGCGAGGAGGCATCGAGCGGCCAGCGCACGATGCGCATCTGCCTCTCCGAGATCGCGCGCTGCCAGGAGATATCGCCTCGGCCGAACTTCGTCGTGCTGCTCGGCGATCGGTACGGGTGGCGCCCGCTACCCGAGGTCGTCGATGCCGAGGAGTTCGACGCGGTCGTTGTGAAGCTCTCCGATGCCGACGCCCGCGCCGCCGAGACCGTCTACTACCGAGACGACAACGCCGTCCCGCCCGAGTATGTCCTGGCGCCCGTCAAGGGCGACGCGTCCTACGATGCCGCCGCCCTCCGCGTAGCGCTCGCGCAGGCGGCGGAAGCGGCCGGTCTCGACGAGGCGACGAGTGCGAAGTACCGGCTGTCCGCCACCGAGCAGGAGATCGCCGAGGGCGCTTTGCTCGCGCCGCACGCCGAGGACCACGTCTTCTGCTTCGACCGCACGATTGAGGGGTTGTCCGTCGAAGCGGCCGCGTACCGCGACCTGAATCCGGACGGCTCGCAAGACGCCGAAGCGGCTGCCATGCTCGCCGACCTCAAGTGCAGACTGAAGGAGCGTCTCGGCGAAGCGAGCAACGGCGGCAACGTGTACGACTACTCGGCGACGTGGGAGAACGATGCGCCGAGTACCACGCACATTGCCCAGATGTGCGCCGACATGCTCGCCGCGCTGAAGCACATCATCGACGACGAGATCGAGCGCCTCGGGAAGCTGTCGCACCTCGAGCAGGAGCAGGTAGCGCACAGGTTGTTCGCCGAGGAACGCTCGGAGTGCTTCGTCGGTCGGACGGAGTACCTAGACCGCATCGCCGACTATCTCGCGGGCGGCGACGACCACCCGTTGTGCATCTTCTCGGAGGGCGGGCTCGGAAAGTCGGCGCTTGTTGCCACGGCAGCCACGCGCGCCGCCACTCGGCATGACGAGGCGGTTATCGTGACGCGCTACATCGGCGCAACGTCCGCCTCCGCGGAACCGCGCTCGCTGCTGACCGACCTGTGCGCGGAGATCGGCGAGGCATACTACTCGACGGAGCCGGTGCCTTCCACACTCCAAGAGCTGCAGCAGGAACTGCCGAAGCGCCTCAAGCTCGCGACCGCTCGTCGACCGCTCATCGTGTTCCTCGACTCGCTCGATCAGCTGGGGGCGGGAAGCGGCACGAACGTCTCATGGCTGCCGTCGAACCTGCCGGCCAACGTCCGCCTCGTGACGACGACCCGCCCCGGCGAGTATCTCGGGAGCCTGCGCGGACGCTTGCCTGCTGAGCTCGTCTTCGAGCTTGGCTCCATGCCCGCCGAGGAGGGCGCCCAGCTGCTGCACGACTGGCTCACGGTGGCCGGGCGCACGTTGCGCAAGGACCAGCTCGATGCGGTCCTCGGCCGATTTGGCGCGAATGGGTCGCCGCTCTACCTGCGCCTCGCGTTCGAGGAGGCGAAGCTATGGCCGGCCAACAAGCCGGCGGCCTCTCTCGGCGACGATGTGCCGTCGATCGTCGGCGGCCTGTACGACCGACTCGAGTCCGAGCATGGGGCGCAGCTCGTCGGGCACGCGCTCGGGTTCCTGGGCTGTACGTACGAGCGCTTGGGGCTCTCTGAGGACGAGATGCTGGAGGCGCTGGCGACCGACGACGACGTGTGGAAGGAGTTCACCGCCCGCTCGCATTGGGCGATGCCGGTCAGGCGACTGCCGGTCGTTGTGTGGTCTCGGCTGTACTTCGATCTTGCGCCGTACCTCAGCCCGCGGGCCTCGGAGGGCGCGTCGCTGATGTCGTTCTTCCACCGGGAGCTGGCCGAGGTTGCGGTCGCGCGGTACGTCGTCGGGCGCGAGTCGCACACGCACGACGTGCTCGCCGACGTCATGCTCTCGCTGGCGCGTGGAAAGGGCGCGGTCGAGCGGGAGTGGAAGGGTAGCGATCACGCGTTAGCCGAGCTGCCCTACCACCTCACTGGCGCCGAGCGCTGGGACGACGTGTTCGCCACGCTGACCGATTTCACGTTCCTGGAGGAGACGGCGAAGCGGGTGGCGGTCGTCTCGGCGAAGGACGCCCAGGGTAACGATGCCACCGTCTACAACGGTGTGCTCGCGCTCATCGACGACTACGACCGGGCGCTTGCGGCGTTCCCGACGGAGTAGGGGGCGGCGATGGGACTTGACTGCTTCGCATCTCGCATCATCGACGACATCGAGCTTACCGAAGAGGACGAGCAGGCATTCACGGACGCGAATCTGTGCCTGTGCGGCGGCTTCTACTCGGGAGGCGGCTCGTCGTTCCGGGGGAAGGTCTACGCGGATCTGGTGTTCGCCGCGACACAGATGAGCATCAGCGAGAGTCTCGAGTCCGAGGAGGTTCGCACGCTATCTGAACGGCTAGATCGCTACGCTCCCGAGCAGCTCTCCGAGCTTTCGACTACACCCGAAGTCGTCAGCGGACCGCACTCCTCGGGAACCTGTCTCGACCTGCAGCGGTTCTTCCGCATCTGCGTCAAGCGGGGACTCTGTCTTGTGGCGTGGAGTTGACGTGACCCGTAGCCGACAAGCGCTCCAATGCGTTCGCGACGCGCTGTCCTCGGCGGTCACACCCTTGTCGGCGCGTCCTTGGCTGCTGCGGCAGACGCTGCACAACCGATTGGCGTGGCGGGAAGAGGCCAGCTCCTGCCTGAAGGACACCCTGCGGGTTGCTCGGCGCGGACTCGACGCCTCAGGGCCGTGGCTTAGGTCGGCCGGACCTCCGGCGACGTCCGTCGGAGCCGGGTTCGAGTTTCCCTCGACAGCCTCCTGCGTCCAAGCCGTGACCTTGGACGGACGCTATCTCGTGCTCGCTCGAGGGGATGCTCTCGAGATCCGCGAACTCCCTTACGGCAGGGTGAGCGAGACGCGATTCGTGGACGGAGGGCGTGTTGCAGGACTCGCGGCATACGACGACCGGCGAGTCACGTGTCTGCTGGAAGACGGCGAGGTCAGGCTCCCGTGGCTTGGCCAGACGTTCGCCGGACGCCGTGGTGACGGTGCTGCTGCGTACCACCCGGCGGTCGGACTCGTGTGGGCGACGCCCTCAGACGAGTTGCGACTCTACTCGCCGGAGGCGGGGGAGGAGACCGTCTTGGTGTGCGATCTGCCGGCGCCGCTGGTGGCGTGCCACATCGACCCGTTACGTCCCGCGGTCGTATTTCTCGCCGGCCGCAGCAGCGACCAGGTGCTCTGCGTCGCGACCAAAGATGGTGAGTCGTGGCAGGTCACCCCGGGGCTCTTCTCAGGACCTCGAGTTCTCGGCATGGCGATCGACGCGGGCGGGAACAGGCTGGCCTTCGCGTCTCTCGACCGTCACCTGCACGGAATCGAGACCGTCACCCAGCGGCGCGACTCAGCGTCTTCCGAGGTCGCGTACGAGACAGCTGGGATAGCGCAGATTCTCGGCAAGGTCGAGAGGTTGACTTGGGGTAGGGGCGCCCATCACGACTGGGTGTTCTTCGCGACCGACCACGGACATGTGGGTGGCTGGGACGTCAGCACGGGTGAAGTCCGCCGCTTGGACGACTGGCGCGGACTGGCGGAGAGAGCCTCGATTGCTCAGCTGGTTCCGCTCGACGATGACTCGCTGCTGATCACCACCGAAACCGAGGCGCGCATCAGAGGCGTGTCCGGCGATGCGTCGTCACGCACGAGACACCTCGCCGAAGTGACCTCCTGTCTGGTCACGCCCAACGACGACATCGTGTCCGGCAGTGGCACCGATCGCTCCATTCGCTGGTTCCGCGCCGAGGGCCTTGTGCCGCTCGGCGAGTCGCACGGCGTGCGAGTCAGTGCACTGGCCGCCGTCAACGACGACTCCGAGGGCTGTCTTGTGGGCGATGCGTCCGGGATGGTATGGCGGTCTGGGCCGGGCGAGCAGGTGCCCGATGAGGAGAAGGTTCAGGTCTCAGTCGCGGAAATTGTGAGCATAGTGCCGCGGACGGGGGACGACGTGGTCGTTTCCGATAGGTCGGGTGGCCGTTACGACTGCCAGCTGGACAATCGCGAGCAGCGCATGTTGTTGACAGGAGACAGCGGCTGGCGGCAGATCCGTCTTCTTGAGGGTCCCTCCGGATCGCTCATCTCGGCACGGGATGAGTTCCGGCCCCCCAGACGCGTTGTCTCGGTCATCGAAGACGCAGGCGAGGCGAGGGACCTCGTGGTGGCCGAGTATGGCGGGGACTGGGACGTCGACTCCGCCCCAGAGCAGCTCTTGGTGGCTGTCGCAGACCGAGGCGTTACTGTCATGAGCGCGGACGGCGTGCCTCGGCCTTGGAACATGCGACGGGGCACGTCGGCTTCCCAGATCGCGTTTCTCGACGAAGGCAAGATGTTGGCGGCTATCCTCGCGAAGGGAGGGTGGCTCGAAATCTGGGCCGTGGGACCTTTCCTGCCGACGATTGCCGCCATCGACCTTCCTTCGGAAGCGACCTCCTTGGCGGCGAGGGACCGTCGGATTGCGGTTGGCCTGCGATCGGGAGATGTGATGTCTCTGAAGTTCGAGCAGCATTGACCATGAGCTGAGAGCTGGTGAACGAATCATGAGGATCTTTCGCCCGAACGCCGATGACATGATGAGGATCGTGACCCGCTGCCTTTTCGACTTGGACAGCGGACGCGCTGCTCAAGCACTGGAGCGTGTGACCGAGCTGCGCGAGCCGTTTGGGAGGGATGCGAGCATCCTGTACGCGGAGGGTCAGATCCGCCGTGAGGGCAACGGCGAGGGGATCGCGGCGTTCGAGTGCTATCGCGAGGCGGCGGAACGCAATCCCCAACACCCCTACGCTGCCGAGAATGCGGTCATGCTTGCGCCCACGGAGGAGGCCGTCGGAGAACTCCTCGAGCGCGCACAGAGTGCGGGGGTGGAGGATGAGGAACTGTTCAAGTCGATCGGCGAGATGCAGGAAGCTCTCGCTGCGGGCCGGTCTATCAGCAGCGTCCACTTCGACTTCGCGAACAGGGCTCGGGATATTCAGGAGTTCGGGGACGCAGCCGCGGCGCAGGAGGTTGGACTGTCGGCTGGGGATCTCTCGCCCGACGACGAGCTGGCCGCTCGGCGGTTCAGGGCGACGCTGCTTCGCCAGCTTGACGAAGTCGGCGAGCACAAGCACCAAGCTCGCGGAGAGGTCTTTGCGCCGGAGGATCGCAGTGCATTGCGGCTTGCGGTTGCCGAGATCGAGAAGGCTCTCGAGCTCGACGAGTACGACGCCGAGATGTGGAACTGGAAGGCCGCCTGGCTCTCGCTACTGGGCGAACACGACGATGCGATCGCGTGCGCCGATCATGCGCTCTCGTTGCGGCCGACCGGGTACGCGAAGCCCTATCACAACAAGGCCAACTCGCTAATCCACATGGGACGGCTGCAAGATGCCGAGGAGAGCGTGAGGGAGGGTCTTGCACAGGCAGAAGCCGCTGGCGATGACGGCGACATCGCGCAGTCGCACCGAATGCTGAAGCTGATCGAGGATCGATCGGCAGGGTTCTCGGAGGACGATCTCCGCACCGCCATAGGGCAGGCAATGCGTGGCGTGCAGATGACGGCTGACTCGGAGACTGCGCAACAACTCCCTGGCGTGATGAGTATGCGGCAACTGGGTGCGGCGTGCGCCGACGTCGAATCCAATCTCAAGCATAGGGCAAGCGAGTTCGTCCCGTTCCTCTCGGAGATGCTTACGTCGATCACCCCCGATGCGGTGTTCGTCGCGACCGTTCTGACAGGCGGGCAGCGGCGGAGCCCTGTGGACGCGTACATGCTCGCGGCGCTGCACATCGCAGCCGAGTTCGACGGAGTGCAGCAACGCGATGCCGCTCGCTACGTGGCCTTGTACCTGATCTCCCAGTACGAACCCGATGCGGTGCGCGAGGCGTTCAAGAATGTCGTGGTCGCACACAGCGAGGCCGGGCCACCCAGCTGGCGGGGGCTGCCAGACACGATTCGTCGCGAGCTGTGCAGGGTGCGGCCTGAATTCGCAGATCTCGCCCCAGACGAGCCTGTGGACGAACAGGCGGTGCGCCAAGCAGCCGGGGCGCTCCGCCGTGAGTTTGCAGGCGGGATCGAGTCCTCCTCAGGTCCCTCATCCGGCTCCGACGACGAGGCGGATGAAGAGGAAGAGGAGCTTCCTCGGAGAAACGCCACTGGCGCCGAGTCGTTCTTTGCGCTTGCGTTCCTCGTTTGCCCCGTGCTGGGTGCAGTCTTGGGCTGGCGCCAGGGGGGTTGGTCGCACGCCATCTGGGGCGGTCTCATCGGCCTTCTGGTCCTGTGGGTCGGATGGTCCTGGCTGTCATGGAGGGTCCGGAAGAGCTGACGAGAGCGCCTTGCTGCTCGATACCGCGGCGAAAGTGGTTCGCAACCTCGAATCGGACAGCAGGTTTGTCGAACGTATGGCCGCCGGCGGTGTCTTCGTGTAGCTGGAGCTGCAGGGGCTGCTTCTCCCCACCGCTCGCGGGCTGTTGGTCCAAGCCGCAGCGGCGGAGTGAGCCGACCTCGGACGGGAGGATTGCGGAGGCAGTGCTTCTGGGGACCGCCGCGAGGAGCACGAACAATCCGCCCCACGCGCTGCCGACGCCGGCGCTGAGGACGATGCCGGTGCCGCGCAGCATGGCACCAAGGCCGACTGCGCCCCAGGTGTTTGGCTCACCAGCCTCGGTTCCGCCCACTAAGACGCAGGCAGCCGTCCCCGACGAAACGCTCGCTCATAGCCGAATTGAGTGCGTTTGCGGATGAGGGTTCAGGACAAGCGAATCCCCGGCAGAGGGATCACGGGAACCCGTCTTTCACTGGTCCGCCAGGCAGTCAGTTGCGTTCCCGTTATGCGGTTGGCGCCGGCACGGCCGTCCAACTCGCTTCATCTCCATAGCTGCGCCAGAAGATTTCGCCGGGATGGGCCTGAGCAAAGTCTGCGACGTCGCCGGTCACCTTGCTCGCTCTCGCGTTGGCCAGAAGCTTCCCCATATCCTGTTCTGGGCGTGAGGGGTGCGCGGGGTCGCGTGGGCCACTTCGGTCAGCGATGCCGCGACCATGGCGAAGGCAACGAGCGTGCAGCCGTCCTCGGGGCTCAGGTCACCCCATGTCCAAACGGACTCGTTCATTCCCCCAGACTGGCACTTGAACGGCCAATCGTCCGCTTTTGCGCGATGACGATCGGTGGTGCCGATACGCGCGGGTGGCCGAATTGAGGGTGTCGCCTATCCGCCTGGGGGGAGCGTTCGACCCCAGATCGCAAGCTCGCCGGCGGTTCCCGGCATGCAGACGACCAACGCATTACCTGGCCCGATCACGCTCCAGGCCTCGTAGTTGACATCCGGAGGCACCGCGACCGAGGCACCTCCCGCGAAATTCAACAGGAGGGTTCCGTCTGGGTGCTCGAGCTCCGCTTCGGTCGGCATTTTGGTGGGCTCGAGCTTCTTCGGCGTACCTTGATCGATGCGCCACATTCCCATCTCTACCGGCACAACTGGCTCCTTAAGCTCGCATGTCATCATGAGTCTGTCACCATCGGCTCGCCCGTCCGTCCGTGCGTGCCCACCACCGTCCCCGCACGGACTTGCGATTGCACACGAAGGCCGCCGCCTGACCGACCCACACGACTCGACCGGTTCGCACCGGTCATCACCGCAACCACCCGCTGGGGGCGGCCACGGTAGAATCCTGAGCATCGGCCCCCCACAATTGGCGGGTCGCCTCGAACTCCCAAAGTTACACCCAAAGCACTCGACATAGGTCCTCATCTCGCTCTGACAAGCCCTGATACAAGTGCTCGAGTAGGTTCGAGTCCTGTCGCCCCGACTTTGTGCGCCCGCGCCTAGGCGATGCCCACAACGTCGACCCCACT
>Ga0209538_1002115_pt1 | contig 10243 bp, 5 predicted proteins | sample BarGraNGADG00211_2_FD_184492 | JGI IMG/M metagenome (GOLD analysis project Ga0209538, IMG submission 184492) | Arctic peat soil microbial communities from Barrow, Alaska - Barrow Graham LP Ref core NGADG0004-211 (SPAdes) (version 2) | ecosystem: Environmental > Terrestrial > Soil > Wetlands >... | reverse complement strand
CGCATTTTTTTGCTTCAAAGCCCAATCGCCCTGCAAAATAAATGCTTTTTCGTATTCCGGATTAATTTCGAGACACTTTTTTAGCATCTGTTCCGCCTTATCATTTTGCCCTGAACCCATTAACGACTCTGCAAATTTATAACAGATCAGCTCATTCTGAGGATCAAGCTGGAGCGCATGTTGAAATAGCAACGCAGATTTAATATTATCGCCTTTCTCCAGTTCATTGATTCCGAGCCAGTCATCTTTTGTAACCCGTTCAATGACTGCACAAATCGGAATCCCATCGGCAAAAATGGTATGTATCGTATTTGCCGGCGGCCAAAGCTTGTTTTTCAGTTGAAAGGCTGAAATGTAGCTGTTGGCAATGATGGCATAATCCCAATCGTATTCGCTTCTGTTTTGGTAAGGGAAATAGACGAATTTCACAGCCTGATCTTTGCGAAAATACCATTGACTGGGGAAATTACCACCAACAATGATTTTGCCTGAATCTGGCTTGTTTTTCAGGTATTCCTGAAGCCATTCGGCTCCTTCGCACATGCTGTGGTAGTAGTAGTCGGTTTCGTAATTTCCGTAAGCGCCTTTCAAACCACCCGTAAATTGGTTGTAGTAGAGGTAATAATACGGATGATTGGCAGCCATAAACCGGAGCGGGTGAATGGTTAGCAGCAAAAGCAATCCAACAGTTCCAATCCGGATGAAACGCTGGTTAAAACGGATCATAAAAGCATGAATTCCAAGGGCTGAAAACAGGATGATCCCGGGATAAACAAACAGGAAATGACGCCAGGAACCGTAAAGGTTCGAGTTTTTCAGGATAACAAAAGCGATCGGGAAAAGCAGTGTGAATCCCAGCAGTCCTAACTGTATTTTTTGATTGTTAGTATAGTTCTTCCGGATGTTCAGGAAGAAGGCAATCAGTCCTGAAAATACAATGAATGGGATGGTAATCGCCATGTATTTGGGCAAATAGTACCACGGGTGAAAATCAGACCAGTCGAAACGTCCTTCAAATATCTGACGGACAGTTACCGGAAAATGAGTCATGACCTGGTACGATTTCCAGGGATTCAGCAAGGGATTTTGCAACGCATACGGCCAGAGAATCAGGCCAAGGAGATATCCGGCAATTGAAATTCCAAGCAATAAAGTCAATTGATTTTTTAGAAGTACAGTATTGAGCTTTTTATTCGTGATCCAGTCCAGTCCAATTTTCAGGAAGATGAAAAAGCCGAGGTAAAACACAACCAGAATACCACCGGCGCGAATACCTATGGCAAAGGCAATACTCAGAATCAAAAGTAAAATGGTTTTCCGGGATGGTTTTCCTTCTGAAAATACAAGCTGGAGAGAATAAAATACGCTCGCCATATAGGCCAGCGCGAATGGTATGTCTTTGGGGTTATTCTGCGCATGGCCCAGAAATCCGGGGGAAACAGCGAACAAAAGCAATACAAGGATAGCCGCGCCATATCCGGCAAATGATGCGGCAAATATTGCTGTCACTACAATGGTCAGCCAACCGGCAAAGCTGCACATCAAATGCCTGAAACTATAAATATCTTCAATTCCGAAGGCATGAATCAGGATGGTGACCAGGTTGTCAAACGATTGTCCGTAGTATTGAAGGTAGGTTTTAGGCGTATCGAGCGATGATTTGTCTTTGCCGAACGTGCTGAAGTAGTTATAAACCATTTCAGATTGCTGGTAATGCACCTCTTCGTCGCCCGAAATGCCGGCATCACGACTGATTAGCAGCATAGCCGACAGCATCACCAATGCAAGTCCAATAAAAATCAGTTTAAGTTTTTTTTCTCCCATTATTCAGTTTCGGCGTCATAAAACTTCTTCACCAGGTAGATGGGCCGGTTTTGAGATTCCTTATAGATCCGGTAAACATATTCACCAACGACACCCAGAAAGATCAGTTGGATAGATCCCAGAAAATAGATACTTAGAACTGTTGAGGACCAGCCAATGATTGCAAAACCGAAAATTTTGGCGATCAGTACATATATTCCGGCAAACATGAAAACAATAGTTCCGATAGTTCCCAAATACAGGCATACTTTGATCGGGAATTTGGAGAATGAAAAGATGGCATCTGCCCCTAAAATCATCAGTTTACCAAGTGTCATTTTCGGTTCGCCTTCCACCCGGTCTTCTCGGACATATTCAACATAGCCTTGCCTGAAACCAATAAACGTACGTAAGCCCGGCAGATAACGGATAGTTTCTTTCATTTGCAGGAGCGCATTGACGGCAGCGCGGTTCATCATCGAAAAATTGCCCGTATTTTCCATATCATCTATTCCGGCCACCTTTTTGAAAAATGCATGAAATAAGTTGGTGGTTTTCCGGAATCGTTTTCCTTTCCGGCCGTTCCGTTTTCCACTGATGATGTCATAGCCTTCGTCTTTGATCTTCCGGTACATCTCGGCAAGTAATTCAGGAGGGTCCTGAAGGTCGCCGTCCATCATGGCTACATAATTTCCAAGCGCCATTTCGAGTCCTGCCGTAAACGCTGCCTGATGACCGAAATTCCGTGAAAGGTCAACGATTTTGATTCTTGATGAATGTTTGCGTATCTCCTTCAGTTTCTGTAGTGTTGAATCGGTACTTCCATCATTAATAAACAAGATTTCATAATTGGATGTAAACGATTCAAGGGCATTTAATGAACGCATAGCCAGTTCATCGATCAGTCCTTCTTCATTATATACCGGAATTATAAGTGAAAACATAGCTGTTTTTTTAGGCAATTCTCTTGTCAGTACTGAATTATCCCCTCTTTATTGCATTCGGGATTTCAGGATGGTTAAAGATACAGATTTTCAGTTTGAAAATGTCATTCAGGCTAAGATGGGATTAACACTTTAAAAGACTGCCAGTTCAGGAAATTTGATTTCCGTCGCTGGCAGTGCTTAGTTGGTTTAAACAAAGTATCCCGGTTAATAGGATGAAAAGATATTTGATTAACGGTTAAGGTTCAAATTGTTGGTAATTTCCAGGGAGCACGGAAGCTTCTCGTTAAAAGCTTGCTTGCATTAACATTGTTGATGATCTGTTCTTTCTCCGGATCCCATTGAATTTTCTGATTGGTTTTCATGACAATCTCGCCAAGCAGTGCAACTGAAATCGAACGGTGAGCCACTTCAACGGGAGCTATGGTTTCCTTGCGGCTTCGAACACATTCCAGAAAATTACTGAAATGGTCATTGCTTTTATACAGCGATTTTTTGTTTGCACCAAGTTCTTCCGAGATCAGTTCAGGTTTTGAAGCTGTGATGATATCGCCGCGGTCAACATGGATCCAGCCATTTTCGCCATACCAGGTAACACCCATTCCCATAGGGAATTTGCTTGCATTCGCTACCCTGATAACTACTCCGGTTTTGTATTTGCATTTGAAGTCAAATTCGCCGGGCACATTGTATAATTCGCCTACAATTGGATAAACGCCTTTGCCAATAACTTCAATCGGGCCGGTACGGTCGAGACCTAAACCCCAGTGAGCAATGTCGATGTGGTGACCGGCCCAGTCAGTCAGCTGACCTCCCGAGTAATCCAGAATCCAGCGCCAGTTCCAGTGACAGATGCCACGATATTCTGCTTTGGGAGCTGATCCTAACCAAAAGTCCCAATCCAGTTCAGCAGGTATTGCTTTTACCGGCGGCATACCAATCACAGGAGTTCCGTTGGGTAATCCAACCTCAACATGATCAACTTTACCAAGTCGGCCGTTGAAAACGAGTTCGGCGCCATGGTGAAAATTAGAAACGGAACGTTGCCAGCTTCCGGTTTGCCAGATAATGTTGTTTTTCTTAACAGCTTTAACAATTTGCTGTCCTTCGCCAATGCTTCTGGCCAAAGGTTTTTCGCCGTAAATATTCAGTTTTTTATTTGCTGAAGCTATATATGCCAGGCTATGCCAATGGTCTGGTACTGAAATACAAACTGCATCCAGCTTTTCTTTTTCCAAAAATTCGCGGTAGTCCTTATGGGTGCGGCAATCGGTATTTTTATAATATTTATTGACAATTTCTGAAGTTTTTTCGAGGTGGCTCGAGTCAAGGTCGCAGAGGGCAACTATTTGAACCTCTTTAAAGCGAATGAAGTTTTTCAGGTTACTTGTTCCCTGGGAGCCAACTCCTATCGATCCCATGACAATCCTGTCGCTTGGAGCAACCACTCCATTCATACCCATCGCCGACGATGGAATGATGTGTGGCAGAACAATCGTTCCGGCTACCAATGAAAGCGAGTTTCTAAGAAAATTTCTGCGTGTACTTTTGTTGTCCATTTCAGTTTAGATAAGCCCCCTTATCCCCCGTAGGGGGACATTGAGGATCGGTTATTATTTGCAATACAATAATTTCTGAACGTTTTTTACTCCCCTCCTGTGGAGGGGTTGGGGGAGGCTTCTATGCCTTATGGGCTGTTCCAGGTATTGGCACCTCAAACTGCATATCAACCGGACCGAATTTAATTTCTTTAGGCCCGAGGTCCATGTCTGATTTGAAAATCTCTTCCCAGGTAATCTTCTTGCCTGTGTAGGCTGCTGTTCGGGCCATGATGGCTGTCAGAGTCGAATTGGCCGTCATCTCTGCCTGATTCACATATTCTCCGGTCCGGATGGCATACACCAGGTGCATGTGTTCCTGCACATAAGGAGGAATCTTCAGCTTATTGGTTTCGTTGCCATTTTCATCCTTTGGGTATTTGAATTCCCATTTAACCGAGCCGTCCAGGTTCCAGATGGTGTTTATGCAGTTGGTATAGCCTTCAGTTCCCATGATGAATTCGCCGGTTCCATTGGCGCAGTTGTCAATCTGACGGCACATGCTGTGCGAGAAAACACCGTCTCCATAATCGAAATCGATGCTGAAAAAGTCGTATTGATCGCCGGTCAGGCGGCGGGCACGGCCTCCGTAGCCAATGGCACTTTCAGGATGGCGTCCCAGGAACCAGTTAATGATATCGATGTTATGAACGTGAGTGTCGAGAATATGATCTCCGCATAACCAGCAGAAGTTGTTCCAGTTGCGGATCATGTAGGTCATATCGTCCCATCCTTCTTCACGGGTGCGAAACCAGACGTGATTCTGATTCCAGAAAGCCCTTGCAGATACAGGTTTTCCTATGGCACCATTGGCAACCTGCTGATAAGTTTCAATATAATCCTGCTGATGGCGGCGCTGGGTTCCGGTAACCACATTTAGTCCGATTGCCTCTGCTTTTTTGCCACTGGCAATGATGGAGCGGATTCCAACCGGATCAACTGCCACCGGTTTTTCCATGAAAACGTGTTTGTTCTGTAACACAGCTTCCTTGAAATGTTCGGGTCTGAATTGTGGCGGTGTGGCCAGAATAACAATGTCAACATCAGGCAAAGCCATCAGTTTTTTATATCCGTCAAATCCGTCGAAACAATTTTCGGCCGGAATATCCATTTTTAGTTTTGCAAACCGCTGTCTGCAGTCTTCAATTTTATCCTGAAATACATCGGCGATAGCAACAATGTGCAAATCCGGTCCGCTGCTAATAAAATTCATAGCAGCGCCAGTACCGCGGTTTCCGGCTCCCACCAGTCCGGCACGTAGTTTTTTGCCTTTTGGAGCACCTTTCAGAATCGGAGGTAATCCAAGAGCTTTGGCATCTTTTTCATTTTTGCAACCAGAAAGAATCGCACTTGCCCCCAGTATTCCAATGCCAGCCAGAGCTGTTGATCCCAGGAACTTTCTCCTGTTTAAACCTTTATTGTTATTTTCCATCGGAATTAATTTTTCTATTTTATATTTTCATCTACTTCGCACACTACTCTAAATCCGATATCGCTGCAATCGGAGTACCACCAGACACTTTTTGGCATTTGCGGATCGGTTATAAGCCATGCTCTGGACTTGGTAAAATCGCGTGCTGCGCTTCGTACATCTTTGGCATCACTTTTAAACGATCCGCCTCTGATCACATGTTCCTGACCTTTTTTCGGTCCTTTCGGATCAACAGCCATTTTTTTGTTTCCTGAATAACCCTTTGGTGAATAGTAATCGGAGCAGAATTCAGAAACATTGCCCAACATATTTTTCAGTCCAAACGGGTTACTCTTTACCGAACCTGGTTCCATGGTTTGTGACAGGCTGTTTTCCTTGTACACAACAAATGCTTGAATAGTTGTGGTGTCGGTTCCGAAAATCTTCTTGAAAATACCTTCAGAAGTAAATTTCTTCGGACTTCCTTCAAAGAAGTAAGGTGTTTTTGTTCCTCCCCGTGCTGCATATTCCCATTCGGCTTCAGTTGGGAGACGGTATTTTTTGCCGGTTACCTTCGAGAGCCATTTGCAATATACGTTGGCTGCCCGCCACGACATGGTAATGGCCGGACGTGTTCCTTTTCCCCATCCCTGGTCGGGAGCGCCCCATGGCGGTGTTGGACCTGAAATGGCGTCCACATTTTCATTTTCCTCGATTTCTTTGCGGCCTTGTGAAGAAGTTGCTCTGAAGAATTCAAGGTATTCGTCCCAGCTGACTTCAATTTTTGCCATAAAGAACCGCGAAATTTTTACCGGATGAGCAGGACCTTCATCAGGTTTTCTCAAGGGTTCGTTTTTCGGACTTCCTATAAGAAATTGTCCATCAGGAACAGCAACCATATCGAACGAAACGCTTGTTCCCGGTATCTTTTCGGTAAAGCTGGCAAACGTGGTAACAGCTGTTGGTTCTGTATAAATATTCGTGTTCGGCACAACTGAATTTCCGAAATTGAGGTTGTGTTCATGTTTGTTATTCGGATCGAAGTGGCCAACATCAAGGTGGCAATTCAAACAGCTAACTTCTGTTTTACTGGAAAGGAAGCTCAGGTGGGCATTTTCACCTTCGGTGGTTAGCGTTTTAGGAAATAAATTCTGATGACATTTGGTACACGATTCGGGGTACACAAATTTTTTGGCCATATCCAGTTTTCGTTTGGCCTTCAAGTTGTATTCGGTTGAATCTTTAAAATAGAATCCGTAAATATCCTTGATTCCGTGTTTCGCTTTTGCAAATAGCATTCCGTGCCCTTTCGGAGGAAGGTGACATTCTGTACAATGTATGATTACACCGGGCTTGTTGTCATGGTGTGACGAAAGCTTCCAGCTTTGATCGGCAACGGGATGAACGTGACAGGAGATACAATATTCGTCGGTAGAGGTATAATTAACTGCCATGTTTCCGGCCAGCGTAATTACCAAACCTAAAATCAGACCTGTTATAATCATCCAAAGAATTGTCCGCTTCCCGTTGTGCAGAGTACGCATTGAATCCCAAATCTTCATAAAATCAATCTGTGTTAACCGTTTTGCCGAAATTAGTATTGTCCATAGGGTATAGAAAATACTTTTCCGGAAATATTAATTGAAACAAAGCTAACTCATGGCAATTAGCGTGGTTTTATCTGAAGCTTACAGGCGGGTTAATTCAGGGTTATATCCGGGTTATTTAGGCGGAGAATCGACTTTGTTTAAATTTTAAAGTGTCTGATTATTAATGTGTATTTGATGATGACCAGAAATTAACCCTGTTTGAAAACATGTTTTTCAGGAAGCGATTAATTCTTCAAATTTTCCCCGAAATTTTTCACCATACATCTCTTCATAGAGTACCCCGAAACGGTCGAATGTAAAGCGTGCCAGGTTGTAATTGTTTTGTTTGATCAGAGCTCTGAGCTTGAAGGAGAGCGCCAGATCATTTACCGGATCTGTAACAAGGATTCGGTCGGCTAATTTTAGAATCAGTTCATCATCACAATCGATGGTCAGTTCACTGATAAACTTCTGTAGAATATCAACAATGTTGTTTCCGACAAATCCCTTGAAATCGTCGAGCCAATCATACGATTCGCCTTTAAATAGCTCGCCTTCCTGAATGATGTGATAGAAATTCAGGTTAAAGTCGGAACCGTGTATCTTTTCCCGTTTTAGCAGTTTTAGACATTCCACATAATCGCAGTAAACTGGTTCGCTAAATGCCATTGACCAGCGGTCGATGTGGAAATTAATCTGAACCGAATCGAGCGATTCAAGGATCAGCCGCAGTTTTCGGATGGTCACTCCCCGGCTGTTTTTAGCACTTTGTGATGAATGTCCCTGCCATAGTATATCTGTTAATTCCTGAGTCGAAATACCGTTTTTACTTCGCTGTGAATACAACATGATGATCAGGAACAACTGTTTTAATTTGGGGGTAAACAGGTTGGTGATTTCGTTCCCTTCCTTGTCAAGCACTTTAAAATCGCCAAATAACTGGATGTAATTGGATTCCGGTTTTTGAATAATGGCCTGATCTATTTTTCGGATCTTTTCGGCGGCAGAAGGTTGTTTCTTTATTCTCCGTTTTAGTTTTAGTCCAATAAAAACAAATACCGAAATCAGTATCAGAATTACTGCTGACCAAGAAAGATTTGGGTAAAGAATGAAGACATTTTTTATTGGAACAATTTCAATAACTTCCTTGCTCAATTGCCATATTTCTTCTTCTCCAAGTGGTCTTGACCAAATGCTCAGGTTGTCGATTGCTCCATTCATATTTGAGGACCAATTGAAGCCGGCCACACCAATATACAGGCTATCCCGTCCTTTGTATGCTGGATGCCCAAGCGAACGGCTGTCGAGTTTACCATTCAGGAAAATGGCCTGTTCTCCGCTAAGTTTATTATACCTCCAAACCAGATGATACCATTGACCAGCCTCAATAATAGTTTTTCCCTGTAAGTCGTTGTTGTAGAATCCGAAGTATGGTTTTCTGTTCCTGATTACCAGATGAATACCTTGCTGGTAGGAATTATTCTTTGTGCCGAGAATGCAATAGTCGGGTTTGTTGGGCAAGTATTCTTTTATTTTAATCCATGCTGCAACCGAAAAATCATGATCCCTGATTTTATATTCTTCAGCTCCAGGCAATACAATGAAGCTGTTTTCGCCAAAGATAGCTACAGTTGAACGGGTTGAATCGTTTGTAAACTGGACGTTTTCGGGCTTCCCGTTTAATCCGTTAATGCTGTAATCGTGGCCTTCTTTTGCAAAAGTGTAATGACCTTCAAGGTTATCCGTAATTTCAAGAGAAGTAGCAATAAAATGCTGGATAATGTTCTGTTTAGGTTCGTTGAAAGTTACCGTTTCGGGGGAGAAACGGAATCCGGGACTTTGAGGTGTCAAAACCAAATTGTCTCCAGGTCCAACCGGGAAGCAATACTTTCCACTTGTCAGGCTGCCTGTTTTTGCCCAGTTTACATAGTCGAGTATCTGGGTATTGTAAGTAATTGTTCCTTTTATGGTTACAAAATCACGAATGTAAGACAGGACTCCTAGAATCGAATTCTCATAACGATCGAGCATGATAAAATTAGGTGTTTTACCGGTATTGGTCCAGGTATTTTTCACATGCTCAATGAGATATGGATTCTGATTGGAATCATATTTCTGAATTTTTGCCGCTTCTGATTTGCGCGGAAAATTATAATCGTTATAGATTAATAAACTGTTTTTTGGATCACCTTTCAGGAATTCGCCTTTAAAAACAGGAGCCTCCCAAATAGAGAAATAGGGTTCAACAGCATGATTCCAAATGTAATGCAACCACTCAGGACTGTTGCGGTGTTCCTGCATAGAGAAAACGACCAATCTTCGGTTTTGTTCAACCATTGATTTTAGAGTCGGCCAACCGTCCTTTGCATCAAAAGTGTACAAATAAGGATTGATTCCTGCTTCCTGAAATATTTCATTCAGTTCGTTTACGTTGGTTCCGAAATCAAGAAAAAGAGTGAAAATCTTTTCGGGTGTTTTGTCCAGATAGTTTTTGATTTCTTCCATGGTTTTTTTGAAAGAAATCGAAGTATCATCAGCTCTTTTAATCATGAGCTGGTTATGCTGTTTTTCCCATTCCAGGTAAAACCTAAAACCACTAATGTTTTCATCGAGCAATTCCTGGATAGTACTAGATTCATTGAGATTCGCATCAACTCCGGAATAATTGGAGATTACGAAAATGGTTTCGTCATATTGTTTCAGCAGGATATCATCATTAGTTTTTGCACTGATGACCAGAACCGAGCTAAACCAGCAAATCAAAACGAGAATGCAACGAATCCCTATCTTCATCAGAAACATTTTAAAAACTCAAAACCAACTATTTAATCAGACAATTAACCAACTATTTAATCAGACAATTAACCCACTATTAACCCATCAAATCAGAAATCAAAA